>Ga0179593_1451912_pt1 | contig 10482 bp, 14 predicted proteins | sample CZODoug2_1_08_16_FD_185931 | JGI IMG/M metagenome (GOLD analysis project Ga0179593, IMG submission 185931) | Vadose zone soil fungal communities from Angelo Coast Range Reserve, California, USA - CZODoug2_1_08_16fungal (PacBio error correction) | ecosystem: Environmental > Terrestrial > Soil >... | reverse complement strand
CCCCCGTCCAACCATACTACGTGGAGAACATACCCCTACTGCAACCGGCACGAATACAATGCGTACCACATACGACTACCTTTCCACCGCTACCTGCTCGCTTCCAGCCCGAGGCCTGAATTTTTCGGAACGCCCCCGTAAGCGCGATTCTTTAGTCCGTCTTTCCTACGGCGTACCCTGTAGGCCTAAGCATTGGCCGTGACCTAATAATGACCCCCATGCCTTCCATACCCTACTTAGGCCTCAGGGCGTGTCTGCAGACTTTTCGTTGTCGTAGACCCCTCCCCCCATCAAGGTCGTCCCTCTTTTTATCGACCGGACGCGTCCCTTTCAGGCGCGGCGTCTCCTGGTCCAGATGCTCACTGTAAGGAGTTTGTTTTTAGATGCTTTTTTACCTTTTTGCCCATTTAGGACGTGTCACCCGCGACCCCTTTGATCCTTACTTTATGTATGGCCCATCCGCCACCAAAACCTGTCTTTTTTCTTTTATTACTTTTTCCGCGCCCGACTTCTGTGCTGGATATCCTCCTGTCGGACTTCCTTTTTTTCGTTGGCTACCCCTCGCGGTAAGATTGCGTTGTTTGCCTGCAATGGCGCCGCAACTATGTAACGTTCTTGCACTGAGATGAAATAATGCTGACAGAGGAATTTTTTTAGCTAGGATTTTTCTGACTTTCTTCAACCGTCGTTAGTTATCGTCTCGCCTCCCGGAGGATCTTGGCCCCACATTCCGCCTTTTTGACCCAGATCTTTCTCTTCCTCGTTGCAACTAGGGGACCCTTCAGTGTACAACTTCAGCTTCTTTCAAACACCTTCTTTCATTGAGGTTTTTTCCTCTCCCCCATGAGGGTAGGGGCCTAGTTTCTTGATACGTCCTTCTGTTTTTCCTTTTATACCCCCTTCGAAACTGTAGCGTTACAACCTACTCGACGTTGCCAGACCCCCCACAGCCCTGCGCTTTACGCCTTGCCTCTTAAGCGTTCCTTGATTCCTTTTGACTTTTCAACTTTTCTTCTACGTCCAAAGTGTGAGCCTCTTTGGCCCCACTACACGGCACGCCAGGTGTGTCCTCGCCTTTTTTCATCCCTGTGCCTCCATCGTTCCCCGCTTCAATCACTTTATTTTTCTCTTGCTGCCTGTCGACCACGTATTTGTCTCCATCTTTTCCAACTCTTGGACGGTTCCAGCAATTTGTGACCCTGTCGTCACTGCTCCTATTTTTCGAGTTGTTTCCTCGTTTTTGTAGAGTTGTTTGCACCTTTTTGTTTTTGAATATCCCTTTTTTCGGCGAATTTTTTCATGCTTTCTCGTCGATCCAACCGTCGCAAAAAATGTTGATTCGTTTATCTACCGTTTTACAGTTTATCCATCTTTTCCCCCTTTTTTGGCCGTTCCGTTTCAGGTTGGGCTTCCCCGGCAGCAGCCCCGGTTTTTTGCGCATCGATAGAAACGCGTCCGTGTCCATTCGCCTTTGGAGGCTTAATTCCCCCCCTTCCGCTCGTTTTCTCATTCGCCGCCACAGTTTTCTGAAGTTGTCTCTGTAGTGCGGACTAGTCCCCCAAACAGTCACCAGCCGTCACATTCAATTCTTCTCCTTATGGCCTTTAAGGCCGATTTTTCTTCGTCCTTCCTACTCTCCAATTTTTTTCCCCCCCTGTCCCCCCCCTCTTTTAGTGCCACAGAGAGAGGATGTTTTCGTAGCGTGCCCTCCCTTGTTTTCTACACTCCACTCCACCTATCGTCAAGACACCCTTTTACATTCTCTGAGATCCCAGACGGCGGAGTTACCCCCTGTCACGAAACCGCCGGTGCCGCTTGGACGCTGCTTTAGGCGTTTGCTGCGCCACCTACCTTGCCACCGCTTGGTTTTATTTTGTAATTTCCGGTCTACTCGAACGATGGATTGTCCACCCCCATCCCCCCTGGAAGTGACGTGACGGTTTGACCCCGTAGAAGCCTACAACCTCCGTTTTCTCGATTGCTTAGTTTGTCACGTGTCTGACTTTTTGAATAGTGGTTTTTTCTGGGACGAGCGTCCCAGTCCATTTAACTCCCGGTGCTTGTCGTTGATGTTTTTTGCAGCTTCCCGTCCCAAGCCCCCCGAGGGCTTTTCGTGAGTCCCCTTTTGTATTCTTAAAATTTTTTTTTAAAGACCGCCTCCCAATTTCTTTCATCGAGAAATTTTCGTTAAAGACTCCTGGGTATTTTAATACATCCTTTTTTTATCAACTTTCCCTTTTTCAGCCTGGGAAACCCCTACGATAGATAGCTCTTGCTGGTACTTCCTGACCCGACAGGTCCCACGGTTCGCCCCACGACCGAGAGATTTAGAGCTTTTTCTTTCGGGACTCCGTGGTAAAGCCCCCTGAAACATCAGTATTCCGTTGAGGTATTTTGTCTTAACGCTGATGATTTTTTACCTCCCAGTTCTCTGCTGGTCCTTGGGTTTCACGTCTTGTGTTGCCTTTCTTTTTTTATCTTCTTGCGTTTCCCGTCTGTTAATCCCCCCCCGACTCAGGATCCCACTTTTCCTTGGGAACCTTGTTTTCATCTTCTCCTCCCTTTTCCTCCCTGCCCTTCCCTTTGTGTTTGGCTTTGCCGGCTACGGTTCGTCTGGTTACGGGCCACCCGGCTGTTTTTCGGGGCCCAGCCTTTCCCCCCCCCTCCTTCTACCCTTGCACCTTTCCCCCCTCCTTTCCTCGCTTTCCACCGATCCCCTTCGTCCGGTTATATTACCCACCACTTTCGTCCGGAGGCGCATTTAGCTATGCGGCGGTCACACCCCCCTCCCAATTTCCCTTCCTGGTGCAAGACCAGGGTTTTCCCCAACGTTCGCCCTCGCGTTTTATCTTGATGAATCGCGCGCTGCGCGACATTCGGCGGGATCACCTTTTTTTGCCACCTCAACCCTTCTTTTCCGTTAGATTTCCGCCTTCTTATCAATTATCATCCACCCACGGAGTCTTTCTTTTCCCCCTGCCCATTTCGCCCGTTCATTTCACCGTCTTCCGCTTCCGTCTTTTCAGGTTTTCACCCCGGACTCTCCAAAACGCCCGCCCTAGGTGGAACCATTTTGACGTAAATCTTTCCGTCCTCCGCTCTACTTTCCCTTCCTCTTAGATCCGTGGTTGAAACCTTTCCTTCACATCTTTTCCCTCCGAATGTCTTTTGCTGATTCTTTTCCCCACGAGTCGATTTTCCCTTGGTTTTGATTCTCGTTGGTTCCGGGACGTCTACGAGCCCGCAAAACACGTTTTTCCCGGGATCGTTTGCAACTTTTTGCAACTTTTTAGACTTCGTTACCGCGTTAGTTATGACACGACCCTCCGTCAGGTGTCGGAAATCTCCGTCTTCCCTTTTAAGTTTCTGGTCCCCGATCCCCGCCGTTTGAGAAGCACTTTGACCTTCTACGGCACTGACCCGAGAGCATAGCCCCTAATCTGTTCGCCTCTTGATCCCTGCACCACACGGCTAGTACGTGTCATGATTCCCCTTAAGAATGATAACTTGGAACGCAAGTATGATGAGGTTTGTAGTCAGCGCTACTCTTACCTCTCATACGGTTGGCCGTTAGGGTCCGTCCAGTTCCTCGCTCAATCTATTTTCCCACCGTCCCTTTCCTCCCGTCTCTTTTGCTGCCCGCTTCGCCTTTTCCCCCTTCCCCCTGTATCGTAACCCCTTTTTCTAGTTCCAGTATGTCTGGCCTCGATTCTTGGCCCACTTGCGGTCCCCAGGTTCCTTCTTATCGGTTTTTAAGCCGTCCTACCCCGTGACCCCCTAGTTTGTGTGGTCCCCCCCTGATGTCGCCCTTTCCCCCCACCGGACACCCCCACCATCTAGGCCCGTTCTACCTTTCCCAAATTGCTTTCAAGTTTCCCTATTTTGATTTTTTCTACAGTTTTCGGCAAGTCCTCCCAACCTCGCTTGTGGCTGACTTGGCGGGTCCTGCCGTACGGAGTGCAACGCAACCCCTGTTTTCGCTTGTCTCTTTTCAAACCTTTCTGCCCCTGGACGTAATTCATGAGAGGTTTCTCTTCTACCACCGTCGGAGTCAACCGTGCAATGCGCTCCAACCTTCTTTCCCCCTTCGTTAACAAGGCAGGACCCATCTTCGTTTCAAGCGTTACAGCACGTGAGACTTTTTTGGACTTTGTGCCCCCTTCACATATTTTCCCCCTTTTTCCCTTCCTCCTACCGCCCCCCTCATACCCTTTCTCTTTCATAGCCACGCAGCTTGTCTGAGGTCAGCTTTCTTGTTTTTTTTAATTTTCGCCTTTCAACCGCCGAAGCGTACCACCCTCTTCTTTTTTTTTCCGCCATTGGGATCCTTTTCCCCATCTCCCTGATCGCCCGTTTCGACTTTCAACCGGCGCCCCCATCTAGGTGCAGCTGTTTTCTAGTTGAAAGACTTGCTTAGGTCTTTAGCGGGCCTTTATGGTATTCCGAGTTACCCCACTGCACGGATGGTTTTCTTTTTTAATTCGTTCCTATGTTTCGTTCTTGCGGCTCTGTCATTTTTTTCCCACCGCCGTTGGTATGGTGTCAGATTTAGAGATTACGCAATGATCGTGATCATTGGCGGGTTGAATAGTTTTTCCGGATTTGAGCCGTACAGATCCTCCCACTAATTAGTTCTTTTTAGTTCTCCTCTTCTCCCGAGATTGAATGAGATGCGGTCAACAATTACGCGCTGACTGGCCATTCAGACCGTTCTTGACATTCTCCTTCCGGAGTTTTCGCTCCAAATGAGCCACACCACCCCCCCCCCCCCACGTGTTAGGCGCCCTTCTTTAAGGTCCTTCGTTTACCTCGCCCATTTTGACAACTTCTATTGTCTGAAGTCCCATTTTAACGTCCAGGTCAGCGAACCCCCTTTCTTTCTGCTCCTAGGCAGCCATTATTTATTCTTTCGGGGAGTTATCTATCCCAAATATCGTAGGTTTCTAGTTGCCTTCAACATTTTCCTCGGCGTTCGATTTCCACCGCGTTTTCCCCACCCCCCCCCCCAACCCCCCCACCCCCCCCTTATAATCCTCCCTTCTATATTCCTCTGTTTGATTGCCCTTTTTTTTCGTTCTTTAGGGCAGTCCACACAATAAGATTTTTTGACCCTTTCGCCCGCAAGGCGACCTTCATGTTCGCCCTAACTCTTTTCTTTTTCCCCTAGATGGGACTCCCCCTTCGACTTACTCTCGTGAGAAGCCCCCGTCCGATTCTCTTTTTCATCGCCCCCAAGTTGATTTTAGGCAGGTCCTCCTATATGAACCGGTAATTGTACCCCCGGTTTATTTTTTCTTAATGACCCAAGCCTTCCCCCTATTTTTTTCCTCTTTCTTTGGTCCACCCCCCCCCCGCGAGCGTGATGTGGTGTTAGCTCAATCAAACTGCCTTCCCCCCCTGTTCTTGACCTCCCAGAGACTTTATCCATTCCCTCTGTCCTCGTTGTTTTGCTTCCTGATTTTTTTTTCTCACGCCGGACCCTTTCCTCGCCCCCATTTTCCCGATTTCTGTTCATCGGATCCTTATACCACTAAATCGTTTGACGTTTATTGAATTACCCTGGCGCCCTTCCCTTTTGAAGCCCGTCCGGCTGCGAGCCGACGGTAGGCGGACCAGCGCACCCCCCCTACCAACAACTCCCCCCCCTCCCCCACTCTCAAAAAAGACAGAGCAACAAAAACCACCACCATAACCAAAAGACAATGTTCCGGTCACCCCCGAACAACACCCCCACCCCCCCACCACACACAACCAAGAAAAACCCCCAAAAACCCAACTAATCCCCCCCCCCCCCCCCCCACCCCCCCAACACGCCCCACCCATTACCCACAACCACAACACAAAACAAAACCCCACCAAACCACCCCCCCCCCCACCCCACTCCCCCCACCAATACAAACCCAAAACACTCCCACACCAAACCCACACCCCAAACTCCACCCCCCCCCCCCCCCCCCCCCCCCCCCCCCCCCCCCCCCCCCCCCCCCCCCCCCCCCCCACCCCCCCCCCATGGCGTTGTCTCTACCTTTTTCTCTATTGGATGCCAAAGCCTCGCACATCCTCCTATTCTTGTTGGGTTTGTGTATCAGCCAGGCCCCATGTTCTCTTCCCTTTTTTCTTCTTGGTCCGATGCTGTTGTCTTCCCCCCCCTTCTCTGAGTACGCGGGTTTCAAGTGTACACCGACCGCAGGTTCCTAGTGCTGGGTGTCCGCTGCGTTCCTTTTTCAAACGTCCTCTTTCCCCCCAAACCCCTCAGCTTGTCGACAGTACTTTCTGAGTGGGTCCTCCGAGGGATGGTCCTCTGATGCGCTTGTTTGTTTCCCCCCGGTGCAGACCTTGCCCAAGCAAGCGCGGTACCCTCTACCGAATTCCTTCCTGTTGCTTTCCAACAACCCCCATCCCTTGCCTCCTTTTCCCAAGCAGTTTAACTTGCTGCCTTCTAATAGCCCCCCTCTGCCTTGAGAGTACAACCCAGGTGCCGACGTTGCCAAGACAGACCTTCACGTGTCGGGGCTACAACTCACGAAGCTTTTCGTGCCTCCCTTCTGCCCCCCGAGCCCCCAGACGCAATAGGGTTTGAGTTGCCCTGTCGACCACCATGTTTCTAAGATCCCCATCTGTTACTTTCCCCCGTCCCTCTATTTGGGCCCCACCCTAGTGTCTTCCCACCTGTCCCGTGTATGTTTTCAGTTGTCGCCGGTGGCTTACATCGTTACTTTTCACTGTCCACCTCTTGCTCCTTTTCCCTTCCCTTCATCGTCGATCAATTGCTTCCGGCCTGAACAAACGGTGATTTTCGGCTGCTTTCTTTTTCCAAAGTTTGGGAAGGATCCCTTTTCATTTGTTTTTTTTTCGAAACCTTGCGTTCTTTTCGCTTGTTCTCGGTGCGCTCGAGACCCCGACCCTTTCCTTTGTTCAAGTCGCATTTGAGGAATTTTTTGCATGTACCTTTTGTTTTCATTAAAGCTGGCCCCAACCTAGTTACTCCATCCTTCTCCGTCCTTCCACCCTTCATAATCCCCTCCCCTTGACTTCTTCACCATTTGATGTGCTGTCTCGTACTCGACCTGGTTTTCCTCATTTATGTCCGTCCGCGAACAGGTATTATGCTGTTTCCTCCCTCCTACATTCACAGTCGCGAAATGCTGCCTAAATTAAAGGCTCCCACTTACAAGGAGGCCCCTTGAATTCAAGACGGGTCGGAATCGTTATTTCTCCCTCCCTCTTTTTTACCGAGGTTCGCCCCAGTTTGACTCTCCCCCCGTCCCCAACGCCCCTTGTTTTGAAGGCTTTATGATATTATGCTGTGGCCACTTCCTCCCTACACGATTTCGAGTTTCTCCCCCCAATCAAACCTACTTGTCCATTGGGCGTGGAAGGTCGAGTTGCCCGAAATTCGGCCGTGCGAGATGTGCGAAGGTTTCCCCCCGCCTCGTTTCTACCTTAATCTTACGGAACCCCGTATGCTAGTCTTGTCCACCCCTTGGACCCTTTCCTACTTCGTGTCGTCGCGACTGAGAGCTCGAGCCTCTTTGCCCCCCGGAGTCCCCGGGTTCCTGATGAACTGACCTTCATGGGACCTTTTTCCTCTCTCGGACCTCTTTGAAATTTTCATAGTACTACCCCTTTGGCCGTTTTTGTGAATTCCAGCCGCTTTTCTTTACCCAGCTTCTTACCTCGTCTTCACTCCCCTCCCTGTTCTCTCTTTTTCTGCTGGCCCGTTTAATACACCCTTTTCGTTTCACGACCGCGCTGATTTTCTTTCGCCTGTCCCTTTTCGCTCCGCTTCCTCTTTCCAAAGCCCCGTTCTTAACTGAAGTCCGGACGTACCCTCTAGTTTCAAATTTCGCTCTGATTGGTCGTCTATCCTTGGTTTTCGCTCTTGGTGAGTCTGTCTCCTCCTCCTCCCACCCGAAACAGTATCCGACGTCGTGTCCGGGACTTCTCTCTCTTTTTTTTTTTAGATGAGATAGCCTTCCCCCCTCGTTCTGTTTCCGTGGATCTTCCTTCTTCTCCATTCGGTAATACCGTTTCCTTTCCATTTTTTTTTTCCCCGTCGGCCGTTACTCACATTGACCCGCGGTCCGATTTGTCTTCTATTTTACCACCCTCAACGCCTATTTATTGCTTCTTAGTTTAGTTTGAAAAAATTGAGTCAGTCCTTTGGTCTCCCAAGGCCGAGTCCAATTCCGTCCTTTTTTACATTTTGGAGGGCTATTTCTTCTCTCAAGCATTCCCACCCCCCCTTCTTCCTTTGGAGTTACTCCGTTTTCCTTCTTTAGCCCTCCCTCCTCTTCGGAAGTATTCCCCACCACTCGGAGTAACATCTTTCCGTTCGTATTAATCCTGGCCCAGGGTTTCTGGACGTTCCGGATTCTCCGATCATCCAAACTTTTTCCCCCAGTTCACCATACTTTTATGTGAGGTGAACTATTGTTCTCGACCCTCCTTTTCTTTAATTCCGTTAGACCATTTTAATTAATGATTAGTGCTTCGTTTAAACTCACGCTTCGGGCGCTTCGATCCCTTTTTTTCCTCGGCCCTTTTTTTCTTTTGTTTGACCCATCGTGATCGTTCGTCTTGCCCCACGGCATTCTACGCGACGCACGGCGTGACTGTGCTGCGCAACTCGGTCCGCGCCCCGTTTTCTGGATTTGTCCCTCTCTCTCCGTTCTCCTCTTTTGGATTCCCAGATCTAGTCATTTTAAAGTGGCTACAGTGTGAAGATGTCTGTAGCTTGGTTCTTTGCCTTCCCTTATTCTTCTCCCTCCCTCTTTCCCCTACCGTAGACATGAGTCGTTCCACCTTTTCCCAATCCACCGTCTCCTCGTGTCAATGCCTCTGAAGATGGACCTAATAATGTTTTGCTTTTTCAGATTTGGGCCTTTTCGCTTTGCTAACCCCCTCCCCGATCTAGGCGGCGCCTGTCTTAGCGCGATGATATTCTACTCTTTTTCCATAAGTTGATTTGCGTCTCCGCTTCTTTTTCCCCCGTCAAACTGAACGTATCCGTCACGTTTTTCTGATGGGTTTTTCCCGGTAGGCAGTTTCGGGCAGATTTTCTTAAGTCCCTTAGGTTGGGCATTCTTCATCCCATTCCCTTAGTTTTTTCCTTTGCCAAAGATGTGATCTCCCCCTTTTCACCAATTGCCACCATCCGGTCTTCGCACTCTTGTTTACCCATTGCACCTTTCCCCTTATTTCACGAATTGATTCCTCCCCTTTTTTCCCCTTTTCCCCGTCCGCTACCACCTCGCTTGAGGCGGAATTGAGCCGGTTACGGCGTGCCCCTCCCCAATCACCCGTTGCGTGTTCTCCCTTCTCTGTTTCACACGTCTACCCCCGGACAGCATCAATTTTCCCTTGGCGATGTTCATACTAACTCGGTTTTCTTCCCCCTTCTCCCGGTCTCTTTACCAACTTTTTCCCTGAGCTTACCCCAATGATGACTTTTTCGTTTGGTCCAACGGAATTTTTGTCAACTGATTCCTCGACTTTTTTGACCGTGGTTTTTCTCCCCTGAACCCTTCTCCCCGGTTCTTAGAATCATAGCACCTTTGCCAGCCCTCCATTGAGAGGGCGCGCACAAATCAGCCGTCGCTTCTCACCTGCTGCTTTTTTCCAATAATCTTTTTCACCCCCGCCGAACTCCCCCCCTTTTTCTTCTTGTCCTCCATGCGGTTTCCCTCTTGGTTAAAATACCTCCTTATTCGAATCCTTACTCCGCGTTCCAAACAGACCTATCCCTCCTTTCTAATGTTGGCTCCTTCTTGCTGATCTTGTTTCCACTGTAACTTCTTCCTGGCGCTGTTCCCCCCCTGACTGCCGAAACCCGCATGTCCCGATTTTCGAATTATTCTGCCGACCTTTTTTCACGCCCTTTTCGATCTTTGTTCTTCTTTTCCTTCCTCTTAGACGTTCTTTTTACGCTGGTTCATGGGTTCCTTCTCTCTCCAGTTTCTCGTGACCTTTTCTTGACTCTGTTTCCCTTTTGTGGCCGCCTCTTTTTCCTATCGTGCAACCTCGATTTTTGTTAGCTGACGCTAAGATCTCTCGACCTGGTTAACCCCGCTCCTCTTTATTCGATTCCACCAAGTGCTTTCCGCTTTTTTGAGCTTTGATTTTTCTCCCTTTCCACCTTTCCCCTTGAGCAGCGAGCTTGCGCGAGCTCGGTGGAAGCTTTTTGTAGTTTTCCCCTCGACCCCCCAATGGTGGATGTCCCGGCCAGTGCTCAGAGGGACCCCCCCTCAGGACCACTTTGCAGCTACCTGGCGTCCGTCCCCCCACCCCCACCCCCCCCCAAACCCCCACAAACCAAACCCCCCCCCAACCCCCCCACCCCCCCCCCCCCCCCCCCTTTCGGATAGACCTTGGTAACCTTTTTTCGGTCCCCGATTGAGTTTTTCCCCTTTATTTACTTTTAGTTGCAAAGCTTCACTTCACTCTTGGTCGCTCAAAATCGTAGTCTCCGCTCTTCCTTTC
>Ga0179593_1441522_pt1 | contig 10482 bp, 12 predicted proteins | sample CZODoug2_1_08_16_FD_185931 | JGI IMG/M metagenome (GOLD analysis project Ga0179593, IMG submission 185931) | Vadose zone soil fungal communities from Angelo Coast Range Reserve, California, USA - CZODoug2_1_08_16fungal (PacBio error correction) | ecosystem: Environmental > Terrestrial > Soil >... | reverse complement strand
CGGCGTTTTCGTCATTTGACTCCTCCGTCAATGGAAGGTCCCCCCCTCGGGCATCCTCCTTGATCTGGGTCTGACTTTCACTCGCCCCTCCCCTACTCTTCGGCTTGAAACAGTTGGAATCCTCGCCTTTGATTATTTTCTTTCCCCTTATTAGAGACTCCCTCCCGGATTGGACCTTTTGTCTGCCCTTTCGGATCATGAAACACCAGGTTTTTGGATCCCTAGGGTTTTTCCCCCCCTCGCCTTTTATGGACGTATCTCCTTTTAATAAGGTCGGCGTTCCATTGAATATGACTAAAGGAATTTCCGCCTCTCAACCCTAGGCTTTGGAATTTTTTGTTTACGCCCTTTGGCCGTGGTTCCCACGGAGCCAGGGCTTTATCGTCCCCGCTTTCGCCCTCTTGCACAGGTTTTTTCGAAAGGGATGGAACCTCACCCCTATTTTTTTTCCACTCTAGAGTGTCTGTTCTTTTCCCCCCCTACCTCTTCTCCCGCAGGAAGACTTTCTCCCCTCAAGAATGGCGTTAGTAGACCCCTGTGTCCTCACTGCGTGCGTCGTTGCCCCTCATCTCTTACCGCGTCTGGCGGTCAGAAATCTGGGGCCTAGGGTCCCACCTTCTCGAGACTTTTTTCGATGGAGAATTGCTTCGTACCTAGAGTGCTTCTTCTCCTGTCTGCACTCGTGGCGACTATTCGACCAGCGCGCTGTTGTAGAGGCCAGACGTTTCGCTGTGGGTTCCTCCGGCGAGTTTGCTCATCCTCCTCGAGGATGAGGTCATCTTCCTTCGTTTTCGTGATCGAAAGTTTTCCCTCCGCTGGGAAGTTCTGACCTTCCTTGTATGTTTTTCGCGACCCGAAGTGCCCTAAGAAATTTTCTGCGAGGATGCCCCCTTTCGCCTCGTTTTCATTGAGAGAGTTTTCCCGTCCCGCTGTTCCCACTCTCCCGCAGAATCGGGATTCCTATTTTTTTTTTCTTCCACTGCGAAAGGGAGAGGATTTTGCCCGTAAGCTAGTTTTTGATAGGAGAATTTTGCTCCCGTCTTCTCTCGTTTCGGTTTCCGAACTTTTTGCGGGGCCTTAACGAAGGCCGACTCGAGGATTTAGTTGCTTTACTGAAGAGGATCCTTTCGGTTTTTTCTTCCCCTCCCAGTCCCTTCACGCTGTTTTCTCTCTCCGAAGTAGGAGTCTGTCCAGTCGGTCGACGAGTCCTCCTCCTCGTCATCCCGTCGGCTTGAGTTGCCTTTTAATAGCGGTCTTGCTTCCTTGAGAGTCTCTCCGTCTCTTTTTGGGCATGTGCCTGGTTGTCGCTCTGGGAGCTCTACTCTTGAACTGTTTTGCAAGACTCCGAGGAGTGCCCTCACCACTCGTTTGTCTCCCTCTCTCGTCAAGGGCCAGATACGCCGATTTCTTTTGCGGGGGGAGAACCCTGACGATTTCCCCCCCGATAGTTTCCCTTTCTTTGCCAGTTTACCGAGCGACGTGAGACTTTCCAGGGAGTTCGTTCGGATCGAACCTCCCTCTAGGTGTTCTAGGCCGAACGCTCGTTGTTCCAGGGATAGGGAGGTATGCGTGTGTCGACTGTGGAAGAGATCGAGGTCCGGCCGGTGTCAGGAAAGGCCCCCCCCACCCAAACCACCCCCAACCCCCCCCCCCCAAACCCCAAAACCTCACACCAAAAACACACCACAAGAACCCGCACATAACCAAAACACCACCACCCCCCCCACACCCCCCCCCCCCCCCCCACCCCCCCAACACACAAACCCACACCCCCCCACCCCCAACCCCCCCCCCCCCCCCAACCAAACCACCCCCCACCCCCCCCCCCACCCACCCCCACACCCCCCCAACCCCTTTCCAAATACTTGCAACGTCATTTTCTCCCTCTTTGCAGTTCAGTCCCCGTCTCTCCGCATGCGCCACGTGATTCTGTTCACATCGACATAGCGTCCTCTTTTCTGTCCACGACAAAGGCCCCCCGCGTTCCTCCGCCCGTCTTCCCGCTAAACTGCTGGAAACATCCCCCTCGCAGCTTGTGCCCGCGGGCGAGACCCGTCCCTTTCCTTTGGCATGAAAGCTGTTCCCTGTGTTTCCCTACGCTCTGATAGATTTACCCGACCGCCTCGAGGGGACGACCTCTTTTGCATGTGTGGGTTCCCACTTAACCTCGATGAGGCGACACAGTTCGTCCGGTGGTTCGCGATTTAATCCTTTTTTTGAGTATCTTTGCGAAGCGGCTGCTGCCGCCTCCCTCTCCCTTCGTGCGGACCCAGATAATCTTCGTCGAGGGCGACCTTTTTCAGACGGTGCCCATTATCTCTCTCCCGTTGTTTTCCTTCACGGCCCCTTTTTTTACGTCACTTTTGCCGAGTGCATGCTCCTTTCCTGGGTTCGTCGCTTTGCGGTTCGCTGTCCCTTTCTTTTACGACCGAGTCTCCTCCGAACCACCGGGCTCACAAACGTTTTTGCACGCCCGTTGTTTGCCTTTCAGACGAGTCCTCTCCATTCGGCTATTAGAGGAGCGTTTCACTCCCCTACCTCTTAGCGGCACTCTAGGATCCGTGGACGTTTGTTTCCCTCTTTTCGGATAGCTCCCCTCGTTGAACTGACGTCAGTTTTCTCGAATCGATTCTTCCCGGTCGTGCGGGGTCCTGGTCCCTTTCTTGGGAATCACGTTGCGCTAAGGTTAGTGTTACACACGGCTCAGCCCGTTTTTGTCAGGGTCTGTCGCCTTGACACCTGATTCAAAAGGTTGTACTTTCCTTCTGTCGCGCCGTCCCAGATCTCGCTTCGGCTTTTTTGACCAGAGACTGTCCCGTTTTGTCTCCCCCAGTCGCGGCCTCGATTTTTCCCCCCATCACGCCTTTAAGAGCGCAGACACGTACCTAAAGGTTCGACATTACCCCATAGCACCTTTTGCCTTTCTCTGCCGCCTTCTTCTTTTCCCATAATAATAGATGAGTTATCGATTGGACTCGTCTTCCCCGTACCTCGGGGATATCCAGATGCTTCGTCCTCGAATGCGTCGACTATCCCCTTTTTCGGTCATCCTTCGAGTCCTTCGCCGGGACTCGTCTTTCTTGAAGCAAAAATTGACGTCGGTTCTCTGCCGACCTTTCCAGGCGTTTTAGCGACCCGTATCGATTCCCTATTGTCGAAGGGTTTCAATTCCCTACTCGTTCGGAGCCTTTCCCCCGTTCCCCCTCCCACTTGAGACTTCAGAAGTATTCCGATGTCCCGTTGCCCGTATTTTTCCCGCGCCCTCCGCTCGTAGTCAGTGAAAATCCTACTCGCGGCGGCTGTTCCCTGACTAGTCGAGCTCTTGCGCCCCCGGAAGTCCGGGATTTTTCCATCGTTTTCTTTCGGCTCGCGTACCTTTTTTCCTTTAGCATTCTTTCTCAGTGAACCCTCTTCCCGGATTTCTTCACTCGCTCTTCCCAATTTTCGGACTCGATCTTAGCTAAGTTCAAGCTGACTAGGATAGTAGAAGTGAAACTTCTCCGCGTTATCTATTTTATTCCCTTACCCTCTCACCATCTCCTGCGCTGAAATGAGCAAGATCTCTGCCAACGTTGAGTCCGGTCGTAGCTTTCAATTCCCCCCTTTGTAGAGTTCCCTTCTCAGAGCCTCGACTTTCCCAGTTTCCTTCTGGAGCCTTTCTCCCGTTGCCTCTTCTGCCACATCGTTTCCGCTCTCTTTCTCGAGTCTCTTTGCGGCCGACTCTCCTTCCAGTTACCTGTAGAAATTGACGAATCCCTTTCCCGAGCCACTCTTTCGTCCTTGACCCGGTCCTCTTTCGTCTTGCGTCTTTTTTGATTGTCAAGAGGAAGGTAAATTCGACGAAAGGTAATCTGGATGGCTAAGTGTCTGGCATTCCTGAAGTCCCTGACCGAAGTTTTGGTTCTTGTCCCTCCCCCCACCATCAGATTTTCTGTGCTAGGTCCCTCCCCGCGTCTGGACCCTCTTGGCTTCTTTCCTCGTAGAGGAACTCGCGGAGGCGCTCTGTTCCCTTGCACCGTTTTGTTTCCCCTCGGATGCCCCCCTTACTGCCCCTTGTTGGTTTTTGCGGAGTGCTGTATCCTTGGATTGCAGCGTAGTACGAGTTTGAAGCGCCGCCTTGTTTCGCTTGTTCCTGTTCCTCGGTTGCCCCCACCGAGACGGGGAGCCCGGCTTTTTATTCCGACCTTTTCCCTGGGTTCCCTAGCTTTCCCGATGGGGTATCATCGCGCGGCCCGTCCCGAGCTGATTGAGGAGTTCGTGACAAGAAAGTTTCGCAGCTAGACGCGAGGATGGCATGTACTTTTCCCCCCCTAAGCTGGGGGTCTTGTAGGTTCTCATTTGCACCGCTCCCCTTCGATCTTTTTGAGAGATGGACCTCCTATGAACGTCCGTAAGATGCCTCTTCCCCAGTTCTAATATTTTTCACAACCCCCACCTTCTTGTTTTGTTTTTCGAGATGTATTCGGGGACATCTGATCCCGCCGGGTACTCTCTTCCGTGTTCCCCCCTCAGTGGCCCCTTCGATTTTTGTAGCCACCACGAACCTCACCAGTTTTTTCCACGTCCCTTTCCTGAGGACCGGGCCCCACCATTCGTTAGATTTTTTTTCCTTGGAACGACCTTTTCGATTCCCTCCTTACTAGGCCTTCCTAGTTTGGCTTAAAATCTCTTTTTCTACTGGGCCCCGACCCAACCCCCTTTTAAGGTGTACTTCTTTCATCCCTTTTTTGCCCCCGTCTCGGTCCTGCCCCCCTAGTAAACGATTCGGCCGTACGTCGTTTCCCTCATCCGACCTCACAATTAAATCCCCCCTCAAGATCCCCCTCCCCCCGCCTCCACCCTCCTCCTGGGTGCTATTTTCCCAGAAAAGCCGGTAGGTTTACAAGAGAGAATTTCCAGTTCCTTCGTAAGGCCCTAGGGTTAAAGAAGACCTTTCTTCTCCCGTCCCTCCCTTTCCCCCATGTCGTTTCTGGTGGTCTTTCCATACGTCGTAGAGAGTCGGAGCCTTTGGAGCTCGCCTCCTCCTCACTTTTTAGATTGTTCCCTCCTTTTCCCCCTCGGTCTGCTCAGTCTCCTACGCGATTTTTTCCCCTCACTGTTTGCCTGAACCCGTCTTGTCTGGATTCCTTCTAGCTTTCTGACGTTTAGAAGCATTTTCGATCGAGAACCTGCGGGAGGACGTCGTACTTTCCCCCCCCTGACGCGATAGAGGAAGACGTCCTCTCTTTGGTTAGCGAGGCCCTGGTTTTCCTGCGTGTGAGGAGTTGCGTTTTCCTCTCGGTGCCGACGTTTTGCTGCCGAGCGTCCGCGTCTTTGAGCATTCCCTTATTGATGCTGCCGCTTTGTGAGCTCGGACGAGTTTCTGACATCCGCGGAGGATCAGTGCCGTAATTGCGGCGAATGCTCTTTTTTTGTCGCTCGTCCCGTGGGCAAGATCGACGTCTTCGCACGCTGGGTCGACGATTCCCCTGTTTCCTTTCTCTCTTTTTTTGGAGTTGCCCAGTGCTCTTCGAAGTGGCGCCATTTAGTTTTTTGATTCAAGAAGGTCCTAGCCGGACGTTCCGTAGACGCTTTTATTCCCCTTTTTCTCCGACGTGGTTTTCAAAGGTGCTGCCCGTACGAGCTTCTCCTGAGAAGTGCCGGTGCCTAGTAACCTGCTGTTCTACGACGTTCCTTGACGGCGTGGTGATGCTGACGGGCTAAGCCCCCCGTACGTGAGTAGGAGTGTCCCCGAGCGGCTAGCGTGGGCTGCGACCGTCTCCCGTCTCTTGGGCAGGTCTTCCTGTCCTCTGTTTTAGCTTCCCTTGTCTCCTACCTCCAGTAAGTTGAAATTCTCCTGAGCGGCTCGGCTTCTTTTGCATGCGCGCCCGCCGTAAGCGGGGTAAAGCGCCTTACCTTGCCCTGGCGTCGGTATTGCGACGATGTCCCCGCCCCTCGTCTTTTGTTGCGGATACTGATCTTGGATCGTAGTCCGTTTAAGAGTGACTTTTTCTTGGTATCCCATTTGCCCTGAGCGGGATGTCTTTTAGCGCCCGCAGCTTCCGGCCCCCTGTTTCGGAGCGGCTATTGCGGCTTCGGACTCGGGCCTTCGGCTGTTCGAGTTGAATGGCCCTCCGTTTTACATTCCCTATTTCCGATTGATCTCGACCTCCGTGCAAGCAACCAGTGCTCCCTTTGTCCTCCTCGGTCGTCATAGTGATGTTCCCCACTCCCGCGTCCCCCCGACGCCCTCGCCCTTCGAGAAACTGCCGTTCCTTCTCACGCCGCTCTGGGACATCGCTTTCTCCGTTTCCCCCTATCCTTGATTTTGACGCGTTTTGACGGATTCTTTGTTTGACTTTGACCATCTATCGCGCTCGAGGGGCGCAGCTGTTGTTTTTCCCCTGAGCACTTTAAAAAAGCGGGTCCGGTTACCCCTTTCTTCGGTGTATCCTTCCCCGCCTGAGCCTATACTATTTCGATTAGAACTTGCGTGACTCCCGACCCCCGTGGCCCTTTTCTCCCTTCGTCTAGGAAGTTAAAGGTCCTTCCCCTGAGGCATTTCCTTTTTTTTCTTTTTTACTAGTTTGATTTCAAGCCCAATCTTGACTTTCCCCGCAGTTCCTCCGACTTTCCTTTCTTTCGCTTTCTTTCTATTTCACCGCGGACGATGAGTTTCCGGTTCCCGCCCCCCGGCGTCATTTGTCCGAATACGCTTCAGACGCCACTTAAAGGGGTAAGCCCGGTTGAAGGGGGCCACGACCCAAGACTCAAGCGTCCACTTCTCTATGTTCTGCAGAGTTACAGCTTATTCAGAGACCCGCCGCATGCCAAAGCGGCCCCCCCACTCTTCCCGCCCGTTCCTGATTACGGGACAGTGGGCGATGGTCCCATCTTGATTTTTCCTTTCCCCAGGCCTTGAAGGAGCGACCGTAGCTTTGGTCATGGCTGGGCTGGTTTCACTTATTGACGCTCGGGAGTCCCCAAAGCCCTTTCATCCCTGTCGGACTATAGCCTTCCCGATTTTCAATGAATTTAATTCTTTCCCGTGCTGTTTCCCCCGCTTTGATCCAGTCTTCCACCCCGATTGAAACGAGCACGATTCCCTGATAAGAGCCAACTTTTCCTCCCGTTCCGCAATCCAGACCCCCCGCTCCCGGGCGCAAGAAACACTGAGTCCCGCTTTCATTCACGTTTCGCTCCTTACTTGAAACTACTCCCTTTTTCTTGATCGGATTCCATCCTCTAAGACTGATACTTTTCCTGGACTCATCTGGCCACCCGCGTTTTTTTAAACTCATGAATAGTAGCCGATTCCTTCTTCTACGTCCCTCCTTGGTCTTCTTGTCCGGTCTTCCTTTACCGCCTATGCCCTGTTAGTCGGAGGATACTGAAAAGCTTACTTCGCCTTCTTTCTCACAGTCTCCGCTGTAGACGGAACCTATCTGCTGCTTAGGGAATATCTGCTTCCCCTCTACTGACCGTCGGAAGCTGCCCTTTCCCCCCCCCAGTGTATCGAAGAAAGATGCCCTCTAACTTTTTCGATTTTTCCCCCTTCCCCCCTAAGTTGCGAGTCTCTTCGAGCTCTCCTCAAACAGGATTCTGCTCCTGCCCCAGCGCGCTCTCGTCAAGTATGCTACTCGTAGTACGTTACCCTCAATACCGTCGTCGCTCTTTCTCTTCGAGCTTTGGCCTCAAGGGATTCTTTTCCCCTCGTGACGGGTTAGCCGGCGAGACGTTTCTGCAAATGATACTTCAGAGTGTTCTTTAGGGCCCCCCTCTCTATCCCTAAAGGCCTCGTTTTCGAATCCACATCTGGACTTTCCTCTCCTCCGTCCCGTCCTCGTTGAATGCCCGTCGACCTTTGCACCATCCTTTTATGCGCTTCCTAGTCAAGCTCCTGATCAGGGTTTACGTCTGGCGTGAGACCCGTTTTTGCGATTTCCCACATTCCTTTTCGTCCCCCTGCTCGAGGGATTCTTCTCCGACCTTCCCCGCAGCCACTGTCCTCCCTTCGCCCAGCAGACTTTTTCGATACACAGTAGGAGGTCTTTAACTTCATGTCTCTTTGTTTGGGGGGGGGGCGACGTCCCTTTCTTTTTCTGAGCGCCTTGCTGAAGAGCAGGGCCCAGGCGAGACGGTACATTCTTTTGGAGTGCTTGCAAGGGTCCTCCGTGTTCGCGAGATTCGTTTTCCTCGGGGAAGACCACCCCTCCCCCCCCCCCCCCTTCCTCGGCGATGTGTTCTTTCGTTAGGGTAGGTACCTCCCGGGAGTGTACCCCCGGGATCGGGTCGTTGGAGTCAACCAGCCGTTCGGCTCTATTGCCCCCGCTTTTTTCGTACTAGGTCTCCCGTTTCAGTCGGTGGAGGCGGAGTTCTTTCGTTGCCTGAAGGTCGGGATGTCGTCCTTCTTATTCCAGAGAGCGGGGACATGGTTTGAACCGTCTCCTCGGGGAAGCCATTCGGCCTACGGTGTCCACCATTCATTGATTCAGAAACCGTGCCGTGTTGGTCGTGAGAGATCCTCTATTTTACGTTACAGCCGAGCCCGGAGCTTTTTCGCTTCCTTCGTATAAGTCGAACGGGCGCAGCGCGCGAGGTTTTCACCTTTCCGCGTCCTAATCCCGTCTGCGTATGATTGTGAGGAGTCCGAAAAAGATCCCTGGACTTCTGGTAGAGAGGGGAACACTTCAACTACTATTAGCAAAGACCGGAGATATTCTCCTTCTGATAATAACTTTGTTTGTTTTCCTCTCTTTAGTCCTGAAGTTGGCTATGCTTCTAATGTTTCCGAGGCTTTTTTCCCTTTTTTCCCCTCTCTGCTCCCTAGTGGTCTTTGTGACACTCTCCTCACACGCCCGCGACATGCTTATCTTCCCCGTTATCAGCGAGGAGATTCGCAATTCCGTGTTCAAGAAGACTTAGCCACGTCCCCGTGCGTTCGCCGCGTTGGAGGACTGTAGAGGGTCTTTTTGCAAGCCCCACAGTTGGCAGCTCAGAAGAATTGATCTTCGGCCAGAGTGCACAATTTGCGACCGTCGGTACTTTTTTCTTACTCGACCTACGCCAATGACCTTCAAGCCGAACATAAGACCCAACTTATGGCGAATGGTCCCGCTGGCGCGATGGGCCGTGTTCTTCCTTGCGCCCTTTTTCCCTTCTGGGACCCTCTCCCATTCCCTTTTTTGGTAAAGGATGAAAAGTTGCTTGGCCCTATCCCCTTTCACCGAATCCCCCTTCAGCCAATTGCTTACTTTTGGTTTCTTAAGTCCCGCTCCATGTTTTCCGTCGGAAGACCAAACGAATTAGCCCTCCCTCATGAGACCCCTTTATAGATTCGTCCTTCCTTCTTACCGACTTCTATCGCTCAGCCCGTGGCCCCTTGGCCTTTAAGACAAATCTGGGGCTCTGTCCCCCCTTTTCTTCTTCTGAAAGGACATGGATTTCCGGCCGTGATGCGTCCAGTAAGAAAGCTGCGTTCTTTAGAAATCGTAGTTGCTCTCTGCCTTGTCCATCTTCCGCTAGTACTAACCGACGGTCTGATGCGGGTGGGGATCTTTTCGTGGCCCTTTCGATCCGTAAGAGGAGGAGTGGAAAGGCGATCTCCTCAGGCTCCACGTGCGCTCGACTAGCTAGATACGACCAGCCAACGTCCAAACTTCACAGTGCCCCACGCTGGGAAAAGATAGGCCCCGAAGTCTTTCCGTGGTTGCAGGTTCATGCGACAGTGACGCCGTCTTCCTTCCTCGTCAGACGGCCACCGTACCAGCCCTATTTTGCTCCCCCACGGGAACTCCGAACCCTCCGTCGGCTCTCCTCTTGCGATGAGGATGTCTTCATTGTCTCCAGGCCCAGTCTTGTCCACTGGATTCCCCTTCCCCGGATGGTTTCGAGCAGCATCCCCCGACGCGGTTCATTCTCCATCCAGACATGAGTTCTTCCGCCCTTCTGCTCCGGCCTTCCTACGAGTCTTGGTGCAGTCACTTCTGGGCCCCATCTCGTGACTTATCGGTGACCTTTTCCCCGAAGTTCCCTGCATTAGACGAGGATCCCCAAGGGGAGTGCCCGCTCCGACGGGGTTGCGGAGTGCCCTTCTAGATTCACAGGCGAGATCTGACGGGACCAGAGGGGTTTCTGACGACCCCCTTCTCCCATCCGTTCTTCTGTCTTTTAGTTTGGAGCGCGCCGTTGCGCCCTCGTCTCTCTTTTTCTTCTAGAACATTTGGTTGGGAGATCGACCCGGCCTGCTACCCCTAAGAGAGGCTTATTGCTTCCTTTCTGGACCTGTCTGTGCATCGAGTCCCTCTGGAAAGAATAGTCCGTTCCGGCGTGCTAGTGTGGAGTTCGTCGGCACTCGCCTCCTCCGGGAGGGTTTTAAGAGGGCTAGGAGACGTGTCTTGCTAGTGGGTCGGGCGAAATGTCCGGTTTTTGTTTTCTGCGTATCCTTATCTCCTGCAGAGCGCGGCGTGGCTATTTCGCTTCTTTGACCCCCTTAGCGATGGG
>Ga0179593_1338693_pt1 | contig 10482 bp, 12 predicted proteins | sample CZODoug2_1_08_16_FD_185931 | JGI IMG/M metagenome (GOLD analysis project Ga0179593, IMG submission 185931) | Vadose zone soil fungal communities from Angelo Coast Range Reserve, California, USA - CZODoug2_1_08_16fungal (PacBio error correction) | ecosystem: Environmental > Terrestrial > Soil >... | reverse complement strand
ATTCCTTCCTCGGCCAGATAACGGTCCCCCATTTTCCCCCCCGTACACTCCCCTGATTTCAACACCCCGGACACACGTCACCTCCACCTCCTTCACCTCCATCAAAACAGACCCAAACGTGCACCGCGACCCGTTTTCAATATTGCCTCCTAGCATTCATCCTTTCCCTCCCAAGATACCTGCAGGCGTTTTGTGGTGTGGTGTGGGGTTTTTCTTTTAGGAACTGCCTTTCCGGGGTTTGTGCTTCACCTGTGTGTCTTGGCGTTTGCCCTTATTGTGAACACTTTCCCAGGAGTTGGCAGATGCCTTCTTTTTTTTTCGGGGTTTTGATGCCTTTTTAGGCGGGGTACCCATTCACAAGTGTTTTCTGTTTTCCCGTCTCCTTCCACCCAATTTTTTTACAGTAAATCGGACCTTGCAGTATTTTTGGCTATCCCCTTTTGTATTGTCCAAGATTTTATTCCCCTGGCAGAACCCCCTCGGATCCCGGGTTGTTCAAGGTCGGCCCTGCCAGTGACTCCCCCCCTGAAACCCCTACCCTTCTTCATCTTTTTCCCGCTCCCTCCGAGTGTCGGCCCGGTCTCATGTTGGTTGCTGGGTGCCCAGTAGGGGACGTTATATTTGTGAACAAAAAAACCCCCCCACTTTTTTTTTTTTTTTTTTTTTTTTTTTTTTTTCGTAAACGTCCCCCTCCTGGAGCTTTTACTTTGGGGTACAATTCCCCACTCCTGGACCCCGGGCGTCTCCCGAGGGGTGAGGTTACCTTCGATAGTCTGGCGCATACATCTCAGGACACCTATGGGTTTTATGGCATGCCCTTTTAGAGGAGCAGAAGTCGTGCCCCCCCACCCGTTTTTTTTTTTCACGTGGATTTTTACCCCTTTTAGCCCGTCAGGCGGGTGGGCGTACCCAACCCGTGCCCGGTTTTGGTTTGATTTTTTTCGAGAGAGTGGGAAGTTTTTGAAAGGAGTGGTCCGGTGAACTTGTGGCTACTTCCATTCTGCCTTGGAATGGCCTTTTTAGCGGCCACACTCACTGGTCCTTTTATTCCCCCCCGGATTTCTTGGCTCATCACTTCCCACCGGTAGGAACGTTGGCCGAGTTCTCCAAAGTAGCGGTAGGGCCTTCCCCCCCCCCCCCCCCCCATGTTTGGCACCGGCCCCACCAGGTTCGAGTTGTCGTCAATTTCGTTCCTGTGGTCCCGGACTCTATGCTTCGTCCCCCTGGCTCCTACCACCATTTTCCTTCTTTTTTAGGAGCTGTGCTTTTTGTGTTTTTCCTCTGCCCTTACTTTGTGAACAGCCTTTTTTGTTCAAAAGTCTACTGCATTTAATACGTTGGCATATTCGTTGTTTGTCCCGGGGTGTGCTTTTCCTGCTGTTGCGGAGGATTCGTCACTGTCGTTCACATCTCACGCCTGTCGTTCCCCATCATTCTAGTCCTGGTGACCCCACCTTGGCGGGGCTGATTTTCACCACCTCTTTGAAGCCTCGGGCTCAGGCCCTTGTGTGTAGCTCTCTTATCCCAAATTATATTTACATCTGCAAGTCCAGCCCAAATAGACGCGGTTGAGATTGTCGACCCCAGACTGTTTGGGGTCACCTGCCCTCTCGCCAAGCCCCCCTGAAGAATTTTGGTAGCCCCTCCTTCCGATAGACTATTCAGTCTTCCCTTCTTCCCCCCCCCCGTGCCCACCGATGCCCCCCCTTTTTTCACGTGAACGTCTTTTTCTTGAGGACGGTCTTTCTCAACTCGGAACCGTCTTCCCACTTTGTTCACATTCCCGCTCGACCCTTACCAAGAAGCCCCTCGGTAAACTTACAGGAGTCGGAAGAGGCTCAGGGTTCTTTTGGAGCTGCCGGATTGTTTAGTGATGTCAACTTGTTTGGGGGATTTTTTTTATTGTTTTCCTTGTAGGCTGCTTTGCCCGTCAAGTAATGGCTGCCTTCGAATTGTTTCGAAACCCCGTTACCCCCTGCTCGAACCATCTTGGGCCCGCTCCGGACCCGCCCTTTTACTCCAGGTGGCCCGCTCTAAGGACTTGCCGTTTCTCGGGTTGTTTTGCCCTCCCGTCCCCGTCTTTCTTTTGCTTTTGGCGGACACGGTTTGCAACCTCTCCGATCTCTCTTCTTCTCCTACGTTTTTTTTTTGTTGGCTCTCTCTCTTGACGGAGTTTTGACTCCTAGCCGTGGTGAGAACATGCAGATTGTTTTTGTCATGCCGTTCCGAACGGACTCCCCGTCTTTCGACTGTAAAGACATTCTTTGCTGGAGGCCGGCCTTTGCTTTTCCGGGTGGTTCCTTCCGGTCGAGGTGTCCGACAGATCGTTGACTTTTGCGCTCCGACGCCTACACATGTCTCCCCGGGCAAATCCTTTCCCCCCCCGCCTGGGTGTGACCCTCCCGCCCCTGGGTTTCTTGATTGATCTCGGGGACCCCACCCGCCCTCGGTCTGCCTGCCGTTTCTCGGTCTTTTTTTTATTTCTCTCAACCTTTTCCACCTTCCCGACTGGGAGGGCCCGTCTTCCTTGGCAATTTCTCGACTTCACCCCTGATTTTTTTTCCGTCGTTCTTTTTGCTCAGCGGTTGACCGTGGCGTTCGACAGGTCTGTGCACCCTTCGACCGCAAACCGGCTCCGTTTTTTTCGTCGCATGCTTTCAACCCCTCTGGTCCTCCCTCCTTAACGGAGGCTTTGCCTGCACGTCGAGTTGGGGCGGACCCCTTTTCTCTCCCTGTCCCCCTCCTCCAACGAGGGGGCCCCAGTTGGTCATCTCCTGATTTTTTGACTTCCCTCCCTCTGATCGACTCCAACCTTGCCTAGTCGACCAGTTACGCCGCCCCCCCCCATCTGCACCCCCCAGCCCACACCCTCAACCACCCGATTGAAAAATAAGCTTGTTATTCTTTCTAACGAGTTCACCCTAAAGCGGTCTTTTCCTTTTCCCGGGGGGGAGATCCACAGAGAAAATGGGCCCATGGTTCCCCCGGAGCGCCAATTCTCCGTCCTTCCGTTGTCCTCCATCCCGCCCGCCCTTGTGCTTTTGGCGCTCACAGTGGGTGGTACGTGCACTCCCCCCCTCTCTGCTCCCCTGCATTCCTCTTCTTTGACAAATGCGCACGTCAGATCGGTGTCTTCTCCTTTTTGTAGTGGTGACCCTTCCCTTCGCCTCTCTGTCCTTGTTTTAGTGTAACGCCCCATTCACAAAAGGACACCCCGGAGCCCCCCCCTTGCGTGGTGGGTGGGACGTTTCCCCCCCTAACGCCACACGATCCGTTGACTTGGGCGCCTTCTTGCCCTTCTCCTTTATTCCTTCATCGACTATCACCATACGCTCACCTCGGCTCTCATTGGTACCCAAATCGGACCCTGTTTGCCCCCCCCCCCGACCCAGATTCCACTGCTTTTTGAGGGTTCTTAGGGGGTTTTCGTACTCGCCACGACCCCCTGAGTCCCGGGCACACATTTCCCTTCTTCTTGTCTGTGCCGTGTTCCCGAGGCCCAGTGAGCGGTTGTGGAATGGCTTGCATTTTCCCTTGCTTGCCCAATGGTTTTTTTCGTGCGGTTACCCCCACCCCGGTTTCACTCGAACGGGGGGACGAATAATTGAGTCTCACTAGGCATCCTCTTTCAGTGTGGCAAACTTCCTGCCGAATTTTAACTTGTCGTGGAATGTAACTGAAAACCCTTTTCCACTTTGTGCAAGCGGGGCCCCCTTTCCCTCACCTGTGAAAAAACGATCCGAACATCATTTTAATTTTTGTTTCCCCAAAAATTTTTCCCACGCACCTACACTGTCGTCCACGACCTGTCAAGTTAGTGCAACCAACAACGTGCTCCCGGCCCTTTCTTGTGGTGGTCGGTCAAAACTCTTTACCCATGCCGCTGCTTTTAAAAAATGTCCAGCCGGTGGCCTAGGAGTTGTTTGGGGATCTCTCCTGGGTCCTTGCTTCTTTTTTTTTTGTCCTGTTTTCCGTGGGGGAACTCTTTGAGGCGTTACCGGGGGGAGGGTTCTGGTTTTTTTTGTCCTTTTCCTTTTTTTCCGTCTTAACTGTAACGGTTCTTATTCTCACTCCCAGTTTTTGTCTCTTTTCTTCTACTCTATCTGAGATTCACCTTCCTCTTTCCTCTGCACAACCACACATGTTCTCCCCCCAAAGTAAACGATATTCCCATTTCCCCCCGGCAACGTGCCCAAACCGCATAAGCACGTTACTTTTATCCCACAAAACTCCGAGGTTCCACCCCGAATTGTCCCGAGCGTCCCCTCGTGTAGAATTTAATCCCCGCTCCCTTGAATGTGCGGCCGCCCGTCCTCCCCCCCACCCCTTCTCCCACCCCCCCCCTTCTGGGGCGTCCGGTTATGTTCCGTGGGCCTAGTTTTTAGAGACAAAGTTTTTTTAACGCCCAGGAGGTCTTTTCTGTGATTTCCTTGATTTGTTTCCCTTTTTAAACCGTCCCAGTGAAGAGTTGATGCCGATTATCAGTTTTTTGGTTGCGTGTGCTGTTCCAGTGGGGCATCTTCCAAACTTCCCCACTGGGTTCTTCATTTTCTCCGGGCACCTCCAGGTTCAAACCCATACGCCCGGCAGTTGTCGTTGTCACACATTTTTAGTGTCCTAAGACGTCAAAGCCTGGGCCCCCCCCCAATCGACGGTGGTTTCTCAACATTTCTTTCCATACCTTCCCCTTGGGCACCCCCCTGATCCCCCGCCCCACCGCTACATTTTTCCCTCTCTTACCCAAGTTTGTCCGGACTGATGTCCGTGGCCCGGGCGTCAAGGTGTTTTGCTGATGAGGGTTTTCCCCCCCCCACTCTAACCCTCCCTTGGTGCTTGTTCTGGTTGGGTCCAGTCCTTTGGCCGGCGGTTCTTCCCTGCTGGTTTCATTCGAACCCAACCTACGTTTTGTTTACAGGACGCGACTGCTGCCGTACCGCCTCTCGAAGAGGAAATTGACTTCGGTTCCAAACGTCACCGTCGATGGTTCTTTTTTGGTTTCGTGGGGGGAGGCCTAAGCGTCTAGAAAAAGTGGACCGGTGACCCGGGTTTTTTAACGTTGACACAGAGGGGCGCCGTAGGTTAAGTTTCGCCGATGAGGTGATTTTTCACTGTTCACAACTTTCCCCAGGCGTAGTTTTTTTCCCCGTATCTTTTTTGTTGCAACTTTGTCGCAAACGTGAGAGGGAGAACCAAAACTTCGTCCACCGCTATCCAGTTTCTAGGTTTCAGATGGCCCTTAAAAACCCTGTGGAGCACCCCTCCCACCCCCCACCAGGGGGGCGTGCGGATTTTGGGCCCTCCGCACTGATCATTTGGACTGGAAAGCCAATCCCTTTACCCCCCAGGGGTTCCCTTCGCGTCCGTTGCTCGAGACCTTTGGACAGACTAAGTTGCGCTTGCAACGCTTGATTCCCAATGTGACATGAAAGAGGAGTGCATCCCACCTTTTTTTTTTTTTTTTTTTCTTTTCTTCTTTTTTCTTTTTTTTTTTTTTCTTTTTTTTTTCAGGTTGGGGTGTTTTCGTTGGTGGCTGGGCCTAGGTCGCAGCCCTCTCTGTAGATGGGCCCTTACTTCGTCTTGCACGTTTCAACCTGTTGAGCGGTTTTTAAGCGTGGCCCTGAAACCCCCTTTCTTTCAGGTCAACAGAAAACTCACCCCCTTGAGGCCTTTGGTCAGGGGTGTTTCAGATTAGCTTTCGACACTTCCTGCTTTTCATTCCCCACGGTTGCCTTTCATCCCTATTTTGATGCCGGCGAGTGGGACCGACCCGACACGGTTGTGGGTTTTTTTTTGACCGTCCACAGATACTGTCCCCCCATCGACGGTGACCGTTTTCTTCATTTAATTCAATTTCCCTTCCGATTTCGCCCCCCCTTTCCCCCGTCTTCTGTTAAAACAACCGGGACCCCACCCTCGACAATAGTGACCCACAGTATCTTACCGCTCAGACCGACTTCCCCCCAGGCTTCCTTTTTGACTGCCTTTGTGGAAGTGACCCGTTTTATTGACCACCCCCCCCCCCCCGTCCTGAAGATCCCCCCGGCCTTCATTTGGCGTTTATTCTGGAGTTTTTGTCTCGTCAGGCCGTTTTGCGTTTCCCAAGTTCTTTTGAGTTTTTTACTTGTGGTCACGCTCCTACTACCCCCTTGTCGGTGAGTCTCCCCCCCCTTTGTCCCCCCCTCCGGAATTTCGTTTCTCCCCCCCCCCCCCGGACCTCTCCCCGTTTTTTTTTTTCTCGAACCCAGTGGGGGGAATCGTTGTGAAGGGAGGTAATGCCCTCCCTCTAAGTTCCGGACTTTTGGCGGTCTTTCTCCCGGCCCCTTTGGCCCCCCCCGCCCATTTCTTCTTTCAAAGGTATTTCGGCTCAAACTAATCATTTTTTTCGTTTTTCCCTCCTCCCTTTTTTCTTTTTTGTTGTTTGATCATGAGGATAGATTTGTTTTTGATCCGCCCGGTGCGACCCCTGAAAGATGTCCTTGTGGGTTCCTCCGTTTTTTCTTTTTATTTTCCCTGGTGCCCAAGTAGGTTTTTTGTATGAGTCGTGGCCAGTCCGTCTGGGCTTGAATCTTTGCCAGCCGGCGTCCTGGGCCGATGGCCGTCCTGTGGTGAGGTAGATGTGTTCGGACTCTTCTTTTGACTGGAGGTCGGCGGATTCTCACGCCCCTTTCTCCGTTTTTTTTTCCTCCCTCCACGCCCTTGGCCTTGACTTCCACAAGGCCCGGGTGCCCCTCTCCTCGTTCCCCCCACCCTACCTCACTCTCCAGGATGTTGGCCCGGTGGGCGCGGGTTTTGTTTGTCCGTCGTTAATTAAGAAAAGTTTCTGGCCCGCTCGGGATGTCCCGACTTTTGTTTGGCAACCCTTTTGATTTTTTGCGTACCGGGGGGGGTGGGTGGTGGGGTGGTGGGGTGTTGGGGCCAGGTGGGGGGGTCCGGTGAGGGGGATTGGTGGTTTCCCGTTTCGAGGAACTCCGCCGGAGATTTCGTCGTCACTTCGTCCCCCTCCCCCCCCTGCTTCCATGTGGTGCTGTCGTCCCACCGGGCGGGGTAAATCTCCGTTCATATCTTTTGTTTCGTTCAGTTTCAAGGGACAAAGATGTAGGGTGCAGGGTTAAAGCTTCTGCGACCCTGCCCCTTTCCTTTTCCCCCCAAGAGTGTCTTCCTACTTTTGGTTTCCCCTTCTTTCCGATTTGGACCCTTGTTTTAAAGACTCTCGCCTCCTTGTCCGACCCTTTGTTCCCATAGGAGTTGACTTTTCCTTTATTGCCGCCGAAGAGTCGGAAATCCCCCCCGCCCCCCCCCCCCCCTACCGGGAGTGAAATAGTCCATTTTCAAAGTTGTGGGCCGCGCGTTTTTTTGTTTTTCTTTTTCCCCCCCTGTCTATCCCCCTCCTCCATGACCCCCCCCTGTGATTAGGGCGCTGCCCATATTTCATTCCGTCTCCCTAAAACAATAAGCACCGCCCCTTGTTTTTTAGTGTCCAAAAGTACCCGGAAGGCCTATAATGTACTTGCTCTTTGCCTTTTTCCCTGCGTCTTTGCCGGACAAGGTGCCCGGTCCGGGTTTGGTGGCCTCTAAGTTTAGTTTTCCCCTATTTGCCGTATCTCCCTTTTGAATTGCCCGTCACCCATTCACTTCCACCTGCCACAGAGTAACTGCGTTTAAGCCCCCCGACACTGGCAAAATGGGAACGTCCCGAACCGGGTACCGTTGGGGACGACCTGAGGCTTATTCTTTGGAAAGGGCTTCATAACCCTTCTTCGCGTCCCCCCATACTTTTCCCTCGGGCTCCCGGCCCACCCGCCGTGAATTGCCCCCCCCCCCAACAACTTGCCAGGCGTCGGTTATGAGTTTTTTTTTTTTTTTTAGACCTTTTACTACCCGTTCCCAGTACCTACCCCCCCTGTTAAAATCCTCTTCCGGTCCCTTTTACCAGGGTTCCTGAGGAAACGAGCCTTTAATGTTTGTTTTTGAGTGTTTTCATTTCCTTCGTGGTGCCAAGGCCCCCTTCTTGACACACCCCCGGGTAATCCGGTTGAAGTTGGGTGGGAAAGACTCAACTTTTCGTTTTTTCTTCATCCGCAATCCCCGTTCAGCGCACAATCAGGCATACTTGGTTGCCTTCAATTTGACGTCTTCCTCCCACGCCCAAACCCCCTTGGGATTTTTTTGTCTTCTAGCTTGAATTAACCGACCCCCCCCCTTTTTTCACTGATATGAGCCCCACCTTTGACGTTTTTTTTACAACTGGTTACACAACCCTCCCCGGCAACAGTAGGTGACCCGTTGACCCGCCGTTGTTGCCGCTCCCACCCCGAGGGTTCCGGCCCCCCCCTCTTCGGCTTGTTGCCAATGTCTGAGTCTGTTGTCCCCCCCATTCCGTGTACCCTCTGTCCCCGGTGGGGGTTCTGCTGTGTTTGGAGTGATTTCAGTTTGGGTTCGCTGGCCCCGGTGGCCGTTTTCCCGGGGGATTTTCGGGTCCTGTTTGTTTGTTTTGCGATGGCCGTCCGGATTTGCCAAGGTACTTTTTCTTTCCCTTCCCTCCCGTTTCTTTTGGGGTGTTGACTCACTATAGAAACGCCCCAAGGCGCCTTGCAAGGAAAGACACGCAACCCCAACAGGCATACCCCCCAACAAATCCCCCCTGCAGGTGTACACAGGACGACCGGACAAAGTACCCCCGCTTCCAGAAAGACGCATGAGCCCCCCCCCCCAGAACGCGTCCTCCCCCCCCCCCTGTACTTTGGAGCTTCAGGAGCTAAGAAGTTTCCTTCCCCCACAGTCCGGATAGTCGGTGATGGCGGGTGTTGTGGAGTAGTTCCTTACGGACCTTTCTTCTGCTTTGATGTGATGTCATTTTTCACACGTTCTCCAGTGTGCGTTTAGATAGTCCGTTTGGGGAAGGGTTTGCTGCAGGGCACACCCTTTCATCCCCCCCACCCCTCCCAATGTTTTCGTGCATTTTCCTGTTTTCCCTTCCCAGGGTTTCCCCCCCAAGCCTTGTCACCTGCGCGTTGTGACCTGGAAGTGCCAGATGTGAACGCATGTCTCGTCCCAATTTTCCTCGGTAGCCCGCTTTTTTTTCAGTTTACCTTGGACTCATTTACCCGCCCCCTTTCAAAGATCCCAGGACTCGTACCTTTGCCTGCACCCGCGAGTCTTTTGGGTCTTTGGCGAGTGCCTTTTGCTCTGGTCTAGGACTTAGCTTAAAAAACCCCCACTATACCCCCTATGGTATTATGGTGGTTTCCAAGTTCCCCGGTCTTTTTCCCCCGGGTCTGCGTCGTACAATTCTCCCCCCTCTCGGTGATACAGTACTCTTCTTTCAGCCTTCTCCTCGACCAGAAGTTCGTTTTGCCCCCCCACTGTCACGTCGTTCTTGAGGTCCTTTTGTTTCTTCCCCCCAAGCCCTTTTTCGCCACGGGCGTGCCCTCCTGGCCCGTTTGACGCGCCATTTCTCATTTGATCTTCCGTTTTTTTCCCACCCACCGCGAGAAAGGGAATTTTTGAGATGGTCAGTCAACCCTCTACTTTTTTTGCCCACTTTTCTTCCCCCGAGCCCCCCCTTTTCGGTAGGCATTCAACCCCGGGTACTCCCCCCTTTGAGGGGGTTACTTTAGTGCCTCCCTTACTGATTCCCTTTCCACCTTTTTTCTCCAGGTCATCGTCTTTGATCGCCCTGTTTTGGAAGGAGGATGTGCCACAGTGACGATCACCAGACCCCTATTTTTGCCCCCCCATTTCCGTTTTTTTCTTTTTTCCTTTGGTCTGTAGAGGTCTTTTCTTCGGCGGCGAGGAACTGATGTTGGTGGGTTTGGCACGGTCCGGCCAGGCATCCGAGGCGGGTCTTCCAGCTGGCTCTTAACAACCCCCGGATTTTCCCGCCCGAACTCGTTGCGTTTTGTTGCCCTTTTCGATTCGCTTATCCAAAACGTTTTCTTAAGGTTTACGGTTCAATCACCTTTTTCCGGAACCGATTTTCTCCGGGGTTTTTTTTTGTACATTTACGTTGCCCGCGCGCGGGAGTTTTTTTTTGGAATTGTCCCTCAGATTCTTCCCTGACCCCCCTTTCAGTCTCTAGCCCCCCCCGGCCATTTTTAAATTCCTGTTGAACAATTCTCTACCGCTTTCGGAACCCGCAGGCCAGTAGTAAACCCCCAGTGGACTTTTTCCCGCTACACTCATCTCGACACCAATTGCCTCCAGTGACCCTTTTTACCTATCTTCTGTTTTTAGATCTTTCTTCCCGGTAGGTGGTGTAGTACCCTCTTGAGTTTATGTGTCCATGAATCGGGTGGCTCGGTGTCGCGGGTTGTGACGGGATTGATCCCATAGCCACGCTCCCCACTCGTGCCCGAGAAGCCAGTGCGGGCCCTCCAGCATTCCGCTTTTTTTCCAACTCATCATTTACCCTACTTGTGCTGGCCGGTTGCCTTCAGGCCCGCATCTGGTCTGTGTCCTCCCCGGTTAAAAACGTTACTAGAG
>Ga0179593_1299275_pt1 | contig 10482 bp, 5 predicted proteins | sample CZODoug2_1_08_16_FD_185931 | JGI IMG/M metagenome (GOLD analysis project Ga0179593, IMG submission 185931) | Vadose zone soil fungal communities from Angelo Coast Range Reserve, California, USA - CZODoug2_1_08_16fungal (PacBio error correction) | ecosystem: Environmental > Terrestrial > Soil >... | reverse complement strand
ACCCCTTTTTTGGGGTTGCTCAACCCCATGTTCCGAACCCCTCTCTATGCTCCTTCTCAAGCAGCGACTAAAAAGATGGTCTTATCCCTCTGCCGTCGGTCGTGTGGTTACTGGCGTATCCGTTCCTTCGGGTGGGTCTATTTTTTATTTCTCTTCTTTGATGTAAATGTGTTCCGGCGGCGATCTAGTTCGACCTCTTCCTCCTTTCCTCCTTTCACCGACAGTGTTCTTTCATCCTGAATCTCGGCCCTGCATGGCAGGTCGTCGCTTCTAGTCTCTAATTGATGTCAAATGACTTCCTGTCCCCCTTTCGGGCTGAGTTATGAGATGACACCCCTTTTCAATCACCCACCACCTTCATATCCTACGCTCTCGTTGTGCGGAGTCTCTCGACGGTAACTCCCTACGTTTCTTTTTGGGTTACGTCTCGCCTCGATTCTATTATTGGTTTTCGATTTTTTTTCCCCCGAAAAGGATGGCCTACTTGCTGGGGGCCTTCCTTTGCCTACCATTTTTCATCCAAACAGTCGTTGGTCTCGGATCCAGTTGGACGTGTGCCAGATTCTTTGGCTCCGAGCCATAAGATGGTTGTTAGTATGCAACAGCTCTTGTATTTATACTCTACTCAAATCACCGCTTCTTTAGATCCACGACTCAGCTGGACGGGGTGATTTTTCTCCACCTTGGATTCCTGTTTCCCGATGGTCCTTTTCTCCACATTACTTTTGAAGCGTGATAATGTCTGCTGATTTGCCCACTACCGTTGTGATCTCCATTCTTTTTCAAATTTGCTCTGCTGAGTCTTCTGCCACCTAAATCCAATTCCACTTCTCCAGTCCTCCCTGGTGTCTAACCTTGGCCCCAGGTCTCTCTGGGATAAAACCCACACAAAAAGGTGTAGCCTTTCTTGTCGTTGCCTTGAGAGGACCCTCCGTTTTAGCGTTGAGTTAGGCTCTTTCTGCTCTTTTTCAATGCTGGTGTTGTTAGTCACTCCTGTGAAATTCCTCACTGACAATATAGAGCCTCTACAGTCCCCCCCCACATAAAATTAGCGCGGATTTCCTAATCTCTTTTATTACGAAATAGACAGCGACTTTCTCTAAAATTTCAATCCTTAACCACTCCCTCGTTCCCCCATTCCACCGTTGCACTCCCCATCCTCGAGTCGTGACGGTTTGCGTTTTGTCGAATGTTAGAGTTGACTTGCTACCCGAACCCGAGGAGTTACCAACCCCCACGAGCTAACCATGAGCGGAGAAGTATTCCCCCAGAGGCGTGTCTAAGAAAACCACGAGCCCCTGTGCTTTTCATTTGTTTGGCCGAGCCAAGAAACCTACGGAACTTTCTTTGAACCCACACATTCTTTCTACATGTCGGCCCCCCGCGCCCGGTAACACCTGCTGCGGGTCCCCTCTTCTATCTCACTTCTCCCCACCCACTGGTCGTTGGTCCTCGCGTGCGCCCGGGAGGTGTTCTCGCGTCCTGCACTTCCGGACGTTCAGTGCTTTCTTCATATTTTGGGTGGTGTTTTTGTGGTTGGTTTGAAATCCTTTTCAAAACAACAACACATTGAATGAGCGCCCCTCCCTCTCTCCGATTGGAAATGCAGGCTGGGCCCACATGAGGGGGTGTTTCAACAAGGGGGTAAGGGAGTGTTTACATTTGCTAGATGACTTTGCAGAACTTGGAATAGTGCGGCCGCTTTTGGTTCTTTCCTAGATTATTTTTCGTCCTTTTGTGTTCGGGCAAGGTTGCTTTCTTCTGGCACGACCGTGACCCCCCTATCCCACTGCTCCATTAACAGTTGACATTTTGAAGGAGAAGCGTTAGGAAATTTTCCCCCTTTTTACTCACGAGGGGTGTCATAGAAGGCAGTTGCTTTTGGCTGATTGGTAGATAGTCTTTTTTTGATAGCGCAATAAATATCGGGGAGCAGTGTGCACGGCTTCGGGAATCAGTGACTGTTTCCGTTGGGAACCCAACTAACAACGGCAACCCGGATTATTTTATAATGAGGGAGTAGTAGCGTTTCTAATTTTCATCCACCTTTATATTCAGTATCAAGGAGTCGGGTGGGGGTTAGGGGAAATTCTGCGAAAGGATCAGCTGACGACAAGACACCCCCATTACCAAACACCTCGGTCGTCCAAAAGGCTTCTTGGGCGTTGAGCTGAATAACGTCTCTTCGCGGCGTTGGTTACAGGGTAAGCCTGGAAAAAGACTCTTGGTTGAATAAGATGCCTCCCTGAACCTCGTTGGGACATCATCTTGTTTTTCTCACGAATTCCTTTTGTGTACCTCGAGGAGCTGGGACGATGTGGCGCTTACTCTCAGAACCTCTTTGCGTAGTGAGTTCCCACATAATGGGAAGGGGGAACCAGCCATTGGTAGTTCCATTTCTGAGACGATCAACAAACGAAAGTCGTTTCTCTGACATTCCTGAACTTATTCGAGATCCGGACCCGTGTTCCTCCTCTTGAAACCCGAGAGAGAGGCCGGATAAAACCACAGACTAAGCTGTTTTAAAGGGTGAGCTCAGGAAGGTCCGGACACACCATCAAGGAAACCACTCCCCGAGACACTAATGAAGCAAGGTATCCCCCAACTTTAAAGCTTCCCACTCCCTCCCATGAGCCCTCACGTCCATCCCCTTCCAACAACCCTGCAACACGCGCGGTCCTTTAGATTTTCCTATTCCTGAAGAAAGTGACCCCCCGTCCGAGAGCCACCCCAAAGACTCTAACGAACGGAAACATCCTCTGGCGAGAGACGGCCCCCTATTGTTTACCCCCCCACATTACGTAGTGGCCGCGGGATTCCCTCCCCGCAGAGCAAGCCTCGAAGCTAATTGCGCTACAGAGTAACCCCACCAGACGTCCCCCCACGAGTTTTTATTGACACGAGTACACATGTCAAAGCTCGAGCCACGACACGCCGACTCCCCCGTCGGCTGCCAGCCACTCTCCTTCCCACGTTCGGTCTCCCTAATAACTTCAGATCCCGGTTCGCCCCCCTGGAAGTACCAGAACCCAAGGCACGTTGGGTTATTCTTTCCTTTTTTCCCCCTTCCATGGTGGTTCCTTTTTGTTGCCCCTCCTTTTCTTTTCGCAATCGAATTTCAACATGGTTGAGTCCAACCTGGCGAATCTGTGCTTGTACCTGTTGTTAAACATAGAAAGGAAAGAACCGAAACCTAGTATCATCGCTTCCCAAAAGTGGCTTCCCCTTTTCGGGCGGTGGTCCTTTAGAATTACGGCGACACTTGTAAATTTTCCTATACGGCCTCAGCGGACTGTCTAGCCAGATGTCATCGACCCCAAACACACATTTTTAGACCCAGCGATTTGTCGACTCCATGTTTAAGCCTAGTGCTGCGGGTTCCAAACAGCACGTTTGGCTGAATTACCTGTGGTTATCACGTCCAATGTGGACAGATCCCGCCAGATTTCCACATGATGAGTTTTGTTCTTCGGCATTCAACTTTCGATTAAGACTACCGTACACACCACTGTGGACTTCGTCCCAACCCCAAGTTAAAGTTTTAAGAAGTTGATCCCTCAGACAAAAGAGCCACTCCTCACCCATTTTTAGGTTTGCATGGACAAAATGCCGTTGTGTGCCTGGAACCCCTCCAAAACGCTAAAGCCCGCCGGTCTTTTGTTCCCCGAGAGTCCCAGGTTGAGTGTTCCAATGTCTGGGTAGAAGTGCTGTTCTACTTCCATCGCAACCTTACTGTATCCCCTTTCCGGCTTTCGAAGGCCGGCTACACGCCCGCATCCTACTTCCTGAAACAGGCCGACTCCCTCCCCTGCGCCCCCCTCCACCAAAAGGATACCCACTCCCCTCTTCAATACCTTTAATGTGTTTCTTCGGTTTAAGATCTGAACCAACCCCCACTCTCTACCGTGGGATTCTTTGTCCAACACTCAACTGCGAGGTTTCCCCATGGACGCCTACGGTGAGACCAAAAGGTTTTCTTTGTGAACCTCCCCCCCTGCTTTCCAATTTTGGCATAAGACCCCATCAAAACCCCCTTTTTTATCGTCGCCCAGAAGTCGTTAAGTTCCTATAAACCAAAAACCCTCCCCACACGACAATCCAGCGTGAAGAAAATGTTTTTGGGTTTTTTGGGACAGAAGAAGGTTCCATTGACAGCTCGGCAAGTCTCTACGGCAAATACTGAACAGAATGGAAAAAAACCGGGGTGTCCTCTTCCCAATTACGAAAGGTAGGCGTAGGACAAAGCGACTTTTTTTTTTGCCCAGCACCTCTTGTTGCCCCCATAATCCTCGAAATGCTCGACTTTTACGTGAGAAGGACCCCCGCCGACACCGCCACCTCCCTCAAAGCGTCCCGTCGAGGACTTCCGTCGAAGTTTCAAGTTGGGCAACCCCGCCATTAAATTTCCACGGGAGTCTGATTCTAGCTTTTTGAGCGTTTTTTGTTTTCCCCCCCCCGCGATCCCCCCTCCTCTTTCTAAAACTTTGTCGCCGTGCCCCCTAGTACTGGAGGTTGGGTATCATCCTTCCCCCCGCCATCCCGGCGAGTCCCCCCCCCCCCACCACTATATCGGCCCCTCGTCGTTGAACCCCCCAACCCCCCCAACCCCCCCTTTCCCGACCCCCCAACACGGAGCATCGCCGACATTCTTACCAACCATTGTATGGAAACGACATCTGGCCGGACCCAAGGCACTACCGTACCGGGCCCCGACGCCCCCCCCCCCTTACTCTCGCAGGTCCAGACATTTCTTGCTAACCCGGAGCTTGTCAACTTAACAGTCCGCCGCGGCAGGACAAGTGTCCAACTTTGCGCACCCCGCCTGAGGGAGTCGGGCAGCACCTTTAAAGCGCATCACCGGCTGACTGTCCTTAGCTCATAAAGCCATTGGAAGGAAGCAGTTCAGGATGATACCCTTTTTCCCTCACCCAAATAGGATCTTCACAGGCTTACAAGAAAGACGCTGACTGCCGAGGACAGAAGGCCCCTGCCTAAGGACCCGGCCAGATGAGAAGGACGGTTTTCAAATCTCTCTGTTCATCCCTCGTTGGAGGTGTTTTGTTCTCTCGACCTTTGTCTGAATTTTACACCGCCTTAAATAGTCCGTCTGTCGGCGGTGTTTCTTGTCCTACCGGCCCCTTTATTCGGCGCCTTTCTCTGTATTTCAGGGCTCCGCAGGGAACCGGTCTTAATTCAGGTGTGGTGTAGCGAATATCCTCCTTGTGGATTCTTTGTCGGTGATGCCGCCGATTACAGGAGGTTGCCCCCTTTTTTTCATCTTAAGGTTATGGCCTGCTTGCCCTAGTGGTTTCTCCCCTATGACGTCGAATCCCACATATTCGCTAGGTTGCGCTCTTTTTTTCGTCGACACCACCTCTCACATGCCGGGGTCTTCCCGCGAGTTTTCCCTTTCCCATTTATAGATTTGTCGCCGGACCCGGGGCACGTTCGGCTACCCACCCGGTTTTTTTTCTCATTTCCCTTCCTGATACTCATCTAACAATCTCTAAAAACCGACAACTGCTTTAACCCAAACCTTTGTATCCTAGGTCTGATAGCGAACCCCAAGGAAGATTTCCATGACTATTGCCTAAAGTTCGGCATGGACGGCTAAAGTTCTCGACTCCACCCCAAAAAACCAAAAATAACAACAACAAAACAAAAACACAACAACAAAAAAAAAAAACACAACCAACCCAAAAACAAAAACCCAACAAAATAACTTCTTTTTGGCCGTCCCTCAATTATCCGCTGTTCTTGAGTGGACGTCCTCCTTCTGTCGTTGGCCTTCTTCGCTCTCGACGCCACCACGGCTCACATTTTTCCCTTGGCCTCAGGTGATTTCCCCGTTTTTCCCCAGGTTCACTCGTAGCGCGTAATGACTTTTTTCCCCCTTCTCTTCTGGACCCTCACCCCCCTGGAGTAAAGGCGATTCCGGTGCGAGTGGTGATGTTTTGCCTCTTTGCCACCCTTAGTGGCGTCGCGATGTGTGTTCTTGCTGGAGTCTTAAAATTTGCCAGGTTTCCCTTCTCCCAACCGGTGTTATACTCCCTGAGGAGCGCCGTTGTCACGCGATCCCCAGTTGACTTTTCCCACTTAATTTGTCCACGTAGTACTTGTGTGTTCAGGATTGCTTTCCAAACCCGCAACGGATGAATTCCACTGTAAGCGTGGTCCTCACTTTTGGCAATAAGTTCCACTGATGAGTCACGAAGGATGAAAAGCATGAATCCCAGTTATAGTTTTCATCTTTCAGAACTTACCGTTCGCCATCTGTTTAGGACGATCATTTACATCATTGTATAGGACCACCCAGCCCATTTCCTGCCCTTGAACTCACAAATCTTCCGTAGTTAATATGAAGCGAGATTGCTTTTGCGTCTTGGCTGGGGACCCCCCCACTGATTACTGACAAACCCGCGCACTTTTGTATTATAGTGTGTCGAGACTCAACTCAAACTGTCCGATTTCGATATTGATCCGCCCACTTTCCGTGCGTCCTTTTCTCTACCAGTGAAGGCACCCACTCATCCAAACTGGCATTTTGCTGAGTCGTGGCTATTGAACACATGTCGTTTTCCCTTCCCTGAATTAATACCGCTTTTTTGAAAATCTTTACTCCATAGAGTTTTAGACCACTCGAGGAGCTTAAAGAAAAAAGATTTTGAGTTAAAACGCACGGGGGGTAGATCTGAATTGTGTCTGTTTGCCAATTCCCCGAGTATTCGTATAGAACACCCTCTGTAAACTTTTTCCCATACTTATTATATTTCGGACCAGTCCCAGAACCCTTTCGTTGCTGAGATTATGACTATTTTCTTGGTCCAGCGGTAACCCTGTCCGCAAGACGGAGCTAAGCTTTCAAACAGTGGACAGCTGGAATAGAACTGTCTTGTTTCTCCCCTAAGCGGATGATTCCGTTTGGCGTTAAGTACCGTCCCCTACTATTTATAGAGGTCTCCCGATGGCTGGCGCCCTCATTGGCCAACTCTTGAAGTTCCTCCGTCTCGGAATCGGGTCAAAAAGGCACCGGATAATTCCACGAGTGATTACTCAATTTCAGATGTACTCACGTAAGTGTCCTCCTTTTTTATCTAATTTACTTGTTACAAAAGTCTGTCCCCCCAAATCCATCAGACGGTTTCCTTAACCTGCGGGATTTCGTCACAAAGTCGGACATCAAGAGAATTTCGTTAATGCAAAACAACAGGCAGGAGCCATAGACGGAAAGAACACGAGGCGAACAGCTGGTTAGAGCGTTACGCACATATTTACTTCCAGTTAAAAACCTTCCCAGTTTTTATCCTTTGTACAGAATAGGCCCGTTGTAGAGCCTTGAACGGCTCGGACGTTCTCTCACTTCTCCGCGACCCCCAACCGAAAGAAGGGTCGGAAGGCTTGTTAAAGCCCTGACATCACCACCGCGACCTTCTACTGACGAGGCAGGGCACCACGACACCACGAGCCTACACTGAACCAAGCAGACGTGCCTTGCAAAGGGGTGGATGGTTATATGGGGTTTCGTGGGGTTTACTCACCTAAACCAGACCTACCGATACCCATTGCCCCAACCGTCAGCAGTAGCTGGGGTACTGGAGAGAAACACAAAGGAGAAACTTAGTACTCGTTAGGCAAGCCACCTTCTTAGACCGTAGCCCCCTTTCCGTGCATGACAGACCTTTGTAAGGGATTGTGTTGATTCGGGTTTTCTTCCGTTCCCCTCCCGCCCCTGACCCCGCCCCCAGCCCCCTCAAAGAGACTTGCCTCACAACCCAAAACCTTTTACTGTCCAACTTCATCCCACGTCCCTTTTCATTTCCAACTGTTAAAGTTGCCGGAAATTGTTACCCCCACGGAAGGGCCCGCTGCGAGACGCCACGGGGTTGTTCACAAGTTTGAAATAAAAACCAATAGAGGGACGATAAAAAAGGGTTACGCTTAAGTCCGGGGAGCGCCTCACAAGAGGAAGACCCCGTTGAATGAGTTGGAGAAAAAACCTATGATGAACTAATTGAAAAATTAGAGCATTCGACGAACAACGAAAGCCTTGTCCTTTTCCCTCTGTGTGGTGGTGGCCGGGGGTCCTACTTTTGGCTTGGGGGGATCAGAGATGCTTGCTGAGTATTCTGGCCGGTTCGAGTTCAGTGCGTTTTGGGTTTTTTTATTTTCGGTAAGTGCTGCGAAAAAAATGGAAATCTTGGCCTTTTGAATCCATTTATATGGCTTTGGTGAAGTAACTTTACCCGGCGGAGAGTTAACAAGGTTGTGTTGTGTGGGTTTCTTGTTTCCAACCCCAAATGTAATTTTTTAAATTGTGTTGGTTTATCGAAATCCCCACACCCAAAAAACTTTCTTTGCCTATACGAGGAAATTCTTTGTTTGTGGGGTGCCGTTGGCTGTGGTGCCCGGTGGTGGGTAACGTTTGTCTCCCCAATCTGTTAATCCCAGGCTCTTTCCCCTCCCTGCTGGACCCCTTAATCCGCCCCCTTCGTTTAACTTAATCTGACCCCCCCCCCCCCTGTTCCCTTTCCTTTTCTGGTGTTTGAGCGTGTAAGCTTTCGATTTTGTGACGTCCCCCTTCTCTCCCATTGGACCGGGCGCCCCCCCCCAACCGTCCCTTCCCCCACAAACACCCCCCCCCCGAATGAAACCCCCCCTGTTAATTCTAACGAGCTGGTCCCCACAATTCCGGTGAAACTTTGGACGGACCATAAGGCCCCCTTTTCTTGGGGCTAAATAGATCTTTGGACAACTCTGGGGTACTCGTCCGTGATGGGGATTTTTGAGTAAACCCATCCCCAAACTATCTTGAGGTGGTTGCCCTTAGGGATGATTTGGATGAAACAAAAACAAAAACCCTTCACAACCCCTTTCGGCACGACCTTTAGCTTCCCTTTTTAGATTGCTTTGGATACTTTTTGCCCCCGCCTCATTGAGCCGTTTCCCCGAAAGTTGCGTCTTGTGGCTTTATTGACCTTTACGAGATGATCCAATGGTTACCCCTCCACAAACACTAGACGGTTCTAGAACAGGGTCTCGTGCCGCAAGCGGCATTTCACACCGCCGCGAATACTCCTGGGATGCTCCTTGCCTATGTGGTAATCCCCCCAAGGACAAGGTTGCAACTCCACCAACACCATTGAACCAACCGTATCGAGCCGTTCCCCATCTCAATTGTCACGCACCGTGCGAGTCTCGCTGCTTTCGCCTGCTCCCGTATGTGTGGAACACGTTCTGTCACCGCGCTCGCCCCTATACTTTCCCCGGCCCCTTTCCACGCCTACTCCTAACAGGGTGATCACCTAAACCCACCCCCCCCACTGAGTTTTAGCCTCCACATCTACCTTGTACGGCACTGAGCCCACCCAGAGGGACTTCTGAGAGCCGAGGTCGCACGTGAAGTCGCCCAATGAAGAAGCAATCCATTCCCTCACACGGGCGTCCCAACCTCTTTAATCCCTGAACCGACCCATTCCCCTCCATCAGAAGGGGGGGTTTACCAACTCCTATTGTCGGTGGGCTTGTTCACCAATGGTCGATGCTATTTTGGTATAACGGGGGGTTTCCGGCTGACTACCAGACAGAGACGATGTAAGAGTGTTAAAGACCATCTTTTACGGGGGGACAGACTTGGGAGAAATTTGATGTGAACAGATCCCCCCCCCCACGACACCCATGGATCTTTTTGTTGTGAGATAAATTTGAGCCCTTGTGATCAAGAGAGTCAGGCAACTCCCACCTTTGCAGTGGTTCTACGAGCTTGGCGGTACAGCCCTTTTCGTGTTTTTCGCTCTTGCACAGGGCGTCGACTTTCTCTAAGACGGACTGTTTTTTTTGCTGGTGTCTCAGCGACCGTTACAATTGACCCCCAGGCGCATTTTCCTCGGGAAAGCCAGACTTCACCCCATTCACCAACGATCAGCGTCTGACCCTTGTTTTTTTTTTTTCGCCGATTCTAAGATGATGACCTCCGATTGAACTCTGAAAATGCTCGTTCCCGTCTGCAGTGTCGTTCCCTCTGTTTTGAGCGTCTCCTATTGAAAATCGCCACGGTAGTGCGGTTCGTGTGTAACCCCCACCCCCCCCCACAACACATGTCCCTTTTCTCCTCCTTTGTTAACTATGACCCAGCTTGCCCCCCCTTCTCGATCTTTTTCATCTCATTGGATTCTGGGACTCCCCCATAGAGAAAGGCCCAATGGAAATCTTTGCCTCTCAACTTGCATGTTCCCAGCACAGGCGTCCCCTTACCCCTCAATTGTCACCTGGACTGAGTCGCGCCTTTTGCTTGTTGATTCCTTTCCTTACTCTGTCGTCTGGGCGTGGAACCCATGTCGGCTCTCTCGCCCCCCACCCCCCCCCACTTCGCGAGATCTAAAAAGATTAAGCCCTGAACGCAGTTTCCGTCCTTTGTCCTCAGGAGGTTTACCGTATCACTCGTTCAGGTCTTCTCAAGGCCGGTGTACCCCCCCACCGCTTCAC
>Ga0179593_1778070_pt1 | contig 10483 bp, 10 predicted proteins | sample CZODoug2_1_08_16_FD_185931 | JGI IMG/M metagenome (GOLD analysis project Ga0179593, IMG submission 185931) | Vadose zone soil fungal communities from Angelo Coast Range Reserve, California, USA - CZODoug2_1_08_16fungal (PacBio error correction) | ecosystem: Environmental > Terrestrial > Soil >... | reverse complement strand
TCGCGACGCGGGCGTGGCGGGAATCTTCCGCGTGCCGGCTTTTAGCAAAGACGAGATTCTGGGCTGCGTTGACAGAACCCGCGTTGTGGCCTTTGGTTTGTCACCGCGGGGATGACTGAGTTCTACAAAGGTTTCGGCTTTGCTGTCCTCTGTACAATGATGTACGGCTCTATTCACGTTGCCGAAGAGCAGGTTGAAAACAATCCACGAATCACCGCCGACGATGACGATTCCGGCTCAGATGCTCGCCGACTTTCACTCAGCCGGGGCTGGATTGGCGGCCCCTGTCGCTGGGGGGAGACGACGATTCGAGGAAAGTTCCGACCTGTATTGTCGCGTTGTGGCCGAGAACGGCGAGCGTAGAAGATCGGCCAGCAGGGGCCGGCAATCGAACAACTCCTGATGATGGCGTCCCTCTCAATGCGGCGCGGGATCTGGTTGGCGTACCCACTTTCTACCGGACCAAGAGAACGCCCGGAATTGTCGCCGGAAAATGGCCGAAACTTACCCTGCTCCTCATAAGTATTATGTGGATGAGATTTATGATGCAGCGATCGTGGAGGCACGAAAGACCTCGGTAATCTCCTGGGCGCTTCGCTGCCAACGTCATCGACGGTGTGGGGGTAAACGCGCGGGCTGGCTGGAGCGATCCGGTCAACATGTCGAGTGTGGGACAAGTGGATCATCGACGGGCTGCGAATTTCCGCGCAAAGCTGATTGCAGCTTCTCAGTACCCGGTGCGCCTCCTGCAACCGGAATGTTTTCAGTTACCGCCATGCTGCGTTGGTGGGACTGGTGGTTCTTCTGGCGTATTACGGGCCCAGTGCAGTATTGACATGCGCCAGCGGGCGCTGAGAGAGACCCGCAAATGCCAAGAACCGCCAACAATGGACTTTCTATGCCCCCCCACATCACATAAATTCGAACGCGTGGTGGTTATTTACGCCGATCGTGGGCGCCCTTGCTTTGGCATGTTTCATTAATAGCGGAAACGAGAGACCCCCAAACAAACCACAAAACCCGAGCAAACCCAACCAACCAAGATGTCGCACGGAAACGTATTTGGCACGCTAGGCTGCCGGGTTCGCGTCCGCTGCTTCGATGGTTCAAGCCGGAATGGGGCGGCTTCACCCTTTGAGCGAAGCCGCCGATTGGATACCCTCGATGGCGCGAAATACATTAGGCATAGACGCATCAGGCATGCTGATGTCATGCTAACGACGTTTCTCGGGATGCCGCATTCTCTCTCTTGGAGAGCGATTCACCTGCGTACCAAGGAGTATTACAGTCTGTTCTGCTGCTGGCAGACAGGGATGATTGAGTTTTCGTTTCTCTCGATTCTTCATGTTCTACGTGTTATGGGAAGTGAATGCCGTTCCCCAGTACTTCCTGATCGCGTTTGGGTCGGCCCGGGCCTTACGCGGCCCCTCAGTTCTTCTGTTCCACCCTTGGCCGGAATCCAAGTCATAGCTGATGCGCCCCACATGCCCCGGCCCGTGTATTCTCTGCGCCCGGTTGTCCCGCGACCGCGAGACGGCACCCACCACCCGCCCCCAAGCATCGCAACCTCGGCGTTCCCCGGCCGTGCTCGCCGCCCACGTCACGCCCAGCACTTTCCGCCCCCCTTGCCGGGGTGCTCTTTGAGGGGCTCTCTTCGCGTGTGCCAGAGGAGTCGGCTGCTTGCGAGGGCTGCCGTTCCTCGCGCACCAGAAGGCACGCAGCGCGTACCATGTGCTCTTCCCCCCCCGCGACCACCCCCGGCTGGCGTCAACTCCTCCTTGGCGGAGCACCGGGGGCGGCCTCGCCGTTTGTAGGCTTTGCCATCTTTGCGCGTCTCGTTGCGCGTGTTTGTCTGGTGTCGGTCCCTTGCGGCCGTTCGCTCGCTGGTCTCCTCGGCCCGGCCGGCCTCCGGCGGGTTGGCGCTTGCGCGCTCGTGGGTCTCTCTGTCGGTCCCCGTGTGCTCTTCTCTTCTTGCTCTGTGCTTCGCTTTTTTCTTACGCACGTCCACTTCCCGATTGAACACAATCTACCACACCCCACAACACCTTTTTGTTCCTTCAACCAAAACACAGAGGAGCCCCCCACCCACCAAACACACCGCAGCCCCCCAGAATACACGAACACCCACAACACCACACAAAGAAGGTCCAAAAAACAAAGCGACCACAAGAGGCCGCGAGCGGACGCACCCAAATCAGCCAGCAATCTCAAGCAGCCAGGTCTGCCAGCTCTTCGATGGGAAAGAACTCCTCTGCCGGAGCGCAATCACAAAAGGAGCGACTCTGCCCGGCCACATTGGCAGTGAGTCGGCTGAGGACCTCTTCCCCGCGTCATCGGCGGAAGAGCAGTTCCCACCGGAATTCCCCGTTTCCATTCGGAACGGAGGCGGGCGGCGTGATCTTCAGTCCGTTGCCGTTGCCTTGATGGAAACGGCCGCGTCCAGACGTGCCCGGATCAGCCGTTCCGCATTCCCCAGCCGGCGTAAAGCGTTCGCCACCGTCGTGCGGTGACGCCGAGCATGGATCGCAAGCAACGGGGGGGGGGGGGGGGAGGGGGGGGGGGTCTCGGCCGGATGCGGTAGCCCGGGCGCAAATATCCCGCATGCACGAGGGCGCGCAATGGTCGCCGAGCTGATGTCAGTGAACGTGGACTTGTGGCGGAGATGGAGTGGAGATGGTCTCTACACTTCGGCCAATTCTACCAGTATTGGCCTGTTGCACGAGCCAATTGTCTCCGACACGGTACCCCACAGGAAGGCCGCACTGTGAGCATGGCGTCAATCCGATACGCTTGATCGTAACACATACTTCGTATCATAATCCCCCCAGATTGTCAGCGACCGTGACAAGCGCAACAGAGACTTCGACGGATGAAAACGCGTCAAGCTTCTCGGTTCGAAAACGCGCTCGCGCGTTGAAGCTGGACCGTCTGGAAGGGCCGCGCAATCCACGATCTTGCCGTCTTGCCCCGCACCGTAGGAGTCTTGAAGGTGACGGAAGGGGCAGTACAGCATCCGACATCAACGATCCACTAAGTGACAGACCACAACATCATAGATTTGAAACCCACAGAACACAAAAACAAAGCCAGAAACACCCCACCAGCGAGATTGCACCCCCGCCCGCGGCCCTCCTCAACAGCGAGATGTGGATTATCAATAGGAGCGGCCATGACACAGAACCCGGCTATTCATCCAGGGGGAGCATTGGCTGAAGAACTTGAGAAGCTGCGGAGAGTGCCGCGAACTGCTCGGCAACTCGATGTTCCGACCAACGGCATACCGAAATTCTGAATGGACGCAGGGACCATACACAGGAGATACGGCGTTGGCGCTTGGACATTTCTGCGGCACCACCGCGGACTTCTGGATTGATTTGCAGGTCTCTATGAGATCCGCCTGCCCACACGGAATCTGGAACAATCCATCCGCGCGTTGCCACCGCTCACGCGCCTTCGCCCCCCGGCCTGCCCCCTAGCGCCTTGCCTCCTTCCCCGGCGGGCCGTGCCTCCCGCTTGCCCGTGCTTCTCCCGGCCCCGCTGCCCCGGCTGCCCTGCTTCCGTCGGTGCCTCTCCTGTCGCCTGCTCCCTTGCCTGCCTCCGGCCGTTGCGCTGCCTTTCGTCCGCCCGCGCCCTGTCTGTGCTCCCCCTCGCTCTGCCGCCCCCCCACAAACAGGGGGGTCTCCCCGCACACCTCGCCCACGCACCCCCGCCCCTCGCCCCCCGACGAAACACAGGTTCGTCGTTGCGTAGTGAAAGCGTGTCCCAATGACGCGCGCTCGGCGGCATGGTCACAAAAATCCATCCGCGAAGCCGCGGTGCGCTTTCAATCACACAATGACGGCGTCTCCCGGCGCAGCCTTGCTCGCCAGCTCTTAGCGTTCTCTGCCAGACGGTTCAGCCATCGGTGACTGATACAGACGGCAAGAAAAACGCGCGACAAATTCCGAAATCCTGCAACTGCCATTTTCGCGGCTTGCTACTACCAGCACGCAAACGACCGAAAAATAGCCGAAATCGTCGTTAGCCGTGAGCCCAGCAGGCACGATCCATGCTCCATCCGGAGACGGCTGCAGAGTTTATAAGATCAGCGCTATCGCCCAAAACGGCACCGCGTACAATTCGAGAGGCAATTCGAATGCTTTCCAGAAGAACCGACGCGCCGCCGCTGATAGAGACCACCGCAGGCAAACAATCCAAAAACGAATCCCGCACCTGCAAGAGCAAATAACGCTATCCGTAAACGCCCCGTTGATCGCTCCGTTAACAGATTAAAAAGGCCCGCGGTCCCATCCGCCAGAGCGATGGCCGGGGCAGCGTACCAGCAGACCGCGACGACGTCGCAGCAGCCAGCGGCATTCCAGCTTCACCAACGGCATCTTCGGGGGGGATCGAACACTCACGTAAGCAAGCGTCCCGACTAGCCCAAGAAAAGCAGATCGGATGCAGCCAGCCACGCCAGCGGGCGACTCAGCCCTCCCACACGCGCATCCAATCCACACAACCCCCCTCGAACACAACGAACAACACGAACTGTCAACCACGGCCAAAGCAAGGCCCCAGCCACCAACACAAAAACAACAAAAAATACTAACCCCACAACAACCCAAAAAAAAGTACAAAACCTATTGAAACCCTGGTGAGGGATAGACGTAGGCCAGCAGGGAGGCAGGGCGTGAGGAAACCGGCGGGCGCTCCGTTACCGCGGAACAAAGCGAAACTCCCAGACGAAAATCAGCACGCACGCGAACCAACAAATCTTCTGCGCCGCGGCACGCCCACAAGATTCGCCGCCTCGCAGGAGGCACAATCAACAGAACATGTTCCATTGTTCGCGATGTATAGTCCGGCGCTGTCCCTTCCGCTCATTGCGCCAGCCACGCGTTGTAGAAATGGCTGCCCAGGTCCACCCGCCTCGAGGCGGCGGTGCCACAGCACGGGATAACGGCTGCACGGATAGAAACAGAAGCGCAGGGGACTCCGTAGAAACGCAATCACACCGCGGATGGAGTGTCCACTCGCGCCCTTCTCCACCTTGGAGATCACGACGTGGTTCCGTCAAGCTCGCTCCTGGTGATTCTACTATGCCGGCCCCGGTTCTCCGGGATTCCCGGTGCTCTCTCCGTCTTTCGCCCCCCGGGGGCCTTCCCCCCGCGATCGCGGGCGTTTGGGGGTGGGCCGCCTTGCTCTCCGGGGCGTGGGGGCGGGGGGGCGTTGTTTCGCCCTGCGCCCGCCGCGTGGTTGGCGCCCTGGGCGGCCACCCCCTCCGCGCCGCCCCGTGTCACACGCCACCCCAACGCCGCACTCGCTAGACACCCTCTTTTTTTCCACCCTCCACTTACACTCATTTTGATGAGACGCGTTTCCTCCCCCCCGCTTTGCGGTGTGGGCTTTGTTGGGCTGGTTCTGGCGCGGGTTCTTCCTTGGTTTCTGGCCGCGCCGCCGCCGTGCCGTCTGGTTCGTCTGGTTTTGCGTTGTGTTTTTTTTCTTTTTTTTTTCCTGTTCTTCTTCGTTTTGTTTTTTTTTTTTTTTTTTTTTTCTTTCACTTTTTCCTTTCCTTTTTTTTTTTTTTTCCCCCTCATCCCACCTCACCCCCTTTTTTTTTTTTTTTTTTTTTCCCAGACACCCCCACCCACCCTTTCGAATGCTGTCACCACACAGATCCCCACGCCTTGCGTTCTTCACAGCTTTCGCCCCCACCCGTTTTTCCCCTTTTTGTGGACACAGCTTCCGAGGCCCGGGCCCGGCGGGCCCTCTCCTGGCCGCCCCCCTGGCCCTTGTTTGGTTTGCTGTGGCCTTGCCCGCGGCGGCGCTTTGTGGGCTTGGCGGCGGCCGCTTGTGTTTGGTGGTGGCTTTTCTTTGGGGGTTTTGGGTTGGGTCGGCGGGCCTGGTTTTCCGTGTGCTGTGGTTCGGTCTTTCCCTGGGTTGGGCCCTTCTTTGGGTGGGGTGGTTTGTTTGGTGGGCTTGTGGTGGGCGGCTTGTGGTGGGGGCGGGTGCTGGGTGGGTGGTGGGTGCTGGTTTTGGTCGTGGGGTTGTTCGTGTGGTTGGGGCTGGGGTTGGTGGCCGTGGCTGGGGGGTGGGGGGTGGGTGTCTGTGGTCCGCACCCCCAGCTCCTCGGGGTGCTGCACCCACTAGCTATAGCCGGGGCCCTCCCCCCCACACGTTTTTTGTCACACCCCTCCCCCCGGGGGTCCCCTGGGGTTCGGGGGCGCGTGTTTTGGTTTGGGGTGGGTGCACCTTGGCTTGTTGTGGGGTGGCCTTTCCCTCCGCCCCCTCCCCCCGGGGGCGGGGCAGGACCACTACACGGCGCCCCCCTTCGCCTTGGACGTGTCCGCACAAGGTGCCAACCACTTGGGGCCGCGGTGCTCTGCCCCCTTGCTCCACCACACCAGACAGGGCCGGCCACCGGCCACCCCCCCTGTGGGTGGTGTGCTTTGGGCTTTGGTTTGGTGTGGGCGGTCGCCCGGGCGCCCCTGCGTGGCGGCTTTTGGCCTTGGGGGGTTTTTGTGGTTGTTGGCTGCTGGTGTGCCGTTGGGGCCCCCCCCAGCCCCCACCACCCCACCCGCAGACGGCCTGCTCCCCGCACGGTCCACCTGGCCCTGGGGGGGGGTTCCTGTTCTGCTGGGCCGACCCTCCACCCGGGGTTCGCGCCAGCCCTGCCCTTTGTGCCTGGGCCCCCGTGTTGCACTTGTCCCGTTCGTTTGACTCACCGACCACCTCCAGCGTGCAGGTTCAGACTCCAGAAGTCCACCACAATGGTCCCACTCGAGCGCCAACACTGGCCACGACCACAAGCCGGCCGGCCGCAGACACACCCGTGGTGGTTCTCGGTGTGGGGCCGGGGGCGGGGCCGAGTACGCCGGCCGGCTCCGCCTTGCCGCTCCGCGCTTTCTCCCCGTGCGGCGCGGGCGCCCGCCCCCTGCCCGCCGCGCTGCCTCCCGCGCTTGGCCGCTGGACGCCCTCCCCGTGTCGCCTCGGGGCTGCCCCCGGCCCTCGCGGTTGCACGCGCCCGTCTCGTCCCCTGCCTTCTCGGGGCGACACCCCGCCGCTTGGCGTTGGCCCCCCGCGCTGCTGCCCAAACAACCTCGCCCACCGCTTACGTTGGCGAACGCAAGGATTCATAGAGACTTCTGCACACATTCAACAGACAACATTATTCAGCGCACAAACACACACACAGGAGACACCACAAAACAACGGCAACAATCACCCTAGAACACAACAACAACAAACAGACCTAGAGCAACAACACGAAAAACACGACAGAGTGGCCGAAAGAAATGGGCCAAGCGCAACGCCGTATCTCATGTTATGGCCCGAGTCATTTTTTTCAGAATTTCGGGTAATGCGGTTTGGTCGGAACACTGAGTTGCCGAGCAAGTTCGCGGGCCCTCATCCAGCAGCTACTCGAAGTTCTTCAGCAAATGCTCCCCTGGATGAATAGCCGGTATGGTCATGGTCCGCTCCTAGTGATAATCCACAATCTCGTGTTGGAAGGGCCCGGCGCAATCCGGTCCACTCAAAAAAGCACATGCGCCATGATAGATGAGGCGGCGATGATGTGTACTGCACCACTTCAGGTCACCCTTAGGATCCAGACGGTTGCCGGGCACGCCGGCAGATGTGGAGTGAGACGGCCGGCTCAAGACGGTCCAGCTTCAAACGCGCTAGCGCGTTCGAAACCAGAGAATGCCTTGACGCGGTTTTCCTCGGCGAGCCTTCTGGTGTGCGCTTGTCACGGGTAGCTGACAACATGGGTGTTATGGATAAGAAGTATGGTACGTCAAGGAAGTATCGGGATTTGACGCATGCTCACAGTGCGGCCTTCCGGGGGGGGTGGTACCGTTGGAGGAGACAAATTGGCTCTTTGCCAACAGGACAAGATCTGGTAGAATTGGCGAAGTGAGGAGACAATGCTTCCACTCATCTCCAGCAACAGAGCACGGTCCAATGTACTATCCAGCTTCCGCCGACAATTGCGCGCCACTCGTGCTATGCGGAGATTGGCGCCCGGGAGCCCGAATTCGGCGAGCCGTGAGCTTGCGACCTACGCTCGGAGTTCACGCAAGAGGTGGCTGAACGCTTACGCCGAGCTGGAATGGCAAAAGGTGATTCCCCCAGGGGCAACGTAGGAAGCGGCACTTCATCAAAGGCTAAACGGCCAACGGACTGAGGATCACGCCGCTCCGCGCCTCCGGGGCCTGAATGGCAAACGGGGGAGGGAAGAATTCAGGTGGGAATGCTATTCGCCGATGAAAGCGGGAAGAGGTTCCTCAGCGGACTCAATGCCAATTGGCCGGAAGATGCGCTTTCTTTGTGATGGCGCGTCGCGCAGAGGAGTTATTTCCATCGAAGAGCTGCAGACCCTGCGTGAACCGCGGTGCTTTTGACGAGAGGGCGGACGTGTTAATCTTGGTCAGCGGATGGTTATCCGCCTTGAAACAGGCGGCTGCTCGAGTTGCGCATCACGACGGAATCGCAGCCAAAGAGAAACCTGTACATCACCGATGGATTCCAGCAGCGTTTCGACCTGAGCAGCAAAGCGTTGGCGTCCGGGCGATTCGTGATATGGAAACCGACGTATCCGGGAAGGGGGGGGGGCGGGGTGGTGGCAATCATTACACGGAGCCCGCGCGAGGTGCCGAGCGTTCCGCTGAGACGAAGCGGAGCGTGGGGACGGCGCGGGGGCACGTTGGAAGCGCTGGAGGCGGACGCTGGCGGCGAACCGCGTCAAGCTCAGACTGCTCACCCGGATTTCAAAATCCTACAGGAAACGTCGATTGCCGCTGGCGTCGCGCGCACAAGGATTGGAGCTGGCCGGACGCCACAGGTTCCGGTGCGGGGAAGATACATTTACGCAGCGGCTGCATCGCGCGAGAACGCATCCCTCGTGAGCAGCTCGACAGCTCTGGCAACGCGCAGAAGCAGCCCCAGAAGAGCAAAACCATTCAGGGGTTCGGAGAAGTGCTGCGCGGGGCGGCGAGCAACGTCGGGACATCGAAGGTGCGTTAGCCCGTTCGCGGGACACCGCGAATAGAAGTACAGCGCAAGGTAGGCCAAGCAGCAGACAACGATCGGCCAAGGGTACCGAAAGAACTTGATGGCCGCGTAGAGGCGCCGGTCGATACCCCCAACGCCGATAAGGAAGTTACATGGGGACGGCTCACTTCCCAGGAAACCGTAGAAAGGAAGAGAAAGCGAGGAGAAACGAACAAACTCCAATCTCCCGGTCGGCAGCAGCAGAAGCAGAATCCAGAATGTAATATTCCTTGGTATGCAGGTGATTCGCGCTCCAAGAAGAGAGATACGATATCCCGAGGAACGTCGTGGCATGACGAGCAGCAGGCTGATGCCGTCTATGCCGAGAGGTATTTCGCGCCAATCGAGGGGATCAATCGGCGGCTTCCTCAAAGGTGAAGCCGCCCCATTCCGGTGAACCAGCAAGCAGCGAAGCGAACAGGGAAGCCGAGGTCAAAATACGGTTACGGCTGATCTTGGGTGTTCTCTTCTCGCGAGGAAATGAACAGCAAAGCAAGGAGCCCACGAGCGGCGTCGTAAATAAACCACGCTCAAGAGGTGATGTGCAAGACAGGCCATTTCAATGGCCTCTCAGCGCACGCTCGCATGCAATACCTGCACCATGGTGCCCGTTAATACGCCAGAAAGACCACATCGTCCCACCAAAATCAGCAGTGCGAAACTGGGAAAACATCCGGTTTGAGGGAGGCGCACCGGGTAATGAGAAGCTGCAATCAGCTTGCGCTAAAATTCAGCAAGAACGTCGAGGAATCCACTGTACCAACACATCTGACAGAGTTGAGCCGGAGGCGCCAGCCAGCCCGCGCCAGTTTACCCAACAACCGTCGCGATGACGTTGGCACGAAGCGTCGAGGAGATGTACCCGAGGTATTTTTTCCGTGCGCTCCACCGATCGCTGCATCATAACGCTAATCCACATAATAATTATGAAGGAGCAATGGTAGAGTTCGGCCATTCCGGCGACCAATTCCGAGCGATTCTCTTGGCCGAGAGTGGTTACGCCAACCAGATTCCCGCGCCGGCAATTGAGAGGGACGCCAGGCATCAGGATGTATTCGATGGCCAGCCCAGGCTGGTCCGATCTTCTCCGTCCGTCTCGGCCACAACGCCGACCCAATACGGTTCGAGGAAACTTCTCGAAATCGGCGTCTCCCCCCAGCGACAGGGGCCAGCCAACCAGCGCCGACGCGTGAAAGTCCGGCGAGCAATCATGACGGAATCGTTATCGTCGCGGGTTGCTTCGTGGATATGTTTTCAACCTGCTCGTCGGCACGTGAATAACCGAAGAAGGCGAGGAACAGCAGCCGAAACAGTAGACGCAGCTCATCCCGCGGTGACAAAACCATACGAGCACAACGCGGGGTTCTTTTCAAACGCATGCCCAGAATATCCGTCTGCTAAAAAAGCCGGCAAGCGGAAAGATTCCGGGCAATCGCCAGCGCGCGAA
>Ga0179593_1672444_pt1 | contig 10483 bp, 7 predicted proteins | sample CZODoug2_1_08_16_FD_185931 | JGI IMG/M metagenome (GOLD analysis project Ga0179593, IMG submission 185931) | Vadose zone soil fungal communities from Angelo Coast Range Reserve, California, USA - CZODoug2_1_08_16fungal (PacBio error correction) | ecosystem: Environmental > Terrestrial > Soil >... | reverse complement strand
CTCCCCGAAGTTTTACATAACTTAACATCTAATATAGCTCTACGCTCCTCCTTTTCCGAGCCTTTTCTTCTTCTTTTTTCATTCCTTCGTGGAAAGACCCCTAGTGAACTATTAGTCCTTTCATTTTTTTTCCTTTAGAGAATGTTAGTTCTTCCATGGTTACCGGGTTCAGATTAACCTTTTGCCTCTATTCGTATTCTCTCGAAGTAGAGATCGCCGTTTATTTTCGTAGAGGAATGGACGATGGATTATTCTTCCCCTTCTTTTTATTTCCTCACGGCTCTCCTCCGAGCTATAGTATTTCCTCGGCAGGCCTCCTTCTCCGGGCTTGTTGGTTCTCTCTCTTTAGTGATTCTCCTTTCTATTAGGATGCATGACCAATGAGATAGGATGTCCACTTCTATGCCGGTTAGGTGAACCTTTTCTAAAGCTATCTAATTGCGGTTTTTGCTCCCCTTCCCCAGTTTAGACCTTTTTACAAGTCAAAAATATCTAACGTCTTTTCTCTTTCTGGCATATCCCCCCCTTTTTTTGAAGAAGATTCACGCTTTTTGCCCTTTTCAGCGACAAAGATCGGTTCCACTATTTCCTCCTTTTCAATAATTAATTTTATATGTTCGGATCTCTCAAAGGTTTAGCCCTATTACAAGTCTTAAGAAACTCAACGCCCTTTTATTTTTTTCTTCAACCCGAATACATTCTTCCCTTCTTATGATCTCCTCTGTCTCCCTAAGAGTTAGTCAGGATTAGTTCTACATAACCAGTGGTATGAAGGCCCCCCCTGTATTGCCTCTTTTCTTCTTTGCTAAGATATTACCCGTTGTCTCCCCCTTTTCAACCAGCAGGAGCTTCCCCTTAAGCTCGTTTTGTTGGAAAGCATTCTTTTTTTCTTTGGGTTAGAAGAAAAGTCTTCTCTTTTTCTTATTACCTCCCTCCTTCAATGTGTCGCTAGTTCCCGTTCTATGGAGCGAATTTCCGTCAGTGCTAACTTCTCTTCGTACCGGTTCTTCCTGTCCTTTTTGACAATTAAGTAGGTCCTCTCCTTCTTATGACTTACTGATACGTGCAATCTTTACACCGTAGCATAACTTTTTCTTTCGATCTATCTTCTCTACAACGTGACGTTTTTATGTCTGATGTCCCTCTTCCATGCAGAATTGGTTAAATCGTAATTTCTGCCCTTCTTCTTTTTCTCCTGATTTTCTCTTTTCTTTAATGAAGGATCAGTTGTGTAGAAACGAAAGCTTCTCGTTCTAGCCCCCCACCTTTTTACTCTCTATAGCTCTATCAAGATTTGCGATATTTACGGTAGAATACTTCCTCCCTCTTAGTCTTCCGCTGACTCTTCCCCTTCAAGAGCGGTTAGTATAGGATTTATTTTTTCCTCCCTCCAATACGAGTCTATGCTGCGTAGCGTTTTCCCCTCTTCTAAGGTACTGTTCCTCAGTATTCTCGTTGGAACATTACACATGTCCTTTTTTTCACCTCAATTCTAAATTCGTTTTGCGACTTTCGAGAAGCATAATGACTATTACAGCTTTTCTTTCTGTTTCTACCCTTTTATACAAAACAGCCTTTCTGAACCTTTCCCCCCCCAAAGAACTTCTAGCTTTTTTTCAGCTGTTCCCGTGGTATGCCTTCTTTTGATACTTCTAAAAGAATGGCGAGCTTTCCCCTCTTCCTTTCTGACTGACCCCCCTTTGCTAAGGATTTTCTTTACATGACTTTCCTTTACAGAATCTCTTTACGACACAGTTCTTATCTATATGAGTTAAACTCTTTCTGTCAACGTTCTTTTCTTGTCTATTCGGAAACTTGCTGCTACGGTTTCCGGTTGCGATGTTTTCAACCAAGACTTCTTCTCCCCACTTCAAGACACACGCTGGATACACATTTCCTTTCCCCTTTACGTTGCTTAATTGGTTACCCTGCCTCAAGTTAGTAGAGGTCCTCCTTCTTGCTATGGTCCCCCTTTTCTCTTTCCTTTTATGTCTAAAGGATAAACAAATCTAGAGAATTTTGCTGGCGTCTCCCTTTTCTCAGGCTATTGGATGGCTTTCTTTCTGGTTAGGTTCCATTCCTTCTTTTTCCCTCTTATGAATGACCCTTGACAACCTTGCCTACTACTCCTTTGTTGTTTCTATTTAAAAAGACCAAAGGTTTCCCCTTTTTGATTTGAATCAGCATCCCAGATTTATCCCCCCCTCACTTTAAAAATGAACCTTCCACCCATTAATCCATCCCTTTCCTGAGATATAGATACACTGTTCCTCCCTTCTCTAGAGGTGCCCCGAATGTATACGATACTTTACATATATACTACGTTGTTGTTATACTGTAACCTTCTTTTGTAACCCTTCATTCTCCACGGGAAAGTTCATAAGGATTGTATCTTTTTTTGGCTGAGATTTCCCACCCTCCCCTCCTTCTTGGACACCTTAAAACCTACTGAAATAGGTTCTCCCTACGAGCATCTGGTTCCCACCTCCCGCCTTTTTGCATAGCGTCACCTAAGAACTTTTCTTTGAGACAGCGACCAGTCGAGTCTCCCCCGTCCTTCCTCTATTGAGCACGTGATTCTCTTATTCTTCCTCGTTCAGTAAGACGACCGCTTCTTTTTTCTGCATCTTTTCCCTCCGGGATACAAACCGACCAACACTTTTGCTTTAAAAGGCATAGGAATATATCCGATATCTAAGCGGCTTTGCACCTTTTTTGTATATCCGGACCCTGTTGTCGTCTCCCCCCCTAATCAAAATACATTTTAGTCTTCTTAGCCCGTCTCGCCACCGACTTAGTCAGCCATTGATTTGAGAAACTTTTTTCTGTTTTCAAAGAGTTCCCCCTAGTACCTTGTCTTTCTCAAACCACTCCATCCCCAATAGGTACATTTTCTCCCTGCGGGGAACATGAAAACATCCCCTCCTTAAAAGCCATATACTGTTTCCCGACCACCACAGGGACTCCCACCAAGAGTAGGCTGTTATCCCTTTATTAAAACGTAAAAGCCATTCCATCTCCTCTCATCCCCTTTTAGTAACGGTATTAAACTTTTCATCCAAAGTCAGCTTCTACCGATTTTTCACCCACTTCTTAGTTTTTCCGGAGCCGACCCCTCCCACCAACAATCACCTTCTACTTTCAGAAAAAACTCCCCTTCTGCTTATCTCTTTACCCCCACCCTGAAATTGTACCCTCTTCCCCTCTTTCTCTTAATCGACTTTTTTTGATCCAGGCTCATATTTCTCTTGAAGTATTTCCCTCTATAAGTCCTTGTTCATAATCGGAAACTCTACAGGAATGTTCTTTTTGGGAACCGGGGTACGCTCTCCCTCTTTACTTAAGCTTCTTTAATTCGCTCCCCCCAACGACACTTTAATCTCGCGTAAAAAATTCCCCCCTATTATTTTAAGCAACACTTCTTTTTATCTTCTTCGAACCACCTTCTTCTTTTCCCCCCAATAGAGCTTCTTGTTCAGCTTCTTCTTTTTTGTTCCCAATGTATCCGAAATTACGTCTTTACCTGGAAAAATAGCATCGCGGTTTGGATTACCTTCATCCCCTCTCTTTTCTTCAATAAATTCTTCCCCTCAAGGATGGCCCTAACAATATTTGAAATCCGGACTCTTTCCCCCAAAGGTGGCCTAAGGTCTGTTAACCCTGTACCCCCAAAACAGTTGAGGGATCTAATTATCATTCCCCCCTCCCATTTATATTTCCAACTTTTTACTCGTTTTCTCCCCCACAGCCTTTGTAATTCATCTTGTCACCTCGCTATAAGCGCATCGCGAGACTCCTGTTGTGCGGTGTAGAACCTTTTTTTAATTTAGTCTCATTTCAGATAAACTTTTGCAGGATTTTTTTTCACTACACCTCATCCTAGCTAATGATTTCCCGTATTGCCAAGTAGAATCACTACTGATAATCCTATCAATTTCCCCCACAACAAGCCCCCACCCTCCCCTTCCTATCTCACTACGATGCCCCGCCAGGCGAGCCCTCTATTACGACCTATACTCCATCCTCCTAGCAGCGAAGTAACTTTGACTATCTCTACTTTTTCTCTCCTTCCAAAACTAATCTTTTGACCCTTCTCACCCCCTTTTCCACCCGGTCCCCCTTACAGGCTATCTCGTGCTTCTGAAAGCTTCCCCTATTGCACTAGGGGTCGTCCACGAAGCTATTTTTTTACAACAGAAGCTAGCCCTTTCCTCTCACAACTGATCTTCTTCTATATTCCTCCAGATAACGGTACTTTTTTAAGCCAATCTCTCTTTTTATTGTTGTTGTTTTTTTTCAACGAAGAAGTTTTCCCTAACCCCTGAAAATATTTGAACGTAATAGATCCTCTTTTTTTTTCCGTTTGAGATCACATTTTTTTTTATAAAGCTCTTCCTCTCGTGTACCGCCCCTTTGAATAGTTAGTAACTTAGGTTCCTTCTTGATCGGACCCCGGCCCCTATTCTTCCGGGTAAAGATTTTAATAATCTATATGATTATACTCTCGTAGTTTTGGCGCTTCCCAGTAGAGATAGCTCTCTTCTTTCATGGCGATGGATTCCTTCCTTTCTCTTCCCCTTCTTTCAGACAAATGTTTTTCCTTCGTATCGACGTACTGTGATGTCTATTCGAAGGGCTTTGCGTTAGAAGGAGTTCATGGGAGTGATTTCCCTTTTCCTTCATACTATTAGAATAGCTGGATGTCCAGAAATTTTTGTAATTAGGTGACCCTCGTATTTTCAAAGAAGAGTTTCCCCAAATACTAAAAGTTAGACCCTTCTCCCAAGCAAACCTTTAGGCTTCTTGCCTTCTTTGCACACGATGGTTCTTTTGGTCACTTCTCTCGTAAAGAAGGTACCGAAGATGCTACTTTCCCTTCCATTACCCCTTTAATTAGATCTCTCCTTTTTTAGTCAACTTCCGCCCGTCTCAAGAGTTTCACGCCCTTCCCTCCCCCTTTCCTGGATTTAATATGTTGCCTTCATACGTGGTATTGACCCCCCTTTCTTTCAGAATTTAGTTTCTTAAGTTGATTACCCTGTTTATTTCACCCTCTCTGTTGGTAAAGTATTACCCCCCTTTCTTTTTCCCCATTGTTAAAGACAGAGAAGTCTAACAAGAAGCTAGAAAAATACCCTTTTTTTTTCCTCCAATAAGCTTCTTTTTTTTTTGTCCTAGACCTTGGATTATACCTCCTACTTCTTTCATTGTTCCAGAGGTACTATTGATGTGTCTCCTTCCGTCAGGGACAAATAAAGCGCCCCCTCGCTTTTACGACCCAATTGTAGTTTACCGTTGAGCGGATGCTTATGCCGTACATTTTAAGGCCCTCGCATTCAATCCAGTATCTCTTCTTGAGCCTGAATAAAAGTGAGATCCCCTCTCTTTTTACTCCTTCTGTCAAGAGTTACTTTTAAAATATCTTCCATGCCCCTGTTTAAAATAAGATTAATTCCTTTTTCTCTCTGTCGGCGCCGTTCTTTCCTTCACTCAGATGGAAATAGAAGCTTCCCCCTCTTCTAGTCCTTTGATACAGTAATTTATCCAGTAATGGGATACGATATTATTGATGGATTCCTAAATGGAGCACTAATCGCGAAGATAATATGGTATTCCTCAAAGATGGAAAGGGTCGATGGGATGTTTCCAGAACTCTCTTAAATAAATAGAGTAGATGTAAGATGATAAATCACTGAAAGAATGAGTCCCGCAGGAGAGGTATCAACATCGGACTGTGAATGAGGAAGTTAATATTCTCTAATAATGCATATTATTTTTTCCCTTTTTGTGTTTTTCTTCTCTATTTTTTTTGTTTTTTTTTTTTTTTTTTTTTTGTTTTTTTTGTTTTTTTCTCTCTTTTCTTTTTTTTTTTTTTTTTTTTTTTTTTTTTTTTTTTTTTTTTTTTTTTGGTTGTGATTATGTTTTTTGAAAACTAACAGTTTATACGGCTACCTCCCCCACCTCCGGGGTCTCCCCCACCCTCGTCCTTTTTCTCCTTTCAAGCTGTGTTCCCGGATCTTATAAGAATTAACGTATGGCGAGATGCGACCCTCTCCTTCTGACCCGCGATCGTTTCGATAACTCTTCTTGGGTACCTCGGAAGTCTGCTTTAATCCCTTTCAAGAAAAGTTATTAGGTTACTTCTTCACCGAACTGATGTCGTCCGTTTATCCCCCCCCCTTTCGTCTATTCGGACCTCTTTTGCTCGGGGGCGGTGCTCACATAAAGTAAATTTCAGCACCCCCCATATGAACCTTCTTTGATGAATGAAGGGTTAACCTTCTCCTAAAGTTAGTTACAGGTAATAGACTACCCTTTAACCCCTAGTACTTTATAGGAGACCCAACTCTCTGTGATTTTTGGAGATATGGGCTTCTTTGAAATGCGTTAGGGTCATTTTTACTTCATGATCCCTTCCAATGAACTCGTTTACATTGTTCTTTACATCTTCCTCTTTTTCCTCCGACTCCTGTTGTCCAGACGCCTTTTTTGATTTTTCTTTTGAATAAATCAGTCTTCATTCATAAGATTCAAAACTTTCCCCTCCAATTCCCCCCAGAACCCCTCTCCATCCAAGCTCCTGTTCTCCAAGCACCCCTTGTCACATTAGACATAAAAATACGCCTTTCTACGATTACTGGGTTACCTCCCCCCCCCCCCCCTTTTGTATTGTATTACACTGGAACCCAATTCATTAACCCCACTGCAACTAACCTTTTTCCTCAGGATTGTATTTCTTCCACCATGTATCCGCCCTATTGTACAACCACCGCCCCCCATCGCAACAGGCCTCTTTCCCTAGGTTCCTTTTTTCCCCTTCCGGTGACTCGCCCAACTTTCTTTCTACTGAATTTGTAGGATAGGCCTTCTGAGGGAAAAGTTTCTTCCCCCAGCAGACTCTTAATCGTAAGTTATTATTCTTATCCTAGGTTCTTCTCACGAATCTTCTTCGCATTCTTTGAATCTCCCAGAGGCATACAGACCCTCCCCCTCTTTAAAAGGAATACTTCTCTTCTTTGACACCTTTTGTCTCTCCCATCAAGGTACTTTCCCCTATCAAACCCTTCCTTATAGTCCTTTCCCTAAACGAATTTTAGTCAGCAACCTCATTTCTTTTTCTAACTTCAGGGTGTCTGTTCCCTTTTTTTCCCCCCTGCATAATAATATCCTGCAGCTTTCCCCCCGCGCCTTTCCCCCTCAGTAGCTGAACTATGTTCCCCGAAAACATACCACGCAATATATCTGAGTCCCCAGGGCCATATTTAATCGCATTCCCCTCCAATATCCTTTATACTCCCTTCTAATTTGTCTTCCCCATAGATGCCCCCTTGCTCTCAAAATGTTGTATCATCCAAACGCCTATACGGAAGCAGTTGGCTTTCTCCCCCAGCTTTCCATTACCAAGCCTCTCAAACTATCTTAAATCATTTTGAACTTCTATTCTCTTTAACACTTCCCATCATCCATAAACATCTTCCTTGAAAAGAGCTCTATTAATCGCCGTGATAGGATTAACGGTTGCTCCTGATTGAAGCGTTCCGCAGTCCTCTCTCCTAGCCTCTCAGCATTTCCCCACATAACTGACTCCTAACCGTTCCCTCTTCCCCTTTTTAAGCGTAGGTGTATTTTCGACGGACTTCGCTCAATCAATAGTCCAGTGCCTTTTCTGTCTTTAGTCTTTCTCAGAACTTCCCCTTCTTCGACCCCAATAGGTAATTTCCTTTTAAGCTTCAAGCTCTATTTGCTTTTACTACTTTTTTAATATTTCTTGCCCCCCTCTATATTCTGCATATCTTCGCCGGTATCCTCTTTCGTGCCATCAACTAAAATTTTCTGGGTGTTTCAAATACACGTCCACTCATATCAAAATCAAGGCTGGATCGGTTGTTCCCATTTAGTTTTCAGTTTTAAAGTTGCCTCGGTTAACTATGGTACTTCTGAGGATCTCCTTTCCTTATCCCTTCATGAAAAAGTTAGTAGAACTCTTTCCCCGATAGGGTTTTTCTCGCATTTATCCTCGTCCGCGTGTTACTCTCATAGCATCGCCTTTTGAGCCTTTTCCCCTTTTATTTTCCCAATGATTATTTAAATTTCAGATTCAATTCTCCTCTCAGGATTGTTTTCCCTTCTAAAGTTTTTTTTACCAATCTTCGCCCCTCCTTCCACTACCTGAGCAACCCCCCACGTTAGAATCATTTCCCTTCAATCCGATAGACTTCCCCCCGCCAGGTTTTTCCTATTATTCCCCTCGAAATATCCCTCTCCTTCTCTCAGCTTTATCTCTACCTTTATCATCTTCAAAAATTAAAGAGAGTTCTATAGATCTTGCACCTTATTAAAGATTCCTCAACCAGTTAAAGGATCTTCCTTTCCCCTTCTCTTCCCTTAAACCTACATACCCCCCACTCGGGGTTCTTCTTTCTCCCCCTTCCTCTCAAATGATAGTAAAAAACCTGACTTTCCCCTTGAGGAGCGTAGAAGATATTTTTCTACTTTAGGTAAAACTTTTAATTGTTGTTTTGTCTGAGATTTTCCCCCCCTTTCTCAGTTTTAACCCCCTTTTCTCTCCATATAGACTCCCCGCTTTTTTCCCCCCAATTTCTCCGAGATGTTGCTGATTCTGTTGCCAGATCACCCCCCTAGTTCTTTTATACTTTTTCTCTCTGTTAGATCTCTGCCCCCCTCTCTCTCTACGGTAAATTCTTTAAAATGTTCAAGATCTATAGTTCTTTGGACGGCTACTGATCCCAACTCCTGTTACTCGCTGACTCGTAGAGGTTTCGTAATCTTTTCTCTCCTGCATTTTCTCGTTATACTTTTTTCCTGAATTATTCAGGAGCTCTGTGATTATAAAGTGGTGCTCCACTATTAGATGACTTGAAATCCCCTTCAGGACTTTATCCCCATCTTCCCTCACCACATCTATGCCCAACTTCAGAGTTTCCCTAAAACTTTATCCCAGAAAAAAACATCTCTCTAGCTATTCTATTAGTTCACACGAGGGTTTCCCTTTTCTTTCTTCCCCCTGGTACCCTTCCCCCCCTGACCACTCTCCCTGTAAAGATTTCCGATAAATTTTTCTTATTTCTAGATTAGATCCTCCTTCCCCCATTAACATGTAAAGACAGTATTTCCCTTAAGACTCCCCCCCTCAGATATGTTCCTTATCTTTCCTCTTGGTATTTGCTTTCGTCCTCTTTTTTTGCTGTCCCCAATTTGCGTAGGAATCACTTCTCTGCTATTGCCAGAATCTTTTTCAAGCTTTTTTTAACCCCCCCGGATCACTCTCAAGCTGAACCCCCCAACTCCCTATTTTTTTCCAGAGAGTGTTAGAATCCATCTTTTTCCCGAAGGTGTCTCCCTATCCTCCTCCTTAAAGTTGTCCCAGATTTTCTCATTCAGTACAGGTCCCCAAAAAGAGATTACCTTCTATTTTCCTCGTAACCGAGTTCTCATCCTCTCTGAGCTCTTTATGTAACCTCTTTCTGGAAGGCATTCCAAATCTCCCCCTGCTCCCTACGGCGATGAAGAGGCTCTGGGTCACGATCCCTTTCAGTGTTTCGAGGATGTTTTCCTTGTTAAATTTCTCTTTACTTATTTGATGGGCCCTCTTCCTCTCTTTCCTCCCCAAGTGGTTTCCCCCGAAGCTGGCAAAGGTGGAGCTCCCTTTGTAACAGTAATACGAGTACCCGGGCTCCTCTTAGCATTATTCAACCTTTTCCACTTCTTATCCCCTTTTACGGTCTCCCCCTCGGACCTGGTCTTGTATGGGAGTTTCTTTCCCTCGCAAAGACCTAATCTCTTTCCCCATTGCTGGCGTAGCTGGGTTCCTTAGATTCTTTTTTCCCTTTCGTTCCTTACACTGACTTTCTTTCTCCCAAGGGATAATTTGCTTAATTAGGTGGTCGTCCCTCCTTTATCGAAGCTACCTTTTCAGGTCTTTTTCTTCTTCCCTACCCCTTTCCACACATTTAAATATTTTTCCCCCCCTCCCGGCGATATTACTTTTACCTGTGAACGTGTGGTCGGTATTCTCTTTTTAAGCCATTCCTCTCTTCGAAACGTCCTTCTTATATCCCCCGTGCTTTTTCACCTGCGTTAGTTTCCTCCTTGCGTACTGGTCCCATACACAGTTTCTGGTTATCCTCCGTCCCCCCCCCAATGCCTTTCCTCTTCCCCCCCCTTTTTTCTGAATCTTCCCATAACGTCCTTCTTTTTGTGGTTACAAGACTTTTTTCTCTTTCAGCACAAAACGCTTGATATTAAATAAGTTGCGTATTTTTTTTTTCCTCCTTTTCCCTCTGCCTGCCTCCTGTAATCCCCCTTTCCTCTTTTTCCCATTATTCTTCCCCTTTTGTCTCCTTCCCCCCTAGAGTCATTTTCTGGCTCTGCTATGATCTCAGGAGCGTTTCTTCTATTTATTGGAAATGTCCCCGTTTGATTCCCCTTTCCCCTTTCTGATTTTTTTCTTAACCCTTTTTAA
>Ga0179593_1615663_pt1 | contig 10483 bp, 12 predicted proteins | sample CZODoug2_1_08_16_FD_185931 | JGI IMG/M metagenome (GOLD analysis project Ga0179593, IMG submission 185931) | Vadose zone soil fungal communities from Angelo Coast Range Reserve, California, USA - CZODoug2_1_08_16fungal (PacBio error correction) | ecosystem: Environmental > Terrestrial > Soil >... | reverse complement strand
TCTTCTTCCGCGAAGGCGAGCGGCGTGGATGCCTGCGTTTTCTTTTTTTCAGATCACGCCGTGCTCCGATCCCTTTGTCCTCTCTACTGAAAGATGGACTTTGTCTGAGGGGCCGGACGTTCTCATGTTTTAGTCAAGGACTTGCCTTTTACCGCACCAAGCCAGTTCTTCTCCATTGCACGCTACGAAGTCCTTTTTCGGAGTCGAGGAGCTTTTTACCCTTCAGTCTCCTCCCGCGAGGCTCCCCGCGGGAGATGAGCGAGTTCTGCCACGACCTTTCGCTGTCGGTTCGCAGTTGCAGCGCGGATCTCCTTTTCTTCGGACGTTTTTTTTCGCTCCTTTTCTCATCCCGTGCCTGAAGTCGAGGACGAGTAGTTTTCTGGCCGCTCCGTCAGCCCTTTTTTTTTTCTCTGTTGCCGGAACTTGCTGCCCCCCCCCCTCTCGACTACCGATCATGCCCCCCTTAGCGACTAAAAACGATAGTTTCTCCTTCTTTTCCTTGACGCCCCGCTCTTCTCCCCTTCACCGGAGAGGTAGACCCCCTTCCTTCTTGAGATCGGTTTTTATGTTCCCCTGAGCGATTGGACTTCCCCCTTATTTTTCCTTTTTGTTTAAGGAAGTATGGCAACCCGCCCTCCGTAATCTCCCGACCCTGACTGCTTTACCCGGCGGTTTTCGTACGGGATTACCTGGGGTCTCTTTTTCCCAGTCGCCCGTGGGGAGGCGCTGAGTGATCCCCTTTTCCCACGGGCGGCCTAGGTTCTTCTCCCCTGATTATGTGCGTCTTTAGGGGCTGGCCGATTCTATTGCGACCACGACTGCGGTCCCCGAACACCCCAGTCACCCCAAACTAAATCGTAGTCTGAAAGTGGACCGAAGTTCCTTTTTTTTTCCTTCGCGAGGGAAAGGCTCACGATGCCAGATCTTTTTTTAGGTTCAAGTATACGCGACTTTCCGACTCTTCCCTCAGTCAGGCGCGGCAGGGTTCCCCTTGTGTCCGGACCCTCCCCTTGCCGACGGCCGGATTTGTGGTGAAGCACCCCCCCCCTTTCCCTTCCCCGAGACATAGAGGGCTTTCCTTCACGACACACCTGCTCGGCTTTTAAGGGACCATCCCGTTGATCCCTCGTCCCGGCCACCCGGCGCACTCGGGATCAGTTCTCTTCAAGTACGCTTCCTCGGCACCGCGGTTTTCTTCTTCTCCCTGCGAGTGAGGGGGTGTTTGCCGGGTTTCCTTTCTCACCCGGTCACTCCAGACCTCGTTCCTCTCTGTGAGCATATTTTCCTATAGTCCAGAGGACTTTCCCTTACGTATACACGGTTCCCGGTTATTTACTCTCTTGGTCCTAGCCTGCAATAACCCAAGCACTCGTCTGCGTGGTCCTGGATTCCCCCCTCTTTTCCCCCTCACTTGAAGGGCCCCTTGCCGTTGAAACGCTTGGGCTGTTCATCCTTTGGCGGTGGTCTTCAAGATGGAGCCCCACACCCACCATAGGTAATCGTAGTTTTTCCTTCCCCTCGACGGCTTTCCTCTCTTCCCCCGCGATATTCAAATGGGAGCGTTCCCTCGCCTTTTTACTCGATGCAGTTTGTCTTGCATACCCCAGACCCGGCAACTAATACCTCGTCCTCCGGCATCTCCTTGTAACGGTTCAAAGGCTTCTCTGCCCGATTTTTCTATCCTCCCCCTGATCGAGTCAACGTCTCTCCTTCCCCCCCAGCGTGAACTCTTTCGGGATCGTGTTCCTCCTTCTACCCGTTCGGACCCCCTGAGGGAGTTCCCCCTCACCCGGTTCTCCCGCTTCCCAATAAGGAAGACGACTCCTCTATATCCCCTTTCATTCGTTGTTTTTTTTTCTCTCATGATGCTCGTCTCCTTTCTGTTGTTGCCGCATAGAAGAATTTTCTCGGCCCCTCTAAAGGTGATCCGTATTGCGCGCCGCTTCTCCTTGCCATGACAGTTCACAGTTGCTTTGACGGCTCCGAGGGCGCCTTCGATCCGCCCGACGCTTGCAGTTCGCCGTACAGGAGCGCGGAGTTAGACGCCAGCAGTTGGGTTGGTCTTGGCGGCGGAAAGTTTTTCTCTCTCTTCGTCCAGGTATCTATTTTGCGCTCCCATGGTGAATACCCCCGCCCCTGAACGTCCTTTCGCGGTGTCCCCCCCCCTACGCTGATGTTCCCGTTAGGTTTGTGCATTTTCAAATATTGATCCCCCTCTCCCCTCGCCGAGACAGCCCCTTCTCCTTCCCCGGGCCTGCAACATGTTTCTTGCGTGGACAGCCCAACAGGAAACGACTCTTTTGCGCTATTTACCGAGAAGCAGGACTTCGGGTTCGGCTCACGCCCGAGCGCTATTTCTTCTCTTTTCGTCCGAGCTGAGAAAACTGTCCTTTCGCGGTATGGAGTTGGTTACTCAGTTCTGGGCACAAAACCACCCTCCTCTCCTCGTGACCCTTCTAACAGTCCGGGCCGATCGCCTCGCAGGAGCCACGTAGTTCTCCTTTCCGACGTGGCGAAGTCTTTTCGTTCGGGCATGAGCCCCCTTAGGTGGTGATCAGCCCGGCACTGTTCCCCTTCTCTTGGACATTGGGACTCAACAACAGTCCGGCCCGGCGCGGAAACGATCCCTGCCCGCGCCCTTCACCAGTCAAAGCTCCTTCTCTTTTTTTTTTTTTCGCGTTTGATTGCATCGTGAGCACCTGTCCTTTTTCAGTTTGATCTTCAAAAGTATACGAATCGGTCTGGTTGACTGCCTGCTTACTGCAGCCATCGTCTGCTTCTTTTCTCCCCTTCAGAAGCAAAGAATCTTCACCCTTCTGGAGCAGTTTTTGAAGGCCCTAGAAAGTAGAAGAAGTTGGTGTCGTGCCGCTGCTCCCCACGGAGCCCATTGACGCAAAGGCGACTTCCCCTTTCTTGTATACCCCGGACGACCAAGAAGTCTTTTTACTCCCAAGCAGTGAGGTCGTGGCGAGCTTCCTTTCCCCCCAGGGTTTCCTCTCCTTTTCCGGGCTGGCGGATATCGAGATAAAGTAGTTTCCCCCAGTCGCAATCGATCCAGAGCACCTCCAATTCAATAACCCACTCCCAGCCTCAAGGAGTTTTTTCTGCTCCAATGCGCGACCGCGCGCGTGGGCGGCGGGACGAAGTCCATCTTTCTGCATAGACGTGGGGTTTTCCCAGTCTTCCCCGGCCCTCGTTGGACTCGATATCTAGAGGATGGCTTTGCCAAGCATTTTTAGGAAAATATATCCGCCTGTAGGTGCACGCTCGCCCGGCCGAAGTCCCTCCTTTCCTAGTGGAAGATTACATCGCAAGTCCCGAAGATCGGCCTTCCGCGATGTCCAGGCCGGCATGCACGTCTATGCCGGGTTAGTTTGGTCCTAAGGAAGAGTCTGTAATGAGGCCAGATGACCTCCCTCGCCGTCGAATACTGGTACTTTTCCCCCCTTACGCCCTTCCTCGGGAGTGCCTCTTGTTCTTTTCCTCTGTTTTAGTTGGTTGACCAAGAGAAGGAAGTGCGAGATTAGTAACTTCTCTCTCGCTGGCCAAAAGCCGGCTTTCCCTCCCCTTGAAGTCGACGAGGACGCCTCTCCCTTCTGAAGGGGTGAGGTCTGCAGGTTTTGTCTCTTGCTTTTCGCAACGAGATAAGCCCCGGCGAGTCTCTTTTTCTCCCCCTCTTCCGTGGTCTCTGTTGATAAAGGCTTCTCCCCCAGCGGTCGGATTCAGTTTAGAGAGAGCTCTGGTTTTTTCCCCCTTCTTCTTTCCCAGATTGGAGATTGAGGACGACGACGAAGTGAGATCCTTTCCCTCCTCTGTCTGCGATTTTCGGCATCTTCTTTCCGGTGGTCTCTTCGTTCTTCGTATTGTCCTTTAGAACGCCACGCCCCTTCGCCAGCCGCGAAGAGTTTTCCCTCCTTTGTTCAAACCTCCTTTCGAAATGGTGCCTTCTCGCAGCGTTGATTCCGTGAATTCCCGGATGACATGTTCCGGTTTCGTGTTGTACACGATGGGGCCCCCATCGTTAGAGTTTTCCCCTCGGCCTCGAGGCTTCTTCGTGGGTGACGATCAATTCTTTTCCCCCCTCCGGGTGTCCCCCCGAGAGACCGCTTTTCCTCCCTTCCCTTCTCCGTCGCCATACCACACAGGACGGCCTGAATTTAGGTTCTTGACTCCTGAGGGGGTCGCCCACGTTATCGGCGGACAGCGCTGTACCTCCCTTTTTTTCCCCGCGTCGAGTCTTCTTCCCCTCCCTCGTACGCCTTCCATGGTCCTCCCGCGTCCTGCTACTTCTTCGATACAATGCACGTGCGGTAGACATCTCCCTGAGCAGAGGCTTTCTCCCCCTGTCTTCCCGGGCCCCCACCCCCTCTCGAAGCGAACGGATTCGTGAGGATGTTCTGTGCTTTTCGTCTCGACTCTCCCCGTCGACCCGAGGTTGCTGATGTCTCTTTGACCAGGGCGAACGTTATCCTTCCCCCCGTCGTCGCGTGCGAGTTTTTCCTGCGCCCGCTCATATCTGATCGGCCAGATCGGTTTGTTGAGGCTAGTTTGAGACAATTCTGCCCATCCCCGGATTTTCATGACGCTACAGCCCTGCTCCCGGCTTGAAAAATAGAGGCTTCGGCTTTCCGGCGATCCCTCCCTCGTCTGTGGCGGTCGTTTTGAGCACGATCTGCGTCTGTGCTCCACGCCAAGTTTCGACTTTCTTTACTCATACGTTTTGTTTGTTGGAGATCACCCTTCCTTTGGCGTGGAGCCCCCGTTAGCTTCAATAGTGCACGACTCACGACATCTATCTCGACGACGCTTTTCTTCGTAGTTTTTCTCTCTTTAGCCCTCGAGTTTGAGCGGGAGGCACGGAGTTTTGTTTTAGAGGGATTCCCTTTTTTTTTAAGAAGAAGGGCTCTCAGTTTTCTCCCCCCCCCGATGCTCACCAGCGAAAACCCCCCCTCGGAGTCTTGCTTTTGGAGAGCATGATCCTCGTACCGGCTCATTCGACATGTGGACAACGTCCTCCCTCCCCCCTCCTTCAGACATAGTCTTTTTTCGCGATCTTTTCTGCCGTTTATCTTCCCGATCGACATTTTTACACGCGTTTCGTCAAGTCCTTACTGTCCCACTTTTCGGACCGGACTCCTTCCCTACCTCGCGCTTTCCTTTCTCTTCACGTGGCACAATATTCCCTCCCGTCTTTTGATTGAGATCGTCGAAGACACCTCTGGCTTGGATCGACAGGCGATTTATAAGCGAAGGAAGATTTCCCCCTTCCTTCCTCTCCTGTCCGACTACGGCGTGATAGATCGCCCCACCTGAAGTCTGGAGGGAGAGGGTATGAGTCCCGGTGGCCCACTTAGTTAAGCACTCCCCTTCAGCCTCGCAGCGGTTACCCCTTCTTTCCATGCCAGATAGGTATTGCCCCCCTGGCCTTTTTTTCCCTTTCAGTTACTTCATTTCTTGACGCTGCTCCGAAGGGCACATCTTCGCAAGAGCCTTTACAAAAGACTTTTGCCACGAATCAGTTTTTCCCCTTTCCTGGGCGTGAACGCACTACACCGCCGCTCCCCCCCCTAGATGCTGTGCCGCCGGCTCGACCCCAATATCGAGATGTTGCAATTAGTAGGCGGGCAGCTTCCCAATCCTCGCAATTGGATGGGCACGCCTATGCACCATAGTCGAGCTTCCCTGAAACTCCTTTTTTTTCCCCTGCTCCCCCACGGTCCTTCGTTCTCTCAATCGGAGCTGGAGTGTTCCCCATTTCTCTCCCTTTTCCCCGTGATCCTAGAAAATGACTAGGAGCGACTCCTCCCTCACCCTGATGTTGTTTTGCGGGGGGCGCTCTATCTTGCGACGAGATCTCGCACGAATTCCTTTTCTTCTTTCCCCCTGCACCAGCTTCTCCGATCCCTGACTTCCGGCCCGACTTGGGCTTTTGAGTGACGCGTAAAGGAAGTTCACGCTTACTTGCCCGCTGCACGCGTGTCCAAAGCCCTCGTCCTGCTCCGACTAAATTTCTCTCTTTCCTGCAGGGTTGGACGGTGCCCTTCCTTCGCTCGCGGCCTCCGGCTTAGGGGCTTCCTTCAAGCCAATCGAATCCCCTGTCGTTCGAGCCTCCTGTTTCGGCTGGCAGCGACAGCGGTCCGAGAGTGCCTTTCCCCCCCTTATTGACATAAAATCCTCCTCCCCCCCCCCGTTCTTCCCCACGAGGGCCGTTCTTTTTCCCTTCTTCCGATTCCGATGACCGGCGTTCCTCCCCGCAGTCGCGGGCTACTGAGCTGTTCTGAAACGACATCATGCTGTCCCCGGATTTTTTGGTATTTCAGGGCACAATGGCTCCCTTCTCCCTCACTCGTGATCTAGGAAGTTCGCTCCTTTCGTGAAGTACGTCTGGCACCGCAGACCGTTTCCTTTTCTCTTTTGCTGGTTCTGCCTGCGTCTTTCGGGTTTACTGAGAGAGGGCGGAATTCGATTGTGGAGGAGTTCTCCCTACTTAGTCAGAAAAATTTTTCCACGTGCTCGGCTACCCTGTTCCCTCATCCCTCACTGTGCGCTTCGCTGCTGCCCGGATTACTTCTGCATATTCTCTTCCATTACCGTACAATTCCCCCCCCCCTTCTCCTCGTCGACTAATTTAGACCTCCGTTTTGGGCTTTAGAGGGACAGTTACGATGCCTATGCACGTCCCCAGACCTTACGCCGATACCCTTCCTCCGCTGACCCAGCTTTTGTTTTTCCTAAGGACCCAGGTGTGACTATGCCCCCGCCGCCCCGTCCGTTAAGCCTCCCCCAAGGTTCCTCTCGCTCCCCAATTCTCGGGAGTTCCCACCTGTATACCCCCCCCCCCCCCAGGTGATCGGGTGCATGCCCCCCCCCACCATTTTCCGAGCGCGCTTCGTGGGAAACGGGCGCTTCCTTACCCTTCCCGTTCCTTCCTTCAGTCGCTCCTAGGCACCTTTCTGCGGACCTCCAAGAGGTGAAATTTTTGGATTGTTGTCGGTACTGAGAAACTCTCCCTCAGGCCCATTTGTTTTTCCCCTTCGACGAATAAGGACTTCCCCTCTTCTAGGGCGTAAGGAATGAAACTGAGATTCCCCCCCCCAGTTTTTTTTCTCTGCTTTTCCTTAGTCCTACCCCCGAAATAGCCGTTGTGCCGGTCGCCACCCCAGAGTTCCCACTGTTGTGCCATTGCACGGCCGAGAATTTTTTTTTCTTCTACCCCATAGAGATGCTTGGTTTTTCCATTCAAGATGGAGAGCCAACACCCCTTCACTGTTTCATTTAGAAGCAGGCGCGTCCTGTCGGGTTCCCCGCGCGATTATGCCCACATCGCGATTATTTTTCCCTTCCCCCCCCCGCGACCATCCCCCCCTGCCCTCATCCATTCAGGCATATAATGTGCTTCTGCTGCCCTTATTTGGCGAGAGAGCAAAGATTCCGCCGGCAAAACGTTGTGCACGTCATTTTCGTCGGATCGGTTCGCGACTTCCCCACCTGGACTCTTTTTTTAGTCCGTAAACCGGTCTTTCCTCTCGGAAAGCTAATTGGACGGCATCTTATCGTTTTTTTTCCTCCTTCCCTCCGGGTTTTTTTGGGATCTGGCGTCCTTTTTTCACCCCCTTTTTTGTGAAGACAAGCCTCCTTGTGTTACCGAAGGACCTCCCCGTCTCAGTGTCCCCCCCCCTCTCTGCGCCCTGTGCCCTCTCCCCCCAAGACGTTCAACACGTTTTTACTGCTTACTAGGTGCTGACCCGTCTCCTCGCCAAGCTTTTTTTGCCGGAAGCCGCTCGTAAAAGGAGATGACGGATCTCCTGGATGACGGTCCGGGCCCTTTTTTTCGGAGGATCTCTCCTCGAGCAGCGGTCAAGGATCCCGCTCTGGGGCTAGCTACCCGAAGACCTTTATCCATCCTCGCGGGTCGCAGTCTCCCCCCCTGAAAGGCTCGCCCCCCTTCACGGGGATGGTTGTGACTCATTCTTTCCTCGTTCCCATAAAATCTGCCCGTCCGGACAGCCCCCGGTTTCATTGCACGTTTGAAAGCGGTGGCAGCGGCCCTTCCCCACGGACGAGTGCTGGTCTTTCCCGTGCTCTGACCTAGTGCTCGTCTCCCCCTAGCTCCGTGTTTCACGGCTCAAGATAGCCGTGGTCTATGACTATTAGTCTTGCCGCAGGCTCTGGGCGAGTTTCTGTTATTGATTACTTTTTTTTTTTTCTCCCTTCCCTTTTTTCCAAACAAACCCCCGTGATCACCGAATGCTTGAATGCAAGTTAGACAAGATTCCCAGTAGGACTGTTTGAAGACAGGGGCAGCAGGGTTGCCCGACCATTCTTTCTGCCCCCCGACGAGCTCTTGGTTATTTTTAAGACTCCCCCGTATCCCGTCGACTAGAGATGTTCTCAGACGGGTGGTGATGGCCGACTTCCCAAACGGACGGATTTGGAGGCCCTCACACAATGAAGCCCTTTCCTTTTATGGCTTCCTCTGGCCGGCTTCTGCCGTAGTATTGCCCCTCATTCTATTTATATGCCATAGACTGCGCACATTAAATCGGTAGACAAAGGTCGGTCCGCTACACGGATTGTTTGGACTGTTGCAGCGGTTTACCTTTTTCCATAGTTGAGCTTCAGGACCTTACGCCTCGCCCGGATATGAAGTTTTGATCTTTCGAGCCAAAATTCCCGATCTGCCTTTTTCCTCCTCGCGGTACCCCCCTGGGCGAAACTTTTCTTTTTTTTTTTTTTCGGAAAAGGCGCCCGCTTGGGTCGGTCCAAGCAGCCTGTCCTTTTCAAACCAAGAAGCTCGGTCGGCCGACTACTTTTTGCCAGGACAGTAAGTCACGGGATGGTCTTCCATTTTTAGATTTTTTCCGAGTGGACGCCAAATAGCTACATTTCCCCCCCCTTCAATAACCGACGCCGACTCCTGCGTTCTTCCCCTTATGAGAGCCTCCTGCTGTTCGGCGCTTTTTCATCATTTACCGGAAAGATAGAGTTGGTCCCTGCGCTCGGCCTCGTTTCACCCCTTCCTGTGTTTTCCCGAGTCATAGTAATCCATCTCGTCATCTCGTCCCCGACTGCCCCGATAGAGACTCCTCCGTAGTTCGATTCTTCTCTGACGCAGCTCCCGCACGGTCCCCTCCCAGCCTCTGTATTTTTTTTTGATGCCAGGGACCCCTGCAAAGTCTGGCTGGATTCGGATCAGGAACGCAGTATTCAGGCTCCTTTTGTCGAGCTCGATCCACCTCTGTACCTTTCCTCGACGACGCCCCTGCTCCTGGGAGTCAATGTCTCGCTCGGGTTCCCTTAGAAGGCAAGTAGGATCGTCTCTTTCATCGTCGCAGATAGAGCTTCGTCCACCTTTTGCGAAACTCCAGTTGAAGTAGACTCTTTCCCGAGTCTTTGAGACTGTCTCGTTCGGTGGAAGAAAGGTTTCTCTTGAGCGCACTGCGCTATCCCGCCAAACGAACGTCCCTGATATTTTCTCTCCTTACTTTTTCTTTCTCATGGGTACAAAAAGAGGATCGGACAGGTTTAGAGCTCTCGAGGTTTTCATGGGAAGTCCTCCTTCCGCTGGCAGTCCTCCTTTTTTCCTACCCCGATCGTATCTTGATGATTTCTCCGGTTCCTCTCGCGCCGGTTGTTTCCCTTGTTCTTCTTGGCACCCCTTAAAGAATTCGACAGACGTTGACGTGTACATTCCCCTTTGTTTGACCTTTCTCTATTTGCACTTATTATGCATTCCTTTTCCGATAGTCCTGAAGTACTGGTCTGTCCCCCCTGGTCTTTTTTTTCGTACTCTTCTTCCCTTCCTGTGTACCCCTTGATAGAGGATGCGGTCTTGTCTGACTCTTTCAATTGCCGTTCGACCACACGATCCTTCCCCTGCCAAAGGGTTTCCGTTAGCAGATAAAAGGAAACCCCCTCAGATCCTCTGGAGTCTTCCTTTAGTTACGGGATCGTTCGTTCCCAGAATTTGCCCTCGAGCCGATTTAGAGCAAAGTAGTGACCTCTTTCCTTCTTCCTTCCTAGTAAATTCTGGCCCCTCTGACTGCGTTCCCCTCTGGAGTTCAACTTTTCCGCTTTACCTCATCAGTAAGAGAGATAGATTCTCCGCTTTCGTACCTGGTCCACCCGTGCCTCGATGACTCACGCCTTTGGCCAGGTCGAGCATCGTCGCAGGCGATTTCCCTCGGAATCCTGCAGAATCACTCAGAGGGTTGCATGGAGAGCGGCCACAGGCTAGTTTTTATAAAGCGCCGCATGTTTTTCTCTGCAGCAGCGCCCCTCCCCGCGATGAGCGGCAGTCTTTTCTCTGTGACCATCTAGATCGACATGCCCCTCCCTCCTTCGAAGAACTAAATAAGGCGCTGAAATGCAACTCGAGGGCGTCTCTTTTTTTTGACAGGAATTTGTAGAGAGACTCGCGTGGCGGGTATCCCCCCTCTCCTTCTGCGTCTGAGACGTTTATCCACTCAACCCAGTCCCTCGT
>Ga0179593_1610819_pt1 | contig 10483 bp, 16 predicted proteins | sample CZODoug2_1_08_16_FD_185931 | JGI IMG/M metagenome (GOLD analysis project Ga0179593, IMG submission 185931) | Vadose zone soil fungal communities from Angelo Coast Range Reserve, California, USA - CZODoug2_1_08_16fungal (PacBio error correction) | ecosystem: Environmental > Terrestrial > Soil >... | reverse complement strand
TTTTTTTTTTCTTTGTCCATTTCCCCCTTCCGCACGTCCTAGTCTGTCCTTTCGTCCCTGCCGTTTTCTTTGTCCGGATTTCGGCCTACCGCTGTCTCTTGCCCTTCCAAAGCCGATTGACCGTCCCCCCCCCCAGCCCTCTTTTTGCCTGACTTTGCGCGTTGCCGGAGTTTTTCCTTTTCTCTCCAAGCCTTTTTTTCTCTCCCTTTCATTCGTGAACGATATTTCTTGGGCGGTTGGACTACTCTTTCCTATCAACGATCCCTGCACGGCGCGCCACGCTATTGGACCTTTCAGGTGTTTCCATCAAGTTGGTTAAAGCTTACAGCTTGGTCCCCTGGCTTTTCTTCTCCCTCGTATACGACTGGCTCTTGGGCCCCCCGGGGGACATCTTGTTCATTTGTTTTGGTTAGTGCCTACGGATTCCGCCATTGGTCCCTTGCTCAATCAGCTTCCTTTTTTTTCCTTCTTGCGTGTTGATGAGCGTTTCCCTTGTAGTACGCTGAATTTCATTAATTCCTTCCCACATCCCGGGTGCCCGGCGGGTGAAGCTTATTTTGCACGTCGTGAATGGCATATCTTTGCTACGCACCTTTCGCGTTGTTGCGGTTCTTGACCCCCCCCTCATGGTCTTCTTGCCTTCGTAGTGCCACTTAAAAAAAACCACCCCAAAAACCCCACCCCCCAAAACCACACCCCGCGACTTCACGTGCTTCCCCAGCATGGGACTCCTCCTTTTTCCCCTCTTTCACCGTGATTGCCCCTAATCCTCTTGTCGACCTCGTTATTTCTGTCGTTTTCAATTCCCCTTCCCGCGCCTTGAGGATCAGACCCCATTTTCTCCCCCTCCTCCTTTTTCGCGTTTTTTCACCCAACGGGAATTAACGCTGAATTCCTTTCAGGCAACCTTCTTGGATTTTGCTCCACAGACGGTTCGCAGTTCTCCAGTTCCATGACGCTGACAACCTGCCTTTTCTCCCCCGTTTTGATTCACCCATTCATAGTCACTCCCTCCACTCAGACGGTTTCGTCAGCTTTTTGCGCTCCCCCTTGCGAGTCCCGTTCTTGAGTTTTGCTGCGCTGACGGAACCAATGCCGTTGGCTTCACCTTCCCCTTCCGAGTCCAAATCATTAATGTCTGGGGCCTGCCATGAAGCTTTTTTGGTAATTCACTAGGCCTCTTTCACTTTATCCCTCTATCATGCCAAGACGTTCGACGTTTATTGCTGCCATATACCGTTGATTTCCCCAGCTTGTTGTTGTTTTTCATGCCCCCCCTTATCGGCTTTTCCCCCTTTTCTCTAACGTTTAGGCGGCACTTCATCACCATTGGACTCTCTCATTACCGTGGCTGGTCCGCCCCCAGTCCTCTTCTCGCTCCCAGGCTTTGGCCCCCTTTATCGAATTTTCCCCGGCGAACAGTTTTAGCCCGTGGCATTCCATTTTTTTTTGGCGGGAGCATCAGCTTCCATCCACCGATGGATGGTCCCCCTCGCGACAGCTTCCAAAATCCCCAATCGGTTTTACAGTTCGCTGGGATGAAGGGATACTTTTTATCTTTTTGCATCTCTTTTAGGCCGGCATGACTCCCGTACCCTCAAGGCACGAACTTAGTCTGACATTCTCTTGATTCCCGGTTTAGTTCTTTCTTCAGTCTTAGGTGTGCGATCCAACAGGTCGTCTATAATTTTTGTCGCGCGTGCAAAAAACGAGCCTCGAAACTGCTCCTTCTTGCCCCTTCCCCCCTTATACATAGTGAAGCCCCCATCTTGTTCCGTCCGATTTTTGGGTGGTTTTACAGTCGCTTTGAATGGGGGTTGCCTATTTGGCCTTTTCTCAAGGCTTGCAGGCCACCCGTCGACCTGCTGGCAATCTCCCCCTTCATTGCCACCTCCTATTGCGTCCTCCAATCAAACCCCCGAGTGCTCTAGTCAATGATTACAAGCGTCCCCGCCGGGGTGTCCTTAGTTCGCGATCTAGTCGGCAAATTTCATTCGTCCTCCGGTTACACAAGCGCCCAGAATGCACCAAGCCGTTGCTTTTCGTTTGGACAACCCAGTGGCATGGGAGGACCGAATTTGAATGTCCTAACGTGCCCCCCCCAAACCCCTTATGCCTGTTTGAGACGGAGGCCCCGCTGTGATTCCACTCCTTGGCAAACCCTTTACTTGTTCCCTGAGGCTTTTTTCCCTCTGTTACGAACTTTCTTCGTTCTGACCAGCCCACTCCTCACCACGTTCACTTCCACTTGTTTCCGGCACCCAAGGAGTTTCCTGTACGGCACACCTCCCGTTTCCCCAGCCACGCTTTTTTGTTTATCTCGTCTTTGTCATTACGGTCCGGGCTTTGGCGTGCAAAAGTTCTTTCTGCCTTTAAATTCTCATTTCGGCAGAATTTTCCCCCTTCCATTCGGTTTCTTTGTTATCGACGGAGACGCTTTTGCTCGTCGTTCTCGTGCTGCCTGGCCCCTTCGCGAATGTTTCGTGACGTCTTCGTCTATCTCGAAGGATTTGTGTCCACCCTGCCTTAAGTCCATTTGAAGTGTGGTAGTCATTTTTTAATCTCTATCTCTTTTTTTGTTGGTGAGTGTCTGTGTCTGACAACCCCTTCTGCTTGTTTCGATCCATCCGGCTGGCCCTTTTTCTTCTTCAGCTCCCCCGGAAAACGAAAACTTCTCCCGGTACGCGGACGCCTGTTTTGATCCATTCACCGATTTCCAACTCTACACGTAGCTTCGCTTCATTCCCGTCTTGGCATGCCACGCATGTCGACCATTTTTCCCTATTTTTACCGCCATACCCTCGTGATCCGATCGGGACCTCTAGCCTTTGTCCGTGGGAGTGTCTTTTTCCCGAAGCCCTTCCTTTTTTTCCGAACCGTTCTCAATCTCTTTCGTTTGAGGTTTTTTTCTGTATTTTTGCTAAATGGACGATCACCGGCCCGGCCCGCTAACCTCCCGGCACAGTCAGTTTTTTCTAATCCTGGATCTTTCCTGGTAGCTTGGTCGACAGCGACCACATCTGCAAGCGCTGTCAGTTTTGCCCCGTGGCCCGACGTGATCCCTTTCCTCCCAACTACCCGCCGCACTCTGTCATTTCCCCCCTTTGAACCACTGCAGAGACTGGCTGCCGCGTTTGACTGAGCTGTTTTTTTCCCTTTTCTTACTTATGCCTTGCCTGTACTATAACCTCCCCGCGGACTCGAAACGTTTTGATTGTTAGCTGAATGCTGGTCCCCGGGAACTTTTTGCATTATTCTTAGCCCGCACAGGTTCTGTTTTTTTATGATGACTCTCATTCGCGTAAAACCAGGGAGAAGTATCCCGGAGACTCCTTTTTCCCCTTACTATGCTGTTTTCACACAATGCGGAACACCTGTGTCACGTACATCACCGTTTGACAGAATCTTTTTTCGCTGCCAGTCCCTTTTTTTCTTTTGCCCTTCCCACTAGCGAGCGTGTTCGCAACCACATTGAGCCTCCTTCTGTTACTCCCCTGCTCGACTGGAATAACGGCGACTTCTAAACAATTCGGGCCTGTCCCGCTCCGCGTCTATGTTATTAAGTATCAGCTTCAGTTCTATCGTCTCCACCATCCTAACCCGCCCTCAGTTTTCTTTGTAGTCAGCTTGCTTTCTTCTGTTTTTAAAATTGTCATTTCTTTGATGGACGGTCTGACGGACCCCCTTACTGCTCACCTTTACGGTCACTTCTTCTGGTCCCTGCCTGTCCCCCTTTTCTAGGGCCTTCTTTTGGTATTCATCTCGCTACATTTCCCATCCGTGGGTCTTTATGCCCGCCGTTTTTCCGTGGATTATGCCCGTGGTTATCCTATTTTCCTCCTCTCCGGGATCTCTGATTTATTTTCTTTTACGCTCACTCGGCGGAATCTCTTACGGAGGGTAAACTGCTCTCCTATAATTTTCCTTTGCTTTGAATGAGCCCCCCCTTTTCCTCTGCCTCCTCTTCTAAGTGCCGGTCCCCATAGCAGTGGCTTCCCGGTGTCGCTGGTTCCCGCGATTTGCCTTTTCCTTCTCCGCCACAAAGCGATCCAGTGGAAACACGCTGATCGAAAGGCTGCCTGCAAAGGTGCTTTCCACGTTGCGGTTTTAGTATGAATGTTCATCTCTTTCCAGCACGTTGATGCCTTTAAGTCCTACCACGTGTTTTTATTCGGCAGTCCGAAGTACCACGATTTTAGTTATTCCTTGTCGAGCAGGCTCCGAGCAGTCGGTTGGCCTCCTTTTTGCCACATCGTTCTCCTCTTGGCGGTTTGAAAAACGACATCGAACTGCTTTTTTTTTTTACCCCCCTCGCCCCTGTCTTATGACGAATGCGTACGTCCCGCGATGTTTGCCCCCAAGCTTCCTGAAGCGCGGTTTTAGCCGTTTTCTCAGGCCAGTTCCCCCGTACATGTCGTCGCGGGCAAATCCCCTTCATTCCCCCCCGAACTCGCCTATTCTTTTCAGCATCCTTCCTTTGCGACGTGGATATATCATTAAGCGTTTCCCCGCGGTTCTTTTTCGTCAGCCTTTTCGTCTTTTAGTTGGTTTTCGCGTCAACCCCCGTGACAACCCCTCTATCCAATTTCTGGCGGCCAACCCGTCTTTCCAGTGCCGAGTCGGACCCGAATCACTGATGTCATGGACCCGTCCTTGTGCCCAAACACACTTTTTTCCGATGTGAGCTCGTCTCCAAGCTGCCGTTGCTCAACTTGTACCCGCAATTGTTCTGATGGCGTTTCCTTTCCCGTTCGTCCCTAATCCCACAACGCCCCTGCCCTTCCCCCTTCCGAGTGATCCGCCTTCGGCCGAAAGGCCTGTGGCGATCCAATAAAATCTGCGGCAACGCTAATACTTCTTCCGTTCGCCTCGTTTTCTTGTCATGTGTTTTAATCGGGGCTGGCCCCTCATCAGACTCCTTTCTCCCTCCCGAAAAGGGCGGCAGTGCGCCGCGACCAGCTTTGCTAGTTTACAATCTGGACGTCCTTATTTTCTGGATCCCGCTGCGTGGGCCTGGCAGATCGAAGTTCTTTGGGCTTTATATGCACAGTCTCCGAATTAGGTGCCGCCATCTTGGCATAAAGCCAGTTGTTTGTTTTTTTATGGGGACTACATTCCCCTTCTTTTTTTTTTTGAGCTCCTTATTTTTTCAACTTTTTCAGCAAGCTTCTTCTTTTCGATCTTCGCTCCTCCCTTCTTTCCTTATATCGGACTAGCCCCTTAACCGGAAACATCTTGAACCCCGCACCCTTTTTTTGCGCGTTGGTCATCCTGCTTCTTTCTTTTCAAAAGCGCGATTTGTTTTCTTTTTTTTTTCATTCTTTCTTTTGATTCGCTCCAGAAATTTTGTCGATGAATCCCCGCAACTCCAGGATTGACGACTTCCCCGAGATCGAGATTGGCCCTCAGCGCTCGTTTTTGGGCGTAGGGTTCGTGTTTTCTCGCAGCCGCGTTGTTTTGTGTGTTTGTTGATCTCGTGACTGTGGCGTTGGCTTTGTCGTTCGACTGGTTCGTGTCGTCTCTTTCCTTTTTAAACTCCCCCACGGCACAGTTCTTTTCCTCCTTTTCCGTTTCCAGCTTGTCATTGCCGCTCGATTATTAAAGTCCTGGCTGTTGCACCAGTTTCCCGTCGATGCCTTGCCTCTTTTTCTACCCCGCCCGCTCGCTTCCCTCCCCTGGTTTGGCGGTAACCTCAATCGGCGAGACATGGAGGGGGCGCGTTTCTTTCGTTTTTTTTTTTCATGTCTTTCTTGCCTACTAACTCGCCCACCTTTTACGAGCTGCGTGTTCTCTAATATCCGTCCTCCGGAATTGTTGCATATCTAGGACAGTTCAATATTCGCGTTTGGTTTTCTGTTTACTTTGCCCCTACGCCCTTTCCCGAATGGCTAGTTTATCTTTCTTACTTGCACTTCACCCGGCTCCCACCCAAATCGGCGGAATCTCCCCTTCGTCACGCGTGTGAATCACTTATTGCCACTTTGACTTTTTTGCAGTCTTCCCTCTGTTTTCCCCTCGTTCCAAACTTGAGCGCCTACCCCATTGATGCACCCCGCACTTTTCTTCTTACTGCTCGAAAGGTCCTTTTCCCCTGCACTCTGCCCCTTCAGCTGTTCTCCAGATTCTTGCCGATCCCCAACCCGTGCTTGTCACTCCTCCCACCTTTCCTCGTACAGCCGCCTGAACTCCGGGGCTTTTTTTTTTTTTTGTCGTGTTCCCCGCCTTCTCTTTGCCGTTGGCTGCTGGTACCCCGGGCATGCACCTTTTCACTTTTCGGCTTTTCCTTTTTTTACGCTGGTGCCTCCTTTCGTCACTTTCTCGGCAGTTGGTTACCGGCCTTCATCTCCCCCCGGGGATTTCCCCGCCTTTCTAGCTTCGCCGATTCGCATTACCTGTCTCTCTTTTTTCTGGGTGGTGTTGAATAGTCTTCGCCCATTAGCGCACTTGTATGAACAGGCAGCTTTATGCTCTAATTGACGAGCATTTATTCTCCCCCAGAAGCCCTAGACCTTTGTCAAGGGCCTCTGTTGCCCTTGCATTCATCGTCTTACTTGATTGCCGCCTAACGTTCTTTTGCCCTTCGACATTTCGTTTTCGCTTGCCCCCCCTCGGAACTTGAGAACGCCCTCACCCTGAATCGACAAATCACCAAAAGCAACGATTTTCTCCTTTCCACTGGCTTTTGTTTGTGGGGAGACTATTGAATTTCTCATTGTAGCGTTTTCCAATCACGTTTTACCCTGTTTTTTTATCCTGGAGAACTTTTCTTTCCTTTCTGGCGTCGTTTTCGATTGAACGTTCCTTATTTTTCGCGAAGTTTCACTAGAGCGGTGGCAAATTTTTTTTTTTTCTCAATTGAGTCGGTCTTAGCTGTGAAATACAACCTTGACCCATTGCTTTCCTGGCCCTCACGGTTGCTTAATCGTGGACGACGCGGTTTTTCCCCGATTTTCTTGTTTGCAACCTTTTCACTTGTGAAGATCTTCGCTTTCTTAATTTTTTTTCCTCGGTTTGTGACCTTAATCGTGCATTCACCGCACGCGTTTTTTTCTTTATCATGCAACCAAATTCCCGTTTTCCTTTCTGCCTCGTCTTTGTGTCAGCATGGATTTTTGAGTTGTCGGAGCGTCTTGTTCACAACCCCCCCCCACGCTACACTCCATCTCGCGTGATTGAGCCGTTCCCAGCGGAAACTGTTTTTTTTTTTGGCGGTCCTTTGCATCCCTTCCTTATGATTACGGCAAACCCATTTCCCTCCGGGATCCTTTGAATCCCCCCGCTGAGCCGTGCACTTTTTTGGAACGCTGCGTCCACACACCGGACTTTGTTGGTTTCCCTCGAGGCCAGCCGGTTCTCCCGATCGTCCCTGTTTTACTCACGACCCAACTCAATCGCACTTCACCTTCCCTTCTAGGAACCCAGGCTTGTTGGCGACCGCCCCGAGTCCAACGCTCAGCGATCTTCTTCCGTTCAGCTTCTTGGTTAATAAGTTTCGTCTGTTTTTCCAAGTTCGACTGTTGCTGCAGAACACTCTCCCCCATTTTTGATGATAGAACAACGTCTTTCTGTTTGAAAGCCGTCGGCAGCTTTTTCGGCCGAGGCCTGGCGCGATGTGTTCCCTTTTGTTTTTTTTTATTGCTCTCGTGTCTTAACGCGAAGGGTCTTTTTTTGGCCGCTCGATGGATTTCTCCCCCAGTTTTTGTTGCAACCGTTCTACATGGCATCCCTTCATTTTTTTTTTCCGTTTGTGTGAGAAGAGTCTCTTTTCTGTCCCACTCTAGATCTTTGTCGCCCCCTAGCTCCTGGTTTTTCCGATTCCTTGTTGCGAAGAGCCACGTACCTCGCGCGGCTTTTCACGCACCCCGGCTGGTGATTCTCCCTTTGTATCACCCCGTCTCTTCTGTCGTTTCTCTCATGCAGCGCTTGTCGATTTTCTTTCGCTGGGCCTTCCTCCAAAGCAGGTGTGCCCCCCCAGCCTCTAGCACGAACAGCCCTCTCAGATCGCGTTTGCCGCGGTGATTTTCCCAGGTTTTTTGCCGCCGGCTTTTGAGTCTGAAAGGTCCTCTAGTTTTTTTTTTTGCGCATGACTCACCGTGTCGGCAACGCCAGCTTTTCCTCCCTAGCGGAAAAGTCCGGGTTTTCCGAAATCAAGGTGCGTTCCAGCCTCCTTAGGGCCGCCAGCCCGATCTCACAATCTGCAGATGGAACTTTTTGCACCGACTTCCCATACGTCGACTTCCCTTACGACCACCTTGACTCCCTTCTTCCGCCACTTTTTTCCCCAGGGCTCCATCATCGGCCTCTAGGTGAGATTTCTCTAGGTTCCGTGTGTTTTACGCTGTGATTATGCTACCTTAATCCCCTCCTCAAGCCCCCCCCTTTGGCCCCTTGCTCTCCTTAATATACGTGCCGGACCTTCCTTCGAGGAGATCTGTCAGCGTTCGTTTTTTATTCTACGTATGGATCATTCCGTCTTCAGGGCTGCTGAGTCCCCATTAGCCACCATCTCTCACCGAGATTTTTTCTTCTTACTTGTTGACAACATCCCCTCGCTTTTCAACCTCCTACCTCTTCGTACTTTCTTCTTATCACCCCCTCAATCTTTCTCGGGGATTCCATTCCTCGATGTCGTCCTCCTCCCCCCAATATCTTGCTTTTTTTTTCCTAATGCTTCACCCCCTTCGGCTCACGGTTTCCCTGCTCGAATGGACCTCCCTTTGAACTTATCGCAGACTCCTTTCCTCCTTACAGGGCCTCAGTCTGATGCCTGGCTTTCCTTGCCCCGCTTCCCCTTCATTCGGAACCCTTCCTACCCAGACTTCCCCCCCACTCCTTCTTGCTCTTCTCGTAGCGTAGATTGCGTTTTTTTTCCACGGCCTTGCTTTTTTTTCTGTTTTCCGTCCCCCAAATGCGCGTTATGGCTCACCTTTCCATTTCCTCTTCCCTCTGGATGCGTTGTTCCTTTTGCGATTCTTCAGCTGGGGCCATTCCCTTTTTGCAATGATATACTTGGTTTTTTATGTCCCTCCTTTTATATTGAGATTCCCTGCTATTCATACCGTTCTTTTTGCCCCTCCTTTTTTTTGTTGAGAACTTTTTTCCGGCGCCAATCGGCCCTTCTTATCACTAGCACGGGTCACAATGCTGATTAGAGTTAGTGAATTTTTTTCCCCCCAGCTCCTTCGAGAAATGTTTTTTTCTCCCCCCTTTCCTGTCCCAAGCCCCTTTCATCGCTTTAGGCCCGTTCCCCCCCGTTCATTGGCACTGCCCCATTTTTGGGTCCGGGAGCATTCCCTTCCCCCCCCTCTCTGCCCGGTTGAAACACCTCGGACGCCAAATGACAAATCAAACGGAGGTATAAGTGGGTTTCGCTACTTTCATGATAGCCTCCCCAGCTTTGCAGCGACTTTACTTCTTGCATCTGTTTCCGCTTCTGTTGGCAAGTCGTTCGATATTCTCTTTGATTTTTTCGCTCCCAGCGTTTTTTTCCACAACCAGCCGCAGAAGCCAGTTCGTTATTGCAAGGTTTACCAGGCGTCTCCTTCTGTGGAGGCAAACCATCGAATTTTCTTTTTGGGGGGGGGGTTGGGGGTGGTTGTCCCCTAGAATCCCGGTGATTCAGCTTGACGAAGCGTATTTTTCGGATTTCTTTTTTCCCAAGGCCGACCTTCTTTGAACTTTTCTCTTTTTATTTTCTCTCCTCTCCATCGTCGGCGTTCACCCCCCCCCCCGATCGTCAAGGTCCCAACCGACGCGGTCTTTCCGTCCTCGTCATTCACCGCGACGTGTTTTCCGTCTCTTTCGTTCTCCGGCGGCTGTCCGGATTCTTTTTTTCTTTCGTTGCTTTCGTCCCCCCCTCAGTGCACCCCCCCCTCTCATCACAACCTTCCCCTCCCTTCCTCCTCTTCTTTCGGCTGGGCCCAACCTTTTGGCCTGCGGCGGGTGTCTTTACTCACCCGTCCGATTGGTATACGGCTTCCCAACCATTCCTACCCATCCCTTTTGTGCCGCTTGTGATGCTGTCTGCTGCCGTCAAACGCCAGTGCTGAGCGACCCCCCCGGATTTTCCTTGGTTGTTTCTCTGTGCCGCCCGTTCCCGTACACGTGATTGTCCATGTAGAATCAAACCCTCCCCCAACCCTCCCTCGCACCGTTCCTGTTCAAGCGCTCCGGCAAAACGGCCTGCGTGTTTTCAACCCCCCGCCACTCCGCTGTGTCCGTCATCCCTTATTGCCCGCCTCGATCTCGAGACGGTCACCCGGTGATTGGCTTTCATACCCTACTGTGAACACTTTCCAGTGTGTGTCTGCGTGCAGCTGCCGCATGGGTTGCAGTTTGGGACGGCGGAGTCCCCTGCCTTCACCCCGCCCCTCCGAGGCCGAGGCGGCTCGTTTTTTGCCGTTTTTCAGTCTGACAACGCGAATACCTTGTTTCTCCAGTTCTTGCTTCCTTCCAAACAGGAGTGTTCTGTGAAACCTTTTGT
>Ga0179593_1608627_pt1 | contig 10483 bp, 9 predicted proteins | sample CZODoug2_1_08_16_FD_185931 | JGI IMG/M metagenome (GOLD analysis project Ga0179593, IMG submission 185931) | Vadose zone soil fungal communities from Angelo Coast Range Reserve, California, USA - CZODoug2_1_08_16fungal (PacBio error correction) | ecosystem: Environmental > Terrestrial > Soil >... | reverse complement strand
CATCGCCCTCGTGGTTTCTTGGCCTCCTTTTCCCCATCTTTTCCCTTTTCTTTTTTGGCATAACTCCGTTATGTCGCAAAGCAGCTTTTTTCTTTCCTCCCACCCCAAAGGAGCTCGATTGTTATTAAGGATGTCCAGACAATAACCGTCCGGCGCCATGCTGTTCCTAGGGCAAGGACAAACCGTACTTCTTCATAACCTTCCTCTCTCATTCAACGTTACTTTGTCCCCATGGCTCATTTTCCACCCTTTCCCCCCTATGGGGCAGTGGGAAAATCACCCAGCGACATCGTGATGATTCAACTCCCAGTTTTTCTGCCTCACCTTGCCCCCTCTCTGTGCCACCGTTCTTTTTTAGACCTTCTCGTTGACCGTTCTGCTTGTACGCCTTTTCTACCCAGAGCTTACTGCCCGGACCATAAAAAACTGTAACACCGCTTCGAATCGTTCTGACAAGGCGGTTTCTTTCGGACCCTCCGGAAAACTCCTGCCCCCCATCTCTGTGCCTGCCAGACCCCCCCCTCCTCCCCCCAGTTTCGAAATTACTTAGATCTTACTAATAGCCTTCTTTTCAAGAATAGATAAACACTGTTCTTGGAATTGAACAGCAGGCGCCTCCTTAAGGCCATGCCGCTGCGATAGTATCGGTTAGCGCTTCCTTCTTTTCCCCGGACGCCCCCATCGTCGCTGTTATCTGCCGGTGATTTCGATCTTGTATACTTCTTAGGCTCTTGCCCCCTACTCGAATGCTTAACCATCCCAGGATCGTTTGAGAAGCGCCTTCTGTATCTCGTTCAGTCGTCCCGGAGTTTGTATATTTGACCACGCACTCCAGCCCACGGATCTGACCCTTTTCCCTTGAGAATCTCCCCCCCATTGGCCGACATTTCCTTTGGAGTTACAATTTTATTCGCGTATTGACGTAGATGGTCGTCCTCCTTAAAAAGTTGAAGTCCCCCCGGGCCTCCCCCTCCCCCCACTCCTTCCTATCTCCTGTCCCTGGCGCACCCTCGGAGTCCCTTCTTTTAATACCGCCAGAGCCTTCTTTTCCCCACAAAATATTTTTAGTCGCGGATTGTGGCGGAAGTCCTTGTAGAACGCTCCCGCACAATGAGACGATGAATGAATGTTTTCTTTTTTCTAGAGGATATCCTGGATGCGAACAAGTTTGTTCGAAGTAGTTGTTGTCTCACAGGGCCCCGAAGCCGACTTGGGCGTGCCCAGAGGCGGTTGAAGGATTTGCGCGCAACGGTCATGGACATTTCTGCCGGAGCATTCCATTTTCGGCCCCTCTGCGTCCTCACTCCTTTCTGTCTATGTGAAATAGTTCCTTTTGCCTCCCCCCGTTGAAGGCAGGTCTCTTTTTTTTTTTTTTGGTTTGAGCTCGTTCTCGGGCTCCTTACCCTAGCCCGCGTCTTTTTTCCCTCTCTTGGAGCGTCCTTCACTCCGCGGGGGCATTTTTCCCGGTAGCACGCCTCTTTCCGCTTGACAGCTTTCTCTCTCGGCGAGGGGCGTTTCAAGCAGTTGGGCCCTCCCCCTTCTCCTGATTTTTTGTGGGTCTTGCTCTTGACGCGAGGCCTCAAACGTTCCAACGCTTTCTAGCCAAATGTTCCGTCTGTGGAGGCGTAGAAAACCAGTGTTTTTTTGAAATTGACGCTCCAGCGTTCCCTCGATCGACTCAGTTTTCCACCTTTTTTTTCTTCTCAGTGATACGCCGATGACGGCCTGTGCTCCGCCCTTCATCTATCTAGTTGGTCCTCCCCCCCCCCATGACGGGTCGCCTCAAAAGCATATACCCCTCCGGTTACGAGAGACGTTCCGGCGACACCACCGTTTTTTTTGTTTTCTATCTTCCCCTTCCGCTTTTTGCCCTTCATCCGGACAATCCCCTCCTTCATTGTGAATGGAGGCATCACCGGACAGACTTACGAAAATCGGACGAAATCACCGGCGTTAATTTAAACCCCCCCTGGGAATCCGTTGCGTTTGGGGGTGGGGTTTCAAGATTCTTTCCGAGAGAGTTAACGGTAGCGCAGGTCAAACCTTCCCCCCTTATCAGATTCGGACCGGGGGCCAGATTTCGGTTTTATCCTCTTGGCGGTATTCCCAGAGTTGCCACTTCGTCGGTGCCCTAGACACCGAGAACACTGATTCCGTGAGTGTGTCAAGCTTCCATTTTCCTGGACTTTGTTTCCCTCCCCAGCCTTTTTTCAGCATTTTCGCCTGTCGAAGAGTCTCGGACTGCTTCCTCTTTTCTGGAACCCTCAATCGGGAGGTCGTTAACCCCGAAAGCACTGCTGGCCCTTCTGCGGAATCTTTCCCTGTTTAAATTATGGTTGAATCTTGCTAAGTCGGTAAACGTATTGAAGGTTTCCCCATCACGTTCGACCTCCCCCCCGTCGCGATACATTTGGAGTTCTTCTTTCTCTCCGCTTTCCCCCATCTCCCATTAATACCGTTGATCCCAGGGACCGGCGGCGACATTCGGCGCAATCGTTCCCATCGTTGGGAGAGCCCCATCTCCTGGCCCTTGATAACCCCTGACCTTCCCCTGTTGTGTTCTTCCGTTTCTCAAAGAGCAGTCTCTTCTTGTTCTATTGACCCACCCCTCCCCGATGGCCAACGATTTCTTTTTTTTATGCCAGCCCTGGGATTTTGTATGCAATGTTCTCTGGGGGTAGTTTCCGGCATGTAGTGACGTTGTATACTCGATATGGTTCCCCTACTTAGGAACCCCCCATTAAACCTTTTTGGACCGTCCCGGCCCGCCCACCATAAGTTGGACCATCCGGCCTATTATTCTCTAGCCTTTGTTCCATTTTCGGGGGTTTCCCTCTTTGGAGATGCCCTGATTTCTATTAAAGACCGGGAGAAGCGGCTTCCAAAACGTTCTATCTGTGCTCTCGTGACGTTCCAAAACCAAGGCCTTCCTCTGTCCACCCTTCCCGACCCTGAAAAGGATGGTCCCCCTACTGGTCGCAGTACAGTTTTCGGGAGGTCGTAGACCCCTGGCGGTTTTCAGGTCCCCTTTCTTTTTCATTTTTTTTTTTTTTGCATAGGATCTCCTTTTCCTCTCTGGAGTCCGTGGGGTGAAGGGGGTTCCCGGGCGATCCCCGCCACTAGATGCAATTCTTTTATCCTGCCACCCCTCTCTTTTGTACCTACTTTCCTGGACCCTTGGGAAATTTCCGATTTCGGTCAGCTGTTTTCTTATGAATTCCTTCTACTGCCCCCTCTTTTTCGACGTCCTGAATTTTTTCTTCTACCACGCACCCTGTTTTGATTAGACTTGAAAGTCTATAGTTACGATGGTTATTCCTTTTTTCCAGTACCCTGTGGGATGCAACTCATATCTTTGAAATGCCTTAGATGCATCAGAATTTGCGGGAAGCCGTTGGCGAAGATCGCGAAGTGAACGATCTGGCTTCGACGAGTCTTTCGGCTTTTCACTTTAATACCCCGAGTTTTTTTCGACCTCTCCCCCTCAAGTTCCCATCTTTTACCCAGAGAAGGTTTTGAAAGCTTTTCCGCGCCCCCCCTTTCCCCCAATACCAGCCTTCAAGCCAGAAGGCCCTCCGACTGGTCCCAAATGACTGGATGAGAAGGACAGTGTGTTTTCTAGCACGAGCACTACTCGACTTTTCCCCCCTCCCAGCAGATAAGAGAGCTGCCCCTTATGAGGGTTATTCCGTTCCATGCTCCCCGTACCCTTCCGCAGCTGTGGTCTACTGTTAGGCCTTTCCATGTTACCCCCGGCTTTTCTCTTCATTAGGGATGTTATTCTCTTTTCCCTTTTTAGACGCCTCAGAGGAGGGGAGTGTGGATCCTGGGCGCTGGCAGAATGTTATCGCCGGTCCTCCCTTTCATGACCTCCTTACCCTTTGCACCTCCCCATTCTGGGATGGTCTTTAACAAACAAACGCTCCCCGTAAAACGGTTCCCTCACCTTTCAGGAACTCCTCGAATGGCTCCTGGATTCCCCTTTTTCGCGTGCCCCCTCAAACCTTTACATTTTCGTTCTTTTCCTGAGCGCTTTTCCCCCCTTTCCCTTCCTTCCAGCAGACCCCCTGCGTTGCCAAAAGCTGGCTGGGGACAATCGCTGCTCAAATTCCTCTTTGTGTTCGCTCCCGTTGCGGCGCCATCCGCGGCCCCTCCCTCCTTGATGGGTTCTGACAGGGGTTTAAAGGTTTTTTAAGACGAACCCTCTTTCTCCCTACTACGATCAATTCCTGGCTGAATGTTAAAACTCCTGTATGCGTCTTTTGCTCGTTGGCGTTCATTCCCTTTTCTGTATTTTTGGCTTCCCTCCCTGGATAACCCCTCTCAATACGCCGGTCCGAATACGACGATGACCGTCTTAAGGCGCTGGCGTTTCTTTCGTTCTGTGTCTCAGTTCCTCTATTTTTTTCTAGACCCGGGACCTTGATAAACAAGGAAGAGAGCAAGGCCCTTGCTGGTCATTCGGGCGTCTCATACGCCTGAAGAGATAAGGGCGGCCTCTCTCTCATGGCCTTGTTCGTTTCCTCTCCTGCTGTCCCCAATGAAAGGCCTTTTGTTTATCTTAGGGAATAGATCCTCGGGAATGAATCGGGAATTTCTCTGGATTCTTTTGGGGCCCTTTCTTCCCCGCTTGCTTTTTTTGGCTGAGCGCTTTGGAAGCTGGTCCTTATTTCTTGAATTCTTTTAAGAAGGTCAGGCTTCGGGTGGTACAGTTTTTTGTCAGGAGCGGAACCCCTTTTCGAAAATTCGCTATCAGGAACTGCTCCGTCCTCAGCAAGTTCCCCGCCCCCGGCAAACCTGATTTATGAGCTTCTTTCCCCTGTTGATTTCCATACAATGGGAGGGGACGCGAAAGGGCCCCTCAGGGCGTGGGGTCCGTGTTCCTGTTCCTTATGGTCGTACCTTAGTAACCTTTGCGTTTTTTCTTTCTCTGCCCCCCTGCGCCAATGTGCATCCCTCCTACTTTTATGCAGAATAAAGGTTGTCCTGACCGGATTTCCTATGGGGCATGGTCTATGTGTTCTTCCTTACACCTTTCCTTTTGGTGATGACTCCCCCCATGGCGGATTTTTACCCCCTGACTTAACTGAACCCTGGGGACGGTCTGCCCGCTAACGATGGTGCGGCGCTTCCCTCAACCTCCTCGATTCTTTCCTTTTATCTCTTTTTTCCTCCTCCAGTTGTGTTGTGTCACCCCCGTTCTCTTTGGTTCTGGCATTCAGGTCCTCTTCCCCCTGATGATCGTTCCTCAGGAAACGGACCCCCCACTTTTCATGGGCCGTTCGGCGCAAAGCTCCTGGTTGGCGGCAGCACACTCATTTCCCATTGTTTCCGTGTTACCCCGCAATTTTCCCCCCTTTTGCGCGGAACGTTCCCCTTTTCCCAAAACCGTTCACGAATAACCTAGGCCATGCACATTTTTGGTAGACCATGGTTTCTTTTTTCGACCTCCCATTTTTCTTCCTTCACCCCCGTGCAGACTGGTTCTTCCACCCCTCCTTTACTAGTCTTCTCCCTTACACTGGCTCTGCAGCAACTGCGGCGCGCCTGAAACATCCTTTGCGACGGATCGACCGGCGCCCGGTACCTCTTTCCGTTTCTCGCCCGTTTTTTTTCTCCCGGACACCCCCCCTCCCCCGCTTCGTCTTCTTTTCAAGGCCGGAAGACGCCCCTCGCCAACGTTCTCCTGACAAAGAAGCCCCTTTGCGATTAAGACCATTCCACCGAACGCCCTCTGTCCCGCCCTTGACATAATCTACTTTTCAACACTGCTTTCCCTTTGAACATAAGCGGCCGCCCACCGGCCAGGAAGGCCAGTGCGCCAGGAAGCCAGTACGGTTCCGCTCAGGCGTAGGCGGTCTCCTCCCCCATCCCTGTCGGTTTATTCTGCCTTTTGTGTCTACGATTTCTTTAGGCCTCTTCTTGTTTCCACACTTACTCCTCCCCCCCCCCCCCTTTTTTCCCCTCCAACAGTTCTCTGCGAAGAGCCAGTTGAAAGAGCGTTCGTCGTATTACGGACGGTCTCTGTTCTTTCCCTCCCCCCCCCTCCCCCGTGTCGTCTACTTTCGAAAGAATATTTCCCCTTGCGATCCCCGGTTTTCTTTTTCAACCACTTCTAAGGCGCTATGATGAGTAGATGGGATGAATTTCCTTAAAACGGAAACAGTTCCCCCCCATACAGCCCATCCCACTCTAGATTCTTTCCCCGCTGTCTCCTCCCCGCTTCTCACTCCCCCCGCCGGTTCATAGACGTCTCTTTTTGTGTGGTCCCACTTTGTCCTCCGACGCGATTTTCTGGAAGACTGAAGGTAGTCTCTCAGCCACATGAGACTCTAGCTTTGAAGGAAGGGGTTTTTATAGCCCGTGCGGTGCTTCTCTCGTCGGGTCCCCCTCCGTTTTTGCCTTGTGGGTGGTCTACCCCCTTGCCGCTAAGTGCCTTGCCTTAGTTTCTTCTTTGGGACGACGGATCGCCAGGTCAGGACATTTTGAGGACCTTATACATAGAGCAAGCGCCGTCCCCTACCCTACTTTTTCCTCCTCCCTGTAAACTCCCCTCCACGTCCGGATTTCCTCCTGACGAATGTGGTGACCCGTTCTTTTGTCTTGTCTCACATTCTCCCTTCATTACATAGCTTTCGGGTTTAGTGGCGGCCTCATTTATAGACCTATAAAGCGGGTGGGCGGCTATGATGCTGTCGTTAAGAGCCGGTTCCTTGTTTCCGCTTTTTTGTTTCTCGTTTGGCGGTTCCGAAGTTTCTTAGGCCAAGCGCTTTGCGGGCCGACTTTCTGATGGATGTGTGAGTCTGTCATTTTCTGCTCGAATGGGTGGCCCCCCTGTGGATCGGAAAGACGATCGGGGCAGCGTCTGTTGCTTTCCCATCCTTGTTTTCATTCTCTCCCCGAGCCCCTCCCTCCCCCTTCATCCCTCTCGGTAACTGTATGCTTTGCGCCACAGGATTCCCTTCCGATTCGGGCCTTCCCCTCCAGGACAAACTCGCAGAGTTTTTCTTCCCACTCGGTCGCTCTCTAATAATTTCGTTCGTTGCGAAAGGGAGGAGCATCCACCACCGGTTCTCCGGGATTCTTCTTTTCCGCCACTGTATCCCCCCCGCCCCCACCCCCCCCCGCCCTGGAAAGGCTGATCATCTTCATGACTGACACGAAATCGGGAAATAAGCCGGGGCGTTTTCCCCGCCAATCCTTTGTTGTCCGAACTCGATTTCCCATTTAAACCCCGGCTTCCGCAGGTAAACCATGGCCCACCCAAGTTATCAATCTATTCCGGCTCGGATCCTTATGATAGCCGTTGGGACTCTCCTGACCCGTCGGCAGGGACAGTCCCAGACCGACCAATGCGCGAAAAGAATGTGTCCAAGCAGAGTAAGTTTCAATGGTGACTCTTCCTTTTTTTTGCCTCCGTTTCCTGATCCTTTCTTCCTCTCGCGGACTTTTCGTATGTTCTCGGAGAGGCGGTCGCTAGGTCCACGAAAAAATTCCCCAAGGCGATATTTTAGTCCTGCTCGCCGGTTTTATTGGGACCTCCCCTGTGGAACCCCCCTTTACTCGCGGTTTCATAACGTTAATCTACAAATATATATTCTCTCCAAGAAGAAGGTCATTTCTCGACCCAAGACTTTCCAGAAAAACCCCCTTTCCCCCCCTGGCGTCTAACACGGTAGACTCGATGAAAGGGTAGTTGGTACCCTGCACACTCTACCTGTTCATGTGTTAGACACGGGCTGCTCCTTCATCCTCCTTTTTCTAGATCCCTTTCTAACCGTTTCTTATCAAGAGAACTTCTAGCGGAGCGGACTTTCCCCCAACGGACCCAGTATTTCTCTTGTTTTTTTTCGGTTATTTCCAGAGGTCCCGGGGAATTTTGCTAGGAATGTCTTAGATGTTGGGGGACCGTCGATTGTAAGCACTTCGTCTTGAGACTCGAAGATATGTTCCGCTCACTTTTTCCCCCTTCCCCCCCGGCTCCCCCAATTGCGCGTGTCACAAACCATACTGTTCGAACACCCTTCGCAGAGGGATATATCCGGCTTTTTTTTTTTGTTTTGGCTTTTTTCCCTCCCGCTTACTCGCCCTTTTCTTTGTTCCTGGAACTGTAGAACGGTCTAGAGGAGCGTTGAACTTTTGCACAAAAAAGGACTTGCGGTCAACAGTCCGGCCTGACCCTTGACCCAGTTTTTTTTTTGGTGTGGGTTTTTCGGTCGCCCCTATCAGTGGTCGTCTTTTGCGCCCTTCCGACGGTTGTGCATTTCTTCTGTCTTGCCTTTCGCCCACCGGCCTCTCATAGACCGGGATTCGAGAGCCACGGTCCTTGGACTCTTGTTTTTTGACTAGGGCCGTTTCCCCCCCTCCGATGAAATACGGCTATATTTCCTTTAACACCCTTTCTTCGACAACTAGGCTTAGGATTTTCGTACCGATTCGTGTATATGTCCGATTCTTCTTTGCCCCTTTGACGGTTGCCACGGGCGTTCACTTCACTACTCCCGCGAAAACCCTGTTTGATCGCCTGAACCGATCTCGTACCGACCCTCGGTATATCCGTGTGGACTTCCAAAGGCTTGGGCTTCCCCAAGTTCCTACCCTTTGACTTTCTGAACTGCAGGCGATTCGCGGGGAAGACTGTCTTTTCCCAGAGTCGAGTTTCCACCTCTCTCGTCGTCTTTTTGTTAGAAGTTCCCCCCAGATGGTTCCTCCGCCGCCAAGCAGCTTTCCGATTTTTCCATTCAAGCCGCGGTTTGACTTGCTTTAGTTTTCCACCGAATAAACTCCCTCCCAGCAGCAGTCCCCAAAGCGCTTGTTTACCCCCTGACTCCTAATCCCCTCCATCAGTGAGAACATGACTGCAAGAGATACTGGGAGACCCCCAATATTTCTCTCCCCCGTCTTTCTGTCTATGACCTTCTTGGCCAACCAGCGCCCGGAACTGGTCCTAGTACCCGTTTAGCTTTTCTTCAGGAGCGAGGTGGTCCACGTGAGCGCTATCACCAAAATGCCTTCAGGTTCATGTTTGAGTATCCTGTCCGTTCCTCTTATTTCCCTTTTATCTCCCCTCCTTCGCTGCCGGTCTTCTCCCCCTTGTGTAATGTTCCAATGTTCATGACATGCGCTACGTTTACAAACGAATACTGGCTACCACTTTCTTCTTGACTTTTATCCCCCACACATCCCTTCACCCCAAACGGTCTCATCCAACTCCTCGACTGGATATCTTCCATTTAGAGAAAAACCTTCCTTCCCCAAGCTACATCGTATAATTTGTTTTTTCTTGCTTGTTGACCTCGCATTTTTCCCCTCCCGGGTACCTCCCTCCTGATGGGGACATCGCCTGCTATGGAGAGACCCCAGCGTATGGACCCGAATTCTCTTTAGCGAAAGCGTGGCTGGCATAATCCTTCCCCCCTATCCTTTTCTTTGTTCTTTTTTTTTTTCCTTTCCGGTGTTTACCTTTTTCCTCCCCTGTCCCCTATACTTTCTAACGGTTAGGAGTAAGGTAAACTCCTTCCTATGGCGGAGCGACTTCTTCGGGTCTCCCTACCCTTTTTCTCGCGTAACTTTTTCCGTCTTTTTATTTAATGTTTGTTCCCCCACCCCACCCCCTTTCCGTCCCCCTTCTCTGAACTGATTCCTTCTATGTCTCTTCTCAACAATACTGTTCTTGAAGCAGGCGGAGTATTTTAGAGAGGCCAGTAGAGCCCTCCCCCACAACGGCTCTCCTGAATGAAGGCAGCGTTGCGGTATAGGGCTCCCTACGCCTGAAGCTTCGTAATGGCTGAATATGCGCAGCGACTGCCTCCCCCCACTTTTCGCCCTTCACCCACGCCTAAATTCCCATTAGACTCACCGCTACGTCCCCTCTTCTTAGGACTAGATTCTCTTCTTTCCTTGACTAGCAGGGACCTTCTATTGGAGTTAGGGGGGAGGTTTTGGAAAGATCTGGGAGTGGATCTGGGGTAGAGCGCGTTAGGTCTGGATAGGCCTCTCTGTGTGGTACAGTTCTCCCCCTTTTTTTCGACTTTCTTCCATTTCGACTCCCAAGACTGATCAAGGCCTGTTAAGTATTAAGCCGTTCGCTCCCCTATTCCCCAACCTTTTCTCTTTAATGTAGAGCTCCTCTGCAGTATTCCTTTTTTGCGACTCCTTCCTTTTTGCAAGTACGTCTTCCGGGGTGAGTGGAAGGGCCCAAAATTACTAAATGTTAGCTGACATGGTCTTCTCCCAGCCTCCTTTTCCCGTTATGAACCCCTTTTTTTTTTTTGGGGGTTTTTGGTGTGTTGTTTTAATGACAGTCTTCAGAAGGGGCGCCTGGTATGCGCTGGGAGCTTTGACATCAACTCTGACCTTCCCTTGTGTTGCCGTACCCTCTCCTTTTCCCCCTCCCGCCTTGCACCCCAATGGGTTTTTAGGTTCTGCCTGCGGGCATCAGGGCAAGATGGTGAGGTCCTAAGCCGAACCGATTACGCTTTTT
>Ga0179593_1600001_pt1 | contig 10483 bp, 19 predicted proteins | sample CZODoug2_1_08_16_FD_185931 | JGI IMG/M metagenome (GOLD analysis project Ga0179593, IMG submission 185931) | Vadose zone soil fungal communities from Angelo Coast Range Reserve, California, USA - CZODoug2_1_08_16fungal (PacBio error correction) | ecosystem: Environmental > Terrestrial > Soil >... | reverse complement strand
CGCCTATAATGTCGGTTCCCTTCCCCGTTTCCTCCCCTAGCCTAGAGATCAAGCGAATCCTTCTATTCTACGCGGCTAGTTTAGAAAACCGCTTTCTTTCCTCTTCCGACGAAGACGTCCCTCCTCCCTCTCACGCGCATCTTTGCCTTCTCGTGTTTTTTTTTTACAATTGCGATGAGTAGAAGATTCCCCCCAGAAAAAGCACCTTCCCCCCTCTCCTCCTGATCGTCGCCTTTTTTTTTTTTCCTTCGCTACGTTCTCGAAGATCGTGAGGTTTGAACCTCTTAGTTTCTTAGACGAAGCAAATGAGCGGCTTGAGACAATCCGTACTCCCCTCCGATGTATATTTCCCCCTTAGCTCGAAGCCAGCCAACTAACGTCTTTCTCTCTTGACGTAAGAGGGCAAGAGCCAGCCGTTCTTCGAAAGGCTCCACCCGTCTATTCTTCCTCGACTGGTCCTCTTTTCCCTCACGAAAGAATTTCCCGTTCGAGTATGAGAATAAGCCATCGCTACATTGATGCTAGAGGATTCTTTTCCGTGCAGTTCCGGGGAGGGCCCTGGCTTCACGTGGCACACGCGAAGCGAAGGACTTTTTTTTTGTCGGATTGCTCGTTCCGAGCTCTTTTCCTTTTTCTCGGTTATTTTTTTGAATTCCATGGATGTGGAGTCCAATTGAGACAATTTCTCCTCCCTTCCGAATATTCTCCCCCGTCCCCTCCCCCGGCCGCAGTATTAGCAGCCCTCTGGATTCTTTATTGAGGACTGAAGAATGGGAGAGGATAGAGACTCCCCTTTCTTTCTCGCCCCTCTATCCTTTCCCCGTAGGACCTGTCCCCTCCTCCCCCTCCTTTAGCCCTTTCGAGGATGAGGATCTTACCCTCCGGCTCTCTTAGGAAGTTTTCGCGCTGATTAGCGGTCATCTTGCCGGTAATGCGGCCAGAATCCCCTTTTTTTTTTTCCCCCTTCTGCCTTAAACTCCTTTTCCGCGGCTCGCGCCGAGCGCCGAGACTCTCTTTTCATTGCTTTTTCTCTCTGTTCAGGCCTGCGTGATGAGCGATTCCTATTCTCCGACGAGGATGAAGCGCTGGTGCCTTTCCGATCTTTTCTCTTTTTCCGCACTGACAAGATTCGGGTACGCCGATGCCGACGATGGTAGATGACCCATCGCCGACGAACTCGATCTCGTACCTTTTTCCCCCTTTCTTGCGCCCTTCCCTCTCCCTTTTTCTGCAAGAGCACCGACAACCGGAACTGCCCCTTCTTCTCTTCCCCTGGCGTTTTTTTCTCCCCGCCGCTGAGACGTGAGCATAGTGCCTTCTTTCCTTTTCTTGCCGATTTCAGTTTTCGGCGAAGATAAGAGGAGAGCTTTGTTTGTTGGCCTCTCCCTTCCCGGCGTGACGAGCACGCGACGGCGACAGGCTCTTGCCGCTCTCCTTGCCGGTGCCCTTATTTTCTCTTTTTTTTCTTCCCTCCTGTGAAAACAGCGTACCCCTACCCTGGCCAGCGCGGGCACAGCAGCAGCATTATTGCCCTCCTTTTTTTAGAGCCCTTGTATATGAAGGATCGCTATTCTTTCTCCTCCTCCTTTAGACCAAGATCAACCGGGCTCTACGACCTGCGCGGCAGTCGTTTCTTCTTTCTTGTCCCTCGATGTTCGTTTTTATTTTTTTTTCAACGAGCGGCGAGGCGGTAGGGGTCTTCCGGTCCACTCTGCGCGGGGTAAAACGAGTCTTTTTCCTTTTTCTGGTGCTCGGCCTGCGCAGAACGGTGCTTCCTCTTTTTTTCTTTATCTGTGCCTCCTTCCCCTCCCCCCTGCCGGCGCAGAAAAAAGCCTAGCGATGGCGCTCTTTATCTTTTCCGGCCCCCTTCCTCCTCCCTGATGCCTGCGAGGGAAATATGAAGGCCGGTGGTCTGTTTCTTTGTCGCGCCACGCAAGTTTCCCGCTTATCCTCCCTCCCTCTTTCTTTTATTTCACTCTTTCCCCCCGGGCACCATAGTCGTCCGCCCCGATCTCTTTGATTGGTTCCCACGACTTAAATCATAGTAGTCTGATACGTGTTCCTTGCGTTCTCGACCAGCGCGGGCTGGCGTCCTACTTCCCCCCCTCGTTCTTCTACGCGAGTTCGCCCTTCTACCCTTGACCTTACGACGCGTATCCCCCTGCCCCCTGTGAACTGAATGAAGTGTGTCACCCTCTTTCTTTTCAGAGAGAGATCTTACTCTTCGTTTCCTTCCCCTTCCCAGCATCTAGAGGGTCATTTTTCCCCCCACCCATCATCAGGCATAGGACTTCTCGATGGTGGTAATAGCGTGCCGTCTTTTCTTTCCTCGTATAGAAATGAGAAGCACTCACGCCCTTTTTCCCCTTCCGGCAGGATGAACGATTCCTGTGTTCTCCCTTTCTCAGCAGGCTTCCCCTTTCTCCAGGGACGACCCCTTTGTTTCTTTTCCCATGAAACCCCCCCTGACGAGAAGCTTCCCCCCAAAAATCTTTCCCCCCCTTTTCTATCGAGCAGAAGACCGTTCTCCCCCTTCCAAGGAGATGAGTTAGAGTGGCTCCGCCAATTTTTTTTTAATTCTTTCCCTCTGTGTCCACGTATTACCCCTTGGCTGCTCATGCCGGAACTTATTCTCCCCTTTTATTAGCTCTTCCTCGTTGTCTTGAGTCTCAGAATCGAGCAGAATCTCCTTTTTGTGGAAGGCGGAGCTGGCTTTCCGTGAGCCTAGGTGGTGGCTCCCTTCTCTCTTTCTTAAGCTGCCGCCTTTACCATACGTGTCCAGACGACGACGGCTGTTCCCTTCGATCTCTTTTTCTTGGCAGCATTAAAGCAGGGGTCCTCACTGATGGTATACCTCCCTCCTTGTTTTTCTTACATCCTCATCCTTTACCCTCTTCGAGAAGTAGAGTATGGACTGCATTACCTCACTGGAAGAGAAGCGCGCTTGATTTCGTGGTCTGTTTTTCTTTCCTCGCCTTAAGTTGCCCCCCCCTATCTTGGCGGCGAGAAGCATCTGAGCTCCCCGTTGGCGTCGAGCCGGGACCTCCTTGAGTTCTTCCGCTGCTCGAATCTCTTCCTATCCTCTTCGTTGCATCTCTCTTTTCTTCGCTCGCCTGCAGCGCCAGTGGCTCCGTTTTCCCACTCCCCTTCCCTGGTATGTTCCCATCTATATATCCTCTTGTTCCTCTTTGAGAGATAGATGGCACTGCCTTTCTTTCCTTCCACGTAGTATTTTTGTTGATGGCCAGCTGGCGCGTTTGATAGCCTTCCTCATATAAAGACGTTACCTTTTGACAGAGGATAGTACTGAACCCTTTATTCCTTTCCTCCCTCAGACTTCTCCTCTTCCAACAGCAGACTGCTTTTCTTCTTTCGTCTTTTTTTCCTCTCGTAGTAGAAGGGAAGGCGACCTACCCGAGCTTTTCTTTTTTCGACTTCTTCCTCTTCCTCCCCGTCCGCGACTTTATCGAAGATAGTTCTTTTTTCCTCCTGAGTGTTTCTTCTTTTATGGAGCTCAGAAATGATGCTTCGAGAAATCATTTTTTCTTCTCTCCCTCCGATGTTTCTCGTGCCGAGTTTCAGGATGATAGAAGACGCGCAGTTTATCTTTCTTTCTATCCGCGCGAGGGAAAGATAAGGCGATTTTTGTTCCTCCTCTAGAAAAGGCTCCCGTCTACTTCATAGACCCCTTTCGGCCCCCTTCCCCCACTCCATGACAACTTCTTCAACTTCCTTGGACCGTGATCGCAGTATGAGAAGTCCGCCCGTTTTTCTACAAGAAGCTGCTGGATTTCCTTCCCTTCGCCCTTCAGAGGTGCCTCTTTGACGTATTGAGAGATCTGACTCTCGTGGCAGGAGCGCTTGTCCCAAGGTCGGGCTTGCCTCTTTTCTCCCCCTTTGTTGTTTCTTTTTTGGTGTCGCGATCGGCATGATCATTGAGTCTCTTGGAGAAATACGGTCGTCCGCTTTGAGTGGAGGACACGCTTTCGTTTTCCTCCTTCTTTCTCATCAGCGACTACGGTCCTTTTCTGAAGGGCAGGGGTGCGGAATTGGAGCTACTTCCGTGACTACCCCTTTCATTCTACTGACTTCCAGTAAGAGAGAGGTAGAATTCAACCCACAATCGAGAAGGCCGAATGCCTTTCCCCCTTCCTGAGTTGTGATGCCCCTCTGGTCTTTCGCACGGACGGTGACGATAACTCTCGCTTCGAGACGGATCGTAGACGCTGCAGATTCACCCGCCGGTGACAGTTTTCTCCCCCAAGGAATTCCCTTCTGCAGCGCGGGCGGAGAAGCGTCCAATTTTTTCTTCACGTCATCACCGAGCGACGAGAATAGCGGCTTTTCGGGTAGATCTGAGCCCCTGCTTTTTTTTTTTGTTTCTCCCTTGCGTGCCTGTTTCCCTTATTCCTTCTCCCCAAGTAGAAGACACATTTTGACCTTGCCCGGTTGACTCCCTTTTCTGGCCGGATCGTGAAACTCTCATCTCTTCCGAAGATGTGTCCGTATTCATCATCGCGACGCGAAACTTCATTCCTCCCCCGTAATGCGGTGCTCCCTTTTTTCCCTTCCAGAAGAGACACGACCACCTCTCTTTTCCCTCCTCTCCTCTGTGATGTCCCGTTTTCTCTGCCGTGGCGGAGGAGTGCGCAAGGAGAGTGTTGTCGTCCCCCGCACGATAGAGAGGCGAAAGCCTACCTCTCTCTCCCTCCTCGCACAATTAATCGTAGCCGCACAGGCCATATCAGTCCCCCCTCCCTCGGACCTTGTCGGGACGCGGGTGACACGCGCCGACAGATTTCAAGAAGGAGCCGCCTCGCCTCGGTCCCTCTCTTTCTCCCTCGAAAGAAGGCACAGCGCTATTTCCTCAGCAGAAAGCAGAGCGCCCCCCCCCCCCCCTCTTCCCGGATATTCCTACCATTTGTTGTTGAGAGAGATAATGAGATCAACTATTAATTTTTCGCGCACTCGGCTCACCCCCCCCCCCCCCTTTTTTCCCCGCGCTGCCGTCTCTCATTTCGCCCCATCACCGAGCGGCGCGGCGGTACTTTATTTCTTCCTCCCCCGAACGCGTCCAGAGTTCCTGTCGAAGTAGGCGGTTGCTGTTTATTTTTTTCTCGTTGTCAGTAGTCGGTTTTATCCCCTCTCCTTTCTCTTCGACGCATCGATCTTTCTCCCTTCGCCAGACAAAAAGCCTCTCGTAATTCCTTCTTCTCCTTCTTACGTGACTCGTCGCGACACGCTGATAATCGCGGGTCCCCAAGTTCGGGATATCGCCGTCGTCTACCCCCTTATGTCGCGACAAGCAGTTTCCCTCCCCCCCCCCCCCGGCTCGAGTTAGTCGCGTGCTTTTTCACCATCGTCGGCATCCGTTCTTTTATTCAACGATACCCCTCTCCCTCTATATGGCACAGACTTAACTCTTTCCCTTTTTTCCCTTGGCGGCAACGCTCCGACCAGCGCGGTGCTTTTATTCCATCAGAAGATCTCGTCCTCTATCGTTTCGTTTCGATGCGCGACGTGACCCTTCCGACGCGTGATATGGCCCCCTTGCCTTTTCTTAGGGGACCGCGATCAGTTTCCTCGCTCGACTGGTCGCTCTGCACACACCCCCTCCCTCCCTTCTTCCTTCCACAAACCTCTATCATTTTCGTTTTTGATGGTGGTAATCGCGCTCGTTACATCGGCCTTATCCTCGCCCCTTTTCCCTAGCCCCTGCAGGCGGCACAATGCTCGGCGGATTCCCCCTAGCTCCTCCTGTCGGCGGCGAAGGAAGACACGGTCTCCCTCTTTTGATTTTCTTTTTTTTTTTTTGGGCTTGTTTTTTTGCTCTTCCACTACAGCTCGATAGGCAGCGCCGAGTTCTATTCCCCCCCCCAAAGGGGGTCGCTCCTTTCCTCCTCCCATTTCCGGCGAGTGCGGCCACTTACTTCCGCGTGGCGCCAAGGAATCGAATTTCTTTCCAGAGGTCCTCTAGACACGGAGTCACCCTCTTTTTCTATTATCAGCGTGTTTTCCTGCCTACCTCGAGCAAGTGTCCAAGCTTTTCAGTCTCTTTTTGCCCGAGACGTTGAGCATCGGGGCATTAGTTCAGCTGCTCGGCCATCAGCTATTCCCTTCATACCCTCCTAATCTGAGCCTTTTTCTTTTGCAGCCTGACGAGGGAAGCAGGGGACCCACGTAACGACAATGATGTAGCAAAGACCGTCCATTCAGTCACTCACGTTAGAAAATAAAGATCTTCTCGTTCCCTCTTTTTTTCTTTCCCTGCCCTCGTGAGCCGTTTTCCCCTTGCTTTTCCGAGAGCGGCCGTTTATTTTACTCCTCCCAGGATAGGAGCAGGAGCTTCCCCCAATTTTTTCCCGCAGAGAGTGGCCAGTCGCGCTCCTCCCTTTTTTCGTCGTCGAGGACGGCCTCCTGCTATCCCCTCCTCTTCGGAACCTCGAAGCAACTCTTCCCCCCCCTTTTATAGACAGGAGAGCTAAGCCAGCGGGACATCTTCCCCCCTTTTCCTAAGTGCCCTCCCTCAATGCGGAGGCGATTACACATTTCTTCCCCTCTTTGTTTTTGTGTCTGAGAGATAGATTTCCACTCCGCCCGATTTCTTCAAGTACGACTTTTTTCTGTTTCCCCAGCTTCTGCCTCAGGAGAGACTTCTCCCGAACGAGCAAGATGGTTCCGAGGTTCGACATGTGTTTTCTCCCTGCAGGAATTTACCGACGACGAATTAATTCCATGCGTGCGAAAAGAGATTATGTCCGAGAGATGGTTTGGGACTCCTTTCTCACCTGGAATTACCCTCCCCTACACCCTGACCGACAGATGTCGCCTCTTCTATCGCGAGGACATAAGGAAGTTCTCGAAGATGAGTGTCCTTCTTTCTGGAAGACGAAGCCAATGCTTCCTTCCCTTTCCCCTTCAGGTATGTTTTCCTGTTCCTTTGTAGATGCGGCAACGCCGTCCCGTATCCCCCCACCCCGCAAAGCGTCGTAGTCGTCTTGCACAATATCCTACCGTAAGCACTTCCTTCCTCCCCCCCCCCCCCCTCTTATCAAGTTTTTGCTTCTTACCCTGCCCTCGCCGCCTGCCCCTCACGCACGAACCCTTCTGTCTCTCCCAGCACCGTCGATGATCAATATAAGAAGCTCTTAGGACGTTGCACGCCGTCTCGTTTTTTTCCCGAATCCGCGTATGTCCTGCCCTCTCACTGCCCGCGCGAGCGCGCCGCCTCGAGACCCCTTGGAGGATGGTTTCCTCTGTGAACCCTCTGCTGTTTTTTATCCTTTCAACCCCGAGACAAGATACGCAGGAGTCACACCCTTCCCTTCCCCCTTCCGCGTCAATACCGCCTATCTTCCGGCCTAGGAGAGGCTTCTTCTTCGCTCTAACTGGAGGAGAGGTAGACGATGCTTCCCCCCCCCCCCCCCCCCTCTTCATTCCGAGGCCTTTTCCCCTCTTCTCTTTTTCCCTCGAGGGATGAGGACAGTTTTTCCCCCACTTCCGACAGTGTGACAGATCGTCAGATGATTCTCCTGCACGGTCATAGCCGGACCGGTCCCTTTTTTTCCTTTAAGTCCTGTCCCTTCCCTTAAGGTAACGTATCTGATTTTCCTCCCCCCCCCTCTGGTCATCATGTAGCCAAGCACGCGTGGTTCTCCTCTTTCTAAAGAACGCCTCACAATTTCAAAGACACAACGACTTTCCAGCCCCCAGCATTAGAATCCTCACATGTTCCGCCATACCAGACCGCCCCGCCCTAAAGCCGACCACTCTCTTCCCCTCACAGACCCTATGATTATCTCGCGAAGCCTCTTTCTACCAGACCCCCCACACACTATCACCCAGCCAAAACCACAGCAAGGTTTCACCCCAGAACTGCACCATTGCAATTCCTGACCCTTAAACCTCCGATTCCAGCCGCAATCCCACAATACCACTAGACCCCCAAATACTCAACCACCTCCAATACCCACACCCTCCACCCGCTTCCCCCCTGGAACTCTTACAACTCTCCCCTTATCCCCTCTCTCCTTATCGGACCTTCCTCCAAGTTACTCCCCCCCTTCTCACCCCGAGACACGAATCACCCCATTCCGCCCCCTATACCCACTATCCACCCAGAATGCCCCGAACCTGACGAAGTCTCTGTCGCTCTCCCCGCAGACCCTTCTACCAGGTAGACCCCCCCCCCACCACAATCCCCTTCCAACGAGCTACCTACCTCTCCCCATGACCCCACCTCCCCATCACCCCTCCTTTAGCTCCTGCCCACCCCCCCAACGTCACCACCAGACCTCCCCCCATCCACAGAAACCCCCTATTTCTACACCCACCTTCTTTATCAGACAAAGCCCCTCTCACGCCCAAACAGCTACAGTCTCAGAACCCCCTCCTGATTTCACCGCCAATACCCCCATATTGACGACCTTCAACATACACACTCGCCCCCACTACCCCATTACCCCACCCCGGCGCTCCAAAAAGCCCCCCAACGCCCCAAGATCCCCAGCCCCCCCCTCCCCCCTTCAGCCACCAAGCTCACCATCCCCTCGCCCGCCTGTTATCACACAACTCTAAAGACCTTTTGGCGCATCTCCCATACCGCGATAATTCCGGAGCCCACTAAGCGTCTCTTTCTTCTTCCAGCCAATCACCAATACTAGGACAGAAAATACCATTTTCTTTGACATCTCGCCCCCTCCCCAACGCCCCCATCCTCAACGTCCCCCACTCCCACCCCTAACCTAAAGTGTTCCCTTCTCACACCCCGCCCCCCACCATACAGTATAGGATGCCAACCCATCCCTACTGTTTCGTCAACGAACCGGCACCACTGAGGCCCACAAAACCCCAACCCCAATTCTCACACCTGCTGACGACACAGTGATCACACTACCCATAACCCATCTTCTTTCGTCGCAAATGAACTTATACAGCCGACAAATTCAGATACAAGTCCTTACTCAAACCTGCCCCCACTCTAGCACCCGCACCATTCCAACCTCCTCAACGGTACGCGCCCTTAGCCTCCCCACTCACCACACAGCATGATATGCATACAGCCTACTCCCCGGTCCCCGCCAATCTAATTTTCCCCAACAGTCAAAACCTTCCACCCAACGTATGGCCAAGACACCCTCCCGTTCATTCCCGCCTATACGCCCCAAACTTCGAGTATTTTTCTTTATCAGAACTTCCCCAAGACCCCATATTCTAGAACCTACATATTCCATCCCCAAGATTCTCTTTTCCCTCTCCCTCAAATTGACTGTCTAATCCAGCCCCCTGTGACACTGGTACTAAGAACCTCCAAAGATCTCAACCGACAGTCATCACGTCTTCCACCTCCTGCTACTCTTCTTGACAAACACTCCTCCCACCACACTACCCAGCCCCCACGATTCCCCCATCCCTCAATTAGCCCTCTATCAACACACCCCTTACAACTCACCCAGAGATCCATACGCCATACTGACTCTCTCGACCATTTACCGCTAGTCCCCACCTGTACCCAAGAACCTCCTCCCCCTCCCACCTTCTCCCAACACCCTTCCACTAGACTCCCTTCCCTCCGTCCCAAACGTTACACCACTACTACCCAGCTCACATTTAAAGCGACACTCTCCCAACCCAATACTCCTTACTACAACTCCTAAGTCCAACTTCTCCCACGCAACTCCAACCAATTACCGCCTTACATCCAAACCCCCCAAGCCCCTACCCCCATTTTCCCGCCACATCACCGACGTAAAGACACCCACAGCTCAATCCCTCTGCTACAATTAACTCATTCTGTCAAGTCAGACCCCCGACCACCAAATCCACCAATGACTAACCGACAAGCCCTTCTCGGCGTTCAACGCGCCCCACACTACCGGCCCACTAGATGTATGCCCCACGAACAGTAAGCCCTCGTAACAGCAACGAGTTGTATCTCTTCTTTCTTTTCTTTTTTTTACCCCCCTCCCACGATTAACGCCCCCATAAAAATTACACCATTTCATCTTTCCGGGCGGGAAACTAGAATACTTACCCTTGGCAACCGAAGACAAAGAGGGTCAATCCAAGATACTCGTGTCAGCCCAAATTAATAATAGTATGACGAACTCTCTCCCCCCCTTTCCGTCCCTTCCCTTTTACCTTATCCCGTAGCAAAGCCGAGGGGACTTTGATTTCCCCCGTGAATCAGATGGACGCGGCAATCACGGCATTCAGAACGCCGCTTCTCTTTTCTCCTCTTAGAGGCTCTGTTTCGGGTGTATCCCGCGCCCGATCAGATGCTTTTTTCGTTTATATTTCCCCATACAATGAGAGCCGCAGCCGGATGCCGAGAACAGCCGACCTTCTTTCCCCTGCCTTGGAACGCAGTTTCCTACCCTTCCTCGGGTTTGAAGGTAACCTTTTGATTTCTTTTTGACCCTCGACGAGCAAGAGCTAGAGATCTTCAGAAGAGAGAGGGCGCCCCGTCTTTCTCTTTTCCCGG
>Ga0179593_1559324_pt1 | contig 10483 bp, 12 predicted proteins | sample CZODoug2_1_08_16_FD_185931 | JGI IMG/M metagenome (GOLD analysis project Ga0179593, IMG submission 185931) | Vadose zone soil fungal communities from Angelo Coast Range Reserve, California, USA - CZODoug2_1_08_16fungal (PacBio error correction) | ecosystem: Environmental > Terrestrial > Soil >... | reverse complement strand
GTTTTTCTTTCTCCTTTTCGTTCGTGTCCAATCCTTTGATACCCTTTGCCGTGTTCTCAGGGCGTTTAGATGCTTCTAGCCCCGCGAGGCTGCTTTCTACCGGTCCCTTCCCGTTGGCTCCTTTCGCGTGGCACTCCGAGACGTTTGGGTGCTCCTTCGGGCCTGAATCTCCGTTACTGTGCTTCTGCTCGGGATTTTGATTTTCAGAGGCTTCTTTCCCGTGCGCGCTCGTTTTTTCTGCCCCATAGTCCCTTACCCCTTGGGCCGCCGTTCTTCTCGTTAGGCATTGAGTTCCACGAGGGCCCACGAACCCCCCAGGCCCCCAGCCCCATTTTTTTACAGACCCCCCTTCGCCCCCTCAAAAAATCGGCGTTTCCCAGCATACCCTTTTCCGGAGGAACTTTGGCTCCTTTGCACCTTCCTCACGTCCTTCGTTTCATAATATCCCCACCTCCCTCCTATAGCCACAATGCGCGGGCCCCCACGGAGAGGAGAATTGGACGCCCTTTATCCTTGCGAAGCCAGTTTTCGTTCTTTTCCCTAATCCTTCCCCCTCGCGCCTTCCCTCTCCCACACAAATTTCTTTTTGATTCTGAGGGATATGACTTCCCAAGCCCCGTGGTCTCCCTTCTCGTGATTTTTAGGCCTTTTTTTCCGTGCTCCAAGGCGTCGTTTAGCTGGAGTTCTGCGTGTTCGTATTTTTTCCTTCCACCCACCAGCCGCTCCGAGGTCAGTTCGGCGCTGCCTGGGCTTTACCTGAATGAAGAGCCAACCCCCCCATGACGACGTCCCATCTTGTGAACTAGTCACGCCCCTTGTCTTTCCGAGACTCCACCTTTTTTTTTTCCGCCTGCCCCCGAGTGGGGTTCGGCTTTTCTGATCCGACCTCCTCCTCTCAACTTGCAATTCGCCCGTTTTTATTGTCAGCCTTTTTTCGCGTGCGCCTTCAACACTTCCGGCTTTTTACGGCCGGAGGTGGTGACCAATTGCGGCTTTGACCGGTCCCCGCGAGGGTTCTTACGTTTGCTCTCCTAGTCCCTTCGGCGCGTGGAGGTCGTGGTGCTTCTTACCACAAAAAGCGACGTTTAATTCATTCCTCCCCTTTTTTTTCACGATAGGACCGTCTAGAGTATTTCCCCTTCCCCCCCCGACCGCCGATCCAGGAAGTGCTACATGGTTCCCCTTTTGTTTAGTCGGGCGTCGGTGAATGGTGTTTTAGTTACGTCGCGCCTCCCTTCCGTTTTCACCAGCGACATCTATCTTAAGAAGAGCTCGACGAAATCTGCCTTCCGTCCCCCTTTCCCCATACTCATAAGCGACCCCCCCTCTCTTCAATCCTTACTGAGGTCGGCTCAGGTGTTTTCTTTTGCTTAGGTTTCCCTGGAGGGGACAATCTTTTTTTTCTGTTAGCGATGAAGGCGCTTGAGGAGAGACTCAACGTTCTTTGAGCCCCCTCGAAAGGCATTTCACTCTTCTTTTTTCAGTTAGGTTTACCCTTTTAGGGGAAGACTCCCGATGGTTCGGCCCCAGCCCTCTTGCCACGTACATCAGTTCTGGAACGCCTTCCCTTCTCTTTTCCACCCGCTGGTTCGCGTGTACCACTCCCTCACCCACCCTAGAGCGTCGAGGGACTCCCCCCCCGGAGTCCTAGACCGGCGTCGGGACGCCGCTCAATAGCGTAGAAGAGAGGGTCCCCGGGTTTTCTTCGTGCTTAAGGGATAGCCCATGAGTCCGCTTTTCTGACGAGACTGATGTCGGTTGGGTCTTGTGGTTGCGCAGGGGACTTATTCCGTTTGGTGTCTGGGGCCCTACTTTTTCCATTAGTCGAGCTCTTTCATTTTCACTTGCGGGGAGGCGGTCTGAAGTATTTCTCTATTGAACGGGCGACCAGATCAGTTCGGCCTCCCAAGAGACGCGCCTCTGCCCTAGCTTTTGACCTGGATTAAGATCAGGCCAGGACCTCTCTCCTACCTTCTCTTCTATATTTTACTCTTTTTTTTTTGATCATTATCGTAGAGGTCCTTTCTTGTAGAGGAAGACTTCCCGCGCGCGCTGATAAGGGCGAGTGAGGCGATACCTTCCCAGCCCCTCCGCTGGCAGCGTCTCTCCCATTTTCTTTGTCTACGAATGCAGTACCCGGTGCAAAGAGGCTTTCCAATTCTTTTTTTTTTTGGCGCTGACGTACCCAAGCTGTTGACCCTCGCCCAGTCCGCAGCCACAATAAGGCCCACTACGCCCTTCCGAAACCGTCCAGCTGCTCCAGTCTCTTTGACTACCCTATCAACCCTTTTCTCCATTACCCCTCAACCACTGGGTCACTTCGCCTACCCGGCGCGCCACTTCTGCCTCAACCACGTGCAGTTTCGACTTTTTGGGAGCAGACGCGCGTACTTCCGCGGGCGGTCGGACTGGTGGGTGGGCCGCCTCATTCTTCATGCTTCACCGCCACCTTTTGTCGCGTTGTACCTATCGAAAAGCGGTTACATTTTTTTTGTGTCGCGGCTTTTCCGGCATTCGGTTTTTTCCCTTTCTCATGTATTGATCCCCACTTCAGCTGGTCAAAGACTCCTCCCCCCCCGAGAGTCACATTGTCTTTCTCCTGGTTCGGTAAGTTTTTTGCGCCCCCCCGCCCGTCGCTAATCAACGGTGCCCTTTTTCCCCGCGGGAAACGCTAGTGCCACTCCTTTTCTTAAGCAGCACCGCGTTTCGGGGAAGTTTATTCTCGACTTGCCCGTTCAGCCAAGGTTTCCCCGGCTCTTTCCTTTTCTCCCGGGTTTTTTTAATCGTTCTTCGGCTCTTTCTCCAATTACAGTGCTTTTTCTGTCTATGCGCACCACACCAGGAAGAAACCTCCGACCCAGGACCAAACTCGCATTACCCCGTGGAAGTCTTTTTCTTTTCAGGGGCCTTTATAGAACCTTAGGAAGAGTCCCTTCTTTCTATTTGTAAACTTTTTAGAGCAACTGCTTTTTTTTAGAATGCCCACGTTTTACATACAACCCCCAAGTGGACCATTTCCTACTAAGCTTGTCCCTTGCTCCGACGCCTACCCCACTCCGGGAAGCCGCCCCAATCGTCTCGGGGAGGATAGAAGGACGATGTTTACCCCTGAACGCAAGGCCTGAACCAACTATCGGGGCGGGCCAGACCATCGCTAGTTTGAGCGGACGTTTTCTCCCCCCTCCATCCTCCCCCCTCAGGGGGGAAGACACGGTTTTTTCTTTGTAAGTTGTTTGGACATGAAGACCCCCCGGGTTGTTCTTCATAGTTCCTTCTCCCAGGTTTTTAAGATGTTCGGCTCGTCAGCACTTTTTTACCTTTAGGCGCTTTTTTTCGTTTTCTCGGACGGCTTTGGTCCCGCCACTCTTTAGAGAGAGCCAGCGCGCCCGCTTTTCTCCCTACGAATTGGCAGAGCTGGCCCTCGTCAGGAAAAATTCTCATTGAGTCCAAGGGTCCTTGGATTCTCCAGGCCCCTTCTTTTCTCCTCCTCCTTTTTCCCCCCCCAGGTCCTTCGCGCGTGCCGCGAGTACAGTTAGGCACCAGAGAGAACTTTAGCTTTTTTATGATATCGCATGAGCCAAAGTGACGGAATGTTTTCCTTCCTGCTTTTTTCTGTAAGAGCGTCTTTTGTCCGTAGGCTGCGTTTGTTGCAAGTAGAGGGTTTTTGCGGTTTTTTTTTTTTTTGCCGGCCTCCCGGGAGGGCTGGGGTCTCAGATTTTTTTTTGAGGATCCTTTTTCGAAGTTTTTCATGGGAATGTGGGCCGCGGTGCCTCTTCAGTGCTTTTTCCGTCCGGTCGCCAAGGGGTGTGTCTCCACCTGCGGCCCCCCACGGAGCTTTGCGCCCCTTCTTTGGTCTCGAGCCCCCCCCCCCCCCCCACTTTGCTACTCCAGGATCTCTACGCTTGCGGCGTTACAGAGTAGGTAGATGAGTGCCTTTCGCCACACCACACCTGTCTGCTGCGCTGCGCCCACTCTTCTCCCTGTAAAAGCACCTTCCCCCTTAGTAGGTTGCTCGATTCCCCCCTTCCCTCGCTGGACTCCCGGCGCAGGGGAGCAAAGTTTCTTCGAGAACCACGAAGCGGAGATTTTTCTCTTTCTCCTTCCGTTGTAGCTCATCTAGCGTGTCGTGTTCCTCGACCCCTCCTTTTGTTCCTTTCTCCTTTTCTGAGGGTCTTTTTCTTTCCCTCTCCCGTCCTGTAAATTTGTTGCTTTTGCGCCGGGCTCTTTTTGGCGTCGCGCCCCCTTTGAATCCTTCCTGTTGTTGCTACGGCATGTGCCCTCAGTCCCCCCGACTCGTAACTGTGCTTCGCCCGCTCTCTTTCTTGCTCCCGAGGATATTTTCCCTTCTCCCTCCTAACGCTATGGTCGCATAGGAACCCCTGGCGAATTCTTCGGTTTGAGCAGTCCCCGGCTCCTCCACCACCCAGTCAACGTCAGTCCTACATACACCAACCTCGTCCTGGCCACAGATTTTGCCTATTCTTTTGACTCCCTTCACAACTTCCCTTTTTACCGCAATTCACGCTACGATCCACCCCCCTTCTATATACCTGCCCCCCCTTCATCCACATGCCACGGTCTGCCTCCCATGCGATATCATTCTCTTCGTCCCTTCCCGGGCGCTGGTGGCCTCTCTTTCAGTGAGGCTTACCCAACCCCCACCATCGCCTCGAGTTGAGGGAGGCTGCTATATTCATACAAGGCGTTTAATGTTTTAGTGATCTTTTGTATTGACGGCGGCCTCTTCCCCAAACGTAGGCTTCTCCTCGTCTCTTTTCGGCGAGGCTCTGCCGCCTCCCGAGCCGCAGAGGAATTCTCCGGCGTTTTAGGGCGCCGCCGGTCCTGTTTGATTACTAGCAAAAAACCCTTGTAATCATAGTCATCTTTGTCTTGAAGGCCAAATGGTTCTTCACCGCTTCCCCCTCCCTAAGCTGAAAATTTCTTTTTTTTCTTTGGCTGGAGGTTGGGCGCGTGCCCCAGAATCCTTCCCCTTTCCGCTTTGTCCTGACCGCCCTTTTCGTTTGTTAGCCCTGGTCAGGCTAGGTAACACGTCTAGGACTCCTTTCTTCCGCCGGGCGTGACCAGGAGGCTTGTGGCCCCCAGGGCGAGGGGTTTTTTAAGCGTGGACGGTTTCGTCGGCCTTGTTCCCAGGGAGACTTTCTTTGTGGTGCAGGGCGGGAGATCCCACTTTCGTACTCTGCAGCCTCCCTCGGCCAAAGAGAGACCTTTTTAGCCTGGAGTCTTTCAGCCCCCCGAAGTTCCCTGGGGACCGGTGCTTTCTGGTTTACCCTTCGGGCGGGTTTCGAGGTAGTGGTTGTCGCGGAATACCTCTTTTTACCCCGAAAGAGTATCCGTTTTTACAGCGCCTTAGTCTTCCCATTAAGACGACCCACCCTTCCGAAAGAGCACTTTTTAAACTTTTCCCTTCAAGTCCGCGAGGACAGCAGTGGGACGCTTTTGCTGTCTTTTTTCCTCAGGTAGGCCTTTCTCTTGGTCTTGATTTACTCGGGTGGCTGTCGCGATGGAAGGGGATGGTCCCTTTTTTTTTTTGCGTCTAGCGCTAACTTTGAGGAACCGCTAGGGATTACGTATTTCCCGCTTCTCTTTATCCCAGACTTCTTTTTCTGCCTGGGAAAACTTAGCTTCTTCCACCCTGCGCGCGTGGAATGAATTAGTCTATGTTACACCAGTATCCATTCAGTTGGCGGTTTTTTTGCGGCATACTCTTCCAAAAAATTTTCCCCCTCCTCCGCGGAGCGTGTATTTTCGTCCGCTCCCCCTTTGGACGCGAAGCTGGGAGTCAGGATGGTCGCTTATGGTTGCCAGGAGGTTTCGGTTAAGGAGAAGCCATTCGTTTAGCCGAGAGTGGATTCCTTTCGGGTCATTTAGGCGGGTTGGTGGGAGCGACGGTGGGTTCTTGGCAAAGTTGGGGCCCCAAGCTCCTACACTGACGAGTCCCGGGTGCCTACTCTTTCTTACCTAGTAGTTTGATGACCCGGGACCGCGATTTTCTGAGGGAGTCCGATCCATACGCTCGCTGACAGGAGGTTGATTTACCGGCTCTCCTCCCTCACTGCGAACCAAGCCCAATCTATATTTTTCAAATACTACTTTGGTGTTGTTTAGATCTTTGGTGAGTATCCTGAATCTCTGACTCGTTTCCTTTTTCCCGCTCAATATGACCTTAGGATACAGCAACCCGCCTCTTTTCCGAGTCCTCCTGGTGTCTCAACAGTGTGAACCCTTTTGCAAGAAGGAAATGCTTATTGTGTATTTCTTGAATTCTTTCTGTCCCACTTCCAGTGAAGGCCAAACTTTCTCCAACTCCAGTTTACTGCCTTCCTGCGCAAGCACTTTCAACCTCTCACCTATGGTTGTATCCACCCCTTCTTCCCTTCGATAGCCACGCGGCTTTAGATCCTCTCGTCTCCCCGCGCCCTCGGTCGTTGCGGCTTTCCCGTGTTTTTGTTTCCTTTCTTTCTCCACGCCACGTTCGGGATTTCATAGCACAGCGGTTCCACCCTCCCTGAGCTTATGAATTTCCACTTTTTTCGTCTGTGGCCCCCGGAGTCTCCACGGATCTCTCTGGTCACCCTTCAGGCCTTTCCCAGAGTCCCTAGGTCTCGGTTCGGAGACTGGCGACGCACCGTCCAGCTCCTAACCTCATGGTTCGTTTTTAACCCCCCGCCCGTAACAGGCAGAATTCATACATTTGGCAGAGCACGCGTCCCGCGCCGTTTGTCCTGCTTTTTGATGGATCCTCGGTACATTCCGTGGCGGCCTGTTCGTTTTCTTCTGGTCGTCTTTTTCATGTCTCGGTCCCTAAGTAGCTTCGAACGGAGCCCTGGGTTCGCTATTCCGTACCCAATCACTAACTGCCAAAAGCCAGTGTACACACCTTTCTTCCCCGTGCGCGTCGGTTTTGCCAGGTAATAGAAAATAGAATTCGGGTTTGATCCTCTTGCCCGGAGGGCTTCGATCCCTTCGAGTTTTTTTTTTTTCTCTACCCACTCCCGAGCCCGTGACATTGCTTTAAGAGCACAATGTCAATCTCTTACCGGCGAACAATGGAACACAGAACCCGCCTGTATTCCCAAACTTCTTGACCATCTGGCCCGGATAGAAGCTTCCGCAGCTGTCTTCTTTCCCTTCGTAAAACTGCTCCACCGGCGCTTTCTCCGTAGAAAGAGCTGTTTCCTTAGAGTTTGAGGTATTGACCCCGCCCTCCAAACCAAGCTTCAAGCGGGGGGTCATCTGATCCTGCGGGACCCGGTATGAAAACCCGGAGTTGGTCCTTTCTTGTACTATTCTTCACCAGGGTTACTAGGTTTGCTAGTCAGTTTTGGTCGCTTCACGGCTGGCGCCTCGCCCTGCTAAAGGACATCGGGAGCTGATTGGTGTTAACGCGCTCTTCTGTTTAGAGTGCCCGACAAGGTCCTGGCAAGCGAGCGCCGCCCCCTTCTGTGGGGGAGGTCCCCCCCAGCTCAGACCGCAGAGACCAGGGATTTATACCACGTGGCTTTTTCTTTCCATAGCTCCTCCCTCTAACCCGGCATTTCGTTTGCCTCCTTTTTTTTCGTCTGCAACAGATTTACGCTTGCGTCAGAGATATAGACCTTCTCGCTCCTGATTCAGCATGTCTAGATTTTTATGAGTATAGTAACGCTCGGGTCTTCTTTTTGATAGTAGGCTGAAATTTCTCTCAGGAGTTCTGTCCGTTTCCGCCCCTCCATCCTCGGGCGGAGGTGATTTGGCTCGGGACCGTGGGGGTCGCTTCTGGAGCAGGGGTTCTGGCTGGGGGCTGTTCCGGTTGACGTACCGCGGCAAGCACTTCGCAAGGGTTGGGTTTCCCCACAAGTCGTTCAATGTCTCCCCCCCTCGTGATGGTCCCTAGCCGAGGCCTAGGAGTTTTGGTCCCCGACTTCTACCTCCCTAGGACATATTCTTCGGTTAGCGGAGTGGACCCCCTTTTTAGCAAAAACAACCCCCTCCCCCCTTACCCCCCGGACCCACCCCACTCTTTCGGAGAAACGCTCCGGCGACACTCTATCCCAGCTTTCTCGGTGATCATGCGATCCCTCCTTCGCCAGCGTCAGGAGATTGGTCGTGTAAAACGACGCTTATATTTTTTTTTCCTCCCCCACACCCTCTTCCCCTTGTTTGATCTCTACTTCTCATTTTCTCCCCCCCCCCCTTCCTTTGACCCCCTGCGCGTGAGTCTCAGGGCCCCCTTTGCTAGAAGGAGGGTATACCTCCCTTCTGCCTTTCTCGCGCGTTCTCGAGCCATGTCCTCGTCTGGTTGGGGTGCTCCTCGCTTCTGCAGCTCCGATCTTCATGTGCCTTCCTCCTTCCCAGATTGGATTTGCTCCGAGGGCCTCAGTCCCCCCTCTAGATTCCCTCGGTTTGCAAGGTAGCTCGACGTTTCGCGCGTGGTGCGGCTCCGGGTGGGTGGGTGCTCACCGCAAGGCCACCGCCACAGTAGGACCCCCTTGCTACAGCCTTCCACCCCAATCGACATATTCGCACCCGGAGGCCTGGCGCTTGCCCCTTTCACGGCCTTATACGGACCTTTTCACATAAGCTCACCCTTTACATATCAGCCACAATAGCCTCAAAAGGAGATTCCCTCCTGTTCGGGACCGTCCATATAGACGGTACACGCGCCGGTCGATCTTTCCGATGGCCCCCTTTGGCCTAGTCACCATAGACGCTTTTGATCTTTATGTAGCCGTTTTCTCTCACATTGGGTCACTTTATCGTGCTCGGGTCGTCTCCTGATTCCCTTTGAGTGCTTTCTCTTTGCTGTCGGCGGAGTCTTCCCGCGCGTAAAAAGAAGCACCCCTATGAGTAGCCATTCGCGTCGCATTCACAGTTACGAGCAACCCCACTTTCCATGAGCCCCCCCCCTCTTGCTCGCCCTCCCTTAATGGTTCTTCATCCGAGTCCCCCCCCGCAGCGCCGTATTCCCCGAGTGTTATTTGGGCGGCTCTTTTCTTTTTCGCCAGCAGACGCTCACCCTTATCCCCCCCTGCAGATTTGAACTTCCCTTTTTTGGTCTCCGGGTCGATTTTCAGGATAACACCTGAGGCTACACTTTTCGCCGGCCGCCTGGTGCGGCAACGTGGCGTGTGTGGTCCCTCGTCCCTTTCTCGCTTGGACTTTACTCATGGCAACGGTTTTTTTGAGTTCTTTTTCCTGCGGCACCGGCATCCTGAGTCGCCAGGCTCCCTCTGACAAAGATCTGAACGGCTTCCCCCTTTTCTTTTCGAAACGGCATCCCTGACTCCGAGCAAGTTTTCCCGCGTGTACGGCTGTTGGTCGGCGTGGCGTCTTACTTTTTCTCGGAATTCCTTTTCCTCACGCTTATACCAGCGCCTTTTTAGCACACATAGTACGAGTCCCCGCTCGGAAGTCGTTTGGCTCCGTCAAGCTCTCCACGCTGGGTCTTCCCCCTCCCCCTTTAGGCGCTGCTTCCTTTTTGGTGCAGGTTTTTGAGTCGCATGTTTTTGATTCTGATACCATTTTGTTTCTGTTTGCTGACGGGGGCACGTGGACGCGACCTACGTTCGTCGAGCCCTCCCCCTTCAATGGAGATTGGTCTTCTTTTTTTGCGCGAGGATACTGCACCAATCCCCCCCCCCCCCCCCCAGCACCACACCCCCCCAACCCCCCCCCCCCGCCCCCCCCCCCCCCCCCCCCCCCCCCCCCACCCAAACCCCCTCCCCCCCCCCCCCCCCCCCCCCCCCCCCCCCCCCCCCTGCCCCCCCCGCCCCCCCCCCCCCCCCCCCCCCCCCCCCCCCCCCCCCCCCCCCCCCCTCACTCCACCCCCCCTACCACCCCACACCATTACCACTCAGCCCGCCCCCCCCTCCTCCCCCCCCCCCCCCCCCCCCACCACCGCCCCCTGACACCAGCTTATATCCCAAAGCCACCCCCCCAGCACAACCCCACCGCCCCCCCCCCCCCCCCGCACCCCCCCCCACCCCCCCCCCCCACACACCCCTCCCCCCCCCCCCCCCCCCCCCCCCCCCCCCCCCCCCCCCCCCACCCAAAACCGACGCTTCCCCCCGTCCGCCAGCTTTGGAACCTGCTGTTCCTACAATACTTCGGAAGTTGACGTAAAGCAACCAACAAAATTCCCTGCGGCTGCGCGCGGCGCTAGTCCCTTTTTTCCTCGTGACTCCCCCCTCCCCACGTTTGCGACTCTATTCCGTATCGCGTCCTTGTGGAGGGAATTGAGAAGCCCTCCTTTTTGGGGACTTTTTCGCGAGCGGCTTTGCACTAAGGTGGGAGGGTCCCCCCTCGTGGTACCCCCGGTGGTCGGGCCAGCGTTACTTGAAAGTCAGTTACCTCCTCTCCCCAGGTCATGCAGCTTTGTACCGAGTCTATACCTTGCGAATTTTCAAGGGCTTTTCCCGATACTCAAGCTCCTTTTCTCGGAGCGATTGGCCCCTTCTACACCCCTCTCCCGCCAGGTCTACGA
>Ga0179593_1547827_pt1 | contig 10483 bp, 13 predicted proteins | sample CZODoug2_1_08_16_FD_185931 | JGI IMG/M metagenome (GOLD analysis project Ga0179593, IMG submission 185931) | Vadose zone soil fungal communities from Angelo Coast Range Reserve, California, USA - CZODoug2_1_08_16fungal (PacBio error correction) | ecosystem: Environmental > Terrestrial > Soil >... | reverse complement strand
CTCTTTACTAGAACGGGCTTCCTTACGTGGCGTTGCTTCCTGTTTCGGCCGAGTGTAAATCTTCCCCCCTAAATCCTCTCTTCGCCGGCTGCCGTTCGTTAACGGGAAGTCCCTCCCAAACCCTTTATGCGGATACTGCTTTTCTTTTCCACCCGACGCGATCACCACTCTATAGAAATCCCTCCCATTTTATCAATGACCTTATCCTAGAGCCTGTAACCCCTCCCTTCCCTCCCGGTAGGGGGTTTCTTTTCACTGACACTACAACATGACTGCCTTCCCCTTCCCTCACACTGATACCGTGTTCCTAGTCTCCCCCTCCCCCCTTCTTTGATTTCTTTCCCTTTGAAAATTTTTCTTCGCCGGCGATTAGTTTCTCTTTGATAGAGAGGGAGCCCCTGCGTAGAATTCAAACTGATTGGATAACATTTCCTCCCGTGGATATTCGAGAGACCTTCTTGCTCTAATAGACTCATTTCGTGCTGGAACTCTAAACTGGCAGCCTAAACTTCCCCCCGAAACTCTTTCCCCTTCCCCTCCCCTACCGATCCGTGGCCCGACGAAAGGTTTTTTTTAACTCTTTTTTGAGGAAGACTTCACCCGTCGACCTCCCCCGATCAGAATTTTCCCTTCTTTTCTCCTACCCGGAGTAAGGACCTCTTTTGCCAGATATTCTTCCCGAAAGAATACAAGGATGAGACGTTGCACCTGTCTTTTTGATTGACCGGCCCAAACCCTTGCAACCTCTGCTTAATCCATTACTCTAGGGAAAAGCCCCTCCCACTCAGGATGTTGAGGGCAGCTCATAGCAGGACCTCCGGAGTCTTCTCTCTACTACGCTAAAGAAGAGTTGAGCTAGACCTCCGGGAAGGCATTATTTACAGTGTAATATTCGATGATCTTTTTTATTTTTCATCGCCCCATATCGGCCCTCAGAGGTCGGTCCTTTTGCTTTGATAATTATTAAAGTGTCCCCCCCCCCCGCCTGTGCTTCCACATGGCGGGGCTGGGATCCTTTATATCAAAAGTTGATCTTGAGGGAGTTTTTCCCCTCCCGTTACTTTTCCCTTTAGCCACTTCCCCCCCGCCTGCCTAAGGAAGAAGTTACCTTCAGCAAGCATCCGCTCTAATCCTTAGTTGCCGGTCCTAAACGAACGCCTCTTAAGTTCCCCTCTCGAAAACTCGGAAACATTCACATCCCTCTCTTAAAGACATTCGCGCAAGATGCCCCTACGAGACGGGTCCATGTAGGAGCCATCTGAATGACCCCATACCGCTTTTTAACGGCGATTACCGAATGAGAGTAGCCCCCTTCCGCCAAAATTTGTTCGTATCAATTGAACAAGGCCGGCGGCTAGATCCTCCCAGGTGGAGCCCCCTTCAGGGAGAAAAAGACGAACGTTTTTTTGATAAGGCTTCGACTGAGTTTAGGAAAACTCGAGATACCCGTCCTTTCTTTTTTTCTTTGCCACTATGAAGAAAGGAGTGATCTCCCCTTCCCCCCATAGTCCCTAGCGCAGTCTCGAATATAAAGTGGAGTCCTTTGCCCTACCCTTTCCCCCAAAAATCCATGGCCTTCTAGTACGTCCTACCCTCCTCCCCATGCCGACACCATTTTTCCCCGTGGAATCCTTTCGCCCTGAGTTAAATTCACTTCGCCCCTGCATATTACTCCAATGGAGCTCTCGGGACCTTTTCCCCCCCCCCCCTAAAAGGAAACCAAAATCTGGTCTCGCGTACGAGTTCTTGAACCCTTTTTTTCCCCGAGAATTCTTCACACTGACGCTGTCAATTCTTGCTCGACGAATGTTAAGAGAAGGAGGTTTTCTTTCCAACGGAGTAACCTTAAGAAACGTTCTCTTGTCCTCTCAACAAATCCTAATCCCTCCTAAGGAATGATAGAGTAGTTTGACCTCCTCTCAGCGAGCCCCCTTCTTACGGGAAGGTGAAAAACCGGGCCAGGCTTTCATGAACCTCTTCCTTTCCGAGTAAGGTGGTTGTTTTTTTCTTTTTTGTTGAGCCTCCACCTTCTCCCATAACCCACCATTTCTCCCTTTTACTACTCCCCGTTTTGAGCTCTCTTTGAGGTCGCGGGGATTATTGCGGGTAAGGTTGTAGCTCCCCCCCTTAAGGTTGCTGCCCCGATGTGCATGTTGATTCCCGTCTTTGTTCAACGTAACCGCCAAGATGCTCTAGGCTTGGTCACAGACGCGATTCCGTATTGTCGTCGGTATTTACTTTTAATCGAAGAACACGTTCCTCCCGTTGTAAGACTGGAATCCCGTGTCCCCTTTCCGGATTTTCCCCCAGTCGATTTCGTACTCCATTAGTTTTTCGAAAGAATTTCCCTCAGTTTCCTCCTAGTAAGAAGATTCCTTTTTTCCGTTATTCTTCGAGGAACTATTTTTCCCCCATTTGAAATTCTTTATGAGACTTCCTCCGCGACCTGCCTCAGGGAAATAGGAGATTTGTGCTGGTCCCTGGCTATGTATTTTTCTGTGAATAGAAGAGGGGTCCCTTACGTGACCAATTTTTCTCCTTCGAAATTAGAGAATCGATGAAATTGCTGTCCCTCTCACTAGAGCTTGGCATTTTCATTATAGGAAATCTTTTGTAGCTAGCTCTCTTCCTTTTTTCCTCCCAGGGGAATAGAATCCTTTCTCCAGAATAGTTTTTTCTCTTGGTGTTGCGGCAACCCTGGGCGCCAACTTATGTGAACGTCGATTTTTTTTACAGGGTAACTTTTTCCCCCAAAGTGCGGAAGCCCGCCATCTTTCTCCCTTTTTAGGCAGCCTTTTCTTATTGAACAGCTGCGGCATTCCCATAATTCATCCTGGAGATAAAAGTATAGAGGTTTAAGGTTGAGAGCATCTTTGTGTTTGTGTTTTTTACCGATAAGTGTGTAGATTCATTTCTTTTGGAGGGATTTAGTCGTAGGCCAGCTCGCTTTCTTATGATGTTTTTCCAATTTTAATTTTTACTTTTGGGCTTCTCCCCTTTCGGCCTTTGAGGGGAAGGCGTCCCCCTTTCTTCGAGGACCTTTTCACACAATTTAATAGGGCCTCCTTTTGATATAAAGGCCATAGTCCCCCCCCCTCGTGGTTAAGAAAATTTTCCTTCCCCTTACTGCTTTCTTCTCTTGGTGTAGCCCCCCCCTTACCGACTCGGAAGAGGAGGCCTTTTTCTGAGTCCTTTCCCCGCTGAAAGATATAGCCCATTCCCTCAAAGCCCTTAAGACGCTTCATCCGAGCCTTGTGATTTTTTCTAGATTCATCTACGTGTGCTTTAGAGAGAAAGCATTCCCTTTTATGGAACTTCTGCCCTCACATTTTGTTGAGTCTTTCAATATGTATAGTATCCCTCGCTCAGTCTTCTCGGTGAGATTGCCGTTTTCCTTTAAATAATCACGACTACGTCCACCATTCCCCTCATGCGGTAAAACTATTTGTGCTTATGAGTAACGGAAACCATCTCTTATACTTGTCCTTCATTTTATTCCCCTTTCCCGATCCGTTCCTCTGTGAAGTAGTCCAGAATACCCTGCTTTTTCCCCCACACAGCTTACGGACACTGCTCCCTTTGAGACCTCCTTTTCGGGATTTCCTGGCCCTTTATTTTTTTTTTGAAGAGAGTGTACAAGCCCCCCCCCCCCCCCCCGTTTTTTTTTTCTTCGCATTAGCTCCCCCCCGTCTCGATACTCCTGCAGCCTTTTTTTTTTCTCCCCTCCCCCCAAGAGGATTGTGTTAGGACCCCCCCCCGACCGTCTTTTTTCCTACGCTCATCTATCCTTTTGTTCCAGGCTCCCCTCGTCTCCTCGTGCCCAGGGAGCCTTTTCTCTGAGTTTGACTTTTTTTGAGTGCGCGGCTTCTCTGTTTGGTGTCGTTCGGGCTGTACAGGCGATTTCCCTCGTCCTTCCTATAGACTTGATCTTTTTCTCTTTCGATCTAGAAATTTTTTCTTGGACCCGCCAACTCCGTATCCTAAGAAGATGCCTTCGTCGATTTGTATTTTGAGTAAAGCGCGCGCCTTCTTATCGCGACAATTCCCTTCTTTCGATTCCCTTTTCTCGGTCCTACGGAAGCAATTCCACAGCATTTTTCCCTTTTGTCCCCTTTTCTACTCATCAGTCTCGCAGCGCTAACTTTGCTCCCTTGATCCTGGGCCCTATTCCTTTTCCATCAGACCTCAGAAGCCGCCGAGATAAGGATAAGGTCCGTCCTTTCCGGCGTTCTTTTTGTCACCACCTCGCCCCCCCTCATTCCTGCTATCTTTTCGGCCTGCCCAAATTTTTTCATCCCCAAGGTCCCCCACTTTTTCCTCAAGATAACATTTTTCTTCAGAACCGTCTCATCGCTCCCCTATTATTCCCCTCCCCGGTAGTGGCGGAGGAATCCATAACACCTGCCAGAAGAGAGCCCCCCCCCCCTCGATACCTGGTAATCTCTCTCTCATTTTTTACCCAGTTCTCGCCGTGCGAGTAGATTTATCTATATTCACGAAAAGGAGGGCGTACCCCCCCTCCTTCTCGAAATACTTCCCCATTTTCTACTTCGAGCGCCCCATTTCCCTGATAAGCAGTATGTTTCATGGAGCCCGCTGAAAGCGCTCCCCTCTCCCCAGCCTACCCGATAACGAACACCTCCTCGACTCAAGCCCCTTCCCGTCGGGTCCCCCAATCCTTCTGTTAATGGGTTTGTTCTTTTCTTCTGGGACCTGACCATCCTCATGGTGCCGGTTTGCACCGATGGGATGTACAACGGAGATCCTTCTTTCCCTCCGCACCTCCAGCGCGCTTTACCTTTTTTCCTCCAAGGGTCCACCGGCCTTCACGTTTTTCATGGCGCGCCCTTGTCTACTATACGCTTTCCCTGCAGCCCCCTTTTTCAAAGAAGCCCCCCGTTTTTTCCGTTAAGTCCTGTTTAAGTCAATCAGGGGTTCGGGCGGGGCCCTCTTTCTAGTTTTCTTAATCAACGACGCTTTTTTCCAAGATGGAATGAGCCGGATTCTCCTCTTTATTATTTTTTGTGGAAGAGCTCCCCTCCCCTTTTTCAAGCCATCTTCGCCTCTGGTTAAAGTTTGCCTGTAATTCCATGGTGCAACCTCCCCCCCCCAGTAATGGCTGACCTTTTTTCCCACAAACTTTTTTTTGGGATCGTTCAGTTTGCCCTGTGCTTGAGTGGGTTTTTGTAATCTTTTAGACTGCCCTCGTCCCACTTTTGCCAAAAGTCTAGGGACTTTCCCCCACCCCGGACCTTCGCAAGCCATTTTGATCCTTTTCGGCTGTCCATGTTTTTGTTTTTCCCGGCGCGGCAAGCCTCGCGCCAAAACTGCTTCCCCCCATCACCTCCCATCATTTGCTCTACCCCCAAACCTCGAGACTTGCTGTACGGCGCGTCATGATTGGTCCCTTGCATTCGTTTAATAAATCTTTCTTAGAGTAGAGATGGAGGGATTTCCCCCTTTGGTTCTTTCCTTCCTTGACCCTTGGCCAGGGTTTTTTTTCCCTTCCCGTCCCCCTTTTTGGAGCCCAGTCCCCCTTTTTTTTTTTGAAAAGGCTTTTGCCACTTTGCTTAGTTTTTTTAGGTCTGTTCTCCTGGTGTAGCCCCAAATAGTTCTGAGCGATTCCCCAGTGACTGGGCGCTTTTTTTCCTTTCACTTTTTTTTACTCCCAAACCCCCCCCCCTATGGCCTTTCGTGATCTGGACTAACTTCAACCCTAAGTTATCCCTGGACGGAATTCCCCCTTTTTTCTCACCGGCAAGTCCTTCCGGACGATTTTTTTGAGTGCCCAATCAAAATTCCCCCCCCCCCCTTCCGATCACAGAATTCCTTTTTCAATCCCGTTGGACGGCACTTCTTTTTTAAGGTCGTTCCCCTTTCTTCGCATATGGACGACATGTCTGCTTCTCCTAAACCTCCTCACCCAACCTCCCGTAAGAGTTCTTGACTCCTTCTTCGAGCCGAAATTTCCCCAACTTGAATTTTCTTCATTACGACCCTCAGAGGGGTTCATCCTCCGGAGGTCTCCCCTTAGTAAAAAGTTCGAACGAACGTTCTTCTTTTGAATTTTCTATGATCAAGAGAATCATATCTCCGGTGCCCCTGAAGCGGTGGCGACTTTCTTTTTTTTTTCTTTTTTTGAACCCCCCCTCTTCCCGCTCATGCCCATTCTCCCGCCCAGGACCCGTAGTGGGGACTCACACAATTCCCCCCAATAATTTTTCCCTTCTCTCTCTTCCCCCCCCTTATGTTTTTCCTCTTTTCTTTTGATGATGTTCTTTTTGGTGTCGCACAAAAGCCTTTGCTTCCGATCGATTCTTTTCATGAGATTTTTGTTCAACGTCGTTATTCGCACGAAAGTTTCTTTCCTTCCCCGATCCGGATTCGCTGACCTACTTTTCATAGGCTGACAAAGAAAGTTCGGTTCTCATTTTTCCCCCCTTCCGGAGCTGAAGCCCATCCTTTTTTTGGCTTTGCCCCCTTCGCCCCTTCCTTCCAATGAGAATTTAATCGTACGCGAGCCTCTTCTTTTTTGGCATTTTTACCCCTCCGAAATTGCTTCCCCACTGCATCGTAGGAGACGGTTGGACTACCTTAAATAAATTCCCTTTCTCTGCTTTCCTTTTTAGATAATTTGCGCTCCGTCGAGAAGGACTCTCTTTTTTTTCCGCTTCCTGTTGACGGCCCCCCTGGAGCAGGCCCCTGGAGACTTGCGATTTTTGACGTTCGAGACTTCAGGGTGTAAGATGTGGCCCCGGCCCTCCTCCCTCCCCCTTGACTTTTCTCCCTTTTCTCAGATTCATTTACAACAATTTCCTATCAGCTTTCAACGCGCTGGGGAGGACGACAAGTTTAGATTTCCGCCCCTTATTTGGAAAGATAGCGCTCTGACAAGGGTCAATTCCAGAAAAAAACCCCGAAATCCCCTATTGCGGTAGGGACGTTTGATACCCCCCCCCCTTTATTGCTCATTCGGACTGCCTACAGATCCCCCTTTTGGGTAATGCTTTATCTCATGCTGGACGAGCCCCCTTCTTCTCCTTCGTTGATAAGTGTTTTAGCTTCCGGAGCAGGTTTTATTCCTTCCCCCCCTAAAGAGAGAGGATGTAGATCTGTACCATGCGTTTCTATTTCCTCAATTTTTGTCTCTCCTCGGACTGGTTTTCGCATTTCTTGAGTCCCCCCTTAGTAGACTTTCCCCCAAAACTCCCCTAATGGTTCTTCCGGACGGACTCCCCAATCGCCAACTCGCACTTTTTAATGCGGTTGCCCCCCCTCTGTAGCCTTTTCCCCCCTTGACCAGACGATGAGGCGTTTATCTTTCTGATCTTCCCAAGCTGTCCTCCCCTATAATAAAGACAAGAACCTTCTAATTCCCTATATTCCACTCGTTCGTTGAGTCTTGAGAGACATCATCCCTCCAGGATCTCTTGATCCTGACCCTCAAAAGCCGCCTTTCCTGATGTGACGGCTGTACAATCGAGTCAGAATTCCTTTTTCAGTATGCCTCCTATTTTCTTTGACCTTCCCCTCCTCTCAACATGTTTGCTCGAAGAATTCCCGGCGCTCCTGTCAACAGCATTCTTAGCTCCCCTCCTTCCCCCATTAGAATTTTTTCCGCGTACTCTTTTCGGGCACCCTTCTTCTGAAGTGACCTTCCATCATACAGAAAGACCCCCAACCACCTCCCCCCGGAAACTGAGTCCGATTGTCCGGTTCTCTCTTCGACCCCCCCCTTTTTTCGGGTTCTGAGAGAAAGTTGAGGCTGCTCAGTTTTGAGAGATTCAAATCCACTTTTCCTGTAGAGGAGCTCGGTTCTATGATTCAGTACTTTTCCTGCCTTGTCTCGGTTAGACAAAGGAGCTCCCTTCGGCTCCTTCCTGACTTTCTATGGGCTCCCCTCTTCTCAATTTTGTGCTTCTCGCCCTTCCGACCCTGTCCAGGAGACTCTCCTTTGGCGCTACGAGGACCTTCGGTTTTTTCCTTTTTTTCCGTCAGTCATTGTTTCTTTTTTCGGAACAGTTTCTATCCCTTTTTTGTCGCCGCTATGCTTGAGACGGTCCTTCCGATCTCATCAGGCTCTCAGTATTGTAGCTTTTCTTTTTTTTTTTTTTTCGTCGGTGGGGAAGGACCTCCATTCCGAAAAGTCATGCCCGTTTGTAGTTTCTTAGCGTAAAGATACGCCCCGCTGATCCAGACACATTATCTTCTTGCCCTTCAGTTCTAGTCTGGCCGCGTCAGGAAGCCCCTCCAAGCCTTTTTTCTGGCGCGATCTTTTCTTTTTCTCCCCGTTGTGCGACTCTTTTTATGAACTGTCTTTTACCTCTTGGCGACGCTTAAGGTGCGCGGCCTCCTTCCTGCATTTAAATCGTCTAAGGTCCGGCTCGGAGGGCGAGCGTTCTCCTTTCACAACCAAACTATTCTTCTGAGGATACTGCGTGGAGGCCCCCCCCCCTTAAGAGATCACGATTCTCTATCTCCCTACAATTACGTCCCTCCTCCTATCGGTGTTTGATTCCTGTACAGCCCGGCGCTTCTGGTAGTGGCGAGGAAACTGGTCCCCTTCTCAAAAAATCCTTCCAAATCGCTACTCCTTTTCATCGAAAGCGCCTCATGTACGATCGGTTCGCCGGCGAGTTTCTAGATCTTTGCGCTCGAGAGGTCTCCCAGGTCCTTCAATCATTGAGCTGAGAAGATTGGCTCCTGCGATTCGAGCGCCTTCCTCTCCTCCCTAGAACCTATCCAAGTGATTGGACCGTTGCTTTCCCAATGAGCAAGCCTCCACGTGACTCAGGATCTCCCCCTTTTCCTGCAGCCGTCTCCATCTTCTCAGTTGTCACTGCAAGGGTTCCTAACTAAGGTTCGGATGCTGGAACTTCACGTCGACCCCGGGTCACCTTCGGCATGCGTTCCCGCTGGAGATATTTAAGTCCGCCCCTCCCCCTCTCTTTTGTTGAAGGCTTTTTTTGAACTCCACATTTGGCGGCAACTCCCACTCGCACCTCTGCTGAGGATCTACTATAAGCTCTCAAGAAGAAAACTTATTCCCCTCCTTGGATGTTGAGCCGGCTCTTCCGCAAGGAGGCTGTTTTGCTCTCTACATAGCCTGATTTTAGCTCGCAAATCTCTTAATTGAGCGGCTTATTGAATGCCTTGCTCTTGTGGAGATTTTTTTTCTATATCAGAAACTCTCTGCTCCGCGTTCTGCGGTTCAATTCGCCGTACCTTTGGCAACCGCAGTATGGCTGACTGGGCTGCCCCCCCCCCCTTTCGTTTGTGATATAATTTCGACCAGTGCGCTGAGGTTTTTGTGTAAAATTTTCGCCCTGCCCTCTCCCCCCTTCGCCCCAGTATCGAGGCTGTTCTTCCTCCTTACATACTCCCCTTCTCGCTACGATCCTCGCTCCTTTATGTTTTGGACGGCCTCACTCTGCCCCTGCTCACAACTGAGAGGCATCACCGATCAATCGGCCCCCCTGCCGAACTTTCCCCAACCTCGAGACTCTCGTTCTGTCGGCGCGTCGAATGAAGCATTCCTCAGAATGCCTGTTATCCTCTGTCGCCTACTGAGCTCCTTTTTTCACTTCCGAAACATTTCGGTACGGTACCCCCCAATTGATTTGCCCCTTCTAGAAGTTTCCCACTTTTTCGACCAGTAAGCCCCTTCCGGTTGTCCCCCGTTGATAGAGATTGAAAGGCGATCGCGGCTGGTTGAGTCCCCTATCTGAGAGAGCTACCTTCCTTGGAGAGAGTCCTCCCCTTTTTTGAACCCCTCTTTCCGGAGTGATTTGTCCTCTCCTAAACTTAAATTCAATAGCCATATCTCTTATCCCGTTTGCCCACTGAAGTCCCCAGAGGTCCTCTCTCGAAGGGAGAGCCCATAACATTATCTCCAGGCCGATACCCCCTCCAGGTACCTTCTGATCCCCCAGTAGTTTTTTTTAGTCCCTCTACGAACTCCCCTGGACGCAAGGGGCGATGGTTTTACCTTCTTACCATCAAGATGAACCCCCAAGCTAAATGGTCTTTTTATGCAATCCCCCCCCTCCGCGAATTCTTTTACACAATGCGACCATCCTTCCATACGACAAGCTCTCCTTTCCCTTTGCTTACCTCGGGCCCTCCTCCCCCAAAGGCGTACCCCCCTTCCCTGGACCGCGACTTCTGCTTTCTCCCAGTACAGCGACAATCTTTTCCTGCCGGAATCTCCTATTCTCCTCGCCGGCAGCTCTCCCGGACGTGAACAAGTCTACCTTGGGGTGGTGGCCCCGATACCGGCTTCGAAGCACTGGGTCGTGGGTGAGACGACATCTCAATTTTTTTTTTCCCCCCCCCCCCTTTCCCCGCGAACAATCTCTCTCTTTTTTCTTTTGAGAGAGATTTTTGATGATGTCCGGGTTCCTTTTGTAGATCCCTTCAATTGAGAGTGAGCCTCTATTTTTTCTGGGATCGTCCTTCTTTTTTAAATTTTTTTTCCCCGCCT
>Ga0179593_1547427_pt1 | contig 10483 bp, 11 predicted proteins | sample CZODoug2_1_08_16_FD_185931 | JGI IMG/M metagenome (GOLD analysis project Ga0179593, IMG submission 185931) | Vadose zone soil fungal communities from Angelo Coast Range Reserve, California, USA - CZODoug2_1_08_16fungal (PacBio error correction) | ecosystem: Environmental > Terrestrial > Soil >... | reverse complement strand
TTCTCGGCATGTGGGCCTTTTCTGGTTCCCGTTTTCCCCCTTAGAAGTCTTTCTTTTTTTGTGTCCTCAGGTCTTTTCCCGAACTTAAATTTTTTGCGAAGCTCCCTGTTGCGCCCGGTCTCTTTCAGCCTCCCCTTCCTTCAGGTTTTGTCTGCCCCCCCTTTTTTGGTTGTCGTCCCTGTTATATATCTCTTTCTAAAGAAAAAGGCCTGGAAGGTCCTTCATCTGAGTTTTCTTTACCCTTCCGGGGCTACCTCCCTGCCTCCCTTCCTTTTCTCATCTTTCCCCCCTTGACAACATTATTCAAGGATGGATTTGCCTTCTTGTTAATAGCACCGACTCCCACGATTTCTTAATAGCTACTCTCACCTCCCCCCCCTGTGAGTTTTTTTTTCCCACCCCCAAACCCCCTTCCACTAGTGGTGAGCGTTTAAGGGTGGCGATTCTCTTCTTTCTCTACTCATATCGGAATTTCCCGTAACCCCCTTTTTTGAATAGGATGAACCCCTCCCCCGCGATTTTCCTTCTTTTCCCTCGGTTATGAGGATGAAAAATGTCGAACCGTAGCACCCCTTCCTTTTTCCGTCAATACCCCCCCCCTCCCGGTCCAAAGCCCACCTGCAAAATCCCTGATCCTTTTTTTCCCATCACCTTTCTCTTTTTAAAAATGCATATGACCCTCCCTAGAAGGACTCGCTTTGACTCGCGGCGCGCTCCGTCCCCGGACTGCATTCAGTACAGAGCTAGTTAGTGGAATCTGCGCTTTTTTTTTTGAACTACTGGTTTTAGAGCCCTCCGGTGAAATTTTTTCCCGGGATACCACCCCTTTTTTTTGCCGACCAGAACCTTTGGTGGAGTCGGCTGATTCTTTAGATTTGGAAGGCCCTCCCTTTTCCTAATCTTTTTCTTCTCGACTTTTCTTCCTAATTTTTTTCTCCCCCCCCTTTCAACCTCTTGATATCTTTTTTTCTTGGGACCTCTTAGTTTTTTTCCAAAAATTTTTTTAGTAGCGCCCCTTTCCCCCTGTTCCCGGAACCTTTATTTTAGCAACCCAAATCAAAGTAAGCGTAATCCCTCGAGTTCCCGGAATCCTTTCCTCGGTTTCATAGCTCTGTAGGCACCACGATGTGTCTCTGAAATGATGACTCGAAAGACCATTTGCAATCTGTGAACTACTGGAATCCCCCCCCCCCCCTCCCCCTTTTTCGTTCGAATTTCCCTTTTCTTTGGCCTTCGCCTGCGTTTCCACCTTCCCTCAAGAGTATTCCCTTTAAAACTTGCTCTTTTTTTTTTTTCAAACTTGGACAAGAATTTGCTGAGCTAACGTTACCTCTCCCAATGATTACTCCTTTGCTTTGGATTTGTCCTACTTGCGGCTGCGGAATTGGGATGCGTTTTTTTTCTGATTCGCCCCGTCCTCCTCCCAGAAATTGTGTTGCGGAAAAGAGTTTTTCCTTACACGTCTAACTTTCCCCCCTGGATCCCCCTCCCTTCCCAGTAGTTCTTCCATCCTGGAAACTCTTCTTCTTTCAAGGCTCTTTCGTCCTCCCTTTCCTTGAAAACTAGAGAGCTTTGATTTTTCACAAGTTTCGCCCCCCTTTTTGTCCCCTCCCCCTTCTTCTTTTGTGTTCATTTTTCGTTCACATCTTCCCCCACCTGAAAAGGTTATTCTCCATTGACGTGTAGGAGATGACGCGCGATCTGACTCGGTTTAGCGCTCTTCGTCATGGAGCGGTTTTTGGTTTCCCGCGCTTTTTCACTCTTTTTTCCAGCAAAGCCCGAGCCCCCCTTCTTTTCTGCACGATTCTTCCAAGATCGGCCGTACTTTTAGGAGAGGTGAAATCCCCGCGTTTAATTTTTCCCTCTTTCGGGTTCTTACTTCTTCCTTAGCGCAAACCACCTCCGCGTTTCTTACATTTTTTCCCATCTCTCTTATTTTTTTCTTTCCGTTGTTGTGTGAGGTTTCTTCCCTGGTCAAGATTCCCCTGCTGTAAGCTTTTTTCTCTCTCCCCATCCTTCTTTTTTCGAGATTATGCCACTTTCCCCCAATCAAACTTTCCTTATGCTCATTCACCCTTCCCCGCACGATAAACGATTTTTTTATAGTGAGTGTCCTGGATTCTTCCTGATTTAAGACTTTCTTAAACCCCTTTTTTTCCGCCGAGCACTCCACAGACTTTCCTTTTCTCTGGTACGAGCGCGCCTCGAAAGTCTGACGCTTCTAGACGACCTTTCCCCCCTGTTTCAGGGACCCGCCCCTTTTTTCCCTTGTTCCCCCTTTTCTTCCCGCGGATGGGATGATCTTTCCCCCCCCCCCACTTCCTCTACTTTCTATTAAATTATGACTATGCCAGCGATGGCGGCCTTTGAGAGATTTTACTTTGGAACGTTCCGTTCTTCCCTCGGCTTCCACCTCTTAGAGTTTCTTTCCTGTTGTCGGTTATTTTGTGGCCCCCGCTTGGTCTATCAACATTCGGCGTTTTCTCCTCCTCACGGCTCTTTGCAGAAGCCCCCCTTTCAACCTATCGCCCGCCCTTTTTAAGGAAGGCAAATCGACTTTCAATAAGGGAACCGTTCTTTCCCCCCAGCTTTCCTTCACCTTTTTTTTTCGTGAACCTCCCCCCTGAAATTGTTCTTCCCGTTAGAGCGGCACAGCAGGCTTGACCCCGCTCCTAACATTGTCTGCCTTTTCTTCCAATTTCCTCTACCTCCCGGTTTCTTCCCCGGATTTTTTTTTCCCGAAATTTTTTTCCCCGATCTTCCGTCCATCTCGTCATAGTCAGCGTCCTCCCGTGGGACGACTTTTCCGCGAAGTCCCTTTTCCTTTTCCTTCTCTATCTGCTTCTTTCTTTTGGAATTAATTTTTCCCTCCAGTAAAGTTTGCCGTGGTCTGGATATGAAGCCTGACCTCACTTGCCTTTCATTTGTACGAGAACAAGACTTTTTGGCTAGCTAACCATCTCCCCCCCCCCCCCTCTTGAAATGACTTTGGTCGAGCCGTAGACCCCCAAAAACCACAGAGACCTACCCCGTTAATAATCTCCCCTCCACCCTGGACGCCGCCTCCTTAATGAGTAGACAGTTCCGCTCCCAAAGGTTTGTCGTCCCCTCCAAGTTTTTGCTTTTTTTCCCTCTTCCCAGTTTTCCTCCCCCCAGGACAGTTACCGATTTGCGGTTCCGATGCCTGATTCCTCAGAGCTCGAACCCCTTTCCAAGGAAGTCCCAAAGACCTAGCTTGCTCGCTTTCCCCCCTAGCCCTTCTTCTTTTAATGAGATTACCGGGCTGGGGCGCACCCTGTCTCAGTGATGCGGTATTTCCGGGGCTTTTCAGCCCCCCTTTGCCCTTTTCTTATTTGCTGTTGCTTCCCGTCCGGATTTTTGATTGCACCTTTCAAAACCCCAGTTCGGGTGCGAAGGTTTCCTCCAGGTTTTTTTCTCAGACCCTCTTTTGCCCCCTTTCCTCGGGTCTGATTTTTTCTAAGTTGTCCCATGGGTTTTATTGGTTCTTGGGGAGATCTTGAGCAACTTCTTTGCCTTCCCCATTTCTCCCCTCCTCTCCACTTTGGACCATTAGAAAACCCCTTACCAAGCCTTTACACGCCTAGGTCTTCTTTGTTCTTTTCCTCTTTAAAAGTCTTCCCCCCTTGGGGTTTCGCCGTGCTGTTACATGCCAATTTTTTCGACCTTATCTTCACTTTTTCAATTTCCTCTTTCAAATTGTGCCTCACATCCCCCTGACTTCTCCCCCCAAATCAATTTTCTTTTTGATGCCTTTTTTCGCAATGACGGTGCTCGGAAATATCGCCCCGAAAATGTCACTCGCAAAACCGATGCCCCCTTTTGACCTCCTATCATTACGACCCACCCCCCCCCCCCCCCTTAATGGGGCAATGACCCCAAACTCAAGCTTGGAGCTCCTCCGGTTAAGAAGTCATACCTTCTTTTATAGAGTTTCTTTATTTGCAGCCCCCCCCCTTCATTTTTTCAACGAAATCAGCATTCGACGCCCCTTTTTTTATCTGAACATCTGGTCATAAAACTCCGATAGAGATCTCTATTTTCCTTTGTTGGAGCTCCTTCGTCCCTTCCCCGTTTCCCTTCTTTAGCCCTCCAAGGCTCGAATTTTCTTAGAGTTTCTGGATCCTTGCTGGAGGTGACTGCGCCATTCCGTTCAGCCATCCCTGGATTTTTTTTTCTGACGCCCTTCCTTTTGAATGTCTCCCCGGAAGAATGAAAGAGCCCTTGCGTTGAAGTGTTGCCTTTCCCCCTTGTTTTTCTTTAAGCGGCGACCCTCCCCTCCCTGAGGGGCAGTTTCCTCTCCCCCCTGTGCGCTTTTTTTCCCGTGTCGAGTCGAATTTCATAGTCCCCCTCGTTTAGAAGCCTCCAAGCTTTTAGGGTGACTTCGTTTTTGTCGGCAGATGTTCCTCACTTGATGTATCCCTTCATTCGCCCCTTTCAGGAAGATCCGCGCTATCCCCCCCCACATCCTTGTGCCCCCCTTTTAAGACAAAGGCTTTAGAAATGAACCCGACCCAGCTTCCTGAGCCTCTTGGCCGATCCTTTCCCATTTAGTGCACAACTCGTGGAATTGGACTGTCCCTTCCCCCTATCAACTTTTCCGACTTCACAAATTCCCCACGTTCCCCGCCCTCTTCATCTCCCCTCCACCGCCTTGGGGCGTTTCGAAGCCTCTGAGGTGTTGCCCCCTTGGTTTTTCCCTTACCCCCGGCCCTGCGTTGTGTTTCGCGTGTGCAAAACAGTCAGGACCTTGGTCCCGCATTCCCTCAACACCTTCCACGCGCCCTGAGATCTGCTTCCGACACCGTTTGAGCACCCGAAGAGAAAGGTTTCTCATCTCGCGTGACTAGCCCTCCGCTCGCCTTGCGAGTGCGTCTTCGGACTGCTTCAAATGTTCTTTTATTTCCCCTGCACTCCCTGTTTCTGCTTTCGACGCGCCTCTTAAGACCGTCCGGCATGCCCCATTGTAGTGGTTTTTTTTTTTTAACCGTTGGTTCCTCCCCCCCCCCTCGTTATCGAAAGGACTTAGTAGAGGCCGTTCCCTTGGGAAGGACTATTGATCGGCTATCTTTCTTACTTTTTTCCTTTTTTCCTCATTCCTCCCCTTGATATCTTTTTTATTTCCCGGGGCTTCATACGTTAGGGGCCAGGTCTCGTAAAATAAGTGCCTTTTCCCCTCCCATCGACCAACCCCTTTTTTCCCAACTCACCCCCCATACACGTCCCTTCCTATCCGAGAGCTTCAACGGGCACCGAAGTAGATCGGTTCGATCAAAAGACCGTCAAGATGACCCCTGAATCTCTCTTTTTGAGGGATAAGATCGTTTCTCTGATGTTTCGTGCCAATCACTCCTCACACAGAAACATTTCTCCTTTCATTTAAGTACCTGCGAAAATAGTTTTTTAGCGAATTGGGCACCTCCCTTTCTCCCCCTCCTCAGTGAGTTTAGGATTCTGAATCCCGGGTACCCTTCTGATAGTTGCGCTCAACCCTCCCATGATTTTACCCCCCTGAAAAAAACCCCCCCCCCCGTGCCTGGCCTTGCCCGTTTTATTGGTTTCCCGGACCTTATCCCGCCTGCGGAGAACTTTTTCCGCGACATTTTTCGCGTTACAAAGAGTTCTTGTTCAGACCCCCCCCGGCTGCCCCTTTTCTCCAACTTCCACGTCCCCTCCAAAAACTTTTCATGCACCACGCTAAGACCAGCTCTTCCTGAGAGTAATAATTGAACCTATTCCGCTGGCGGATCTTCCCTCCGCAGCCCGTTATCCTCCCTTGAAACCTTTTTCCTCTTTGAATCATTCTTTTCCCGGAAATGGGCCCTGTTCTGCCAATGCGTCGGACTATAAAATGAGCGAATTAATCTTTTTTTTTTTTTTGCCGCTCTTCCCCCCCCTATTCTCCGGTGTCACGTTTTCACGCGCCCCTTCGATTCTCTAGGGTTTCCGTCGTCTACTTTGGAAAAGAGCATTCGTCTAATAAGAAGAGGATCCCCCCTCCAGCCCCATTTACGGTTTTTCGTTTATTTTTTAGATTCGAGTTTCAATGAGCATAGTCTTCGTTGAGCCGAAATGTTTTCATAGGACGGAGGTATCTGTTTCAGTCGCCCCCCCCCCTTCCCAGCCTTTTCCATATCCTCTTTCCCCCCCTGTTGTGTTGTTTACTCTCTTGCGTCACGATCGACCTTCCATGAAGTGGTGTTGAGTCTCCTCCCCAAGGACGAAGAAGCACGAAGAGTCCTTGCCTCCATCGTAGATACTCTCTGCACGATCCTCCTCCAGATATTTTTTTGCTGATACGCGCTCGGTCTTCTTCGGCGCGTTGGCTTTTTGAGGGAAGAAGGCCAACCTCAGGGGGTGGGTTTTGTTTTGTTACTTCTATCTCCTCTTTCCAACCAGTACCTATCGCCCCCCTCTCGGAATCTCGCCACAGACCCTCTGCATTTTCTAGAAGCACCCCTTTTTTGGAGATACCCGCAGAAGTTAAGGCCTTCTTTACCGCCTTTTTTTCTTTCCCCCCGCGATAAGTCTCTGATAACCTCTCCCCCTTCGGATCTTTTTTCCCCAATTGAAGAGGCGCGCCGATGGTCGGCAAGCTGCCTGTGCCCCAATTGTAGTTGCCGCTCCGCTTCTCGTTTTTCAGCCTCTTCTTTTTCACTGGTGTATTTAGCCGCGGTGGCCTGGTAGAACCAGCAAACGTTCACCGGGAGACGCCCCACTCTCCGGTCAGCCAAGCAAGCCCCCCACGCAAGCCGGGCCCCCCCTGCAAGAAAGTCAAATCCCCTTAAGGGAAAACTCCTTTTTCCTGAGCGAAACCTCTTCTCCTCCTTGAAAGCCCAGATCCCCCCCTTCTGAGACCTCTTTCTCCGAGGATTTTTTTTTTTTTTTTTTTGTTTCACCTTTACTTCCCCCACCTTCCTCCCTTTCTCAAGTCGCCGATCACTGTTCGTTTAGGAACAGGTTCCGCCTGGGCCCTCCCTTCTTGACATCTCTTTTTTCCCTAGGCACATAGTTTTTGCTTTCTCCTCTGAAACCTCTTCGTGACGTTTCGATATCGACTATATTTTCCCCCTTTTATTTTGTTCTTTTCCAAATTTTCCTTTTCTTTTCTTTTCATGTCCTCTTCATGCCTTCCCTCACGAGATTCCCCTTTCCCTGGGTATTTTTCGGCTGGTGGTTTGGATAGATAACACAACTCATTCAATGTAGAGTCGCGCCCCAGCTATGTTTTTCTCCCCCTTTTTGAGGACAGATAATTTTCCTCTTTTTGAGTCCCCCTGCACCTCTCCCTGCTGATCATGGATTCCCCTCCCGAAAATACAAAGGTTTCTGTTCAAAACGCCCTACTCATTGAACTTAAAGTTTTCCTTTTTTAGACAGACATCCCCCTTTGCTTTTTTTTCCCCCCGCCCTTTCTTATTCCGAATCCTCCCCTGCCAATTCTTCCAAGGGACCCGTTTTTCCGCTCTCCAAGCAATAGAGCGAGCTCTCCCCCCCCTATCTCCGCGTTTCTCTTCCCTTTTCTTCAACCGTTCTTGTTTTTTCCCCAATGAGCCCACCCGTGAGCCGGAATGCCATAGAAGGCGTTAAGAAATTGGAAGATTCTCTGTTTGCAGCCCCCCCTCTTCTTGTTTTATTTCATATCCCCCCCTCCTGGGTCTTCGACGGTTAGAACCCTTTCCAAAGAAGCTTCGACCCTCCTCCCTCGTAGAGGGAGTGATCATCCCTTTAATTTTGCTGGTCTGGTCTTCTTCCCACTGGCAGATATGTCCTGACCAAGTCCTTTCTTGAGTGTTTTTTCAATGGACCCCTCCACACCGCCCCTCTCGATGCGGAGGTTCCCGTTTTTAATTTCATAGTCAGGCACCAATTCTTTTTTGGTAGCTCCTCTCAATATGGGGCTTCCATAGTAGTTCCAATTAGGACTGAACGCTATACCAAGCCTTTCCCCAATTTCTGTCTTTTTTTCTTTTCTCCAGCTCTCTGATGAAGAGGACTATAGTCACTCCACGGACCAATAGCCAACCTTTCCGTAACTGAAAGTGCCTTTTCTTCCCTTCCCTCCCTAACCTCCCCTTTTATCCTTACCCCCCCTAGCTTGGTCTCTTTTTCCGTCCCTTCTTCATCCCGGTCCCATTTCCCTCCCGTGCCATGGCCGGAAGTCCCCCCCCATTTCGCGCAACTCAGCCTTCTCTCCAATCGAAGCGGCAAATTTCTTTTCCTTCCTTTTTGAACTTTGACAGCCCTTTCCGCTCTTCTCTTTTTCCTACTTTTTTTTTTTCGATATCTACTGTTGTGGCAAGGCCGATGGTTCCCCCCAGTCCCAAAAAGGCGTAGAATGGTTGCCTGTTTCTTGATCATATGTCTTGAGGCAATTCCCCTTTTGGTACTTCACCTTCACTTCTCGCCATGCGCCGGTCTGCCCCTGACCGGGAGAGACCGCTGAGGACCCCCGTTTGTTTGTCGTCCCCGGCGATAGGAGGTTTCTTCCAGGCAGCGTTCGCGAGAAGATTTTGCTGATTTTGACAGGCGAGGGACGGACTATTGTCTTTTCCTTGCGGGGAGGCGAGCAGAACAGCCCCCCTGTTTAGGGTGAAGGTATTTTTTGGTACTCCTTGGTTTTTTGGCCCGTCGAGTCCCAACTAGACGCCGATGAATTCCGCTCATGCGCGCCACCGTTCACAATCATTCCCCAAAAACAATTTACTTGTGCCCCCCCACGACTTTTTCCATGACACCCCCCCCCCCCCCACCGCCGAATCTTGGCTTAGGGCGGTGTGCCGCCGTTTTAAGTTAGTCTCCCTTATTGGTCATGAGGCTCGTGTTTTAGACCCTCACCAATCCCCCATAGGAATAATCCACTCCCCTAAGACTGGGCGATTTTCTACTGCAGGTGATGAAAAGTTGGTTTCCATCTCCCCCGGCCTGCTTTGGTGATCTTGCAATCAAAAACCGTGGAGTGCGTGGCCCCAGCCACTTGGCCATGGACCTGTTGTCTCAGAAAAGTGGATTTCCCCCCAAGCCCCCATGTTTCCCCCCCCCGGCATGCCCGGATCGAGGCCCCTCGCAAGTCGAGGCGCGCTGAGCTTGCGGGTGATCTTTTCTTTCCTTTTCACTATTTTGTTCTTCTTTCTTTCCCGAGGAAACCTTCCGCGGTGGTATGTATTGTCTCTCGCCCGCGGTACCAGAAATGGACGGGCTTTACCCCACTTTGTCTTTTCTTCGAACCTTTGGACGTTTCGGGGTAGGTCGCCTTATCAGCCGTAGCGGTCTTGGGAAAGTGACCTTAAGGATGATGATCGGTTTTTTTCTTTCTCGCTTTCTTTGAGCACTTTCCTTGTCATTTTCCCCACCTTTCTATCTTTGTTAGATCTCCTGATATCTCGTTATTATTCTCGTCAAATCCCTTTATGCGCCTCCCCGACCCTTGCACTCGACCACGGTCCCCGTGCAAGCAACCCCCCCTTTTCCCCACGTCAGCGGAGACTCGAGTCTCTTCACACGAAGGCGCGTAATTCCGATCAATAGTAGATCGTCGTCCCCCCCTTTTTCGCCGATTTCCAGATTACGAGATCTCTCAGAAGTCGCCCCGTCCTTTTTTTGAAATCCTGTCGCCCAAAGAACAGTGCTCGTTTAAGAAATGAGCGACCTTTTGCCTTCGCCGCCTTCTTTTTCCACCCCGACGTCAATTTCTTCCCTCTTCCAGCCACGGATTTTCGGCTTTTTTTCCCGGACTTCCGTCCAGACTTTGCATTCGTTGCGCCCGGTTCCATGATGTGCCCTTCCCCCCCTCTCCTGCCTGGCTTGCCCTCCCCCCTTTGCGTGGGCTGTTTCCAAGGATGAGATTTTTCTTTCGCCTTTTTTTTAACATAGAGGACGTTCGAGGTTTGAGACCAGCGGGGCACGCGGCCTTCCTCCCCCAACAGTTCGAACGCACTTTTTCACTGTTCTCCCTACCCCAGAAGAACTTCGACCCCCCAATCGGTGCATGTTCCCTTGCGCGTGGCAGACCATTTTCGCGCCTGTCAAATTGACTCCGTGCCTGATGATGTGCGGATAGGGACTCCTCCTCTCGGTATCGCTAGGTTTGTTCCCCTTGAGCGGGTGGTTTTCCTTCCATGAAACTTTCTCCCCCAGGCGGTCGGCAGAGCCCCCCTGCGAGATAGAAGGAGGCCCTTTTCAGAGCTAGGACTTCCGCGCGGCGCTCCCCTTTCCCTTCGCTCGACTCTCTTGCGTTTTTTTTTCCCCCCCGGTGTCCTTCCCGAGGAATTAGACTTATCTCCGAGGATCAACGCATTTTTTTTGCACGACAAGTCGTTTTTTAGAGTAGCGGCGGATCGGCGAGGTTCCCCTCTAGAATGCCGCCAGGTTGGAGTTCTCTTCCCGTAATTCTAGGCTTCTTATCTTTCTTTGCGGAGAGCACACCCCCCCCCCCCGAGCGTTAGGAATCGTTGACCCGTTGGCA
>Ga0179593_1429620_pt1 | contig 10483 bp, 12 predicted proteins | sample CZODoug2_1_08_16_FD_185931 | JGI IMG/M metagenome (GOLD analysis project Ga0179593, IMG submission 185931) | Vadose zone soil fungal communities from Angelo Coast Range Reserve, California, USA - CZODoug2_1_08_16fungal (PacBio error correction) | ecosystem: Environmental > Terrestrial > Soil >... | reverse complement strand
TCCTGTCCCTTTAAGATTTTCACCACCCCTTGACATTCGCGTTGGTTACCTGACGAATCCCGTCACTTGTCGCTGAGGCCTTCTATCTTTTCCCCCGTTTTTGGGTCTTCCACTTTTCCTTCCCATCATTCCCACCCTTCGAGGCCCTTCGTCTTGTCTCCCTCCGGAATAGAAGAGGAGAGCCACCGAGGGACTTTTTTGTTTGACCCTGACCTGCCTCTCTTTCCGTCCCGTCCACTTACTTAACCCCACCCCCTTTTTCCAAACCAGCGCCCCTTCCCCCCATTTTGCCGTACTGATCACTCTATTTTCGGCTTGCTTGTCCGGCTGTCCTTTCCCCTTTTTCCGTTCCGACACTAAGAACCCCTCCTGGCCCCCCGAGTGCGTTCGTTTCTTTGTTTTTTTCCTTCCGCCTCCTCCTGGCCGGGTCCACCCTCCTCCTTCGGCTCCTACGCTTTCTCCATATCTCCAAGAAAACATTCACTGACGAGACCCACCCTTTTAAGTTCTCCATGACTTTTCCGTTAAAGTCGGTACAAACCCCGGATTTCCCCGTCGGTTCTGGTCCCCCGAGCTCGGACTTGGGCTTTATGCCGGACTTCGAGACTACTTCCAAAAAAATCTTCAATTGAATAAGTCCCTTCCTCATACTTCTGCGACACTTCCCTTGAATCCCGAGGTTTTTTTAGGGCCCAGTTCCACTTACCACGTTTTTCGGTATAACATGCAGAGAAAGGCCTCTCCTCCCCCTTTAGCCCTTCCTTCCTGCCGAGAGTCGCGTTCCAACCCTAATCACCCAATTGCGACGGTTCCCGTTCCGTCTTCTTTATCGGTCCGCGACCCCAAAAATCACCCCCTTATGACCAGATTTTGTGCAATGTCAGGTTCTCTTTATCTGTCCTCTTTTTTTTTTTACTAACGGTAGCGACCCTTCCGGAATCAGGCGGGAAGTAATACTCCTTTTTCCGTTTTCTCGGAACTATCTTTTGCGTCTCCTCCTGTACTGTTCTTCCTGCGCAGAAATACCTGCTTACAGCTCTCCTTCTTATTTCGATCTATCTCCCTTGAACTTTTCCTGTTGATTGGAAGAGAAGGGAGAAGAGATCGGGCTTCCCGCGTACTCGCCCCCCCCTTCAATTCTTTCCGTAGATTGTGGACCCCCCTTTTACTGGCCCTGTTTGTTCTTGAGAGCCACATTCCTCTTCGTCAAAGCGGTCGACTGTGGGGGGGTATCTCTGGGTCTTATGCCTAGGTGTTTCTCTCACGGAGTCACGATTAGCGTTCTCTCCTTTTTTCCGCCCCCGTTCTTCCTTTAGGGGTATTCCCTTCAGGCTTCATTGCTGTCTTTCTGCACACCCCTATCATCCCCCCTTTTTTGCTGACCCCGAGCGATGACTGGACTTGCTAACGGCCGGTGTCATTTTCCCTCTCTGCTCCCCTGTAGCTTTCGTTTTAAACATGTTTTAGAAACTAACTCCTCCCCTATATACATGATTTTCGGGTATAGAAACAGCCCCCCCTTCCCCCAAATGCCCCAAGTACCTCCGTTGAAGCCAGAAGGAGGGTAGTACCCTCCCTCCGGATAATCAGGCGAGTTCGACCAGTTTTGCTTGGGTTCTTTTTCCAAGACCCACCTCCCGTGCTTCGCGGTTTCTTTTTTATCTTCTTTCTCTTCTTGCGGCAAGTTGTCTTCACGAGGTGTTCCAATCATAGACGTCGTTCTTCGAACGTACCGTCCGAGAACTAGGGACCAACTTGATTGGCTCAGTTTCACCTCCGACTCCCCGGGTCAAGTGCAAGCCTGTGATGGACTTCTTCTTTTGAAATCCACTTCTTCTCTCGTCTCTTGGATCAGAGGACGACCTTTTTGAATCATTTTGATAGTTTCCTCTTAACATTCCACCGAAGTGATCTTTTTGACTCTGAAGCGCTCCGATACCGGCAGCATCACTTGTCCGAGGCCCCTTTTCCATGGATTTAGGGGCTTTCCTTACTCTTTCTGCACCGCTCGGCCAATGATTCTTCTGGTTTACGGCGGCCCCTCTAATCGTTTCCCCTGGGCGTCCACCTTTTTCCTCCCCTGCTTTATCGGACATGCCGTTGCCAAGGCATCGAGACCCATTCTTTTTTGCTGCGCCGCTGCCGCGGCTCGAGTTACGCCCTCTTACGTGCGCCACTCCAAAGGCCCATCGGTCCTTTCCTTGGTTTAGCCTTCTCTTTTGATAGGCTCTTGGCTGGATTCAAGTCCCTGGTTATCCCACCCCCCTCGCCGGCTGTGCCGGGGCAATTTCTCTTCAAGGCGGCGTTCTCCTCCCCGGCTGATCGACCTCCGAACAGAGTTTACCAGGATGGCGGCGGTCGACCTGTGAAGTCCTTTCAATCATTGTTTTTGGTTTTTCCCTGTCTCCCTCGCAACCGATGTGAAGGGCAAACTCCTTACTTGCTTTTCGTCAGTTGCCTTTTCTAAACGGTTTATTTCCGATTGAGATACTTTATTAATCGCACTTCGTTCTTCTCCCCTTCCCCCATTGAAACTTTCCGAGAGAACTCAGTCTTGACTTAAAAACAGGCAACCTTGTTTTACCAGCGGCAGCGGCTAGCAAGACCCCCCCCTCGCCCATCTTTCTTTCATAATCCTAAGTGGTGTTGATTCTTGCTTATTCTTTTTTTTTCATGCGGAAAAGGGCAGAAGCTCTCTGCCACCTTGTTCTTTCTATAGCCTGATTTTCTTATTTCATGTCAACCCCTTTTCCTTTCCTGAGCTGTGCCCCTATTATACGCATGAGCGGCTTGGCGGCATTACCTCCTGTCTCCCGTTTCACGCTGCTCCTTCCCCCCCTTGCCTGCCCCCCCCCTTTGCGAGGTTTCGCACCATCGTTTTCTCTTGACTTCGGTGAAACTTCTCCCCCGTAATTGATGCGGGGATTGCGCTTCGTAGCATCCCTCCACGCCGTAAGAAGCCCTGGGCCTTCCTTTCGTTCTTCTACTTTAGCATTGACCTGCCCGGACACGCCGTCGATTGGATAGGCTCTAACCGATCGAGAGAGTTGATGTCCACCGAAAGCCGTAGGTTTTTTTTTTTGGTGAGGCCGGAGAGGATGGGAGGCCCTGACATAGCCTTCTGCGGCTTCCCTCCTTCTTTAGGATGGAAATTAATGTTCCCGCACAGCATGGCCTGACGAATGGATTCCTAACTTTCCCTGATAATTCAAACCCCGAGCGGCCAGATAAAGTTTTTCGTCTTTTCTTAATTTCACTTTTCTCTTAAATGCCCCTCCCAATTCCGCCGCTTTGTTTATAGAGATGATGGAGGATTCCCCCTTCGACCGCTCTGTGTCGGCTATCTCTCTTCTCTCCAAGACACCAAATCGCTGGAGATATTGATCCATGCTCCCCCTCTTCTAATTTCTATTACGGGACGCGCCTCCTTCTCTAAAAGGTTACAGGACCAAGGAGAGTTCCCGATTCCAAGGTCCTTCGCCTCAATTTCGCCCTATGGATTCCCCTTGACGTTGCTTCTGGAAACTGCGGCACCTATATTGAGTTTACCACGAGATAACTCCCAGAAATGCGACTCTTCTATTCTCCTCCCGACAACGAGTCTGGATTTTGATTTCGGCGTTTTTACCGAGGTGTCTCTCTTTCGCGCCTGCTCTTTCCTTCTGGATTCAAGGACCCTGCGTCAATTTTCTGGTTTGCCTTGTTTTTTTTGATATCCCAAAGCCCATCAGGGATCTGAGATTTCTTCTTAGTTCTTTTCCTTTCCTATAAATCTGGACCCCCCATTTGAGAAGACGAGGAGGTCGACAGGCAGGGGCCTACCCCTTTTTCTAGTCTTTTTTGTTTCCCAGCCTGTGATCGACCTTCGGACCTCGCCGGACTTCCCATCCCTCCCCTGAGCCCTTTCTCTCCCGTCCTTTTTCTGCCGGTTAGAGCTTCCCCTGGTTCACCCCCCTACTTTGCCGGGTCTTCCCCTTCCGCTTTCCGGTCCCTCATCCTTTTCCACTTTCCCGTGACTGTGATGTGTCAAGAAATATGTCTGATCACCGCTTGCCGGGCAGCCCTTTTTTCTTCTTTTTGCAGGTCTCTGGGTCAAGTAACCGTGCCGTCCATCTTCTACCGATAGCTTAGAGGCTGAGCGTTTTATTTTAGTTATGATTCCGTGATAGAGGAATCCTGTAACCTCTTCTTCGCTTTAACCGCTTCTTTTCTTTTCCCACGCCTTGATGACTCCCCTTATTAAGTTGACAGGTGTCGAACCAGGATGCTTCGACCGTCCTCGCACCGTGATCAGGCCAACCTCGTAGACTTCTCCGTTCGTTATCGGTCCCGCATGGTCTTGCTTTTTTTGTCCTTCCTCTTACAGAGACCCCCTCCTACGTCGGAGTCAGTTCGTCCGGCTTATTGTCGACCGCTTCGGACCATCCTTTTCCTTCCAATTGACTTTGACGCTCGGTGATCTCCTCCCCTTCAAGTACACTGTGTGCCTTCTTACTTTTCCTTTTAATGTTGTGGTAGGACCGATTCCCTCCTGTCCATGATTTCTGGTGTTGAGATCTTGACCCTCGGCAATAAGTCAGCTTTATAGTTTTTGACACCCCTGGACTTTCCCATTTTTGGTATCCACCCCCCAAATGTAAGCCCATCCATTGACCCTCCGTAAAGCTTTTCTATTCCCTTTTTTTAGTCTTTGCATTGGCTGTGTGCCTTCTTTTTATGCGCAGACCAATAATTGCTGGACCGAAATTTTTGCATCCCCCCCTTGCCTTTGTCCGGTCCCAACCCTACCCCATGCGGCTTTCGTGGTTTGCCGGACACCCAACGGGGTCCCGGCATCGCCCCTGCGTTGACAAGCGAATCACTCTGGAGTTTCTCCCCCCCCCCCCCCCATGGTCAGTTTTCAGTGGCAGAGGTTTAGTCTAGTGTCCCGCCTCCTCGCGAGTAAAACTCCTCCCCAACTCGTTGTCACATAATAGTTTTCAATGTTCTGACCCCTTAAGTTTTCAGCCCCTAGTTTTTTTTAAATTTTGTCATGCTTCTTCCTAAAGAGTCCCCAACCTTTGATACCGATTTCCACTAAACGGTGCCGCCCTCAGGAGAGTAACCGTCGGCGTTCGTTCTTCAATGGACCCCCCAACAGCATCGCTGTGGGACACCGAGAACAGCAGCAGTCTTCTCTATTACTATTTTTTGTTTAGCGAGGTTTTCTTCCCGTTGCCGACGTTTTCGTCGTTTTCTCGGTAATACCAAGGAGAAGGCATTTCCTCGTTTTTTTGGAGGTATGACGCCCTCCTAACCGTTTCGCTGGGTACGAGTTTGAGAGAATTCCCAAGGGCCCGCTCGCGTTTTTTACATTTCTTTTGGCACTGCCTCCCCCTCCACCCATTTAACACTATTGCTCTTTCATCCCTGGCATTCTCTACGTAGTTCTTGTTCCCGTAGTTTTGTTCAGTGTTTTTGCCCGCGACGGTCCTCGCACCTCGACTAAACCTCAGTTTTGAGCACCACCTCGACCTTCCCCCCCTTTTCTTCTCTTACCACTTTTCTTGCCGGGGTTTTCCTTTGGTCCCCAGTCCTCCATAAGAAACAAGCCGGGCGAGGTAGTGTTCTCCCCGCTATGTCCTCGCGGGCCGACATCCCTTGCATAAGTCTTCTACGATGTTATTCTCAACACGTCCTCACGCACCCCGGAATACGACACGGGGTCCAGTCTCCCATCTTTATAGAGGTGGTTTTCTTATTCCTGTTATCCCACCCCCCCTTCTTTTTTCATCCCATAGCTGATACATGGCTTTGCGTCTTCCCCTTCTCTAAATGCCACCCCCCAGATCAGGACTGTCCCTCGGATCCCTCTGGTCACACTCTCCCGTAAGCCTTTCCACCGCTTCCACCCGATGCCTTTCTCCAGATCTCAATTTATTTTGAATTTAGATCCTCGAAGGAGTCGGAGTCAACCTCGCCCGCTCTGTTTCGACCCAATCTACCGGTTTCCCTTTTTGTTCTCTTTCTGGCCGGAACCCCTACCTTTATCCATATCCGAGCTCCAATCGCCGGGCTGTTTTGCTTTTATAACTAGATAGTACCTTCCCTTCCTCATGAAATACAACAGGTTAAACTGGAGGTCTCCCGGCTTGCCTGTCACTTCCCTGTGGTCTCGGCGTTTTTTCCTAATTCCTACCATACCTGAGCCTACGAAAGAAAGAGTACCCTCTCTCTTCGATTCCGGAAATCAGGGGCGTCCTAGCCTTCCTCCTTCGCCGATTCACTGGGGGCGCATTTCGCAAGGGAGTGTGCTCGGCAGGATTGGCTGGCCAAAGGAACGTCTCCTTTTCACGTGAAGGAAGGTTTTTGTACTGGCATCGGCGGCAACTGGCCTCCCTGTTGCATTCGGTGTCGATTTCATTTAGTCTTTGGTCGCTCTGGCGTACCGTTTTGATCTTTTGACCGTTAGACTCTCTTTTCTGTCGGCCGATGTATATTTCGAGGAGGATCTAGCCCCTCCCCCCCCTCTCCTCTGTTCTGAGTTTTTTCTCGACCCCCCGACCCAGCGGTCGTCGGGCCTCTCCCATAGATATTTAGACTTAAGTTTTCTCCTTTTTAAAACTTTTGTACCAGACCGCCCCAACCGCAGCATCATCCTGATTTGATTCTTTATAGAACCTCCCCCACTTTTAAAAACCTCCCTGCCGTTTTTTTACCCTTGGGGGCGGTTTTTCCTCTTTCCCAATATTTAACGTTGATACTCCTGTGCTCCGCTCTACCCGTCTTCACCGCCTCACCCCAGTCCCCACCCTAGTAATGCTTAGAGAGACTTCCCCCCTGAGCTGGTTTTAATCTATGATTAGGGGTTCCCTAATTAAGCTTTTCCTGCGGGCCCTCCTATACCCCTTCCGCCCCCCCTCCGACCCTTGGAGACATATGTAGCAGGCCCTTTTCCATCGCTCTCCTTCGGGTCACCTTCACTCCGTTTAGTGTCGGCGGAGCACTAGAAATAGGGTCTAGGTGGATTTTTTCTTCCGTCCCAGGAATAATGTTTCTTTTTTTTCTTCCGGCATTAACGTTTCCTTCTCTCGTGTCTGGTCCTCCTCTCCGCGGGTACGCGCAGCATCGACTGCCTTTTTCCAAAGTTGTATAGTATTCTTTTTTTTCTTCCCCCCGTTGCTGAACTTTTCAACTGAAGGCGGATAGGTGTTGACTTTTCCCCCTGCATTTTTTTCCTGGTACTTGTTCCCTAGGCCATTGCTTGGCTCCCCTTTTTTCCGAAAGCAGTTCACCCCTTCCCCCTTTGATTTCGTTGATAAGACGAATGATCCGTCCTCTGCCTCCCCTCATTTCAGCCCCCTCAACCTAAACCTCCGCGGTCGGGTTCTCGATAACGCCTTCCTCCTATCAGGACTTAAGTGAGGACCCGTTCGAAGGCAGGCTGTACTTTCCAACCAGATTGTGAGGTCCCATTTTCTGTCGAGAAGGAGGGAGAGATACTCCCCCTATCTTTTAGACACCTCCCGATATGACTGTATTTTTCGCGCTCCTCTTTAACGACTTCTTACACTTTTTCAATCTCAGTCCCCCCCTCTCATTTCTTTCTTTAAAACAGAGCAAAGGGACTGGTTCTTTTGAATTCAGCGCCCGAAAAGTTTTGCGTCTTTCCGCGCTCTTTAATCACTTTCTGTCGTTGGAGCCGCGACTGAACTCTATAATAGAGGGAGATAAAGCCTCCCGATGCACAAGGTTAGCCCCGCAATACCGGGTGAACGCCTCCAACAACCTCTATCTTCCTCCCCTCCTTCCTTTGTGTGGTTTTTATTTGTGTTTGTTGCGCTGTACCCCGTAGGACGATAAGCTGAAAACCTTTTCCAAGCGCTTTCGGGTGATCTCCCCCTTTTCCTCGATTTTTCTTCTCTGCTTTTATTTCACCCTCGGTACTTACCCCTCCCTCGAGTGGCATTATACGGCGTGGAGAGTCGGCTCTCCCCTTTGGTCGCTCCCTCTCCGTATTATTACTCCCCTTTCCTTGAGAGTTTTCCCGTCAAGAACTGATTCTCTTTTTTGCAAATGATAACTGCATGAAGGTTCTTTCTCCGCTTTCGGCGATTTCAACCTTTGACGTAAGAAGAGTCTTTTTCGCGTCTCTTCTTACGTGACTTGATTTTCTCCTCTTTAGACGGCTGGGACCCTTCCCCCCTCGGACGATTTTGATGGCTTAGAAGGAACGTGGCCTTCTTCTTTCAAAGATAGTAGCGAGCCTTTATGCCGAGCTCCCTTCCACCCTCGATTTTCTTTTTTGGCTGGAGGCCGCGGGCTGGTCTTGCTTGACGCTTTTATTCGATCGGCAAGAGGCCTTTTTAATGTTCTCTATTGCGTCCGCTAAGGACCAGCCATGGCGAGAAACGCTGTAGCCTCTCTCCCCCAGTGATCGAATGCCTTTAACGTTCAACCCCGAGCTCCTCCTTTGTGATTTCTTGTTTGGACTCATTTTTCTGATACATAGTCGATGCACATTGTCCCGTCGGATGCTTTTTTTTATTTGGGCTCGCTCTCGCTTCCACCTCTTTAACTTCGGCCTACTTTACGTCCCAGATCAACATGGTCTTTCGAGGTTATCCCCCCAGCGACCCATCTAACGTCGAATGTTTTATTCTTTTCGTCAGACAGCCCCTTCTTCAGACTTTTGCCTGTGACCGAAGCAGAATGGAACGATAAAGGCACGCCCGCTAAATTTCCCTTTTCTTGTTTATTGCAGGGCCGGCTCCCCCCCCCCCTTTCAACCCTGCCCAGAAGTGGCCCCCACGGCTCTTCACATCTTGATGCAGCTTTCAGCTTTTATTTAACGCCCTGCTTCCTGAGAGCTTCCCTGGGTATCTTTTTGTACACAACCTCGGTTCTTATTCCTCTTATTATCTTTATGGACGAACATCCCCGCCACGGCCTTCCCACAGTGAGTTTTTGCCTTGGCCTCCCCTGTGTTCTATCACTTTATCCCCCTCCCCCCCCCCTAAGTGACTGACGCGTTTTTCCCGGTCTCTTACTACAAGTTTTCCTGCTCCCCCAGTATCCCAGTCTGCAGATGTGAGATTAAGACCGGGCTTGTATTTCCTATTAACTCTCTTTTTTTCCTTGCCCGCTTCTAGTTATTTGGCTACGATAACCCCGATGACGCCCGCATCCCGCCTCAATCAACGCTGAGCGACGTTTCTCGCCGCCCTCGGTGACGCGATTTTTCCTTAGGAGACGCACCGCTCCCCGAATGCATGTTTTTCTTTGCCGCCTGATGTCCCGTCTCGCGACCCATGCAATTTCCAATTGTGGGCTTTCCCTAAATCCTTGCGCACGGCGGGAAGGTCATATCCCCTCTCGTTCCTGGTAGTTCGTTTCCCTTGTGAGACGGCATCCAAGGTGAATTTGCAACCATAGGTTTTCTACTTTTTCCCCCCCTCTTAGAGCTTGCTGGTAGTGCGGTATTCTTCTTGAGCGTTCCTGGTCTTTCTGTCTCCCTACTACGAACCGATTATGACTCCTCCGGGCCGTCAGTCACTTTTTTCCTCTAGGATCCCTTTTTCCCGAGCCTCCCCCCCCCCTGAGTCGAGGATACACCTTGCAACTTTACACTTGAGGCCCCGGTTCTCCTTACTGTAAGTGGTTTTCCTTTTTTTTTTTCCTGGCCGACATCCGTGACGAACTTTCTAATTGTTAGCTTTTCTTCATTGGGGCCTGGTATCACGCCCGGCCCTCTGTCTTTCCCTGGAATTGAGCTCTTTATCTAAGAAATGGCCTTCCCGACTTCCCTTTATATCAGATGTCTCCTTTTCCCATCTTTTGTGGTCCTTCCCTTTCTTCCCCGCCCCCTTTTCAGGATATTGTGTTGCGTCTCTCAACGGATAAGCGACCGTATCGAGCTCTAGCCACCGAGTGAAATTCCATTTGTTTTTGCGCACCAGACCTCCACGCCCCGACGCTCCCCTCTTTAGGATCTCTTTTCCCATGTTTCTTCTGCCGTTCATTGTCGTGCTTTTTCCTTCTTTCCTCCGCCCGCCATCCTGAGAGAAAGTGCTTGGATCTCCAGCTGGTAAAGCGAGTTGACTTTTTTCTCCCAAAACCTCCCGTCGCTTCTTTTGTTTTAGGAGATGCCCGGCAGCACGCCCCTCAAGATACACGCCTTGTAGGCCTAGACACCTTGTGTTTTTACTTTTCGGGGCTTTTTTTTTTTTTGATCCGGCCGAGGTTTGTCTAGTTTTCCCCAGAGATGACCTTTAGCCACTGAAAGACCTCTCCCCCATACTAGTTTCAATTTTTGGATGACATCGCCGCCTCTTCCTAGTTCCTTTTCGCTTGCCTTCACGAATACACCACTCTTGACCCACCCCCCTTGACAACCCGGTGGATTCCCCGTCACGTCAGCAGAAACGGTGCGTTTTCCCCCCCTGTTTGAAACACCACCAACTCGGATTGTTGTTCTACCAGCGCTCCCCCCCCTCCTCCTTCT
>Ga0179593_1732599_pt1 | contig 10484 bp, 16 predicted proteins | sample CZODoug2_1_08_16_FD_185931 | JGI IMG/M metagenome (GOLD analysis project Ga0179593, IMG submission 185931) | Vadose zone soil fungal communities from Angelo Coast Range Reserve, California, USA - CZODoug2_1_08_16fungal (PacBio error correction) | ecosystem: Environmental > Terrestrial > Soil >... | reverse complement strand
ATATCGGGCCGGGTTCTCCGTTCTTTCCAGTGCCGTGCTCCGTGCGGCTCGGTTCTCCCCCCTCTTTCTTTTCCGATGCGTCGTTTGATGATAGGAATGGGGCTTCCTCCCCTTCCCTTCTTTTCCTGTGTGGGATAGTATGATAGAAAGGATCCTCGTTCCCGTGAAAGCCGACATTGGACTTCTTTTTTCTTTTCGACGTTCGCGATCATGGCCGGTTGAGGCGCGTTTTTCCCCCCCCTTCTTTCCCCCTCCTCTAGCTAATAGACGGGGACCCCTTGTCTCTTATCTAAAGATCACCCATTCTTTTTGGGAACGAACTACGCGTGGGGGGACCTTTTCCCTCTCTTTCTCCCTCCTCAGCCTCACATATTGCGAGGGCACCACTCATTCCCCGCCCTCCTCCGTATGGCTGGGCCTCTTCCTTTCTCCCTGAGGGAGGTCTCTTCTTTTTCCTCCCTTTTCCTTTTTTCCCTACGCGATTAAAGCGCAAGAAGGCTGAGGTTCCGTGTTTCTTTTTCGTTCCCCCTGCCTGCTTTTCTTCCCCTGAAAATTGCCAAGTTGTGAAGACAGCGCTCTTTTTTCTCCCTTTTCGGTGTAGGAGATGAGGGACTTTTCTTTTCTATGTTGGGTGCTGTCTCTTTCTCTGAAGGTAGTCCTTTCACCTAGGTTTTTTCCCCTTTTTTCTTTTTTTTTCCTTTTTTTCTTGTGACCAGCGATGGCGTGTAACGGGCTGTCCTTTCCCATCCCGAAACTAAAGTCTCTTTTTGCGCCCGAAAGAATCGTGCCTTTCTCTTCTTCTATCTCTTCCCTCTCCTGCCTTGGGCAGATAGATGACAGCAGGGTCCTCTCCTCCTACTGGGCGACGAGAATCGCATGCCCCTCTTGACCGAAGCGATAAATGGTCCATCTCTGTGCCCCTTCTCTTCCGCTGTTGCGGGCCTTCGATGCCGCGTAATGATTCCCCCATACCTTCAACTATATATTCCCTCCCCTTTCCTCTGTCCCTTGCTCATAGTGGTGGTGAGCTTTTCCCCCCTACACGACAGGCAGCGAGATTATGGGTCCCCCTCCCTCCCCCCCCCCTCCCACAAAGTAGTGTTCTCTTCCCTTTTGTTTGTTCAGGGACCCACTTTTTGCGGGGGAGTGATACGGCCATACCTGTTTTTCCTTTCTCCTAGAATCCTCGTTTCTAGGGCTTTTTTTTATTAATGGAGGAGGATAATGTCTTCTCTTCTATTCATGGTGGATGCAGCACCCGTTTTTTTTTCTTTTCCGTTCACCAGCGAGTCTGGGCCCTTTTCCCCCCCTTTTTTTTGGTCAGTACTTCCAAATTCTTTTTTATTGAGTCGGTGAGAATTTACTTTTTTGTCGGCCCTCTGTCTTTTTTTTTCCTTTTTTTTCTCTGCCAGCATCTGGAGCTGTTACTCTCTTTCCCCTCGCGTTCATCAGGGTGTTTCTTCTGGCATGTTAAAGACCTCCCCCCCTTTTTCTCCCTTTTTTTCTTTCCGCACGAAAACTGCCTTTTTTTTCCTCTTCCGGTGCACGCGCTGATGCCTTTTGGAGTGACGAATTTCCCCCTTTCTTCTCTCTCCGTGGCGGAAACATCCCCTTGTTTTTTTTTTTTTTATTCATTCGCCCCTTCCCAGTGTGATGCTGTGCGACCTTGTCCCCCCTTCTTTCTCGGATCCTGATGTTGAGCTTCCCCTTCCCCCCCAAACAAAAACGAGTGTGTTCCTGCCAGCCATGGATCGGTGTCCCTTTTGTCTCTTCACTTCTTCTCTCCACGCAGGTCTCTCCACCTGGTTTCATTTTCCTTTTTTCTGCTGTATTTCTTTTTTCTATCGACCACGGGCCACGGCTTTTGTGAGTGCTGTTGGACGGTTTTTTGTTCGATCTCGGCGCGGGACCTCTTTGCCCAGACGGGAAGCGTTCCCTTCCGTGGGGCGGGCAAGAGGTCTTTTTCACGTTGGGAGGAAGGAGTGTCGGGACCTCTCTCTTCACTTTCCTCTTAAGATCCTCTTTTCTCCCTAACCTTGATGAATGGTGCTTTCCGTTGCGTGGGAACACTTCTCTTCGACGGTTGGGGGAATTAACTTTTTCCTTTTAGAGAGGACTTGGCGATTTTTTTTTCTTTTAAGTTCTTGTGGCGTTTCTTTTTCACGAGTGTTCTTAGAACCGCTTTTGTACAGATTTATGAAGATAGGTCGTACGGGGTTTCCCTGGCCTCGACGCTGGCGTCCACGGCGCCCCTGACAGACCAGAGGCAGCGTCCCCCTCTCTTTCCTCCGGTAGGCCAGCGTTTTCCCGTTCTGGTGGCGATCCCCTTTTTTTTTTTCGCCACATGCAGGGGCTTCCTTGCCCATGACGGAAATTACCGCTTCTTGATCGTGGTGGGTTTTCATCAAGACCAGGTCTCTCACCTCCTTCCCCTGGCCGAATAATGTGTTTCTTCTTCCGTCCTCCGTTGGTGTTGTTATCTGCAAAGGCCTCGAAAAAAAGTTTGGGTTTTTTCTTTTGGAATCCCGGCAACCCCCTTCAGATCAGTGGACATGGCTCCCTCCCCCCCTTTCTCTCGAGTAAGTTCCGACTTGGCGACCCATTTCATCCCATCCGGCCAGATGCCCTCCCCTTTTTTTTTGTACGAGGAAATAGGTCTTTTTTTTCTCGTGGAACAGCCAGCGCCTCTTCTTATGACCGTTGTACCACAAGTCTCCCCTTCCCTCATCTCTTGTCCCGCGGTTCGCCTTCCCCGAGCGAAGCACTCCTTTCTTCCCTCCTCCTCGCAAAGGAAACATCGCCAAGGCTCAGCCAACAACCGTTTCTCCCCTTTATCGTCTCTTTCCCCTTCCTCCCCCGCGAAAGAAGCGCTTCCCTATCCAGGGATCCTCTGCCGCAAGAGCACAGGAACTTACTCCCTTTTTGCCACGGACAATCACCCCCTCCCACTGGCTGTAGGCTGCTCCCCTTTTCTTTCCGCCACATGTGAATTCTTTTTTTTCCCCCTCTCTCCATCTCCACGACGTAGACCGTCAACATCTCTTCCGTTCATCTCAAATCCGTCGTCTCTCACGCCACATCAGGAACAGTTCCCTCCCCCCCTTTTTACATGGCCATGAAACCCCGTATTTTTCCGTCTACGACGTCCCTCCTTTTGGTCTGGCGGCAGAAACTCCTTTGTAACAAACAAGGCAGTGTGTTCTCCCCATAATTTTTTGATCCCAGATCCCTTTCCAGCAGCCGTTCCCACCCCCTTTTTTTTCCCCTCCCCTACAATGATGGCGATGAAGCTTTTCGACTGTTAGATAAGTGGGGATTTTTCCTTTTCACCGGGGGGTTTTCCCCCCCCCACCCTTCCCTGTCTTCGGCACTAAAGCTCATGAAAGCTCAGCTCTTTTGGTCGAGCCGTTTTCCTCCTTTCTGTCTGACAAATAAAGACGAGCGCGTTTTTTCCCCATCGCCAGTGTCACCTTCTTTTTTCCCGGCCGTGAACCGTCACGGTATTTTCCCTTCCCCCTCTGGCTGGAGAGCAACGAACGATCACCCCTTTCCCTTGCTGCACCAGCACGTAGAATTCGCCGTTTTCCCAGTACGACGGCGCCCGCCCCTTTTCCAGTACTGCCCCTTCCCTCGTAGATTGAAAGGCCCCATTTTTCCTTTTTGTGGCTGCATCCAGCATTCGTCGTCTTCTGACTCTTTCTCTCTTGAAGACCATGAGAGCACGCCAGGACTTTCTTCCTGCCCATAGAACGAGGATGCGAGGTCCTTCCTCCCCTCATGCCAGCGTCTGTGCCGCTCCCTTTTTTTCTTGTCGAAAAACCGGCCCCCCTGCGGTTGTCTCAACACGAATGTGGACGGCGCAGCTTCCCTTTCCCCCTCTTCGGCTTTTGCTTCCGCCAGCGCGCTTCTCTTTCCCTTTTAGCCCCATCGTCAACCTGCGGTGGCACTCGGATAGGTTCTCACCGGTGCATCATCGCGAGTATAACTAACTCGGTCTCCTTCCCCCTCCTTTTTCCTTTTTTTTAAGAAGAGAGGCATTCCCGTATTTTTCTGCCCCTATGGGCATTCCTTTCTTCGTCTTGGACGGGAAGAGATAGCCCCCCTCGGCTTTTTTTTTCCCCTCTCTTTTCTTGCCCAAATTCAGGGAATCTGCCTCGATTGGGAGCCACCATCCCCCTTTCCCCCTTTTCCGTCCTGGCTATAGCCTTTTTTTTTTTCTTTTCTCCCCGTTAACGCAATAGCGGTAAGACGCTTCCCCTAGGGAAATTTTTACTACCTGCCCCTCCCTCGCCAGCCCCCATTGCTGCTTTTTTTGAGCAGGAGAAGCCCCCTCACGACGTTCGCGGCACAACGCTTTCCCTTTTCGCATGCACAGTCGGTCATGCTGCTTCACCTCTCCCTCGTAGGAGAACGGATTTCGTCTTTAGCACGCGGTCTTCCAGCACTCTTCCCCTTGACGCACCTGGGCGGTTGTCCGTATTCCCCCTTTTTCTTCGCGCGGGCGGTAGCCGTAGATTCTGAGGCTCACTTTTCGAAGTGGCTTGGCCTTCCTCTTCGGTCCCCCTGACGCCACGAGATTCCGCTCCTTATTTTGACTTTATTTTTTTTCTTCCTTTTTCCTCGTGCCCGCCCAGTCACCGGCGAGTCTTTCTTCCGGATCAACGCGCCGAAACGTCCCCTTCCTTCCCCTTTCCGGGGCCACCGACGCATAAGTCCTGTCGTCTCATTTGCCCCCTCAACGATGAGGAATCCTTGCGAGAAGACAGCATTCCCTCATGGTTCTTACCCCAAACAGTCGATCATCAAACCTCTTTTTTCTTTTTCTCTTATGAGGCGAACGCGCCGAACGGACGACACGGATCACGTGAGCATCCCTTCCCTGTTCCCTCCCGGAAGCCACAGGCCAATAGATTTTTTTCCCTTGGAAGGGTGCTTCGGGGAGTAAGCGTCACTTTTCTCCCGTGTCGCCGTGCGGCGCGTTCGGCCTAATAAGTCGAAATTCCTTGGATGCTTCTTTTTTTTTCTCTGGGACTGGTGCGGTCGGAAAACATGAATTCCTAGGATCCTCCCTGTTGGTTGACCTGTATCGCTTTTTTCTCCGACATGGACGTAGCGGAGGTGGCCCTCGTGTCCTCTCCCTCCCTGGCCGTTGAGGCGAGTTGAAGCCGGCCTGTCTTCTTTTCCCCCTTCGCCGGCTTTGGCGGGCACGATTACCCCGCTCTCAAGATCACCACGGATAGGAGATCGTGGCGGCTTTTGACTCCCCTCCTTTTTTTTTTTTCCCTCTCCGGAAAGGCCAAGGCACGTTTTCCTTATCAGCTAATCGACGGCGACCGACCACGATGGGGGGCCTCCTTCAACGGCCCCGTGCGGCCCTTTTTTCTCCTCAGTGTGGGAGAGGAACGCGATGCTGAACTTCCCCTCTTTTTCGTGCCTGCTTGGGCTAGCCTGCTTTTCCCTGCGATCGTTTAGCGGGATTCCGAAACTCTGCCCTACTTTTTTTTTCTGTTATCAACGGGGAGGTGTAGGCGTTTTTCTTTTTCGCCCCATATGGGGGCTGGCTTCCTTCGTGCAGGTAGTCCTCCTAGGGGACGTTTGCCTTTGGGCATTAGTGCTGACCCTCCTCTTTTTTGTGGACGTTTTGACAACAAGTCTCCTCTCTCCCCAGGCGAGGTGTGAACGGAAAGGGGGATGGTTCTGAAGGATATTTTTTCTGAACCTTAGTGGGCGCTCGCTGCCCTTTTTCCGAGGGCGAGCGCTTTCCCCCCAGGAAGAGGGTTTTTTTTTTTGCCACTCTATGGGGCCGAACCCCCCCCCTCTTCCGCCGAAACATGTTCATCTTTCTTTTCCAGAGTAAGATGTGGCGTTTCTTTTTTTTGATGACCCCTGCACCGATGCACTTAGGATTCACATCACCTCTTCCCCCTTTCTGGTTCTAGCATTGATCATAGTGTGTTGAAGATCTCCTTTTTTCTTTCCTTTTTTAAGCTTTAGGGGCAAAGATCTCCTCCTCCCACTGGAATCCAAGGAATTTTCAGTTCGGACCCCCCATGGCAGGGGGAGGGATCGTTCCCCCCTTTTTTCGACCTTTCCTCGAATCTCTTTTTCGGGCTCTTTCCTCTAGCCGGTCACTTCATGGCGGCGCCATGGTCTTCCTCGGGCTAGTTGGCTTTTTTTTTCTGAAGAACCGGTTGGTCAGTCGGTGGCGCCTTTTTTTTTTTTTTTTCTTCCCTTCTTCAATGATTGGGCGTTTTGGCATCTCCCCTTTGCCTTCTTCCTGGATCGTTCTGATGGCGGCGGTCGGCGCCTTCTTCTTTCCTTCCGGCAAGATGTCATGCGGTCGGTGTTTTTTTTCTTTTTTTTTTTTTGATCGTGGTGGTTTCTTGCATCTTTTTCCCGACCGTGACGGTCACGGCCTTCCTTTTCGTCAGCAGCACGTGACAATTTCCTCTTTCCCCAATCCCGCACCATAACGCACCGATCTTTGGTCAGCCTCTTCTTCTCCGACAAACGAGCAAGGTTCCTTTTTTCCCTTTATTTCCGAAGCAAAGGGTGGAGGCGTTTTTCCGAGCCGTGGCCGGACAAAAGAAAAAAACCTCCCCCCTCCTCTAAAGAATGGTTGGGAATCGGCCCCTTTCTTTTTTCGCCGTGATGAGATTTTTTCCCCCAACCCCCCATGGACAAACTTTTTTCCTTTTCTTTATGTTCGTCCCTTCCCGTCATCTCCTTTCACCTCCGGAGGTCGGCCGCCCCAGCCCTGGCTAGTGCCCCTCCCCGCCACGAAGGTATAGGCGAGGCAACCTTTTCCCTCATGTTCACTGTGTTGTAGATGCTGTACCTGTTTTTACCACGTTCCCACGGCACGGGATGTAGATGGAAACTTTTCGAGTGTGTTGACGGTATAAGTCGTGTCTCCCTTTTTCCCCCCCTTTTGGGGCTACAAGACGGAATCTCTTTCGCTCCATGGTCCGGTGTGGGACGGCAACTTTTATGGAGAGGACGTCCCTTTTTCTCCTTTCCCGAGTCTACTAGGAGATTCTACCTCTTTCTTTTTCTTTTTCTGGCGGTTGAGCTTGGAATCGATGTTCTCTAAGATAGGGAGACGGTTTTTCCCCTTTTTGCGGACGAGGCAGCGGCCTTTGCTTTTTCTTCTCCTTTTTTAGTTGGCGTTCCGCTCGGGCCGACTCCCCCCTCTTGTGGAAAGATTTTATTCTCTTTCTTTTTTCCCAACGTACTGAACGGCTCTCTTGCTGGCTGTCCACGGCTTTCTTTTTCCCAAGACAGAGGGAATTTTTCCCCCTCTCGAATCGCGCCAGCTTTTTTTTTTTTTCTTCCCCCGTTGATGGTGGAGATAAGCCTGGTCGCCCTTTCTGAAGGAAATGATAGGAAATTACCCCCTCTTTTCCGGTCTGGATAATTACAATGATATTGGTGGTTTTTTTTTTTTACTCCATTCCTTATACAGCGGGGACAATAGCAGCGTTTCTTTTTTTTATATATATCTTTTTAATACTCTCTTTTTTTTTTTTTCTTTCAGGACGAATTTTTCCGTTTGAGAGAAAAAAAGCTCCTGGTCAACGATTTTTCCTCCCCTTTTCAGACCCCCAACACCACGATCAGTGGGATCTTTCTCCCATGCTCTCGGTAATTCCGATCATGTCCGTCTTTGTGGCACCAGGCTGATAGCCCCCTCCCTTTTTCGTAGATGGCCGACCTTTTTTTCTTTCCCCCGCTGCTTGAGCGAGATGTTTTTTCCTTCTCTTTTTCCAGCCAGTATCTGAAGGCGACTCTTCTCCCTTTCCCAGTAAGAAAGAGAGCCCGACCATCTTCCCCTTTTTCCTAAGAAAAATAGTTAGGAACTTAATGAACTTGCCCCCCTTCAAGTACAGAAAAGGAAGACAGTCTCTTCCCCACTTCCACAAAAGTAGAAAAATCATCCGTGGTCCACTCACCTTCCCACTTCAAGAAAGCCTTCCTCTCACTTCATCAAGGGGAGAGTAGAAGAATCGACTCTCTCCTCCCCCCACAGTACGATGAAGAACCCCCTCTTCCCCCCATAAAATAGTTGAGTAACCTCCTGAGGATGATCTTCTCTCTTTTCCCCCGCCAATGAATGATTAAAGCGCAGAGCCTCTCCCGACGTAGAAACCCATCAGCGCGACGGAGGACTTCAACCCTTTTTTTCCCATACAGTGAAGTGGCAAGTGGTCCCTTCTCCTCCCCTTTTTTCCCCTTACAGCATCGACAAAACCGGTGTACTTCTTAGAGAGTGTGAACCCTTCCTTTTTCTCCCCTTTTTTTTTCTTCCTTTCCGGAACGTCAGAAAGCAATTTTTTCGGGCCTAACCTTCCTCTCCACTCACGTGTGGCAGATTGAATTTCCCTCTCTTTTTCCCCCATTCAGGATCCCTCTTTTCTTTTTCCAGCGCATTTAGCCACAGCCTTCTAACCCGACCATGATGGAGATATGATATTTTTTCCCATCTCTTGTTAATAGAAAGTGGGATGTTGTCTTCCCCCTCATCCAGCACTTTTGACTTAGGAAATCCAGCTTCTCTCTTTTGCGGGAACTTGTCGGATTGTCGAGCCGTCGCTCGGCAGTTTCTTTCCTTTTTTTTGGTGCAGGTCTTGGAACAGGCCATCATCTCCTGTTCACCGGCTGATGACGGCGCGACGTTTTCCTTCTTTTTTTTACAGCTTTTGGGGCTGGCAGCGCACGCCACCTCTTTCCCCTTCCACCATCTTGACGGAATAACATTTCCTCCGTCGCCGGCCCGCGCCATCAGGAACTCATCCCCCCTTTCTCTTCTCCCCGCCCCGATGTTTTTCAGTACTGGCCAAAACCTCCCCCTTTCCTTCTTTTCTCCTCGTCGAGGGAAACGGCCCCTTCCCAACCGGGTTTGCTGCCATCCACGCATTCGTTTTCCTTCTCCCCTCCCGAAAGCCCCTAGCCGATGAAGGACCATGAGCGCCTCCCCTTCCCTTTTTCCGTCCCAGCCTCTTTTCCTCCTTTTCCGCGGACCGAGAAACGCGTTTTTTCGATTTCAGTCGGAAGAAGCGAACACCCCTCCCCCTCTTCCTCCCTCTTCCAAGACACCTTTCCCCCCTCTCCCAGTGGTCCGAACTGACATTCCATGGGTGACTTCCCTTTCTCAGACAACGAAGGTGACGGCGAGATCTTTGTCCCCCTCTCCCTGGTCGTAGAAGAGGGTCTTCGGCTCTTCAACACACGATGAGAAATGCTAGCACCATCGTCCCTTCCCCTCGTAGTGATAGGTTTGGTGAACCGAAGTGCAATCGGTGCCTCCTTCTTCCCCCTCCTCGAGGATAAAAGTAACTACGCTTTTCTCTCTGGACCTCGAGAGATTCCGATATGGACCATGTGCTTCCTGGGTCTGGAGTGTAGTCTTCCCCCTAGGGGAATGGAGATTTTTTTTTCCTTGTGACGGCCGGATCTGCACTCGAGTTCTTTCTTCCCTTTTTTTTTTCCTGGAAGAATGGAAGGGGAAAGCCTCGTTTTTTTTTTTCTGGATGTTCTGCCGCCACCATTCCACCCGGTCCTTTTCCTCCTTTTTTATTGTTCCTGGATATAGAATGGTGGGCCTTCTTTTTTTTTTTCGTTAAAGACAGAGCTTTAGGGTTCCCCCTTCCCGTACCCCTAGGAAAAGGATCCCCCTCAGAATTGTGTGCCTTCCCAGCCCCATGGCTGGCTTTCTCTTTCTCCCTTTCCCCTCGGACTACAAAGAAAGAGTTTTCCCTTCTTTTCCCCTTCCCCACGTGGAAGAGTTTCGGGAATCCGCTGAACTTCCTCAGTCGGTCATTTTGATAACGCCAGCCCGCACGGACGGCGCCCACTCTCAAGTCACGGAAAACAGCCTTCGTCTTCCTCTTTTTTTCCTCCACCCAGCACTCGGACCGCCTCAGGGCAGTCCCCTTCCCTGGCCTCCTGGGCGTTGAAGGAGGCCCAGCCATTCGTCTATTTTCTTCCCCCCGGCAGGTCGCAGTCGCAGTTTTTCTGTTTTCCCCTCCAAGAGGGGAGGACATGCATTTCGAAAAAGTGGTCTTCCCTTTTCGGGCGAGTCCACGTGTCCCCAAGCGTAGTTCGGTCCCCATTCCTTTGATAGAAGGCTAGTAAGGCGGGGTAATCCTTTTTTTCCTTCCCTTCCCTCTTATCGAGATATCGGTGATCGGGCGTTCCGCCTTTTCTTCCACGCGCCGCACCTCCCTGGATCGCGAAAACGTCGCCCACCAGGAGTTCTTCCTGTCGTCGCAGTTGAAAAATTCCCCCTCTTTTCCTTCCCCCCCCCCCCCTCTGAGGATCCTTGCGAGCAGGACTAGCCCCCCTCAATCTTTGAGGCCACAGTCTCCATGTTGTTCTCCCGCCACAGTACGATCATTCAAACGGCCTCCCTTCTAGGCGAAAGCGACGCACGGCGAAACGTCTCTTTCCTCCCTCTTTCCTTCTTTTAATCCCGGCCCAGATAG
>Ga0179593_1652101_pt1 | contig 10484 bp, 9 predicted proteins | sample CZODoug2_1_08_16_FD_185931 | JGI IMG/M metagenome (GOLD analysis project Ga0179593, IMG submission 185931) | Vadose zone soil fungal communities from Angelo Coast Range Reserve, California, USA - CZODoug2_1_08_16fungal (PacBio error correction) | ecosystem: Environmental > Terrestrial > Soil >... | reverse complement strand
GCCTTAAGTGGATGGAAGGGTGTCAACCCCCCTCAGGTAGGAACCTTTCGCCAACCTTACCCCCAACGTGACTTTTTCGGAGACAAGCGCGCGCATCTTGCAGCCCCCATCCTTCCGTCGGGAAAGGTACCGTCAGGTGTTCCACCCTAGGTTCCACTTCCAGGCCGTGGGTACTTTTTCCATTCCCCGGAGACCAACCCTCAAGGCTGGCTCGGACTCCTCTTCCCACAGAGTTCCCCTTCCCGAAGGGCGGAAGTTAGTCGGATATCCCCCGACCGTCCTAACCAAGGAACACCGTTGGCCCGCGTCGGTAGGACCATTTTCAAACGTTTTGCAAGAAGAGTAGGTCTGGTCGTCCCCGTATTTCCCAGATCCACCTGGCACCGCACGCGTGAAGAGTGATGGAGAGCGCGGCGAATATGGACGGTTCAACGCCAGTCAGCCTGGAAGAGGGACGAGTCGCAAGTGAATGACAATAGATCGAGTGACCCTGGCCGCCTCCGCTACGAGTTTTTTCTCGCTCTCTTACCTGCGAGCTAGAGGGCATCAAAGAGTTCCCGATCTGCGACAGTGCGGATCGGATTTCCCCCCTCCCTTATGAGAAGGTCGAACCAGATCACTTTTTCTGAATATGAAGAGTACGAGCTCCCTCTATCGTCTCAACCATAGGACAAGTGGGCCACCTGTCGCCTAAGAAACTAGGCGTCTGCGCTTTCTTCCTTCCATTTTGCCGTCTTGCATTTAATTCCGTCTCTCATTGGACCCCCCGGGAAACACCGTCTATTCGACAACTGCGGTAGATCTGGACCTCCAAGAAATTCCGCGCGCTTTTGAGCGCTCCCCTTTTCCAAGGGAACTTGAGTAGGCCTTTCATCCTATCGTGAGGTTTGCTTGCGTCCGGGCTAGTTCTCACCGTTGTTTGCGCCGGCGGCTGCCCCCGATGTCAAGACGCATAGTGAAACAGCTCGGTTTTCACTTCCTGTTAGTAGTCTCTCTTTCTTCACATCCCCATATCCGCCACCCGTTCCCCTTTCCCCTTCCCCCCTCCTCACACACTGACGCCGACATCGTGAACGGACTATTAGAGCGGGGCGCGACGAGGAAATCGGCCCAGACTTTGTCCTTTTTTTGGTCGGGTGGGAAGTTCCGGAGGACGAGAATTCCAATCCGCATGCTCTTTCTGGCTTATCGGCGTTTTTCCAGGAGGCCGACCGTTGTCATTTTTTTTTCCGTTGCGACCCGGCGCGATCTCGCCGTAGGGCTATGGGGGGGTGAAGTCGGTGTGCTCGCGTCAAGGCGATTTCGTTTAACACCAGCGATGAACGACTCTGGTTACGTAAACGTTTCAACTTCACGAAATTGAACTCTGTTTGCCTCCCCGGCGGATTTCTGAGTCTGACCCCTATCCCGACAGTCGATAGTCCGAGTGCCGCCTGTGGCGTGCTACCTCCCTGCGTTCGCGCTCTTTTCTTGCGCGCACACCGGTAGTGTTTTTACCAAACGTTCGTCTTGCAGGACCTTTTTCTCCGACGGATCTACTCCCCTCTGCTTAGTTCTACTTCCGCATGAATTTTCTTGTGGTGCGTGGGCGTGTTCAGTCCTTTTTTTCTCTGGCGCGCTTCCGCGGTACTCGACGGGATTCACGTTTTCCCTTTTTTTTCCTTTGAGAGATTGTTGAGCTTCATTTTACCAGAGATGTAGTGGAGATCCCTCACGAGAAGTGACTATCTCCCTTTTATCCCCTTCCTTTTTTTTTTCTCTGATAAATTATCTGCAGTGAGATCGCCGACAGCTGTGTGACCCAATCCTCCTCCCTGGATTCCCAAAACACCCTGCACCGTAGTACTCTCGACGACGCCCGGAGCATCGGACCTTCTCTCTAAGGTAATGCCCCCTTTAACCTTAGATCCCACATGAACAGGAATGCGCTCCCTTGGAGGCCGTCGTAGACACGGTGCTTCCCCTTTTCTGCCTCGCTCCTCTGGCCTTCCTATCTCGTCTTCCGCCCCACGATCAGCAATCCCGTCTGGGAAACTTCAGGGAGGCCGTCGCGCAAGTTCCGGGCAGTCTGAAGCTCTGACGAGTCGACTTTTCTAGATAGTTTTGATCTCGAGGGAGCAAGATAGCTTGATGCCGTCGCTCCTCTCTTTTTCGGGAAGTAGAGCCCAGAGCGGTCAGCCTCCTGCCCTCGAATTTAAGAGAGACACGACTTCAATCCCCAACCCGACTCTGAGTAGCCCTAGTAGAGAGCTCATACCACCCATTGCCCATGGCCTGGGAGACTTCCCGATTTACCGAACTGTCTCCTGATTTTCTCCGGTTTTGACTTCTTCCCTTTCGTTGTTTTTTTCCTCTCCCAAACCGGGCGTCAACGAGCCGTACGATCTTCCGATTTAATCTCGCGTCTTTCTTACGCCCTGCGCAAATGGGCCGACTGTCGCTTACGTCCTGGTTGTAGGTGCGTCGTTTCTTACTATTTCTTTTTTTTGCTGGGTGGAGGTGGACTCATGCTGGACTGCAAAACTCCTCCCCCCCGTTCTTTGACATTTCACTAGAGACCAATTTTGTTGGGCACAATTACGATCGCCTGTACGGAAACTCCGAGCGCCCCTCCCACTGTCCTCCCTCTACGACCTCCGAGAGCCCTTGGCAACAGCGTTCTCTCTAGACGAGGCCTCTGCTAGACGCAGGTGGGAGCCACCTAGAAGATGTTGCTAAATTGTCGCTCCCAGTGCTGAGTCTCACGCGGACTTATTCAACATCTCCGAGGTTCGTCGTCGCTAATCCCTTTCCCGGCCCACTTGTCCGGTGCACTTCGTGGAGGGGGGCTGTTGAAACTCGGGACTCGTCTCCCCCCTCTCGCTTTGAAAAACTGCGCCTCGTCGAATCATCCTCCCGCCTGAGCTGACCCAACCACGGTCAATATTGATGCCCCCCTCGCCGTGTGCTCAGCTTCTCCACGCCGTATGGTATGTCGGCCGCCCGGCGCCCCCTTCAACTTCCGAGTTACTCGGCGATTTCCATCGCGTCATGATGACTCCGCCGCTCATATGGCCAGCCCCAAGTCTTTCAGGCCCCGTGGTGCGCTCTTCGACCTCACGCTCAAGTGCGTCGTGAACCTGACCTCCCGGCCTACCACAGCGATTCCCCCCGTCCAAACTGTTTTTGAGGTGGTCTGAGCAATATTCCTGTTTTCCCAAACTAGACGACGTCTGACGGGCGTTAGCTGATTTCCTCGACGTCGGGCACAGTTGGCGGGTCTTTAGGGAATTCCCGTTTGCCTCTGCTCTTTTTTCCCAGCGGTTTCCACTTGCCAACGGAGTTTCCCCTTAGCTTTCTCCCGCCGAGCGGGCGAGGGTCGTCGCTCATCCGGCCTTTTTTTCGTTTAGGGTGGCGCCCCTTGAGACCTTTTGGCTGAACAGCGCGTCCCCTCCCCTTCCCCCTCCTGGCTTCTTTTCATTTTACTCCTCCCTCTTGTTGTTCGAGAAACCCGGAGGCTGGCGCGTGCGGTTCGGCCCCCACCCACGGTCGTGATTCTTTTTCCCCTTTCGAACGTCAGTCTCGTCCCTTGCCTCTTGCCGTGAACTACCTTTTCTAACTTCCCCTCTCCTCTTCTTGGTCTCAGAGGAACCAGCCGTCGGGAATAAGGTTCTTTCAGCATCACGTGCACGTGGTCTTTCCGACATTTTTTCCCCGCAAGATGCTCGTCCCCCGGTCCCCTGAGATAAATCCGCCCTGTCAATACGGATTTTTTCCTCCTTCCCTCTGAGTAACATAACAGTAACTGTAGGCCGGCAATCGGTACCCAACGGTGTGCGACCGCTTCGGTAATCTCTGGTGAAGAGCGAACAACTGGCACTCCCCGAGTGAGCGTGGTCTGTCCTTGATGCGCGCAGTCCTTCCTGGCCCTCCTAGCCGGACCTATCGGCACGAGACGCGGTCATCTCAGAGCAAGGCCCTACATCCGCCCAGGCGGGGTTCGCTCTGATAGACCCAGATGATCTATTCCCCTAATGTAAGACCCTTTGAAGCTAATGTTTCTCCTCCCCCTTCCCCCCTTCCTCCGGCGGCGTCAGGTTTTGCAATTCTATTCCTTACGACTATTTCTGGTGCTAAAGCAGAGGTCACCCCAAAGTGGGGTCATGTTCAGTTTTAGTGTTCCCTTCACTCCCCATCGGCATGCATCCCTTCCCTACTTTTAGGTTCCTCAGCAGGAGGAAGGGACAAATAGTCTCCTTTGCTTGCCAATGACGTTAGATCCTTCTATATAAAGATCAAGTCAGAGGCCCCCTCTTGAGCTAAGGGGGCCGTAACTGCCGCCTCCCTTCCTATATTTCCCCCTAGTGGCGATGATTTTTAATGTTTCTCCTAGGATGTGGCAACCCCCCCTAAGACCTGATCCGTTTGATTTTTGCCTATAGCCGCAATTGTTGCATCTTCCATCTTAAATTCGAAGATTCCAAACCAGTTATAGTAGTCAAGCACGACGTACCCCGACCTCTTCGAAAGGGCGCGCGGCCTCGTGCCCTCTCTAGCGGCAGAGGAAATATCTCGCCTTTTCTCCAGATGGTGGTGACTTCGGGTGTGTTCCTTAGGAGGAAGGCAAAGCCCGAAGCCGACCTTCGGGAGGATCCTATTCCGCACAATGGGCCTTGTTAGGAAGGCTAGTCGAACTTTCGTCTCTCTCCAGTCGTCGACGTGTGGCTTTCAAGTAGGTGTTGATCGCGCGTATAGTTTCCCTGAACCCTCCTCAGCGCTGAAAGCCCTTCTTGGCGCCTCTTTTGCCCAGATCGTAAACGGCCGTAACCCCCCTGATCGCAGAATTTTTCCTCGCGTCGTTCTCCCCCTTTTCCTTCTTTTCCCACCCCCCCAAAAACCCTCGCGCCATCGTCCACTGCGAGCTCCGCTGTCACAGCTGCGCCGACTTGTTCGCGTTTTTGGTTCAGTTCCCTTTTCTGATAGTGGGAGCGCCTAGACGGTCGTGCCCAAACTCCTTTGATAGGACGGACCCGTGAGCCGCAGCAGGCCGCCCCTCTTTTCAGCCCCCCTTCCGGTTCGTGATATCGGTTTTTTTACTCCATTGAGGCTCCGGTCGTCTGATCCTCTCGGGATCCTGGCTGAGGTAATAGATCTTTCTACTCCCCTTTTGGACGCCTTGAGCGCGTTGTCTTTCCATAAAGAGCTTGTAGGGCGATCCAGACACTGAAAGAGCTATATATCTTGTCCCCTACTCTTTTCTTTTTTTTTTGTCTGATCTTCCCTTTTTGCAGTCGGAGACTCCTTCCCTCTCTGTTCTTCAGCGCCCACCAGCCGCTGGTACCACACGGTGCCCGTCTCTCCCCTACGACGGCCCCGAGCGCTCGTCCGACCTTCTCGACCTGCACCTTTAAACGCTGAGATCACGCCACGGCATGGTCTTTCCGCGGGGCAGTCGCCGTTTCTGCGCACCCCGTTCACGTCGAGTCGATCTTTTTGGTTTCGGCCTCCCTTTCCTCTCTGTCTAGCGAGAACACGATTGCCGATCCCTCCTGGAGCTTCCCCCCTCTTCCTCTTTGAAATTTCCTGAAGCTAGGAATGAGGTTAGAGCTCTTCCATTTCGAACTCCTCTGGACCGAGTCGAGCCTCTGTTTGATCGACAGTCGGCTCCCTCGGTCAGCCCGCATTGCTGCCCCTGAAACTAATTGAATATCCTCTCCCCCGTATTCACGTCCCCAACCGCCTTCGAGCCTACGGCGAGAGGCTGCGCCTTTCTTCCCAAAACCCCCCCAGTTCCTGGGCATTTAATAGAGTTTCCCCGCTTCCCTCACGATCTGCGGCCTTCGGCGTTGGCTTCGTCCGCTTTTTTCCCCACCGCGTCACCCTGCCACGGCGTCTTTTCCCCATTCTAGCTTTGCAGCTTCTCGCCTCTCTCTTTCTGGCGACACGAGTCTGCGTAGGGTGTTTAGTGCGTAGTTCGCGATTCTTTTGTCCCTGGTTTCGGGATCTGTCCTTTCCTCCGCTCACCCCAATGCTGCACCGAGCTGCAGAACGAGCTTTCAATCGGGTTTGCAATGCCCTCCGCGCCAGAACAACGATTGGCCTACTCTTCCAGACACTGAAAATATCGAAAATCGGAAAAGGACTCCAGCGAGTTTGCAGTTCCCTTGGCCCAGCAGTAGCGGGGCCCCGTCCTTGATCTTGCGATGTCTCCCTCGAACGAACTGGCTGAACTACGAAGATGTCCCTGTACAGTCCCCATTTCCGCAGAGAACTCGGAGATGCCTCCACTTTCGCAGAGGTTCTCGCGCCTCAACTCGGACCGCCTGCACCAACTTTCCTTTGGTATGATTCTTAGTCTTAGGGCTTTCAACTTTTAAGTAGTTACACGAGAGCTTAACCACCTTCTCCTCTCGTGGATCAGGCAATTTCGCCATGAGATTCCAGTTTCCTTTCCTTCAATCTATAATCCAGGTCTAAAGTCCCCCAACTAACGGTAGAGCTTTGAACCGCTCCCCTCTTTCCCTTTCCCCCGGCAACTGACCCGCGTCCTCGGCTCCTGCATGTGATTCAATGATGACGGCCGACCGCAGCCTTCTTCCTCCACGCTTCACGTCGATTTTTTGCTCTTCTTCCAATACGGCCAGAGTATACGGCGTAGTTCCCCCCTTTTCCCGATTTGCACGGCATCCCCCTCTCCCCCCCTTCCCAACGTTTAATTGTGACTCCCTTTCTGGTTCGCCTCGACGTCAATTTACCGTTCCTCTCCCTTGCCAGGGTCTCTCCTTGGGGGTCTCCTTTTCGGGACTCGACCAGTGCCCTTTTCCCCGCTGGTGAAACACCCCTGAACAGTTTCCTCCAGAGTCTGGGCCCCAGGCCGCCCACGCCCTCTCTTCCCCGTTGTCGCCGACAACGTTTCCGGTCATCACGGAAGTTTTAGGTTCGAGGGTGTCCCCGAGCTCCCCCCTTGGGTTTTTTTGCACATCACGAGCGAAAGAAGACCCAGGTTCTTTCCATCTCTCTTTTTTATTCAGTTGAGAGAGATGGATCCGGGGACGGAGGCTGGAGATGTTTCCTTCCCCCCCTTTATCTCGGCCGCCACTGAACCGCCACGTCGTCGTTCTTGACCTCCCGTTTGCCCCTATTGAACGTTTCGTGGGCGCCCGCTTAGTCGCCCCTTTTTCCCGTTGCAGGTCAACCGCGGGAAAAGAACGTGGATGTTCCAAGGCAATCATCTCGAACGTCCCCCCCCTGCACATCAAGTCCCTGGAGACGCTCTCTTTGAAAGCAAAGACCCGATGCGTACCTCAACCCACCCTTCTTCTCCATCGTCGAGCGACAATACGGTCCCCCCCTTTAGACCTTCCCTTCTTTTCGAGAGCCCACTGGACCGACCAGCGTCAGCGTGGGCTTCTCTGATTTGCGCTGGCGGAGTCATAATTACTTTTCACGCCCGAGCAGGTCCCTTCTCAGACTCCTTTCTGCAGTTGACCTTTTATGGCCCTCGAGCGCGTGTTCCCGCCCCCCCCCAACAACAGCTACGTCCGCGCGCCTTCTACCGGCGATATCGAGGGACGAGCCTCCCCTTTTTCCTGCTAATGGAGACTCCGGATCGGCCACTTTTTCCTTCCCGCGTCGGTGCTACGTCCTCTGCTGTGCACGCCCCGCCGACGAGGCCATCCCAAAGTAGACACTTGCGTTCACTTGCCGTCTTTTGACCTTGATACCCTAACCTCGGCATCTGCGTTCATCTCCTTTAGTCGTGCATGATCGCAGAATCTGCCCCCCCTGGGGTGGGCTCGTCAACTCGTGGCGTGTTCCAAACCTGTTCGATCCCAGGAGACATCGCCAGCTTTCGCCCCGACCGATTAAGGGGGACAAGGCTGCTTCCTATCTTTTTGCTGCGCGCGGTGCAGCCGTCTCTGCGGGCCCCCCCAGACAATTGAACCCTCAGATGCCGCGCTCCGGTTCCCTTGGTGTTCGGTCCTCCCCTCTCAATCAGACGATCCCCAAACTTGCCCCCCCCTCTATCGCCTCCCTACGCACCCCCACCGCACTCCTATTGGAAAACTTTGTAGAGCGTGTTCCTCCCCAGCGATGCCGAGGAGAAATCTTCGGTGCGCTCAGCCGAGCGGGGTTGTGCTCTTGGGAAGCTCCTGTCCTCCCCCCCAAGAAGAGCCGAAACTCCCAGGTTCTTTAGGGTTCTCCCTTCTGAAGCGAGGTCCCCTTCTTGGCACTGTTTTTTTTGGGAAAAGGAGCCGGCCTCTCGCGTCTTTCTAGAAGAGGCGCATGGTGGGGAAGTGCTTCGTTTGTTTCGCGATTCACAAGGCGCGTTTGTTACTGCGCACCCGCGCTTGGCCGACGTGCCTCGTCAACCAGAATTCCCCTCCGGCCTTCCACGACCTCGTGTACCCGAGGATCCGATAGGAAGATGATAGACTAAGAGCTGTCCTTTCCGACTGTCATTCCAATATGTGACCCCCTCACGGGCCCTCTCTCCGCTCCGTTTCTTTTTCTCAGTTGCGAACGAAATGTAGACGGTAGTTTTCCCCCCCAAAAGCTTTCGACGGAGCCCCAATACGGCCGCCGCGAGTCCTCCGCAAATGCCGGTTCGCTTGTTTTAGGGATTGTCATTCCGCGCTTCAGTCCGTCTCGAGGATACTGAGTAGAGGTCAATCGAAGAGTAGTGTTGGGATCCCTCTCGCTTCTTTCGACCTCATACACGAGACGTAGAACTTCCTGACCGGACTGAGAAGTTATCTTCCTTTTTTTTTTTTTTAGAGAGATTAAACTTATGGTTAAGTCGTTCTGCAGCTCAAGCCTCTGGAAGAACACCCTCGGCTGGGTCCCCACTTTCCCCCTAGTACTCTGAGGTAAAGAGACGCCTTCTACCTCCTCTCGCGACCATGAGCTCCTAATTAACAACTCGTTAACGACCCCCCCGGGTTATCCCCTCACCGTGCAGTGCGTTCCCCCCCCGGACGTTAGTCTTTCGTGCACTGGACGTAGAAGCATTCCGGTGGTCAGGCAGACTCAGATTTTTCGTGCCTCTCCCCCTCCCCCCCCCCGCACGTAGATACCGCCTTTCTGACCGGATGCGCAGCTGGTCCGGCGGGCTAGGCTAGCTCTCGAGGTCTCGATCCGTGGTCTCGCGCCTGGTTCGATCGCTTCCGATAACGATCATGTTCCGGTTTGCCTCTCCAGTCGGCGCCCAAGACGGGAGACAGTGTTCAAACGCCCTTGCAGCCCGTCTCTCAACAACCGGCATTTCACTTCCCTTGCCTTAGAGGCCTACGGCTGCTGAGACGGCCGGCTCTCCACAACACCCATTTGCGGCTTTTCCGTTAAAAGCATATAATTCTAAAGAGAAATGCGGTCCTAATTTCCTTCTTGAGTCCTTGTAAGATTAACCAAATAAAAATTCCAAGCTCGGAGTCTCTTCCGTAGTCGCGTGCTACCCTAGCGAAATATCTTAGTAGATCGATCAACTATGTCGGACGTTTAGTTAGTCGTCTTCTACGCCTCTTTGTTCCCAATGTGGCTTGATCGTCTCTTCCAGCCCGACGAACAATGCTTGACCGAGTTGCCTTCGGCTGAATAGAGGGTTTTTCCGCCGCGGTCTCCATCCCCCCACGCCTCCCCTTTTCCGCGCGCCGAAAACTGTTTCGACAGGCGCGCGTCAGTTCTCTGGGCAGCAGTAGGATCCTCTGAGTGCGACCCTTAGTCGATTCGCGTCTTCTTTTGTTTTGCGAAAGCGCGGAAGATTGCCCGGCTAGCCCCATATTTTTTCCTTCCTGGATTCCTCGCGCCCTCGGAGTTCCACTTGCGGCCTAGAATCGGTTCGTCGCGCCTCAATCCCTTCCTTCACGCCACTTTGTCGACGTGGTACCTGTCGGCAGTAGCCACTCGGACTAGTCTCTTTCGTACACCAGAGCGTCAAATCCTCCCCCCCCGGAGAAGGGGCGGCATCTCAGCCCCGGTCGTTCTTTCCCATCGATCTTCCCGGGTTAGATACGATCGCGACCCCCGCCCTTTCGACGTTCTTTTTTTTGAACGCGCTCGAGGGCCATGAGGCAACCCAGGTTCCTTTCCTGCCTATCCTTTTTTCCAGAAGTCCATGAGACCTGCCTCTCCTCCCATTCGGATTCATTTTTTGAAAGTGTTTCCTTTCTTTCCCTCAATAAGGCCGACTCCACCGACCCCTTTTGGAACGGTGTCAAAGGACAAGCCCTTTGTACGGTGTGTCCGGTGACTTCTTGGTAGTCCTCGACAAGTCTCTGGTGAGTGTCTTTTGATCTCGTTTTCGGCTTTCCTTCCTCCTGCGGGTTGATCCCTTTAGGGACGCACACTTTTCTTGATGACTTGCCGCGTGTGAACACATGAACCTTTTCCCGCTACGAGCTTCCATCGGCCCTCCGCCTCCTCCTGGCAGCTTTTCCACGTATTCCTTAGCATTTTTCGGTTCGGTTGGCTTCCCGAGAGTCGTCCGCGTTCCCCCTTTTTCGCGG
>Ga0179593_1646650_pt1 | contig 10484 bp, 11 predicted proteins | sample CZODoug2_1_08_16_FD_185931 | JGI IMG/M metagenome (GOLD analysis project Ga0179593, IMG submission 185931) | Vadose zone soil fungal communities from Angelo Coast Range Reserve, California, USA - CZODoug2_1_08_16fungal (PacBio error correction) | ecosystem: Environmental > Terrestrial > Soil >... | reverse complement strand
GATACTTCTGGCGACGATGTTTTTCTCTTTTCCACATTTTTCCCGCTATATCTGTTTTCTCATAATACGTTTTTTTTTTTTGGGCTTTTTTCCCCAAGAGTTTTCTCTCCCTGGACACTTTCTTTCCAGAGGTTCTTTTCCTCCCCCCTTGAGCGCGCTACGGTCAGAGATTCCTTCCGCGTCTCCGGACTCTCTTCTCTTTTTTGAGTGGGGGGGTTCTTTTCGCCACCCTCCTCGGTTCTTCCTTTCCTCCCCGAGCTCTCCCCCCCATGATGCAAGATTTGTTTTTTTTTTTTTTTGTTCGGTCGTTTCACCTGACCGGTGTTGTTCCCTCCTTGTCGGTTTGCCGTGCTTCCAGCTCACTTGGTCTCGCCCTCTCTGTCTTTCTTGCATCGGGAGTCGTAGACGGCTGTCGGGCTCTTTTTGACTCCCACTGTTTTTCTTTCCTCCGCCGAAGGTCCCAAACCGGTTGCAAGCGCGTGCTTTTCCCTTCCCGTTTTTTCCTTCGTGACCCTTCAGTGGTATGGCGTTTCACGTGTTTTCGGAGCTTTTCTTCCCCAAATCGACGTCTGGAGTTATGCTTCCCCGGCCACCTTTGATCTGCGCGTTGCCGTATTGGTGCCCTCTCGGGCCTTCTTCCGGAGTATCGAGTCGCAGCGCCTTTTTTTATTCTTTTCCCTTTCTTTCTGCAGGCTTCGGCTTTCCGTTATACCCGGCTTTCCCCTTTTTCCACTCCCTTTTTTCCCCCTTTCGAAAACGAACCTCTTGTTCGACTGGGTCACCCCCCTTTTTTTGTCTTTTTCCTCCTCCCGTCAAGGTTTCGGCGGGCACAAAGCATCCCCGACGCTCCCTTCTAGGTGATTTAGTCTAGCGTTTCCCGACCTCAAGGGAGTCCAACTAGGTCCCTTCCCCCCCCGACGAGTTTTTCTTTCCCTCCATTCCAGACGAAGGTTTCCCGTTCTCTTTGACTGAGCCCTACGTTTTTTTCCCTCTTCTCTTTGAGCGCTGGTTTTCGGCTAGCCTTCCGTTTTTTCTTCTTTCTCGAGGGGACGCACAAGATAGAGGAGTCCTCAACCTGCGTTTGCAATTCGTCGTAGCTTTTTTTTGATCGTTTTTTTCTTTCTGACGTCAGCAGTGCCTCGAGTCGTTTTTCGAGCTCCTCCCCCCAAAATTGTCTCTCGTTGAGGAGGAGATAGTTGCTTTTTAGATTTTTCCCGACTGCTTCCTTTCCTCCATAACGAGACCCACAACGTCGTAGTCCCCAATGACGTCGAGGACCCCCCCTCTTTTTCTCTCTCCCGGATTGAAACACCACTTTTAGACGTTTGAGGATCCGATTCTGTCCCATCTCCCTCCGACGGCTCGAGGGAGCGCTTTTTTCCGGGATTCCTTCTTTGTCCACGGTCTTTCATGAGCGTTAGTCGTATCTTTTCTTCTCTACTTCCGGCTAATACCTGCCTTTTTTTTCCCGCTTCGATTTTTTTTTTCTTCTTCCTGAAAAAAAGGCATCCGCGAGTTCCTCTGGTTCCAGGCCTCCAAGGCCCTCTTCCTCCCCGAAGCGTTTTTGACATGTAGATCTCTGGATTTTTTTCTTACCAGTTTACAAGAATCCCCCAATAGTTTTTTCAACGACGAGTTCAGCGCCTCCGGACGTCTTTTTTTATGGCTCGCCCACGATAGACCGGACCCTTTCAGCATCCACGCGAGTGCTCCGCTCCCCCTTTCCCCCCGTCTGGCCGAACCTGAGTCGAAATACATTTTTGACCAAACCTCGCGGATCAAACGGCGTCATCTTTTTCCGTTTTTGGTTTTTTACTGGCTCTGCTACGTAGTCCGCCCTCTTCAATCACCCCTCGTCCGGTCCCCAGAACTTCCCGCCGTTCCATCTGGCACAGACCGGGTGCTCTTCTGTATTTTTTCTTCTATCCCCCTGCTCTTCTCCCTTGTCCTCGCTCCGTACCCTGTGCTCGGGCCCCGCCTCCCCTCCTCTCTTATGAGCACGCTTCTGCTCTGGAGTTCACGAGAGCTTTTCTATTTTCCCTCCTGTCCATGTCAGGTAACCAGAGATTACTAGCGCTGCGGCTTTGGTAGAAGAGTTCTCGTTTTGCGGACTCCCCTGGTATAGCGGTTGCAGATCTTGTTCGCCTTTGAGAAACCGGCGAAAACCCAGACCCGCGAGACCTGCGAGCCTGCGAGGAGTCTCCTGGTCTTGGCACGTATCTCTCCTGGAGTCTCTCCTCTCGTGATTCCATTTTTCGTCCCTGAGGAGGTTTTTGTTTCTCATTTTTGATGAGATAGGCCCCCAAGTCTTTTTTCTAGATATTTCTACCCGAGATGATGAAGAGGATTCGGTTTGAGAGAATCTCTATTGAGAGAGCTATTGAGCGAGTTTGAGAGGTCTTGAGGAGGAGTCTCTCTTAAGAGTGCTTCCCTTCCCTTTTTTTTGTGCCATTTGTTGGTAGCGGTTCTACTGCCCCTTCCAGGCTAGGCCTGAGGAATAGGCGCTCACTCTCAATAGTGGTTTCTGTATCCGTCTTGGGATACGTGGTAGATCCTCCGGAGCAAATAGAAGTATTCCCTCCTGAAGGTCTGCTGCTTCGGTCACTTTTTTCCCCGAGTTTGGAGTTTATTACTGCCCCTCCCTCCCCCCTTCTGACGAAAAGCAAAAGAAAGAGTATCTCTCCCCTTTTATAATTGTAACCTTGCACCAAGATCTGATTTTGTCGCCGTAGAGAAAGTACAATATTCGCGCTTCGGATTTTTTGACGCCTCTTCATTCAGATTTTACGGGAGTCCCCTCCCTCTCAAGCTTTTTTCCCCAGGGGCAGAGGATTCCCCCCCCGGTTTTTTCCCTGTCCGCGGTTTGCTGACAGGTGATGCACTTCCGGTGATACGGAGATGTTGCCCATCATTTCCAGCCTCTTCTCGCCTCGTTTTCCTTCCTTCGAGGTCGGAAGCCTTTTTTCCTCTTTTGTTGGAGGGTATTCGAACTTCTCCCCTTTATAATAATGCCCGAGGTCTTCTCGCCTCCTTCCCTTGTGGCAGTTTTTGGGGTTGGGATTACTCTCCCCCCCTCCCCTTCTGAATTTCTTGCCCACGTCCCCCCCCTCTCACTCGTTTCCGTTGCTAGTCCTCTGGCCGATTGCCAAATTCTCCCCCTATTCCCTCCTTTCGTTCTCTTTCCAGATATGAGTCCGTAGCCCGCTCTCCACCCCCCTTTTTTTGATCCTTTTAGTCCTAGCAATCCTCCCCCCTGAACGGAGAACAAATCATCCTTCCTAGCAAAATCGGCGCCCCGGTATGCCCTTCAGGTGGAAGAGGCTGCCGGTAGCCCCCTTTAGTGGGAGGAGTTCGCGTTCTTCCGTTACGGATCTTTCTTTCCCTCAGGTTCCGTCCGAAGCAACTCACGTAATAACCGAGCCCGTCTCTTTTCCCGGTAGTTCGATTGTGTCCGTTAAGATAACAGGGCACGCTTCAGGTAACCCTCCTTTTTTTTCTTAAAATCTTCGGTCGTTGGATCTCCCACCTCCCTCGAGCGCGATTTTCACCTTTGTAGTCCCCTCTTCGTCGGTTTCGTCAAGCATGAGGCCGTTCGTGTTCGCGACCCCCCCCCTTCTCAATCTCCCGGTAGGTTTATCCATGTCCCTCTGAATTTTCAACGCTCGGTGTGGATGTGCCTTTTTTCCCCCCCCCAATCCTAGTCGCTCCGCAGCAAAGAACTTCCTTCCTTTTCTCTGAGTTTTTCCCGAACCCTCACCCTCTTTTTTAGATTAGACAGACCTTTTTAAGCTCTTCTCGTCTTGCACCTTTTCCCTTCCTTCTCTCTTGGTTCACAAGTTTCATAGACTATACGACGTGTGTCCCCCATTATCTTTTGGGGTCGAGCAGAGCATGGTGAGGATGGCCCCCCCGCCCCCTTCTTTTTCCTCAGTCATTAAGTGAACAACCCTTGTCCAGTGTTTTGAATCTTCTGATGTGCGTTCTTTTCTCGAACGCTCGCGTCCTCTCTTTGTAGTAGCTCCCCCCCCCCTCCCCTCGCGGCCTGAAGCGGGAAGATCCATTCCCGATTTTCTTCTCTGCTTGACCCTGATGCACGACAGCCTGGGCTTTTTTCTTCTGAGACCAATTGCCATCAGACGTCTATCTCTCTTTTTTCCTTCCCTCTTTTTTTTGAGCTTCCTTCCCCCGTCGAGTTCCAGAGATGGTAGCAAACTTCTACGCCCCAGTACTTACGCTAAGTCGGGCTCCCCTTTCTCATCGGTCTTATGATCCCTTCCTCGCCTCGCGTCCTTTTTTTTGGTGCATTTACTTCGCAAGAGCCTGATAGAGCAACTCTCCCTTCTGCATTTTTTAGTAGTTTCAACCTCTGGTGTGGTTAAAGTTCTTTTTCTCCCCAGCCTTTTTTGTTGTTTTTCCTTTCTAACAATTGCTTGTCCCTACCCGTTCCCCCCCCCCCCCCCCCCCCCCCCCCACCCCCCCCCCCCAGGCATGATACCTTCGTTCCTTTCCCCCCACGTCGGTCAGAGGCTTCAGAAAATGTCCTTCACTCTCCTCCCGTTCAAGTCAAACGGTCATTTGTTCTCGCCCTTTTAACGGTCACTTCCCGCCTCAAGATCATGTTTTCCTTTTCGTCCCCCCCTCTCTCCTGAGTCCTTTTGGTAGCTTTTGGACACCAGCTTTTTGGATGGCGGATGCATGCTCAACACCTGGTTCGATCTTTGCTGCCTGTAGATGACAGGCGATAACTTCCTGACCTTTTTTTTCGGTTTTGTTTTTTTGTTTTTTTTTGGTTGTCGAGTCAGTCGCCGAAAGCGTCTCGCCCTTTCTTTTCCTTCGACTCTTTGACAAGTGTACGAATCGCTCGATCACTCTCGAGTTTCCCGTCTCCCCCCCGTTTTTCCTGGGTCCATCCTCGCTTTTCTTTCTCACTCTGTTCTATGCGGACACATCACTCCGCGTACCGGGACTTTCTTTCCGATCCTTTTTAGTAGTTTGAGTTGGAAATGAGGTCAGCCCCTCTCTTACCCCGGAACAGTTTTCCTCTGAACGGCCTCCTCATGTGTCTTCCCCACAGCAGCCTATTCCCGCTTTCTTTCTTTTTCTCCGACCCGAGAAAGTTTATGGGGTTAGACGTCCTCTTGGTCTCGTTTTTTCCTTTTTTCCTTCTCCCAGTGTTGTTATCTACTTTATACCTTTTTTTCCGAGCAGCCCGCCACGACTGCATGTTCCCCCTTCCCCCCCTGAGTTCTCGAGCCTTTGATAGGTTTTGGTCTGGGCCTTTCGCCTTCGATCTCTCTGTCGCTCGACTTCAAACCCCCTGCTCCCCAGAAGCGAGGCGGAGATCGTCGCTATCTCACTCTCTTTCTGGAGTTGTATGACATCAAGACCCCCTTCTTTCCCCCACAACCCCCGGTAGTCCCCCCCTCATCATCTCCGAGAAGAGGAGTCGATCCTAGCTTTCCATTTTTCTTTCGGAGTCTCCAGGAGCGTTTATTTCCCCCCTCTAACCCTGGGTTTTCTCCTCACTTTCCTTGCCTCCGGCCCGGTCTCGTTCACTGCCGGCTCCTTGTTTTTCCCTCCCTTAGGATGCAAGAATGAAGGTTTGAAGCTTGTTTTTTTGCAGTCGTCCCCCCCTCCCCCTTTCCTCCTTATATGGTGCACTTTTGTTAGGGAAAGGCGGCCGCGATTTTTTCCGCGACGCGGGCTTTTTTTTTTCCAAATTTTTTTTCGATCGAATTCTTTTTCTTTTCCTCGACTCTCCCTCCACCACACCGGTTCGTCCCCCGACGTAGCATGCGATTTCCGACGGCTATTTCCTCTCGCACCAGGGGAGCAGATTTCGGAGCCGGTCTCCCTCCCGAGCTCCTTTTCCCCGATAAGAGGGCAGAATCCTGCTCCGCCCTTCAGTTACACAAGCCAAAACGCTTGGCACACTCTCGGGGCCGGCTTCGAACACTCTCTCTTTTCCTTCCCCCTCGGTTTTTCTCTTTTTCTATTGTTTCCCATTCCCTACCCCCCCCCCACCACCGGCATTTTTTTGTCTGTATGTGCCCCGGGCTCGTTGTGTAGACCTTCTCAAGGAGTTGTCGTCCCGCTTCAGCACGAGCAGATTCCACCTCGCCCCGTCTTGTCCTTCCTCGCTTTTAGACCGTTGGGCGAGCCCCTTTCGGCCTATGACGCGGTTTCCAGTCATGCTGATTGAGCCGTTATCTTCTGTACGGCGAGAGTGTTAGCCCCGCGCCCGACGCCTTTTATCCTCCATGTCCGGCCGGTGCTGCCTTATGTAGTATTGGAGATCCTCCCTCACCTCCGCCTCTTACCTTTTCCTTTCCGCCACACACAATCTTGTGCCTCTTCCTGAGCATACGGCTTCGCTGCCTGACTCTTCACTCTACATCCCCTGCCCAAGACATCCTTTCGGGTAGGAGATTCCTTGAAGATTACTCCTTCCCTCTCCGTTCTAGAGACTGCGATCTCCTCGAGCCTCCCCGGTGAGCAGCTGCCGTGACCTTTCACTATCGTTTTTCCCCGGTCGGTAAAGTACGGAGTGCTGTCGAGTTCGCTTCCTCGCAGATACCTTGGACAACTCGCATTGGGTGCCTCTTGACGCCCTCGCTACTCTCTTGAGTTTCCCTTGACTCTTTTTCTGAGTTTCCCCAGGGAGTGCCTCCGTTCGCCACCGAGGCCACAATCTCGCCTTCTCTTTCCCCCTCGAGCGCTCCACACACCACCCTTTCACGCTCGTGAGAGATGGGAAGTGATTTGTTTGGGCCTTATTTGAACTGAGTCGTCCCCCCCAAACTCCGAGAGCCGTTCTTTCTCTCCAGTGAACTGTCAATTGAGCTAGCGCGGAGAGCTCAGGACATTCTTCTTTCCTTTGTTTGCCGCCCGTTGACTGCACGCTCTGAGAGTACCTTTGAGTCCGGGCCCGAGAGCGCTGAGAGATGTTCGCCAATCTTTTGCGAGAGAGCCTCATCGACGCCGAGGGAATGACACCGGCTTGACCGTATCAGAGCGTCTTCTCTCGTTTTTTGGTAAGCTCTATCACCGCCTTTGAAGACGAACAGAGACTCTTGGAGAAGTAGAGAGTGCACCTTGGGTCGAACGATTACTGGGTAAGAGGGAGTTTTTTTTGGCGCACCGCTTAGCTGCCTCCCTTACTGTCGATGAGGACTCGGCGCACCCGACCTTCGAGAGCTCGAGGCCGCCTAGTCACCGTTTTCGCTCTCGCGGCGGCCTTTTGAGAGGGGCTTCTGCGTTTGATCCCCTGTCTTGAGAGATTTCGTTTCTGCCACCTTCCGGAGGACCCTAGTCTTCCGGTGAGGCTAGAGGCTCGATAATATCCCCTCCCTTTCCAGAGACGTCTGTTTTTCGTCGGTCTCTCCTCACCGGCCTTGGTCTTCTTTGGGTCCTTATCTTTTCCCATGCCCCCCCACACTTACTTGTCCCCCTGCAGCTCCGACAGCACCTTTGTAATCCCTCCTCCCCCGCGTTTTCCGCCATTTGCTCCCCTCGAGTAGGACGGACTTGCAGAGCCAAAAACCCTTATCGTACCCTTTGCTACGCCGTGAAGCAGTCTCCCGACCAAGATGTCGCTTTTATCTGAGTCTCGACCAATCGAGAGGACCCCGACACTTTTCGAGTGCCCCCATCTGTCCTTGAAGAGGGCCCTCACTGATGAGTTTGTTTCTTTTCAGCCGTAGGCCGAGTTCACTTGCATTGTGCTTGCCAGAGTCGAGCTTACCTCTCGAGGTGCTTGTCTGACATGACGAAGCTCCCTCTTGTTTGCGGGATTTCGAGGCCTCGTCGCGACTTCGTTTCTGAGAGGCAAGGAGACCCGGCCTAGAGGTTACCACACATGTCATTGGTGCCGACAGATCAAAGGGCCTCTACTTCCCTCCGTCCGTTAATGGTGATATAGCCAGGTTTCGGCCTCGGTCGCTCGGGGTGTGGTGATTGGCAGCAGTGCTTCTTTGTCCGAGTGTGAGAGACCGTCCTGCTCTCGCGCTCCCTTGAGACGTCCGTGTAGTCTGCTGCTTCGTACATTGCGATGGAGAGACTATCCTTGAGAGGCCCCTATCTCCCCCTGCTGGCCCTTCGTCCCCTTTATGCGCTTGACTAGAGAGTGGGAGGGGTACCGGTTTACGTCCTATCCCAATTTGGTGATTGCCCGTTCACGGAGAGCCCCCACCCGTAAGAGCTCTGCATTCCATTGGTCGGTCTCTTCCCTGCTTGATGCTCTCCCCTTTCTAATCTCTCTTCCTTCCGGTGTGTATGCGTGTTCTCTGAGGAGCGAGTCTGTAGAGACCCAGTGAGTGTTTCTTACCCGTTTGGATTGGCTTAGAGACTAGAGCACTCCAGAGAGATCCCACGGAGACTTTTTCTCTGACCGCTCTAGAGTTTGTTCGGTGCCTCGGCGAAAGTGATAGGGAGTGACCTGATTCGAGATTCTGTTTGTCGGGCGGGTACCCTTCTCCGGAAGGTCGGAGCGAGCTACCTTTATCCCGACTCCCTCTTTTCTTCCGAGCGCCAGAGGCCCAGGTCCCCTCTGATTCTACCCCCCTCGACACTTGATGCAATTTTTTTGCTCCTATGGTCCGGGTTCAGGAGTCTAGTACTCCGATCGCCTCTAAATGATCCCTGTTGGAGGCGGCTTGCGTTGCCCTTCCATCCCTGGTTTTTGAGTCTTTCCCCCTTGCGATGTTACCGTCGATCGATCTCCTACGAAGTCCCTCCTTATAGGAGGAGAACTCGGACGGGAGTAATTTTCTTCGTAGATCGAGCCCGGCGAGACCGAGGAGAACGGATTTCCTCTTTGAAGGGAGCGGCGTTTCTGAGGAGACTTTGAGGAGTTTTCTTTTGGGCTTGAGAGGTGTTCAAGATTTGCTTATTTTCCGACGTTGCCCTGGGTTTTATTCGTTTAGCGTTGATGGTCGGGTCGTAATCACCCCCCTTGTTCTCTTTTTTTTTTTTTTTTCGGATCCTAGAGACTAAGATTTTTTTGATTTGAGTTTGTCTGCCAGAAAGTTGAGAGCCTCATTCTCCAGTTCCTCGCATTACCTCGGTCGGTAACGTCCTAACCCTTTTTCCTGGATTTTCCCTTAGACGTAGATAGACCTTTCCCCCAAGCCCCGTCTGTTAACTGTCCCGCTTTTCCCCCAGATAAAAGAGAGGTACGGGTGGTCGGTTTATTTTCTTTTTTTTTTTAGAAGACCCCGGGCGAGGTCCGCCGTTTTCAGCAAGAACCGTCTTCCTTTTATGAACTTCTGGCCGGACGTGCCTTTCCCCCCTTTTAAATTTCTCCATAGAGGGTGATTTTATACCATTTTTTTTCCCCTTAGCCTTTTTTGCTTGTTTTTTTCCCCCGAGTTTTCCCCCCCGTGTCTCTATTCGGAGGATCAGTCCTTTGTGGTGGATGCGTATTCTCTTTTCCTTCTGTGTTCCTCCACCTCTGACCAGTTTTCTTTCGTTCTCTTTCCCGCGTAGCTCTTTGCCAGCTCTTGAGTGGTGCGGCTCGAGCCTCCGCTTGCGGACTTCTCCCCTGCCCCTCTTCAATCTAAAACTTGCGCTAATGAGCGATTCATCCCTTTCTCGGGGGTTCTTAGTCTCGCTCCTTGTTCCCTTCTTCCACACTTGGACTTCTCCGAAATCCAGCTCCCCCTTTCCTGACCCCTTTTCTAATATCCCATATAGGCCGCCTTTTTACCTTCCCCGTCTGTAGGCTGCGGAGGTTGACCTCTTCTTGTTTCAGTGATCTTCGTTCTGTGCACGGATCTCCGTTTGTTCCCTTTTTAACTTCCGAAACCAAGAAATACCCTTTTTTACGCTTCTGGCTGTTGTCCCCGCCTCCCCCTCTTCTCCTTAAGCACATCGAGATCATTTTCCAACTTTGTTCTCAGATAGCGCGAGCGATTCGTCCCTTGTACTGTCCGATGCCGGTACGGCCTTTTCCATCCCGTCTGAGACGCGAATCCGATCTTCCGTGACCTTTTCTTCCTCTTCCACTCTAAGCAAAGCGTAACATGGCTTTTTCCTTTTTTTGGTTTTTCTCCCGGCTACGCCTCCCTTCTAGTTTGGCCCAGCCCACCCGGCCGTCTCAGTGCGACCTTTGAACTACCACAATTCTTCTGGGGTGATTTTCGCCTAATTCTTAGTTTCGACCGCGATAATTCGCTTCCTTTTCCTTCTTCGCTCCCGGCCAGTAGTCATAATTGATCCGAAGTCCTTCCGACTTAATCATCACGCGAGGGGTCGATCCGCTCTTATGCTTTTCTCATTTGCGTTTGTGACCTGGAAGCACGTTTGCCCCCCGGCGAATCCTCCCCGCAGCAAGTCTCGTCAGCTCGTGATAGTCCCTCGGTTTTCGCTAGTGGCGATTAGTGACCCCTCCCATTTTCGTCCCCCGATCATTCTGACCTGCGTGACTCGCCTCTTTTCCCTCCTTTTTTTGAACCTTCCGATGTTTTTAGCGTTTCTGCGACCCC
>Ga0179593_1610403_pt1 | contig 10484 bp, 5 predicted proteins | sample CZODoug2_1_08_16_FD_185931 | JGI IMG/M metagenome (GOLD analysis project Ga0179593, IMG submission 185931) | Vadose zone soil fungal communities from Angelo Coast Range Reserve, California, USA - CZODoug2_1_08_16fungal (PacBio error correction) | ecosystem: Environmental > Terrestrial > Soil >... | reverse complement strand
GACCTCCTCACAAAAGTTCACTAATTTCCGTCTTCCTCTCCTCCGTTCAGGTAGTCACAAATGCAAACCTATTCTGAAATTGGAAACACCATTGTCCTTCGGACCTGTCCCTGTACCCCGGAGCCGAATTCATCTGGCGAAAGAAAACTACTGGAATGAATTCGGCCCCCTGCCACCTCTGCTCAGGACACTCGCAACATCAACTTGTGGAACGGAGCGGTAGGTAATCAAGAGGTACGAAGCACCAAGTTTTCCCACATTTAGCACTTTCTTCTTGGTCCTACCCGTGGTAAGCTTCTACCCACCGCCACGTCCTGGCCACAGACCGCCAAAGGTCGTAACGACCCGATACTCTCGCGCCCGTGCCGCTACTTCCTGATAACAACCGTGAGAGGAGGAGTCAAGCCCGAACGGACCCTCGAAAGGCGGAAAGCCTACTTCAACCCTTCACCCACCGGACCTGCCCAAATCGGATGAGCCCCACGTCGTGACCCCTCCCTTCGCGATCATCTATTCGGCCCGTTCGGACCCTTCCCCTTTGCTTCTTCAGCCCCCAGTTCAACTCCGCCCATTTCCAGCTCACTGAACGGGACCCCCGAGAGAAAAAGCGGCCACCGCGGCGCCACCCCCCTCGAGCGCGGCCTTTAAGTATATTCCCCCCCCCCAGTTGAACCCCGGCCGTCAGGTTCGTTTTCCGCTCAACTTCTCCCCCTTTGAAGGCCCAGAGTTACCTTCTACCCGGAGACTTGAAAGGTCGCGCTTCCCCCGTTATGGACACAGATCCACCGGCCGGACATCTGATCACGGAGTCATCTTCGCAAGTACCGAAAATCCTTCCATGGTTTTTCTTTGACAACTACTCCCCCTTTGTCGGCAGGTGACGTCCAGGTAGCCTTTCTTCCTATCGCACCGGAAAGGACCCCGTCATTGATCGCCCCGTCCTTTCCCTAGACACCCCAGGTGCCGGAATTCCCCCTGACCTTCTTTAGTCCCGATTCTCCGTTTTTCTGGGCCATGGGGCACCCCTCGGACAATAGTCGTCTTTCTCGGCCGACGCGAACGAGACCTGCCTTTTTCCCCTTTTTCTCTGGATCTCACCACCATCCCTCAGGTGAGCCGACCGCCCCAATTTCCCGAAGCTAACTTGCTTCCTTGGAGGGTTTTTTTCCACCCCCCCCCATGTTGATCTTCTAAACATCTCCGTTCCCCGGCCAGAAGTGATTTTTTCTCCCCTTCTGCTTGTTTTGCCCGGGGGGCGTGGGGCCCCCCCCCCTTGCGGTGGCCTGTGGACGTTGCAGCATGCCAAAGAAATTGTGTGCTGTTTTTTTTTTCCATTTTCCCCCACCCCCCCCCAACAACCCCCCCAACCAACCCCCAAACCTCAACCCCCCTTCCCCCCCCCCCCCCCCCCACCCAAACCCCCCCCCCCCCCCCACCACCCCCCCCCCCCCCCCCCCCCCCCCCCCCCCAACCACCGGTCAGACTCTTTATTTTCTTTTTTTTTTTATGTATTTTTTTCCTGTATTTCTTTTTTTAAGCAGCCGTGATCGCCTTGTGTTGGATCTTTCTGCCAGACCGTAATAATTCTCCCGTTTGTTTTTCTCTAGTTGTATGCATTTAGGACCTACTCGGCTCTCTCTGAGCTCTCCTGGATTTCGTTTTTGGTCGTTAGAGTAGGACCCTTGGGTGCAATGTTGAAAGTTCCGCGTGGAACACGTTGGCCCGTTGATAGATGTCCCTCCCTCTCTATCTTTTTGACCCTCCACGAGCCTCCTCTTCTCCCACGCGTCCTGCAGACCTCGTTTTTTTTCTGGCCCGCCGAGATCCCTTTCCACGGCCCAGTTCCTTTTTAAGGATAGAGTTCTTGTGTTGCAGCATTATATTTCTTTTGCTCCGCCTTCTGCACACCGGCGGCACGTTCTTTCTTCCTTCTCGGAAATAGGCATTTCCGATGGACGATGAGCCCGTCCAAATGGAAAAGACGGTGAGTTGATTTACCCCCTTTTCCAATGTGAACGAGAGCCCTTCCTTTGCGGGGCACGATCCGGAACGTATGTGTTTTACACCGCGCGGCCGACCTCGTCGTGGTGGCGTACTCTTTCATCAGGGTGACAACAAAAGGCTCTTTTAAGCTTTCCCCCCTCTTTCTGCCCTTCGGCCCTCTTAGCCGTTTCCCCCTCTCGAAAATATATCCTCGAACCCCCTACGGTCCAATTCGAAATCCCTTTCCTCTTCCCTCAGGGATATACACCTTTCACTTTGTGAAACGTGCTTTCGACCTGTGACCTCTCCAGTTTCCCGCCATTCCGCCCCACCGAATACCTCCAAAAGGAGGAAGGATGGGCATTCTCCCACCTTAATTCTATCACCGAAAGGAGTCACTGGATAGAAACCTCCGATCTCAACTGGGATCTTCTTTCTTCAAAGAATGGTACGTCCAATTTTCTCGCCGGCGCCTCAGGCCGCTGTATCTAGTGAAGATTAATTCCACCCGCACAGGCCAGGACCTCCTCCCCGGCCCCCACCTACTTAGGCTCCGGTCATAGGCCCAGCAAAGTTAAAAAGTCCCCCAAACCTGACCCTAGGTCCGTTCAGCCCGCTCTTATCCGCGTTCCAGCGGGCATTGAGATTCCCCTTAGACACTACGACCTTCCTTGTACCCCCGGAACTGCTTCGTCAGTATGCCCCCCCCCCCCCTCCTAACCGGTGCTGATGTCCCTTTTCCCTGTCGTTTAACAGAACCCTAGTAGGCTTGTCCCCTGCCCCTGAAGGTGTTAGTGACACCGGATACCCCCCGCGCCCTACATAATCGATCCCTGTCCGACCCGCGGCGAGTTCTGGCAAGGTTTCGCTTTGCTCCCCCTGTTCTGTTTTCACAATGGCTTTCCCCCTTTCTGACTTGTCCACTGCAGACCCTGTATCTCTACGCCGGGCCCGCTCCCCCAAAACAGGTTGGTCTTCCCAACGTCTCCTTGACTCACAGCCAGCGGCCATTTTCCTGAACGCCTTTCGTTTGCAGACTCAGGCCTCTTGGGACAGCCCTTTCATTCTTGCCGAGAGCGTCCTCCGGTTATTCACGTCCTTTCCCTTTTCTTGGGTAAGAGGGGTTGCGAAGAGTAATTTCCCCGCGAAAGTTGCCATTTCCCCCCATAGCCGTTCTAAAAGGTCGCCCACTCGTCGCCCCGAGATTGGCTGTCCTCGGTTTCATTGGCAAGAGAATTTCCTATAGCGTCGTTCGAGTCTGGGGATTTCGAAGCAATTGCCGCAAGAGTTTACAGAAGGTGGCTTTTCCTGTCCAAAGTTTTTTTCCTGGGTCGCGTCAGACATTTTTTTCCGCCCAAAGCTTGCTCTGAAGAAGCGGCCCCCGGTGACTTTTCCTTTGATCAGAAGAACCCAGTAGGTCGCCTGCCTGTTCAGAAGGGAGTTCTAGAAGATATTATCGGATGATCCCCCCACGTTTCTTTTTGATCGTCTAGATAAGCACCAGTGGACCGGATCGTCATCTCGTTGTTGCCCCTAGAGCGCCAAGGCTAACGTTTCAATTCCGATGACCATACTTTTATAAACAGTGAAGTAAGACCCTTGAGATGCGATGAGCTCGTTCCGTCCAGAGCTCGATGCCCTTGCAGTGCCGCTTTCCCCTCTGTGTGTTATAGGTGCCATCAGATCTTCTGTTTTTTTTACAAAGCTTCTTTTCCTCCTTAAGTCTTGCCGACCCCCTGTACGCATCGGATCGAGTCTAGGCCCTTGGGCAGTATCAGTTGAGGATGTCCTTTTTATCTGTGGGCACACACGGTTGGTGGGGTTCTCCCCCCCCCCTCCAGCATCACAAAGTGTCGCTTAGTTCATTAGAGTTACTTTATTATTTTCGGTCTACTTTAATCGACCACTGACTGGTACCTCTCCCAGGGACCTTTTTCCTAGACTCGGTTCTCACGGGTCGCTTCTCGATGAAGTCTCATCTCGCGTGAAAATTACTTTCTGCGGGCGTCCTCGTCCGCGGTTTCCCGGGTCGGACTGCCGGTCGTGCCGATCTTGGCGCTGTTGGGTTCTCTCTCTATTTTGTTAAACTACTATGTTGGTTATCGGCCCTAAAGATTGCGTCCCCCCCCTAGATCGAAGCCCCTGCACGCCCCAACCGGGGCCGGTAGTTCACTGAAGAGAAGCGAAGACAGCCGCAGCTGGACCGAGTTAGAGCGACCATCGACCCCGACATACGTTAGACCCCTTTTTGTGTTTCGCGGCGCCTCTCCCTGGCTGGTCGCCTCCGTTTCCGTATCCGGGCCGATCCATCCTCGAAGGCCACTCCCTCCCCCTCCTTCGTTTGGCTGCCTTTACTTAGCCAACACCCCTTTTTGTCACAACATTATTTCCCCGTTTTGCCGCTCCCCCCCGGATCCAGTTTCCCGGACCTGGACTCTAACGAGTCGTGGTCCCCTCACTTTCCTTCCTCCTGCCCGTCCTGCTTGATCTGGGCACGTCGGGTCGGTGCGCGTTTCCCCTGTCCTGTTAAAACCTCCTGTCGACTGTTTTTTCCTGATCGTCCGATCCTTCGCCTGCCGCGTCTCATGACCATTCTCGCCCTACTTTTGGCCCCCCAGTTTCCTTAATCTCTGCAAGAACTGAGAAACCTAGGGACGATCCCCAGCCGCCAGGTTCCACTGACCACTGGAATCCCGGATAAGTAAAACTAGATCCAGATACGGGCCGCAGTCGAGAATTACTTTCTGGGCTCACTTATATCTGAGCGACCCTCGAGAGGTCCAAGAGGGCCGAACGTTTTTTAATCCCTTTTCCAGTCCGTGCTAACCCGGCGGGCGTTAATGAACAGAGCTGTACAACTGCGACCCAGATAAGGGAATGCCGAGAATACCCCGTTCTGATGGGCGAAATGAACAGGCGCGTGTGCCCCACGCCGGTCCGACTTCCCCCCGGCTTTCTTCATCAAAGAGGACGCCGAAGGCTCAATAGTTATTTTGCACCCGCTTCAACATGTTAGGGAGACATGTTCGAGGATACTGGTGTCCCAACTTATTCTTGCCAGTGGGCAATTCGCTTCTGGTACTCGCCCACGCCCCCTGTACCAAGTTCAAGGTCGCCCCTTTCCCGCGCTGACCTGAATTCGACCCTTCCGCCCAGGAGTGTATACCGAGCGAAGTGGCAACCCTCCGCGTTGGCGCTGCTGACCGCGCCGGAGGAGAGGATATGTGGCACTTCAATGAGTGAGCGAGCCAGGTGCGAGGTCTCGATCCCTTACCGGACTTGGCACAAGACGTCGGATACGACGGGTGGGGTGTTACCTTGAACTTCCGTTTTTCATCACGAGGTGTTCTGACGCCGGCCGTTGGTTCTTCTACCACGAGTGGTCTCTTTTTTGGCGTTCCCGTTTTTCCCTTCCGACACCCCCTTCTCCGCCGACATAAACGCCCGCTGAGCTGGAAGTAGAGTTTGGACCTCTAATGTTTTCCATTTTTTTCCAAATCCGACTGCTGGTTGTTTTCCCTCCGCCGAGCACCGCTGCTGGTACCGAGGACGGCCTGTGAGATATCCTTGTGCAAAACCTCAGACCTACCCTATGGACTGATGACCTAATTGCGACGTTATGGGACCTGTCACCCTTGAATGACGGTTCATTCGCCCTGATGCTACTTCCGTGGCCTCTTGAGATTGACCGGTCCTTGTTGTTTGACGGTGCGGGGTGGCATTCATGTTTTTCTTCTTTTGTAAGCAGTCGCTTCTTTTCGTGGATGCCCCCCCCGTTTTATTGTTCCTTTCGAGATTCTCCCCCTGTTTCTCGGCTGCATTTGAGCGTGCCTAACACCTGAGCCGGCCGTCTTGCCTTTTCCTTCTCCGCCCTCCAAGCCAGTTATGCTCGCTTCCCTTTGTGAAGAATCCTGCCCCCTACTGGCCAGCCTTGTAAAAGTGCCAGTGACCGTTTTTCGTCACGCGGCTGAGCGTGCTGGCGGACCTTTGTATTTTCGGATTTCTTAGGAGCGCACTGATCAGATTACGGCGGCCTTTGAGGTTCCCATGTTTTCCTGCCGAGGTGCCCCCTGGGACTTTAAGCCAACGGAGGCCCGGGTCCCCCTCTGGCCTGGATTTCTTTGCCTTTCCCTTCAGAGTTGACGCCGAGGACGAAGAGGTCCTTCCTCCCCTTTTCCCCTGGGGTTCATCGATCACCTCAGGTTTGACGGAATCGAGTAGCTCTGGGATACCGTGCGTCTTTGTTTTTTTTTTATGATGAGATCCAGGATACCCTCTCTCGGGAGGGTACTACCCCCCCTCCATTCTCCGTCATCTGTGGAGGGCGAAACGGCGTTCGCCGGTTTCATAAGTCATGACGTTTATCTTTAAATCCCCCTTAGGGCAAAAGTCTCCTTTGCTCGGGGGGATTGAGAGGGCTTGCGTGCTTCTTGATAGAAAACTTTTTTGGGGAACCTGCACCCGCTTTTCCCTGTTCCTCCCGCGAGAAGGTTTGGATTCAAGCGGTCTTGTAAGTTCCCGTCGTGCCTGGTCGACCAGTTCCCTGGTGTTTGAAAACCTTTTCCCCTTTTTTCCCACTTTGTTCAGCGCGTTGACCACAGCTTGTCCGTTTGCGTCTCCCGCAACCGTGGCATTTTTTTTCCCAAGGACCATTGTGCGCGAGTTGTGGGGTCTCGGGGCTCCCTCCCTCCCGGAGTGCAGCGATTCCTGCTACCCGACCTTGCGTTGTACCCTGCGACTTCTTTACTTTAGGGGGCTTCCAGGCTTGCCTTTTTGCCGTTACGAGGGATGATTTGGTCGTGTTTCCGGTTACCTTAGTTTAGTAATTTATGATATGAAGTTCACCTTCTCCCCCCTGTTTGTTTTTTTGCCGCGGGATTCCGTTTTCCATTGATGGGATCCGAGAGTTTCCCGTCCATGACCTACCTTCCCACTGCATAACTTTAGTGACTAGAGCACGGCGGCTCTTTTCGGGTCTCGGGCGTGTAACTTTTTTCGGGTAACTATAGGTTATTTGGTAGGTCGGCAAGTCACGGGAATGGATTGCCGACCTCTCGGCTTTTTTGAGACAGGGAAGCCCTTTCCACGGGGTCCCACCACTTACGGGGCGCAGACTTTCCTTTCGATCGTTGTCCTGAACTTTTGCGTGGCTCTCGCGTAAGTGAAAGTTGTTTCGTCCCCGTCCACTGGGTGAAAGATTTTACTGGGGTCTTTCGCGGATCACAAGAGTCTTGCCATTAGTGATTACCCAATCCCGGGCTTTCCTCCTGTGGACATGTGTAAAGTAAGATTACCCGCGCAGTTCTAGTTTTCGCGAACGATTTTGGTTGCAGAGACGTAAGAGATCGGGAGGTGGAGAAGATTTCTGGTCGGTAAGTCGTGTTGCTTGATTGATATGGTACGAGAAGGGTTCCCCAGAGTGGCGCCGTATTCTCTTCTTGATTTCGGCATGGTAGTGGAGTCCGGTCAGTTACTGTGGGTGTTGCTTTTTGTGCCGGCGTCGTTTCCTAGGTTCTGGCTCCGCGGCTCTCCCGGGTCCGTGCTTGTCCCGTTCGCGGCGTCGGCGTTGAGCCGTGTCCCTTAGACTTGTTCTTTTGGGGCGTGCCCTGGAACGGAGTCAAGAGGTAGGCAGGAACGTTTGTTCGCGGAGGAGCCGACCCGATTTTGGCGCCGAGTCACCCCGACCTGGCCGGGGTTTTCGTGGCGCGCCGATGGTATTTACGGCCCTCCTGGTTCGTGGAGTGACGGGTCGGCTGATGCGCTAGTCCCCCATGGTCCTCTTCCCCCCCGCTTTGACGGAGGGTGGCCTTTCTGTTCGATCCCTTCCTCTTTTGCGTGATCAAGGCTCGTCAGGTTTTTTTCCTCCCCCTATCTCTTTTCTTTCATAATACTTTTTTTCGAGTCTATAGGCCGGCATTCAGAACCCCGCAGTGCACGCTCCTTTCTCTTTTTGCTTTTGGCTGCATCTTTCCATCAGCTGTCCCCGGAGGGACCCTGCCCCTTCTCCTAACTGGTCCCTTGGCTCCAGTTCTCCCCTTCCCCCGGTTTAAGACACGGGCCAGCAGGCTGCTTCACTCCCGAAGTGGCCGTATACCGGTAAAGCCCCCCCTTTCGCTAAGCACCATTAAACAGGTGTTTACCCTCTTGGTCGCCCGGGTCCATGCCTGCACGAAGCCAACGGCTTTCCTCCTAGCCCCCTGGTCTTTGACGAGTTTCCCCCCCTCCGCTTTCACATTATAGAGCACGGTGTGACGTCTCTGCCGAACGACAAACGTTCCAACGAGGCCGGAGAAAGAAAACCCTGTTACATAATTCCTTCCCTGAAACGAAGGTGCCCTCCCTACATTCGAACCGTCCCCCTATTCATTCCGGCCTTCCGTTGACTAAGTGCCTTGATCTATCCGCTTTGACCCAGGCTTCTGCCCCGGCGATAAAAATGACGTCGACCCGAGATCACCCTGCCAGAATTTCCCCATCCCGGCGGCCACCCCCGAAGTCAGAGTCCCCTTTTCCCCAACATGGACCGGCCCGCCTTTTCCCAAGCCGGACTCGATCTGTGACAGTGGAAAAGCGTTCGGCGACCCGGAGTAACATCTTTCCCCGGTTGTAGAAGGAAAAGTCTTAACATTTTCCTAACTAGGTTCCCCACTAGCAAGGCCGATTGACGATCCTTCAGTGAGAAATTACCACCTCCGTACAATCGATGGGGACCACGCGCAAGTCAGGCGTTCTTTCATTTGCCACTCAGCCCCCTTCCTCTCGCAAGAGGCCTTTGCCCGAATTTGAAGACTCCTGTCCCCTGCGCCACCCCAGGAGATTGCTTCTTCACCCTTCTGGATGAAGGCCTGACCCCAGGTACGGCCTTCACTTTTTCGGGGAAAGAACCCCCCGGTATTCAACCATTTCTTTCAACAATTCCATTGCTTTAGTAGGCGCACGCAAGCATCCCTGACTGACGTCTCTATGTCGAATTGTTTCCCGCAAGAACGACTTAAACAAGAGACGGACCATCGTTTCACGGTTCTCCCGCCAGCCCCCACCGGGCGCAGCGGAAAGCTCCTTTAATGGATCTGTTTCCCGGCTCCGTTCGGCTCCATCAATAAAGCACCGGCGCTACTCTGTTATTTTCTCCCCTCCCCGGCGGCCGGGACCTAGCACAGCGGGGCTTTTTTTTTCCCCATGGACTTGTTTACGGCTGAAGGGTCGCACCGCCTCAAAACGACCCCGAGGACTTTTTTTCCCTGCCTTCAGCTGAACCAGAGTGGCATTAATGGCCTTAAACGCCCAGGGAGCGGTGATATTTCTCCCTAAACACATTCAAGAGTGTCTTTTTTTTTTGGCACACACCTCCTGCGAGGCCTCCTGTCCTGTTTCGGTCGTAACTTCCCTCGGCGGGGAGGCAACGTCCCCGTCCGTTCCCCCCGGTGGAAAGTTTCTTGTCCCTCAACCTACCCCCCAGCAGCGCGATCTTTCCCCCCGCGCCCAGCCCCTGTAATGACAACCAATGCACCTAACGATCCCGGCGTTTTATTTTCCAAAGCGTCACGACTGCGAACGGCCCAAGATGACCTTCCCTGGCGGTGTTCTGGATTCCCTCCTCTTAAACTTCTTCAAAAAGAGGCGTCTGTACAGTTCTGCATTTCCCTGCTTTCCTTTTTGTCCAGCGACGATGAGACGGCCCCTTCCCCTTTCCTTGGAGTTTCCCCTTTTCCCCTTCCCGGAATGTACCTGCTCCCATCACTCCGATGCGCGTTTTGACAAGATCGCCGATCTTGTTTCTTACCCACGCGCGGGCCGCCCTCTTCCTTTTGGAGTCCTCCTTCCCCTTTTTTTTTTGAACAACGGCAGGCCATTTTGACCCCGATTGGTCACGATTTGCCCTTGTTCCTTTGAACCGTCAGTTCCCCATACTTTGAACAAATCACCGGGTTCCGTCGCACCGAAACGTCAGTTCTCCAGTTTCGTGACCTTTCTGAACGTGTGGGTCTGGTGACCGTAACTGCGCGCAGCGGTCTCCTCACAGTTAGACATCCCTCCACCTGATTTTACTGAGATAGGAGCTTAGAACCCTTCCCAGAACTTCCGGAAGACGCGAATCGCCCCTTTTTTTTTTCCACGAACGGAATATATCCACTTTTTTAAATTTCGCTCTCGACCTGATGCGTATCCTTGACTCTGACAAGAACTTTCCCTTGAGGAAAGCGACTCCTTCCAGACTTTGTTTTTTCCGGGAAGCAAGACAGCATAGTAACTCGGGCCACCCCGACCTAGGTTTTAATCTGTCCCTTACCGCCCCATCGGTAACGACCAGGTTGATTGGAGCCCCCGTCGCACTCTATTCAGTTTCAAAGTGTAGTTTGTGACCCGCCGCCTCCCATAAATGGTACCTCTCCTCGGTTTCGGCTTTTACGGTCACACCATAACCGCTGTCCCCCTAGGTGTTGGAAAAGGGAATAACTTCCTCGTGTACACTGACCGGAAGGCGCTTAGGTCGTGAGGTT
>Ga0179593_1574684_pt1 | contig 10484 bp, 10 predicted proteins | sample CZODoug2_1_08_16_FD_185931 | JGI IMG/M metagenome (GOLD analysis project Ga0179593, IMG submission 185931) | Vadose zone soil fungal communities from Angelo Coast Range Reserve, California, USA - CZODoug2_1_08_16fungal (PacBio error correction) | ecosystem: Environmental > Terrestrial > Soil >... | reverse complement strand
CCCCCTGTGGAAACAAGGAACCAGCTCTCGTGCCAATGCAGCATTTTTGGGTTCGGGGGGAACTTCTTTTTTTTTTTTTCCCTTCCGCTTTTCCCTTGTTCAATGGATAGTTGTTTCCCTTCGTCGATCCTGGTGTTTCTGTCGATAACTCCCTTCTACCTTACATCCGGAGCTTACTATTCCGGGGCCGCAGTCTTCCCGTATCCAACCGATTTCACTGACTGAACTTTGGTCTGGTTTTCCGTCTTCACCCCGCTTCCCTGTTTTCGCACCTACGTTCTCAGCGTGACAAATTAATGGACTTTGTCCTCTCAGCTGAGGCCCCCGTCAGATGCTACGAGAGATGCTTTTTCCAGGAATACTCAGTGAAACCGTCCGGTTTTACTTTTCTGTCCGCCGACCTCCCACTGGCCGCCGCCTGGTTTCTTTTCCTTTCTTCCTACACTGCCCCCGTCAGTTCTTTCTTAGCCCAACGCAGTTTACCTCTTTTCGAACTGTCGCGATGGAACCTTGGGCCATGAGCTATTGGTGACTTTTTCAGCGTTTCTTGTATGTCTCCCTTTAACCTGTATCGCCGTATTTTTCAATGTAGTTTCCCCCCGATCATGGCACGGCCTCATTCGCATGCATTCTTCTTTACGTTCATGCGACTCCCTCTCAAATGACGCTGACCCCAGGGCGATTTCTGTTCCTTGCCGCCCCCAATGGAATGGTTGCTTGCTGACTTTTTTCGCTTCTCTCCTGGAGTGATGCGACTATGTTTTTTGCCACCATAACTTCGGACCCAAACTTTCCAAGAATGAGGGATTGTTTGACAATGAGCATTACCGGACCTCGCCTCGTGCTGACGGTGCGCTCCCCCGGAATCCAACACTTTCCCTCTCCCTCCCTTTGACATAAGGATTCTTCCATTTTCCAACCTCTATTTCGCCCCGCGCAAGACCGAAGTCCCGTGAGTATCTGACTCAGGCGACGATTACGTAACCCCACGCTCTTATTCTTCACTATTAGCTCCTACATTGCCTCCTTTGCTATTTTCGCTAACCCTTGTGCTAACTTTTTTTCCTGTGTCTCGTTCGAGTCCCCCCGTGTTTTTTTTTTCTCCCCTAGTCCCGGGCGCCTAGGTTCTTTACCGGATGAAAGACGAAATGTTCCCTCTGCTTTACCCCTCCCCCCCCCCCAATACCTGTTGCATTAGTGGAGTCACTTCGTTTCTATCAACCTTAGCGCAGGGTCCTCCACTACTTGCTAATGTCTTCGCGACCTCCCTTCCCTTTTGGCATGTCGAACCACCCCCCCTTTCTTTCCCTCAATCTTTTCCCTTTTGTGGCCTTTCTGCCGGCATGGTCTCACTTCCCCAGATTGGTTTTGTTCGGTGTTGCCCATCCTGCGGTTGCTTTCCTACCGCATCTTTCTGTTTTAAAGTGAACCCACCGAGCCCCCTGGATTTTATAACGTAGATTCCGCACCTGTGCTCGATCTCGATAAATTTTTTTTTTTTTCCTTTTCCTCCCCAACTGACTGCTCCGGTATATTTTTCCTTAATCTCTGGCCTGTGATGAAATACCATCTTAATGAGCAAAACATTTGATCGGGATAAATTTTTCCCTTCTGCTCTATCCCCAGGCACGGGTGAGATTTACTTCCCCTTGGCTCAAAGTTGCGTCATCTCGTCACCTTATTCTGACTTGTACATCGGTTCCCTTCTGGACTCCACACCAAAATCTTTTTTTTCTTTCTGTTACGGAAAGGTTTCCCCTTTCTTTTTTCTGAATCCCCTCTTTTCCCCGCCCCCGCTCCGGAATATCATGGATACGATTTCACGTGATTGCCATTTAACCCTTCTTTCCAGGATTTGGCCCCTTTCCCAGAGAAGTCGTTCTCAAACAGGGCGGCAATTGTCATTCACCCATTATTTAGTTTTCCTTGTTCACCCGCTGGCCCTTCCCCTTGCCAACATGACTTTCCCGCCTGACGGTCCTCAATCCTTCACTTCTACCATCCCGGCGTCGTCGCCCTAAGCACGTCAATAAGCAATCGCCATCCCAGCGTGGATCTATTTTCCGTCGAACACCGCTGATTCTTCACCGCTTTCCATATTCGCAACATTTTTTGGAACCGGCTTGAGTAACTTCGCATCGTTTTAATTCTTTTTTGATCTCCTCTTGACTTTTTCCCTTTGTAAGGTAGAAAGTGTCTCCCAACCCCCCCCCCCCCTTCGACTTGATGCCGCATGGAAACCGCAATCCAGGAACGACAAAGAGCGACCACACCCCCCCCCAGAACCCCTTTTTGTTGCTTTCACTGGGCCCCCCACACAAACGATGAAGCGCAGAAACCGGCCACCCCCCTCCTTCCCCTCCCCCTAATCCGGTGTGCGCCTTGCCGGTTGCTCTTAATGTTATTGTTTTGCCCTTCACTCCGTTCCCTTTCTCCAACCTTGGTGATAGCTTTTGTTTTTCTTTTTCCGCTATGAGGGTCATTCGAGGAGCGGTTTCCCGTTGCGATTGGCAACAGAGTAGTTGTTTTTAGCCCAAAAAGTCTACGTGGTGGGAGGAAACGGGGAGAAAGGGATAGCCCATGGGGTAGGCATTTCCCTCCCGCAGGTCTCTTTCTGGCTAAGTCCCCCCCCCCGCCTTGTTCTTACGCCGCTGCTTGTGCCCTTCTCGGGTGACCCGCACCTACATGCTTCCTTGTGTCTATTTAGATAGCTAACCCATTAGCCCTATCGGTAATGAGCGGTTCGAGGTAGTGGTTCAGGTCGCTTGTCCGGTAGTTGTCGGGGGGTAGGGTTTTGTTGGGTTGGTTGTATGGGGGGGGGTTGTTGGTTTGTTTTAGATTGCGCGTTTTGGTGGAGGTGTGGGGGGGTTGCTGGTTTGGGATGTTTTGGGGGGGTGGTTATTTTGGTTTTGGTTTGGGAGTTTGGCGCGGCGGTTCTTGTGTTTTTTTTGTTTTGGGATTCGTGGGGGTGGTGTTTGGTTTGGGTTTTTGGGTTTGGGTGGGTTGGGGTGCTGGTGGGGTGATATTGTATTTAATTTCCCTCTGTTTTTCCAGGAGAATTTCCGTTATTAAAGCCTGCTGCGATTTTTGGCCGAACTTTGGTAATTGTTTACCTTTCCCTCCCTTTATTGTTCCCAGAAGATCAACTTGATTATTCAGGATTGATTTACCTCTTTTTTGGGTTTTGATACTCTTCAGATATTTCTTCCTTCGGAGCGATGTTAATCAAATGTTTTGGCAACTTTTCTAATCCCTCTTTTCAAGAGGGGTCCCATTCGTTTTCCCTCATTGGCGCTTTAACCTGCGAATTCTCGAGTTTTTTTGAGTCCACTTTCGCGGCCTTGGTTTCCAGGTCGTATCCATTCATCTTATCCCATGTAAATCTGTCTCCTTGATTTCCAGTCTTTTTGAAACGACCCCTAAGAAAGATTTTCTGCTCCCTTCTCGCTTTTTTGTGAGCCACGGAAAACCCCTTGTAAAACACTCCATCAACTGGGCTCTGAGTCCTCTTCCTCAGGGAGAAACCTTTCTGTTTCTTTTAATCTGCCTTGCCCCCCCCTCCTGTCCGAAGCCGATAACCCACACTTTCTTCATTCCGAATCTGGTCCACCCCCCATTTTCCTAGTATAGGTTCAATAGCCTCGACGTTTTTCCTTATTCCTTCCCCCCCTCCGCCCATGAACCACTTGGTTTTCTAATCTAGTCCCCGCTGAGGTCTGCGTGCCTTCCCCGGAGTATTTTTCCCTCCCCCTTCCTTCTTTCTCAACATACACGCGTATGGCGGTTCCCGCTACCTCCCCACACTCGAATTCTACACCCCCCCAATGGCCGTTTCCCGGGTTGCAGACAAATCGTTTTTCCCCCCATCAGTACCTCGCCCTGATTGAGTTGCGATTATGGTTCTCCACTCTTCCCAGGTGACCCCCCCTTTAGTTGTATTGCAATACCTTAGCAGTAAGATTCTCCTTTATGGATGGAGGTATGGGGTCGTTTTTTTTATGATTCTACGGCCCATGCCCCCCCCCTTGGCTTGTCCTAAAAGCGGCTTCCTTCGTCTTTCATCCCGGCCCTCTTGCCCGTTCGGGTTGTCCGGCGCTTGCCCTCCCCCACAGAACGTTCCTGATGATGTTCACGCCCGGCCCAGCACTTGGTAGTACCGGCTTTCTACCATGCGTTTTTTTTGTTTGCTTGATTCCCCGTCTAGTAGGGTTAAATTTTCGAAACACGGACTCTTTTTACGTCAGTAGATAATTTATCCCGGTCTTTTATTTCCCCGTCTCAGCCCCTCGGGGGAAAGGACCCAGCTGATGGCGCAAAGATAAGATTTGACTGCATGGGGATGGTTCCCGATTTTCGTGGACGTGACCGGCGGTTATGAGCCCGGATTCTCCCTTTTAAGGATCATTTTCTCCAGGAAAATGTCTTAGTTTGTCATTATTGATTTGTTTTTTCTTTTAAGTCCCTGATTTGACCGCCATAAGAACCCTTCCTATGACCACCCCCCTTTGCAGCCTACCATCCCCCCCCCCATTGCGCATTCCTTCGGTCGATAGGCTGGACAGCTTTGTCGAGTAGGAAGATGAACGGCCCCCTCTATGTAACTGCTGCCGTGTTACACCCGATTGCCACCCCGATCCATTTTTGGTCCTCTACAGATTAGACAGATACAGTGTCGATGGTTTTAGGGGACAGACACATACCCCCCCCCCCCACAGCCCTGACATGTCCTTTCAATTCCCTCACACAGTAGGCCCGCCTCGATGGCCTTCCTTCCCCCTTGAAAAATCGAAAAAAGCTTGGTCTTTCGCATGTCCCCTCGATCTATTTTTTTGTATTCAGTTTTGACCAGTGATGACATCTCTGCCCAGGCGCTGATCAACACACCAGGCCCCCGTTTCCTGCCTTTTCCCCCCCTTAGGTCCGCACCCTTCTGCACCCCTTAGTGAACACGTCGCGCTTCAGATCCAGTCATGCGTTTTTAACCTGAGAACCCGAGCTTTAAGGTCTCCCCCCTTATCTTGCCGCCCCCGTGCGAAGCCAGGCGGCTGGACGGATTCCCTTCCTGTGAAATCTTGTAGGTGGTCCACGGCAATCTCTGACCCCGGACCTTCCGTGAGTACCTTTTGTACCCCCTTTTCCGCTTGTAGCCAGACTTAGGTCCTCTTCCCGTAGCTTAAAAACTCACGTCAGTTCCCCTTCCCTGAATAACCTTTGGACTCCCAAAAAAGCCCCCCGGGACCACCTTTGCTTTGCTTGCGTTAGGTTCCAGGTCTCTCTCTCTTTTCCTACTCTCCGTGTTTTTTTTCTCTCGATACCCTTTTACCACTCCTGCAATCAGCCGGATTTTTGTGGTTCGGATTTTTTTCGGACCTGCCTGATTCCTTCTGAAGCAGTTTTCCCGTCGATTTTTTTTATGCTTCCACAAGCTGGTTAAAGCGCCTCACCGGTCCCTTCCTTAGCCTTTAAATCTTCCAGGGTGCACGTTGCCCTTTCTCCATGATTCCACTTCCTTTTCTTTGATGCCCCTGCCTGCCACTCGCTTAGTGGAGAAAGACCAGTTCAGGACACGTACGGAGCTCGGTCTTCTTTTCCACCGGTTTCCGTCTTTGTTAAGTATCACCTCCTCCCGACACGACATCTCTTCTCTGTGTGCGGCCCCTTGAATGGACAGTCAGGAAAGCTTTTTTTTTCCTTGTTTTTTTTTTCCCGCTCCTTCTCGTCTTTTCCAACAATACTGGCCTACTGACTATGTTTGGAGTAACCCATAAGTCTCTTTTTCCTACACCGCCTTCGGTTTCCAGTTCGTCAAGCTTCCCCTTCTTGTTTATCCTTGTCTCTCTTCGAAAGGGTCCCCTTTAGTCTTTTTGGCGTGATTGATATCTCTTCTGACGGGTTAGACGACCCGTATCTGGCCATTTTTCTTCCTATTGCTGATCCGGCATCGGCAATTTCACTAGCGTATGATTCAAATACTCGGCCTTTGCAGTCCCAGACTCTTTCACCTGCAGGCGTTAAACCTTTCCCCCCTGCTGGACCTTTCCCCGGCAACCGCCGTCCGCTGGACTTTATGTTCTTTCTTTTTTGGTTTGCCTGCGGAGCAATGCGGGATTTTTTCCGCTTCAGCACCATCAGACCTTTTTTCAACTTCCCATATTCCCCGCTTGGCGTGCCCGACCCTTCCCCCCCAGAGTCCCCCCTTCCTCTTCTTCTTCCCCCGCAGTGAGAGCCCCGAATCTGTTCACCCTTTTCCCCTTTGCACCTGTTCTGACCTCATGCTTTGAATCCTTCGAAGAGTCTTTCCGCCTCTTCTCCGATAAGTGAGTATCCTTCCACTAGCGAACTTTCCCCAACACTTTTTTCTCCGTTACTAATAATCTCTCGTGGTGGGGAACGCTATTGCTCCTATCAGTCCCCCCTTCCATTGTTCCTTGTCCCTTTTCTTTCGCGCGCAGCCCCCCCACTCGCGTTTATCGACCGAGCCCACGTCGCCCACCCGCCGGGAGATATTTCTCCATTTTACCGTATCAGTTCCCCTTGGAGCCGCTGTAACGAACCCCACCACCAATACATTTCGTCCCGGTGGGCGTATTAACAAAACTTCTGGAAGCCCTCCTGCTGGCTATTTTTCTTTCTTAACTCCCCCCTCGCCCCCGGTTTCTTTTCAGCATAATTTTTTTGATCACCAAGGAGAGTGGACCATCAGGCCTTGTTCCCCTTTTTTCTGGCTGGATTTTTCGTTTTTTTTCTTGCCCCAAGGTCCACCCCCTTCCTTTGTGTTTAGTCTGTGATATCGACCAGTTCTCTGTTTTACAATTTGTCAACCCAAGCTACTCTGGGGGTTCCTTGAAACCAGCAGATGCCAGTTTTCTCCCCTGTGATCTCACCCGCTTTTTTTTTGTATTCCATTTTGACACCGCAGTCTGCTATCGACCATATAGGCCGTTTACCATCGGTTACCCGCTGTCATGAAATTTTTTAGGGAAGCCCTCTTCCCCTAGACTAAAGCTCTTTGTGCTTCGGTAAGAAATGTTCGTACCCATCCTCTGAAGGCCGCCTCTTTCCACGCGAGATGTTTCCCATCGTTTTTCTTTTTTTTACGGATTTGCTCCCCCACCCATTAGGGATTAATTTACGGCAACGTTTTTCTTTCCTTTTTCCCCAGTACCGTTACCCGCCTCCCGGGCCTGACTCGATTTAAGCATGCCTTCCTTTTGGATTCCCGCCCTGGACGCATTTTTTCCTTCCAACGGTTGGACGTTACAAGTAGTTTAGTCCTGGATCTCCCAATTAGATGTTTTTTTTACTCGAAGACCGTTGTCCTTTTTCCCATTCATCTTGCAGACTTTTCTTCTCATCGCCCACTTCTTTTCACTTCCCTCGAGATTACCCTGTACTTAAGAAGCCCTATCTTCTGTGGGAGATTCAACACCGACAGGAATCACTTCCCCTTCCCCCCCCAGCGTCCCCAGCTTCCGTTTTCAATTATATCCTCCCCTCGCGCAGCTGCATCCCCCTGTCTCTATGTCAAAAGGTCGTAGGTCAACTATTTTCCCCCCCTTGCTGTCAGCTGCATCTCGATCTTCCCCTCTCCCCCTCGAGCTCCCGGCCAAGCCCCAGAGCGCATCCACCAATAGTAAACAATTGTGTTCTTACAAAGGAAGCATGTCCCCTGCCTTTGACCTGGACTCTTAAGGAAAATATATCTACCCCTCCCCTCCCCCCTTTGTGTTTTCTGAGATATGTTGTTGCGATCGATTTTTTGGTTTTCTCGACCGTTCTTTTTTTCAGATTCTTGTTTCTTATGGGTCTTTTTTTAGTTCCATGAAGTAAGGATCGTATCTCCTCTGAGCTTTCCATGGCGGCGATTAATCTTTTGAAGAGCCAGGAAGTTGGAAGTTTCTCTGAACTTTTATCCCCAGTGGTTGCTGTGTTTGTTTTTTTGGGGGTTTGGTGGGGGGGTAGAGGTGGGGGTTTGGGGGTGTTTTCAGGCCTTTCTTTTTTTTGTTGCTGGTTGGGGCTTTGAGGGCCGGTTTTTCTTTCTTGGGTTTTTTCCATTTTTTTGTTTGTTTTTTCGGGTTTTGTTTTTTTTGGGGTGGGGAAGGGTCGGGTTTTTTTTTGGGGGGTCTGCTTGGGGTATGTTTTTTTTTTGCCTCTTTTTTTTTGTTTTTTTTTTTTTTTTTTTTTTTTTCCCTTTTTTCGGTTGCACTTACTTTTTCGGAGACCCGCTTGTGTAGTCAAGACTGATCTGTTCCGTGATCTATTACAAAGTTTTCCTGGTGCTTTTGATTTGCAGGCGTTGAACTATTCTTTCCCCTTCCAGCTCGCCCCCGCTCTTTCTTTGCAGATTTTTCCCTTTCTAAGGTCTGGCACACCCTGTTCTTGGATCGTACCTCCCTGTATGAGAAACTTCTTGCGCACTTTGCTAAATCAGATCCCTTCAATCGTTCCCCCGATGTCTTTTGTAAGCTCAAGTTCCTTTCCCGGTTGAGAACTCCCCCCCCATCCTTCCGCAACGTTCTCCATGGGCCACTGTTTTTTTTTTTCCGGGCATGTCTCCATGCTCTCCCCGTGAGGGGTTTTGGTCAAACCGAGCGATTATGGACCCCCTCCCCCGACCAATGCTTGCTCATGCTCGTCCCCATTACTTGTTTTTTTCTAGACCGACACCTCAAACAGCTCTGGGTTCCCCGTCGAGATTGCCGAAATCGACTTCTGCGGAATCAGCTTTCATCGTCCCTTTTCCCCACATGATGCCTTAATCAGTGCCCTAAGTGCGACACCCTCCCCCCCCCCAAAACCTCGGCCAGTTGAGAGGTTTTACCATCCAGGCCATATTCTTATAGAGTCTTAGCAGTTTGCCATTGGAAGGCGAAATGAAACAACCTCTTGGTTTACCCTAGCGCATGTTGGCTTACGGCATCGTCGTTTGGAACGGCGGCCTCAACTTTTTTTTTTCCGAGTTTGTGCCTCCCCCCCGCGGACCTGCGCGGTTCGATCACAGACACTCTCCCTTATGTTACCCCCCTTATTTGGACCGTTCTAGGTCACTCTCCGATGTACGTGGCTGGACACGGCCCGATTTTGGAATCGCTTTGGTTACGACATGCTGGGCGTGCCCCCAAGCCACGGGTTTGTTGCTTGAGATAGCCTCGCCAGCAGTTTATTTCCCGGACTTGGTCTTGAGATGTTTTGTCTCCTGCTTTTGCAACCCGGTGTTTATGTTTGGTTCGTCATAACAGGTTTCCATACGGCTCCTTGGCTGACCTATTTCTCCTGGCGGCGTTTTCCGTCACTCGCGATTAACCAAACGCCTTTCCTGATTGTGATGGTTACGGTCAGCAAGGCAGCTTTTTGAGCATGTTCAGCGGTGGTGCCCGGCTTTGAAGTAGTGAAAATTAACCAAGGTGCGTTTTTTTTTACCGTACTCTGCCCCCCCTTCAGTCACTGGATCGGTCTGGCCCTTTTGGGCTATTGAACTTTTCCGCCTTATTTAACGCCATGTTGGCCAAAAGCACTCTGAGAAGTTTGTGTTCCTACCAGTGTTCTTCACGCTAAGTTTTTAAACGAGGTCGCTCTAACTGTTTTTTCTTTAACAATTAATTCTGGAAAGTTTATTGATGGTGCTGAAACAATAGTCTCTTTCCCTCCTGACCATCCATGCATCTTTGAACACCATAAGAAGAATCAAGCCTTCGTAGGAACCACGGACAGTAAGATCGGAACAGTTTCCTTTCGCGGTCAGTGAATGGGAAGAAATTCACTCGAGATGAGTAGTTGTCCCGTTGTTCTGATCCCGTCCATCTCCGAGTACGCTTCCCAGATTACTAGCTCTTGTCAATGTGACCGAGTTTCCTACCCAAAAAGGTTCCCTTTCCTTTTGGTGTACTTGACGATTTCTCGTTCTCCCCTCCCTGCCGTCTTTCAATGTTCCTTTTCTACGCCCTGAAAAATCCCGCCCACCAAATGGCCGTTGTTCACTTTATATTTACCAAGGATTCCTTGCTTGATTTCTCCCGGTGCCTGGATCGGAGCGCTGAAACAAAACAGGCCAACCGGCGTTTGACTGGGCCAAGGTCACTCGAACTCCTCGTTTGCTACGTTTTCGTTTTTTTCCCGACTCCAGGTCGCGATCCCCGTCACGCCTGCCATTCTCCACGTGCTGCCAATTTTTAAGCCAGATGGCCATTGGTTGAAAAGGATCACAGTTCCTCTTCATTTTTTTTCTTCTTCCGGTGGTCCTTTTCGATTGGCCCCCTGAATATGTAAGAACACCTCCTTTTTCTTTTATCGGGCGGACCGCTTGTCGCTCCCCATATGAAGCGGCATCTACGCACCCTTCCCCACCCCCCCCCCCCTTCCGGTCACCCTGGATTTTTAAGCTCCAGTCCAGACCCCCTTCACCGCTCCATATCATATTTTGCATTTCTTGTTTCCCCTGGGTACTATTCGCTCCCCTTTTGAGCTCTATTAAACTGTTGGAATTT
>Ga0179593_1476032_pt1 | contig 10484 bp, 12 predicted proteins | sample CZODoug2_1_08_16_FD_185931 | JGI IMG/M metagenome (GOLD analysis project Ga0179593, IMG submission 185931) | Vadose zone soil fungal communities from Angelo Coast Range Reserve, California, USA - CZODoug2_1_08_16fungal (PacBio error correction) | ecosystem: Environmental > Terrestrial > Soil >... | reverse complement strand
TAATCTATAGACGCAGCTTCCGCGTCTCGGTATCCAATAATTCTGAACCTGCTTGGGTACTGTCCCACTCCCCCTTTTTCCTCCTCTTTTGGAGAGCATGGCCGCCCCGCAACGATTTGCCTTTGATGCTTAGTTGGACTTCTCGCCCGACTCTGCCGCGCGCACCCGTCTAATCATCCCCTGTCTTTTTCCCAACTCCCGAGTTTCTTTTTTAACACGTTCCCGGAATTTATAAACCCACCCTCGCAGTTCGATCGCGAGTTGCAGAACCTCCAGTGGGGCTGTTTCCGACAACTCTTTTTAAACCCCCGATCGACATCGCCCGTTGTACAATAGTTAGTTCCTACTTCACAGATTTCCCCCTCCCCCCCCCGCCCCCTTCCCCCCCCCCCCCCCTCTTTTCTTCTTGGAAGCCGCGATCCCCTACACCTTCAATTGATTCTACATGTTAATCCGATCCGCTCGGAGGTACTTGCTGCCCGTCGTCACGTTCTTTCCAGATCACAGGCGTACTGACACCAACCCCCCGCGATTTTTTGCTGATCTTGCTCGCGACATGAGTTCCGCCCAGGCCTCTAGTTCGTCCCTCCCTCCCCCTCCCACCCGACCTCCCCTTGGTTTACATTTATACGCCCTCGTTGGCAGTTCCAGCGAGAAGCGCGCTGTTTCCTCTTGCCCGCTTAGGTGTCGTCAGATGTTTCACCTCAGATTAAGACGCGGTTTTCTCCCGATCCCCAGTCTCGTGACACTAGGTCTGATTTTCTTTCCCTCTGGGTTGACGATTTTCTTCTTCACAGTCCCTCCACCCGTTCAAAACGCCCCTGCCGTTGTCCCTCTTCTGACTGACAGAGTTTACGAGACAGAGCAAGTGGGTCCCTTCTTTGTTTTTCCCTCCCCCCCCTTGCTTGCCCATTTCGTCGCACACTTGGCCAGTACTGGCCTAGTCGTGTTCAAGATTATCAGGCCCCCTTTCCTTCTGACCTAGGATACATACCCCTCCCCTGGTCTTTTCTTTTCCACCCTCTTCTTTGCCTTTGCCTTCCGCCCTCATTCGAGCCACCTGCCTTCCGTCCGTAGCGCCCGGTGCCGCTTTCCACACATCTTTAGTCACGTGCAGATTCGGTCTTTCTAGACCCTTACCGGCCCATCGATTTTAGCCTAATTCTGGATGTCGTCGCCCCGTCCCCTTGTTCGTTAGCCCCTCCAGCTACCCTCTCCTCTTCTGGGTCAAAATTCCGGCGCCCACATCCTGGACGGAAGCGTGTTCTGACTTCTGTAGTAGGCCGCCACGTCTCTTCGTCCCGTTGGGTGTTCTGTCTCCCCTCCTCTCACTTCACGGAAGAGGAATTAGGAATGTTCATTCCATCGCATTTTCTTCCCTGGTGGAAGCTTGATAGTTTTCCACCACCCCGCATTTTCCAAACCCCTCCTGTCACATGTTGAGAGGCGTGATTCTGACAATATTCGGAGAGTTAGTGCGTTCATGTCAAAAATGGGTGCGCCCCATCCTAATTATGCCATGACATGGTGCGCTAACCCCTCTGAGTTCGCTCATCACACCTCAAGAGACGCCGGATCGGCGGATGCATCTTTGTATACGAGAGATTTTCCCAGAGTTGGTGGTTTCTTACTCCCAGTTTCCCCGTATTTTCCTTCCCGCTGATATGCTCTTTATGCGTGATTGTCTTCGCTCAGGGATTCCCTTGGATCAACGGATGTTTTCAAGCTTCCCTCCGCGACGACGTGGCACGCCTGGCTAGTTTTTTTGTCACCGGTGGCGACTCAGACATCGGTACTGTTTCTATTTGTTTGCCGGTTCATCCCCCGCAGACAGTTTCTCTATCCCAGTCGCCGCCGCAGGTGGTCTTTTGATTGTATTCGGGCCTTTGTTCCCAGTCCCCCATCCAGCCTCGACTGCCATTAAGGCATCCCCCCGATTCGGTTTCCCCCGACCTCGTCCGGCCGTTGAACTTCTCTGGCGGGCCTCCTCACAAGCTACCCCTCCTCCTTCGGATCGAAGCTTCCATTTTTCATCCCCGTCCTAACTCCTTTTTTCCCCGGCCGTTTCCCCCATTGGCCGCAATCGATTGGGATCCGCTGACTTCCCCGCCACGGCGAGCGTTGAATACATTTTGCCTCCTTCCCCTGATTGTGGTATTCCGGCGAGTCGTTCCCTCTTTCGCCGATAATTGTGTTACAGTTATTCTATTTACTCTGTGTGGTCTGGCTTTTAGGCAACCAGGCGGTCTTGTCTACCATTACTTTTTTTTTTTCCCTCTCAACCTGCTCGACTCTTTTTGCCACGCTACGCTACTTTAACCGGACCCCTTACTACGAGCATCAGCCCCCACCCTCCTAGATGGTGTTGTCCTATCCCTCTCCCAGTTGATCCGGCTATCTCGATTAAGATGAACCCAATATTTGGGCCAAATTCCAGCTGTTATGTCCCGGGTTCCTTTCTTTGACTCATAGGAGACCGGAGAACGTGCCCCTAGTACCTTTCCCCTACTCCACTTCCGATTCTGGGAAGAGTAGCACTCAGCTTAGGTCCAATACTTTTTTTCGAGGACCGACCCCCTATTTCCCCCTCGAAATGGAAGCAGCTCGGCAACTTTCATCTCCATAACGCTTTTCATACTCTTTTTTCCCCCTCTTGTTCGCTCTTGTGCCGTGATCAACACCAGTCCGTTTTACCCGGACACCCCGTGCACAACCCATTTCATTTTCATACACTACCCAATCATATGATAGCCGTGTATGCACTGGAGTTTGATTCCCCCCCCCCCTTTCTTCCCCCTCCCTCCCTGTTTGTTTTTCTACCTGCATTCTCCAGCTCCATTAACACTATTCAGATACGATTTTGGTTGATTTCCGTTTGCCCCATTTGGCGCAGGATGGCGCGCTCAAACAAGCTCCCCGCCTCCTTTTTTCCATCGCTTTTCTTTTTTTCCCCTCTGCCGGGTGTCGCGCGATCGTTGCAGCGGAATCTACTCCTTTAGTGTGCATCGGTGTACTCGGGTTTCTTCAATGCGTGGGTTTAGCCCCGAATCTCTCTGCTGGTTTCTATCCCGCAAAACTCGCGTCGGGGATTCTGGCCCCCCCCCCCCCTAACCTCCCAGACCCAGAACGCTCTCCCCTGCCGCAAGTGCTGCCGTTAGCCTCTCTACAGGAAGGGATCCGGGTGCACTGTCGCACCACACTTTCGACATCCGAAGGTCTTATGTCTAGAGCTCAGAAAGTCGTTCATTCGTCGTGGACAAAATCCCAGGCTTTTCTTCCTCCTTCCCCCCCCATATCTGCGTAACTAATGAAGGCCCTCTTTTCCCCCAGAACTCCCCTGTGCACTAGGAAAAAGATAGTAACCTCTCGTCTCCTTCGGCCCCCCGTCCACAGACATAGGGCCGCTTTAAAGTTTCCTCAGAGACGACACAGGCCCCCGCGAAGTGGCGGTGAGGGGTTCGCCCCCCCCCCCCTCCTCTATGGACCCTTTTCATAACCGGCTCTTCAGAGACGGTGTCGTTTCGGCGCGAATGGACACCTTCGTCGAAGCCTTCACATCGTCTTTTTCTCTTTGATTTACTCTGCCCCCAGCCCTTTCCGTTTCACAGCGGCGCGGTTTCATCGCATCCTTAATGCATTGCCCCTCTGCTCAGCGTAGCGCGCTTTCAAGCCCCCTCACTACCTTTCTACCTACACCCCCCCTGCGGGGTGATGCCTTTCTGAGAGCCAATGTGATGCTGGCTGTGGATCTCAAACCCTCGCTGTTCGCCCCCTGTTTAGCCACCAGAGTGTGCCACCCCCTACTCCCCGGCCCATTTCCGGATGCTTTTTTGGTGAAGTTTTAATCCCCTTTTTTTTCCCCCATTCCCTCGGTCTGCATCGCACCCACTTCACCTCCCATAGTAGATTCGGTCCCCAGTACTCGTTCCCCAAATTTTGCGAACCAACTTAGATCTCGTCCTGTACCCTTTCCCTTCCACTTTCGGTGTTTGTGAGACTGGTGCAAGTCAATTGGCCCTTCTCTTCACCCCCTTTTTCCCCCTGGTCATTCCCCTTGCCTTCGTTTAACTCCAGCCGTAGAAGCAGTGGTTTCCAGACCATTGACGATCCCCCCCCTCCCCATACTAGGGCGTGGCATGACCCCCACGACCCTGATTGTTTTTCCGCCCGGCTTCCGCCAATGTCCTTTCCCTTCCTTTCGCAGATCGATCAGCTCGTAAAGTCAGTCTCAGGATTCTTGACCCCCGAGATCTGTGGGCTGTAAGTCTCCGGAAGCCCGTTCCGGAAATCCCTCCCCGTTTGCCCTTCTTCCTTCCGCTCTTTCCGGTAATTCTCGAGGAAATTGTTCCCTTTTTAACCCCCGTTTTGGACTCCTGAAAGGTGGTGCCCCCAATCTGCCTTTTCCCCCGCGCTTCTTCCGTCTGTCATTTCACTGACCACATCGTCGTGACAGAATACGTCCCTGTTCCTATTCACTCCCGATAGATTGAAGGTAGGTAGAAGTGGACATTTGTACTTCCCCCCTTCCCTGATCTTCTCCTATTCCCGCGGTTGGGCTGGCACCCAAGCGTAAACACACTTTCTCTGTCGTCCGGCCTGTTCTACGGGCAATGGTCTTCTCCTTGTGTTTTTTATCAAGATTCCCCCCCCCCCTTATAGATAGTCTTGGATAATGTATAAGACGTACAACAGAATTTTTGTTCGCGGCGAACGTACACGTCCCCAGGTTCCCCTCACCAACGTTCATGCACGCTCTTGGCTGCTTTCAAGTGTCAAGACGTATCACGCACCTAACCCCTTGAGTTGTCTTTTATTTTTTGGACTTCTTATACCTGAGCGTTGCGTACTGGACAGTTTATCGATAAACTCACCCAAGATCTTTAGTCCCAACCTTTGATCTGTCCCCGAAGTTTTGTGTCGACGACTCACTATCCCCCCCCTCTAGTAAATCGTTCGGATGAACATGTGGAAGTACTTCAACATGGAAGCATTGGACCTTCATCTTCTTATCTCCACTTCCCCGGAAACAGAACGAAGTACCCACCTAGTTCCTAGCTGGGGAAGTAACCGGAAACCCCTGTCCCATCGACAACCTTCCCCATTAGAAGGTCTTTCTTGGTTGATCCCCCATCGTTTCGACCTACCCATCATTTTTTTAACAGCTTTTCTACATCGCGTCGGTCCGAGGGACATGCAGTGTCGTCCCCCTCACCTCTTAATGTTACATGTTTTCCCCCCCTCAGTTCGACCCCGCCGAACTCGTGGGCTTTCTAAGGAATGATCTCTTTGCGCTTCTGGCGGGATTTTCACACTCAATCTTTCCCCAATGCTTTTGGTCTCACGGCCACATATATCGTTTCATCCTCCTAAGTTGCTCGGGTTTCTTGTCATTGCAGACAATAAAAATCGCTGGATGTCTTTTCTCACAATGCCCGCTACCTCCCCCCGGCATCGCGTCATGCATGCACTCCACTTTTACCCCCTAGCCTCCTTTCACCAATTCTTCTTGGATGTGCCGCCCCGCACACGATAGCCCCGCCTCTTCTTGCAGAAACTATGTTTTCTAGGCGGGTAGCCAGATTGTCCCCCACAAGATCTGAAATAGCCCGTTTCGGGCCGTATGCGAGTTTCCCTGGATGCCGTCAACCATGTTTACCTTCTTTCCCCGTCAATTTCTGTTTGACTTGAAGACCCCGTCCTCTGTTTTTTTCCCCCACACTGATTCTTTGACTTCCCCTTATGCGTTCTTGTGCGATATGGCTGCGCGACCCTTAGGCAAGACTCCCGGTATTGCCGCACACGCCTTTTTTTGTGCGATTGAGTCGTTCTTTTCCCCCAGTTTTTTTGGCCTTCTCCTGCTACTCATTGCGTCATAATACACTCACCTTTACATCATGGTTTGTTTAAGCAGGGCAATTTACCAGGCGTCTTTTCCCCCATGCAGCATAGATATTCCAGGCGTTATTTCTGCCTTCTTGGGATAGAATTCTACTTCCTCTCTCCCTTGTTTGAGTTTCTTTTCTGTCCGTTCGATCGGTAGACAGATGCGCTACTTTTTTCTCGATGGGGACTTCGTCCGCACCATCCCTCCCTCACCAAAATCTCCGCTTGTGGGTGCCTCTAGAGAGGACTCCCCAAGGCTTTCGAGTGTCACAGAGCATGTTTTTCTCTCTAGTGCACTTCCCCAGAGGACCTTTCTTCCCACCTACCGTAATTGTCATTTTACAAGATTTCCCCGGTTGCCCTACCTTCCTCGCCTACGTACTCCATTCTCTTTTTTAAGCGATATTGGTCACTCCGGAAGTGTCGACGTTCCTTTTCCCCTTTCACCCTTCCTGAGTCGCCCCGATCCCTGCTGAGCGTATCGCCGTTTTCCGTCCCACCACCTGGTGCTCGATCCCCCCCTCTTTCTTGAACTTTCCGCTAGTTCCTCTCGCAATACCGATGCCGGAGCTTAGAGTCTTTTTTTCTGATGTCGTCCTTAGACAGCTGTCCTGGAGACAGTACCCCTCCACCCTGAGTCTTCCTTGGGCAGCAACGACCTTCCTCATCATGCCTTTCGATGAAGCGTCTAGTATCCTGCCTATGTAGAAAGGCCCGTACCCGATACCTGTGACGGTCCTTGTTTCTCCGCCCCCCGAGGCAAGCCTCTCCCCCCCCCTTACGGATTGTGATTTCAGGGCCCCGCCTCCGTCCTTTGCCCGGTTTCTCACTCGTCAAATGTTTTCGACAGTAACAAGCGTTGCGAAGTGGAGATGACCTGATTCGAGATCTCCTCTTCCCAGGTTTTTTCCCCCCATGTGTATGGGAACACGTATATACCTCTGCCATTCCCTGAGAAAGAGTCTAGGCTTCCAGAGAGACTTCCGCCCCGCACCCCCCTCTCTCTTCTTCCCTCCCTTCCCCTCCCCCACCCACACCCATCCCCATCCCTTCCCACCACCATCCCATTCCGCCCACCATCACCGACACCATCTCCACCGTCCTCAAACCTCCTTCCCCACCTCCCCTTCCATCGCAGCCCCCTGCCCCCCCCTCTCCCACCTCTTCCCCCTCCCCCCCTCTTCCCCTTTTGCCTACTCCATCTCCAAACACGCCCTTTCCTTCCTCCCCTCTCTTGTCCTACCCCCCCCCTTCCGCAAAACCTCTACCATAAGACTGATTTATATCAGGCCCGGTGAGACCCCCCCCCAAACCAATCCCCTCCAGGGAAACCACCCCCACCCTCCACGCTCGCCATTACCCCTCACACAAACAAAACCCTTCCGTCCTATCCCACATCCCTCTCTCCCTTCTCACTTATCTAGGACCTCCATCACTGCTTACCCAAGTCGCCCCGTTGTGCTGCGTCGATTATCAGGTCTCCCCGAGTAGCCACCACTCTAACACGCAACACAATTTCCACCCGCGCCATCAGAATCCAGAAAAGTTATCGCGCACATGTTTGTATGGCCTCAACGTCTATCTTCCCTTCTTCACAACCAACCCCTTTCGTTCAACGAGCTATTCAGGCCGGATCGAGAGCCGGCCCAAATCTACCCCCCCCCCTTTCTCTCTTCATTTAAGAAAGATATCAGCCCTACAACGCCCCCGGCCCTAAGCTCTCACCCGCCAATTAGTGAAGGCCGCCAACGCTCCGCACAACCCTCCCCACGCCCCCTACCCCACTCGTCATTATAACCACTTTCTTTTTTACTCCCCCTACGCGACTTTTATCTAACCTCCCCTGACACCACGGGCCTACCCCATATGGCCCACGTTCTGCTAAATTCCTACAACTCGCCCTGCCGGCCGCCCACCTACTATAATCCCCCTACGAGTAGGCCAGGGCATCTGATCGACCACTCTGTTAGCGCGGAAGTCAAGTCACACAAACCCCACCCCACCCCCGGGCAAAAGCTCGGTCTCCCTGATGCCCTTGTCGGCACTATAAACTGACAACGTTTTAATCTACATGTGGACTTTTAGAGACCGGTCTGTACCCCCCTTTACAATCTTGTCTTCGCTTTTTTCAACCTCTATGTCTGTCATGTCGCCCGATCTTCCTCTCGCACTACATGGAGTGCAGGTCAGCCAATTCCTTATTTTAGATCCTGGCCCAAAGTAAGGCACCGTCTTCCTCGATATTTCTTTCTAATAGCCTGTTTTAAACGCTTTTCTTCCTTTTTTTCCTCGTCTCTGCCTTTCTTTTGAAATAGGAGCCTCCGTTGGTGAAAATTCAGAGAGAGAGAACCCTATCTACGATCGCCTTTGCCTCATAACATTTCCATTTTCTAGTTTGTCCTCCCCAGTCACCTCTTGTAGACCGTTTCTTTCCTTCCTCCCCCCCCCTCCCCCCCCACCCACTTCAAACGGTTAATCCAACAGTCACCGACTGGATTACTCTGCTGATACCCGTCTCCTTCTTCTTGCTCGAGCGCTTGGCTCCGAATGCTTGCCATTTCCTTACCCCTTTAGTTTGGTTTCCCTTGCCGCGCGTGACGGCAGCATCTACGACTGGATGCTCGAGGCGGCGTTGTTTTTGAACACGTACCACTAGTCGTCTCCCCCCCCCATCACCCAGGAACGTGTTTTGTGGTGGTGTTGGGGTGGTTTTTTTTCTTTTTTCTTTTTTTTTTTGGTTATCAGAACCAGTGAAACCCTTCCTCCAGCCTTGATCCGTCCCTCTTTCTGTCAGCCCCTCCCTCCAGTCTTGTCTTGACCATCTTTTTGCTTCCTCTTTCTCCTCCTTTCGCTACCTGCTCTTACGACTTTGAAGGTAACGCACCAGCCGTACGGGAGAGACAGTAACCCCTCCCTTCCCCCAGAGATTTACAAAATTTCTCAGCAGCTTCCATTTTTCCTCTTTTCTTCCTCGTTACTTCTGTACGTCCCCCCGGTCTTATTACCTGACCTTACGATCTGAGAGTGCAGGGGGGTGGACGAAACTCCTTTGCGCCGTTCGTCCCACCTCCCGAATCCTTCTTTTTCCCCCCCCCTGGTAGGCTCTACTTTATCTTCCCAAGTGGATCCTGGTGTGAAATAGATTCCTTCAAAGATGAGAGTGATCTCCCCTTGGCAATAAGAGCTTTTTTCCTCCCGTTGACCCTGCAGTTCTTCCCTTCTTTCCTCGAGTGGTCTCGCCTGGTCATCAAATCTGTCTGGTCTCATTCCCTCCCTTTTTTTTTTTTTCGTCCGAGGATGAACAGCATGATCACCCTCTGAGTGGATCAAGGAGGCTCTTTCGCGAAGCTTTATCAAGTTAAAGAGAAGAAGGTTCCAGGTCTCCTTCCCTATTTTGGTCACCCGTGACCCGTCTCCCCAAACCGACCGCCACTCCTCTGCACTGAAGCCGGGGATTACATATGAAACCTACGCCGTCAGTAACCACACCAGTGAAACGGTGCTGCGATGCAAACTTTTTAGAGAATATCCCTGACGGTCTCTGCGCCCCCCCCCCCCCAGTAACAATATCCAAAGCTCGAGATTCCGAAGGGGCTTTCCCACCAATCAATTCCCGCGCACAATTGTGATACACAATCCCCCCCCGAGGCGGGATTTCTCTCACACGGCACGGTATGCGAACCCCGCAACGCGAACTTTCATGAATTAGTGACAGCGCTTCAAGTCAAGAAAGTGATGGGACACTCTCTGTTCGGCACCAGCCCAGTTTTCGCGTAGATTCACAAACTGCCCGAGATAATAATATGTATTAAAGTTAGAGTCCGCCCCCCCCCCCCAACACCGCCTGATATAGGTTGCGCACTTTACTAGCAGCCGCACGTGACGTTTTCAGTTGTAGCTTCAAATTCACTCCGCACTGGGTCGGGAACCGTGCTCGGCTTTTTCTTCTGCTGGATTGCGTCCTTTGTCCGCACTGCTTCCTATCAGTCAAGCACCTTTGGCATGCCAACAATGGCGGTGTTTTTACCCACAGCGTTGTATTAAACGACGCGTGCTTTTGTTTCCCGTGCGAGTTGGCTCTGGGCCGCTTCCTTGTGCACCCCGTTCCCACTGTCTTTCGCCCCTCAGATCCTTGTTCCTTGTTTGGAAAGTTGTTTTCCTGTCCCTTTTTTCATCTCCTCCTCCCTCTGTGAGTGTTCGACCGCCGTAGTCCTTCGTGGCATGCATCTCCGTGGGCTTTGCAGTGGCGGCCACCTTACAAAAGACAAGTGAGTCTTCTTGACCCCCCCTTTTGTTTCCCTGACATCCTTTTGTTTCACGCCCGGGTTTCCTTCGTAACCCGGTTTAGTCGTGGTATTTTAACAACACTTCTCCTTTTGGCTCGCTTTTACCCCGCACACCCTGACCCAGCACGTTCGATGCTGCCGCGTCGCGGGGTGGTCAAGAGCATGTCCCACAACAAATATGACTTATTCGGTCACATCTGGTACTTTCCTCTCTCGCTACCGTCTTTTTCTTTGTCCTTTATCTTCCCGAGTTAGACCCGCATCGCCTCGCCATCGGCGCTACCCCCCCTTGTTCTCTTTTATGTATTTCACTTT
>Ga0179593_1444304_pt1 | contig 10484 bp, 14 predicted proteins | sample CZODoug2_1_08_16_FD_185931 | JGI IMG/M metagenome (GOLD analysis project Ga0179593, IMG submission 185931) | Vadose zone soil fungal communities from Angelo Coast Range Reserve, California, USA - CZODoug2_1_08_16fungal (PacBio error correction) | ecosystem: Environmental > Terrestrial > Soil >... | reverse complement strand
TTTCGAAAGGATCCTCCTTTGGTAATACCAGTACCCGCAGCAGACCTTGTCTTTTTCCTTTTTTCTTTCACCAGTTTAGTTTCTAGAGTGTCACCCACGCTTCTTTGGTCAAACCCTATTCCCCCTTCTTTCCCTCCAGAATGAGTTATTTCTTAATCGGGAGTTCTCGAAGACTAGTCATCCCTCGCAGCCGTTCCGTGCTTGATGCTATCTTTTTCGTCTCGTCCAATTGTAGCCTGTCCCTAAGTGAAATGCCATGTCAGTCCTACCAGATGCAGTTCCCCCCGAACCATTCATGCTTTCGTATTGAGGAAAAGGACACCGTACTTTCTCAGTAACTTCCCCCCTTCGACCTCCGTTCCTGGTGATTCGTTGCCTTCTCGACCCAAAGCCCCGCGGCCCTCTTTCCCCATCAGAGAAAACAATTTCCCCCAAGGATACATAGGTTCTCACTTTTTCCCGTGTGCTCCCTTCTTTTCCCCCTCCTCGTTTCTCTATTTATTCTTTTCTTCCTCTCCGTTCCCCTGGGGTCGACTCCTGTTGGCTGCTTCTCTCCTCCTCTGCAGTTCATAGTAAACTATATGTCACAATCACTGGGCCAGTTCCGACTTTCCGTTGGTAGGCCAGCCTTTCCTTGCGTTCCCTGAAATTTGAACCCCACCCTTGAATTCAGTTGAATTCAGTGCTCACCCTACCCCTTTTCACCTCGGACAAAGATTGCCCAGTTAAGGTAAATATGGTTTTGGCAAATCTCGTATTTTTAAACCAAGCGGATGGGAATTTTCCCCCCCCCTGGCGGTATGCCCCCCCATCTAAAGCTTGTGAGATCCTGTTGTGCAGCAGATTTTTTTTGCCCTCTGTATTCAGCCTTTCCCCGAAGAGGGTAACTTCGTGATCATCGGTATCCCGCCCACCTAAACCCCCTTCCGGTCTTGTCTTAGCCCCTGAGATATCCGGCCCAATCGTAGAGTTCACCAGCCAACTTTCCCTCTCCTACACCTCCGCGACCTTACCAAAAATTCCCCAGATATTTGCGCCTTGATTCTTTGGTTTTTCCCTTCCTAAATCGTGGGAAGATAGTTTCTCCCACAACCATTGGAGACGCTGTACCGTCTTCTTCCCGATTCCCTCTTTCCTCCCCCCCCCCCGATACTGCAGCAGCGCTTGTTTTGCGATCTGCTCTCAAGTTTTGGCATCAGAGATGGACTCGTAGGAACCAATCTTTGTCCGACCCCCCCTGATTTCTCCTCTCCGTTTCAGGACACCCACCCCCCGTTCTTCCTTCGCCGTACACCTTGAAGTGGTCCCGTTAATTCCCCTGTCTGCGAGTCTAGTTTTTACTCTCTTCCCTGAATTATAAAACATGCGCCGGCCTCAACTAAGCCGAAACCCTGGTCAATGGACATCACCCCATGTTTCCTCGTAGACATCCTATTCCCTCCCCTTCCTCGACCACTTTCTGACTCCACAACACATACGCTGTTCATAATCAAACTCCTTTCCCTGAGTTCTTTTCGACTATGCGGCCCCCGGTAAGTTCAACCCCCCACATTCATCACAGGTTTGCCCAGATGTGCCATGGGCCTAGCTCATTCTTTAGTCGCGACTTGGTCGACTGTGCTTTGCGCCTAGGCATAAACGGTAGGATGTCATATGGATCTTCCTAATGTTGTTGTTGAGAGACATGAAACCAGGTCGCTCCCCCCCCCCCTTCCTCCCAGCATTTCGTAAAAGACGAAACCCTGTTTTTTGGTTTACTCTCCGTCCTTGGTCCTTCTACTCCCACTGTTCTTAATGTGGGGGTTTACCCTGCTTTCTTCTATCCACTTCTTCCTTCGTCCAAGTCATGCTCTGTGGGTTTCTGACCCCTACTTTTTTTTTTTCTCCCGTGCCGTCTGCGAGTCTTTTCCGGCATAGGATTGTGCTACGGATGTCCCCTGTTTTTTTTTTTCTGGTGACCATTCTTTCTTTCGTGAAGGGGGTCTTATCCGGTTAGAGATTCTCATTCGCCTCTTGAATTAAGGAAATCATTTGTCGGCGACCTCCCTACGTGACTTTTGGTGCAATTCCCCAAACGACGCTCAAAGCTTTCCATCGAGACCTCTCCCTCCCCTAGGGGTCTGCTGATCCTGTCGCCGCCGCGGCCGTGGTTGTTGTAGCCCCAACTAATCCTAATTAAAAAGCTTTGCGTATCTGAATTCGAGGAAATTTACTCCGTAACTTTACCCCCCTTCCCTTTCCGCTTCCCTTTGTGTTTTGGCGATAGGCAACTATCTCTCGTCTCTGGTTCCTCCCTTGAGTCTAAAGTACCCCCTACTTTTGAAGAACCCGCAATTCTCATCTGTTCGCCCATTGGAATTGTTTTTTTTGGTTTTTTTTGCGTGAAGTTTATTTACCCCTTTCGTTCTTGTCCAGGATCCTCGCAGGTTTTCCCGCCCCCACTCCCGCCGCTGTGTTATTTCGGAGAGATTCTCGTCTCCTCTTGGGCGTCCTTATTCTTTTATCACTGCTTATACCTGCTGGCACTATGCGCACTCTCGTTAACCGCGCTCATACATCTTCTCTTCTTTGTGGATTCTGTTCCTTCGTGGTTATTTAAAGCTTTTCCCCCCCCCTTCTTTTTTTGGCGAATGGGTCCTATGTCCCATTCCCTGGACTCGGTCCCGAATTCCTAGGTTTTGCTTTCATCAATTTCATCCTCTCTTTCACGATTCTTCATGCCGTGCTTTAATACATTTTTGAGAGGAACTACAGAACGCGTCCTCTGTAAAGCGTGAGCAAGGGGTAGGAACTTTTTAGTACCTCCCCCCCCCGACTAAAATATGATCCCGCTATGTTTTGTCCCCAGCGGGAGACCTTCCCCGGCTCTCTTTTCTTTCCCATTTTTGTTCGCATTTCCCCCTTTTAGAGGGCTCGCTTTCGAGAACTCCTTGGAATGACCGTGTCGAATTTCACGAGTATAAGTTTTTTTTACTTTCTCTCAATACAGACGAGAGACCTCAAGGTCGTTTTGCGGATTTCTTTGGGGACTTAAGTCTTTCTTCTTTTCCTGAGCCCCATTCCCCATGTCTTGTCCTTAACCCCGCAGACTATGTTGGGTTTGGACTGTTCCCTCCCCCCTCCCTTCCTCCTTATTTGACTCCCTCAGGATGCGATTTCCTTCAACCCCCAATTTGCTGCGGATAAATTGACAGATTTTTTCACGCTCGATGGTCACAGGGAAGAACATCGCGCGTGGAGGAGTGGCATTTTTTTTTTATGCCCCCCCTCTGGCTTCACCTTTTCCTTCTCTCTCTCTTTCCTCCGTTTTTTTTTTTCTTTTGCTCTCTTGCAGGCTTTCCAGACAGGGATGCCCGAACCTGGCTTTTAATTACTCCTTCCACTTTCAAAGGTATGTAATGCTTCGTACTTTTCGGTGGTCAACCTTTCTACTTTTCCCTCCCCCCATGAGACTTTCCTCCCGGGAGTCTCGGACTTAGCTTAACTCCATACGTACTCCTTCCCCTTCCTCCAATAAGAACCCTTCCCCTGCAACGTCGTGCGGGCAGTTGCCGAGATCTTTTCTCCGGTAGCGCCCCCCTCCTCAATAGGGGAACATAATTTCCCCTGCTTGCAACGTCCGAAAGTTCCGCTCCTCCAAAACGACAGCATTCATATAGTATGTTAGTCGGAAGTCCGGCAGGCAACGTCTCACTCGTTAATCTTTTTCTTCTTTTCAGGATTCTTCGTGATCGCACAGCCCGCTTTTTTTCCCTCCTTTCACCCTCAAATTCCCTACTTGAGGCGGCAAAACAATCCGTGGCTCCTCCTTCTCACCGGTGAAATTTGTTCTCCAGGCGTTCCCCCCCTACGAGTTGATCCATTTTTTTGATTACACCCAAATGTGGACTTCACATCTTTTTCCCCCGTCCTTTGTTAGGCTTCGATCCGTCATCGCATAGCAAAAATTTTTTACCCACCTCCACGGGAAGCGTGCAGGCCCATCTTTAAACTATAATTGAAGGATTTTTGACCCCCTACACTTCATATTCATTCCTCCGGCCTCCATTCCTGTCAGCGCCCCAGTTCTTTCCACCAGAAAGATGGTTTTTACCAATTCTCTTTCCCAACTTGATTAGACTCATTCCCCGGTCTCCACCCCATCAAGCCTGTGATTCTGACCCCCGTTTGAGTCTTTACTATTTCCAGCAGGTTTCAGCCTTGACTCGCCCTCAGAAGGGGGGGATCAATCAATGCTGTCTATAATGACCTCTTTCCAGGATCACCGTCACAACACGGAATGCACGGGGAGTAGTTGCAGAACAAGGATCTTACCCTCTAATGTCCAGAAATAGAGGCCACCAACTTGCCCAAGGCTTTCACCCTCTACAAGGATATCGGCCCCCCCCATCAGTCTCTCTGCAAATTTAACTATTGTCAGACACCGTCGTTGATCGTAGACGTCCCCCCCCGCAATCTTTGAATGTTCATGGTTTGCAAGGGCCCCAAAGGTGAAGCTTCATTGTCGCTCCAATCGCCAACACCCGGGCGAGTTATTACCGTGCTTTTTCCTCTCTGAGCTGCCCTCTTTCCCGTCTCCTATGCAGATTGTTCGACGAAGGCTTTCTTTTCCCCCCGGCGGGCTTGATTTTTTATCCTGCATCCCCCCTCTTTCTGGCGATTCTTACCCAGCGAGTTTATCTTTCCTTCCCTATTCCCATTCCTCTGAGTCTAATGTTTTCCCCCCCAGTCCCAGTCGGGAAAAAGAAGGCGGTAATTTTCCCCGCTTCGAGAATGAGCCAGCGCTTCTCCAACCAGCGGATCCCCCTACCCCCCTTTTCCCGCCTGACGACCAGAAAATGGTCCCCTTTCCCGCACATTCCTTCTAATACCTCCTCATATCCTCGACCAGGTTTTCACGGCTGAACAAAAAAGTAAGTTCTGTAAAAGAAACGCCAAAATGCACCTTTCTTCCTTGTGTCGTTTACTTTTTTTTTTCAGATCTTTAAAATTTTGAATTCATTTTTCGTCCCCCTACTCGTTAGTAGGCAGGAAAAACCCCACCTTTCTAAGTGTCGTGACGATGGCCCGCTTCCGCGAGGTAATCTTAGTTTCTGAAGTCTCCCCCCCTCTTGAAAGCGCTCTCTTTCCTATCCCTTCTATTCAATAATTCAGGTGTTGTTTTCGATTTCCTAAGCAGCTACCATTTCTTCGCCCGGCGCAACTTCCTTCGGCCCAATCTTCCCTTTCCCCCTCTTCCCCTCGCCGTTTTCCCCCCCCCCTTCCCGTTTCAACTGTTTTTTTTTTCTGGACGCAGATATTCCCTTGAATCTTCCAGAAGTTTTCGATCTGTGAACCTTTTCGCTCAAGTCATGCTGGTTTTTTTGCCTTTTTGCGTCCTTTCAGGATTATTGTTCTCCGTGCCGTTCCTTAGGTCATAGGATTGGCTTTACATAAGTTTTTTCTGTTCGTTTCCCTGTGCGAGGTTTGTATTGTTCGCGACGGTCGTTCCTTTCAAGCTTTATTCTCCCCCTCTGCTCCACGGACCCAGTTGTGCCTGGCGCCCCATACCTAGTTTCCTTTTTGTTGGTTGAACACCCCTGAAACTTGCCCCTTCGAGCCTCCTTTCTACCTCGTTAACTGTGGGTACGCCGATAGCAACTAACCTTGGTTTCTGTTCTTGGAGAGAAGCTCGTTTGCGGTGATTCCCCTAAGGCCGTCGCGCCCCCCTTCGCTATCCATGGTCCCACGCGGAAAGAATACGGTAAGCTTCACCATAAACGTAATCATTTCGCCCTGGTTGTTTTTTCTTTGCGATTTTCTCCCCTTCCCTCCACTTAAGCTTGATAAGGAGGGGTTCAAGCCCTTTGCCCTCCAAGATTCTTTCCTTTTCATAGCCCTCTATTGGGCGCCATTGAGTTCCTTTTTTCGTATGTGGGAGCGTTAGGTTTCGATCTGAAGTTTTTTTTTCTTTGAACCCCTTTAGGCTTAGCTATTCCCCTTTTTCCACCCTTTTCACCCGCAGGTTTTGTTTGTTCCAATTGGCGGATTCTGATGATCGGACGCTTTTTCTCGACCCTTCTTCTGCTTTTCATTGCTGAATTAACGTGGCCCTTTTCCTCTGTGACCCCGATAAACCCTGATTATTTGGTGGCATACCGCATTGGACCATTCTTCCCGTTGGTTCTTTTTCCTCCTACCTGTTCCCCCCTCGTTGTGGAGATTTTTCCGCGTGACAGTAACTGGAAGGACTCCCTTCTTGTCGGGGGTACCTTTTGAAATTTTTCCTCGCCGACTATTTTTCCTGCACCACGAATTTTCCTGCCCGTGATTTTTTTACCCCCCCCTTTTTCGTTGACTGACTTTTTTCCTTAGCCGTCACTGAGAGCGGTACCAGACTTCCCGCTGTTTCGGCTAGGGGTCGTTAAGAGTCAGGCAAAGACATCCCACCCTCTACCGCTTTCGGGGTCCCCTTGTGACCCCCCTCCCTTGATGTCTCGTCCTTGGTTTTTTCTCTTCTTCCCCCTGTGCTGTCGTTTATGAATCCTGGCTTGCGATCCGTTCAACGATCACCCACGGAAGACCTTGCGATCCCCGGCTCCCTCTTTACCGACGTGTGCACGACTTGAATCTCCATGACTGTTAGATCATGTCATCGTTTTGCAGTCCCCTCTATCTCCTTAACTTCCTTCGTTGACTGTCATTTCCACTGGTTACATGCTAGATCTTTCTTACGTTTTCAGACTCTATGTCAACTGAACTCCTCCTTGAGCTGTCTTTTGTCCTTGAGAAAGGCACTTCCCCAGGAAGACATGCGGCGAGTCCCCCCCCGGATCTCCCTCCAGTAACTTTCATTCATTGATTTGACGCCGGTATCTTGAACAATTGTCGTCCAATCCCAGAATGGACCAGTGGAATCCCTCATCCCCTCTTTTTTTCCCCAGTCGTGGTGTGTTTCTGAACCTCGGGCCGAATAATGGCCTTTTGAATTCTTTTTCTTTGTTTAATCTCCTATTGTTTTTCTGCAGATTGCCGCGCAAGGATGCCACCTCCGTCGGGGTAATCCACCCTTCCCCTACCCCCCTATCTTCAGGTCCAAATTCGGTCTTTTTCAGGAAAAATTTTTGTTCTTGTAGAAAATTTATAAAAGCTAAATCAACGACTTCGGTTAGCCGAGCCATTTTGCTGGTTCGAGCAGATGTCTTCTCAAAGATCAGCCATGCCAGCACTCCCCACTTTTTCGTGCAGAAGTTAGTTTGATTGAGATTTGGGTCTCATTGTAGGCCATATCTTTTTTTTTTTTTTTTTTTTTTTTTTTTTTTTTCACTTTTTCAAGACGGGGAACCAAGTGTGCCCCCACAATGCCATTGGCCCCTTTCTTTCAGCCCCCTGTCTTTTCCCCCACAACGACCCGTTTTTCTCGTCGGTCTTCGAGTAAGTGCGCTTCCCAGGCACGTCACTCGTTCAGTACGCCTGATCGCAACGGTCTCTGTGTTTTACTCCTTTCTTTCTTTCCCCCACCCGCGCTGCCCCTGGCCAGAACCGGCAGAATTGCGTGCAACACAATTCCGATGGCCTTCCCCCGGCGAACCCGGTGTCATGGTCTCCCAGGCTGTCCCCCTCCCTGCTTCCGCTATTCTTTTTCATATTCTACCCTGGTTTTTGAGAACTCTTACTTGCCGCTAGTTATTATCACCTCTTCAGCTCATAGTACAAAATGTATAGGCCCCATACTTAGGCCTCCTTTGGTGCAGTTCTCCCCTTCTTTCTTCGATGTGACATTCAGTTCCGATAAACCTACCCCTTTCCATCCCTGGCTCGGATCCAGTTTCTTTAGATGGCCCAGTTCTGCCCCCCCCCGGCTAACTCTGGTTGGGCCTAGTCCCTTCAACCCAACCGGCGAGACTGGTCAAAACCCTTTCGGTTCACAATCTACATAAGCTTGATCTGCGGTTCGTCCCCTCCCTTGCCTCGTCTTCCCTTCTTCAGCTCTCCCTCCCCGAACTTGTTTTGCGCTCAAGCGTCGAATCTTTTTTTTTCCCAGGACCATGCGGGGTCTTGGCGGAGAAACCTGTCTATCTACGTCCTCTCCCCTATTTTCCATCACCTTCTCTCCTACCCCCTCTGCCCACATTTGCCCCCCCCCCTGGCGTCCAAGATGTCTGATCGTAGCTTCCAAATCGCCTTCCTGTGACGTTCTTTTCTCCGGGGCTGGCCCCCCTCCTGTCTCAATTTTTTATTGAAGTCTTTCACGCCACAACCCGGGCGACGCTGACCGTGTTTTATTAATTTCCTCCCCCTTGGCCTCTTTGCCTGCGCTACAATGCAGCGCTGTGGGCGCGGCTTTTCATAAGGCGGCGCTCAGTTTATTCAGCAGCCCCCCATTTTTTCAGATGTAGTACCCAGGATCGTTGAAATCTTCTTTTCCTCTAGGTCTTTTTGCCTCTTCTAGTTTTTCCACAACCTGTCCGTCTTATCTCACCTGAAGGCCCCCCGCGATGTTGAAGGAGCGGTCAGACCCTTTCTTACGAAACAACAGATGTTCCTGACCCCGACCACCCCTCCCCCCCCTCAAGTTTTTCACCCCCTTCCCCCCACAGGTCCTCTTTTATTCCTTCTGTTCCAGCTTCCCTTCCCGGAGAACAAAAAGTAATGAACAAGAAACGGAAAACTGTCCCCAGCCTCCTTCCCTCCCCCCTCCTTCTAGATCGCTGATGCGTTCCCCCTCTCCCTGTTCGGAGACCCCACCTTGAAAAGTTTTTACGATGTCCCGGCCCGGTCTTGTACTTTGAGTCGGCCCGAAGTGTCGACTTTTTGCGCCGCGCCCTGTCGACTGGTTCTTATTTCTTTCTGATCTCTCTCTTCCTCTTCCTCCTTTTTTTTTTTCCTGAAGATACAGAATACATTTATCCTCCTGTCGCCCTTAAGCCCAGATTACTTTTAATAGGGCCTTTCGTCACGGAGTTCTCAGGTGCGGGTGTTTTCTTACTGCGCTTTTCCTCATCTTTTTTTTGATCTGCCATTCACTTTTCCCCCCGAGCCACTTCTTCCAGTCCCTGTCTTGGTTTTTGGTTTCGCCCTTTTTGTTCTAAGTTTCTTTTTCTTGTACAACCTTTGAAATGTGGCGGGTCTGTTGAAGGCGGGAGGGGAGCGTTCGTGCCGCGCATCTTTTTCTCCCCCTCACTCTGCTCATTCTCTCCCCTTTTTGAACGGAAATTGAGACCTCCCTTTGGTGAAAACTTGAAAGATCCGCTTTAGTGCGCAAGCTTTCAGGTCCTCTTTGATCGCCCCGTTTTAAACCATAGGGTCTTTTTCTTTTGTCCTCTCGCGCCTTTTGTTTTTGTTGCCCCTTCATGACCTCTCCCTTCCACAGCCCCGTTGATTCTGCGTATCGGGTCCTTCTGAAAGCAAGCCTAACTAAAAAATCCAGAGTAGACTTTTTGGTTCCCCGATTTTTATCTTCCCTCCCCCGATTCCATTTGCCCCCCCTTTGACCACACGGAGAGAAAGTCCCAGACTCGTTACCACAGGGGTGAATTTTCGATGTGTGCGCTTCGGTTCGATCAGGTTTTTGTGAAAATACTTTTTCAGGATCTTTCTCCTTCTTTCTCTCCCCACCTACCTCTCATTCGTTCTACTTTTCCTCTCCACTTCCTCTTGCAGCTGTCCCATTGTCGGCTTAAGTTACTACTAGCGAAATGCGCCATATCCATCACCGTCATTCTGGGTGGGAACCTTTTTTGGACCCTTTCCTCTCCTTTTCCCTTCCTCTATCCAACCCCTTCTTTCTCCCCCCTTGTGTCATCACGCTGACAGTGAAATTTCCGGTCGTTCTGATAGGGCATGTGACACATTCATTCAAGGTTTCATCCCGTCCTATGCTGGCCTTCACCCCTCTTTTTTTTTCCGGTTCTTTTACAAACATTTGTCCCTTTCTGGAATAGCACGCACAGCGGATCTAGTACAAAAGCTTTCCTCGTTCGCTCCCCCCCCAGGTCCCTTCCCTTAACCTCCCATAAACATATTCGCTTGCGGGTCAAGCTTATCCGTTACTCCGGCGGTATAATCGGAATTGTTTCATTCTGAAGTTGGGGATGGATGGAAGCGCGGCTTTCGCACCTTCCCCTCTCCCAAAGGCATCCTTTTTTCCCCATGCTTACTCACGCCGTCCTGCTATTTTTCCCCCAGAGTAGATCATGAAAAGGGTCTTTTTCTTCCAACGAGCGGCCCGCGTTTTTCCTTTGCTTTTTCATGGTTTCATCTGAAAGAGACACGATGATCCGGAACTGAGAACCCGCGTCTTCTACGGTTGTCGTTGATATTCTAGTCCGCCCCCATCCCCATGCGGCAGACGAGGTCTGCTTCCTACTCCCCGATATTGAACTCACTTCTGCAGGATATAAAGGTTTGTCCCTCCCCGACGGGTTCCAAGATATTGACATGGGTCCACAGTTCCTAACTCATGATTGTGGGAGAGGGGACCTTGGCTTTATGACCACTCAGCT
>Ga0179593_1415453_pt1 | contig 10484 bp, 11 predicted proteins | sample CZODoug2_1_08_16_FD_185931 | JGI IMG/M metagenome (GOLD analysis project Ga0179593, IMG submission 185931) | Vadose zone soil fungal communities from Angelo Coast Range Reserve, California, USA - CZODoug2_1_08_16fungal (PacBio error correction) | ecosystem: Environmental > Terrestrial > Soil >... | reverse complement strand
GACGGATTTGGTTTAGACCCTGAGGGATCGTAGTTTTCTTTTTTGAGTTGACCATCTCTCCCATTTACAGAGGACCTTTACCCTTGCAGTTGACCTGATCCCCCCCTGTTTTTTTTCTTTTGTGCATGAGAGAATTGGTTTTCCTTTACAGTGGGCTTCGGCATTGATCGTTTTCTTAGTTTACGCTCGCGCTCCATATCTCGATTCCATCTCGAGTTCCTGGCTGATTCAGCAATTACCCCCCCCCCCATTTGTCATCCGTGCAAGGTTGTTAGCGGAGAAAGCCCTTTTCCACGATCCCTTCTGCCCTCCCTCGTTTTGAGCGTTGGGCCTCTGTCTAATCTCACCAAGGAACGTTGGGGTGTTCCTATTACTTGCTCCGCCAGGCATCCTCTTCCTGTCGATCCTTTGTTTGATTTTTTCGTCTTCAACCCCTTGTTTCTTTTTTTTTTTTTTTTTTATTGTTTCATTTTCTTTTGCTATCCAATGGTAGTATTTTTTTAACCCCCTTAATTTTCTCCCGCTCCCTCATTTCAGTTTCCCCCCTTTATATTGATCGTTCCAACCCCTCCTCCGCATGTTTCTTTCTGTTGCTTGCTGATTCATACGCACCTGTCCCCCCCCGTCGCCAACGCGGCCGCGAAGACCTTCAGATTCAAGATTGCCACAGTTGTTGGGTTCAACTAGAGTCACCCCTGATCTTATCTTTTTTTTACAAAATACGATTTTCCCCTTCCTCCCCAGATTACTCTTTTTCGCGTCCGCTGATATAGGACCCAGCCGTGTTATAACGACCCTTCCGTAGTCCGTTTGCTCCCCGACCTTTTTGGCTGTAAAAAAAACCATACTTGTCTTCCTCCTTCCTCTCTTTCCCCCTTGTTAGGGAATCGAATAAATCAGCCCCTTTTTGACCTCCCGAGTGTTGACTTTCAACGGGGTCCTTCTTTTCGCGAGAGAGTTATCGGCGTTCTTTTATGTATGACCCACAGGTTTCTGTGCCTGAGACCCCCCCCCCTTGTCCTTGTAGCCCTCTAAACGTTTTTAGAGGAGTTTGCCCTTCCTTTTCGTCTGGCCCCCTACCGCTTCACGCCCCCACCCCACCCCCCCCCACAACCACAACCCCCCCCTCCACCCCGCAAACAACAACCCCCCCCCCCCCCCCCTCGTTTTTAAAACCCCAAAGGACGGTGTCAGTCAAGACTCTGTAGTTATCGTTCCCCGTTAAACGACAGAGCCTTCACTAGAGTTTGCAGTTTTCCTGATTTTCTTCTGCGTGGGGTGGTTTTTTTGGACCCCTTTGGGTTGGAAAAGCTTTTCTTAGGAGCCCCGGTGCTCCGGCCTTACTATACCTGTACTTTTACAGGATGCCTTTGCGCTCCTCCCATAACGGTCATAGTTGCGCTTTCAGAGACGCCCTCCTTTTTTTTATGCAATTTTCACCGTGGCCTTGCGTTGGCATTTTTCCAGGAGCGCCAGCAGTAATTATGCCTTCACGAGGTAGTTTTTGCGTCATCCCAGGTATTTATCAATGTTAGTTTTCCCCTGAGCGGTGTCTGGTTTTTTTTCATCTCGCCTTTCTCCCCCTCCAGGTTCGTTTCCCCCCGTGGAGCTCGTTTTAGGCCCTGATGATCTCCATTTAAGAGACACAAAGAAGTGCTTTTTTCATGGTCCTCCCCAGATAGCATTTATTCTATCCACCTCTCGTTGACCAACCGTTTTGGTGTTTGGTCCTTCCAATCTTTTTCCCTTCCATGCGTGATTGGTTTCGGGTGGGTACTCGCCGCTGTGTTCGTTAGCCGCACATCTTTCCACTTGACCGGCCTTCCGTCCTCTTGACGCCGCCCCCCCCCCGTGCATATCCTATGCCCCCATAGTGACCCGACCCCCCCCCTCTCCCTTTTTCTGCAGCCCCAACCGGTGTGCATATACCGATGATCGTCCCCCTGCTAGGAGGATTTTGCCCTGTTTTTTTTTGTGCTCGGACATTTCCCCCCCCCTTGTCTCATTCTTTGCTCTTCCTTAGCTTTCTTGGACTACGTGGAGGATATTCCTCCCCTTCCGAAACAAGATGATATCCCTCCGCCCCCCCCCATAATATAACCGCTTTCACCAGAATTATCTTTCGGGCAATAACTACCACCTTTCTGCAACAACATATTGAGGTTTTTGAAGTCATTTGTTTTTTGACGGTTTGCGCGGTCCAACCCTCCAGTTTTGCACTTCTTTCTTCGATCCCCCCAAAATTTAGGACTCAATGGTCTCCCCCCCCCCCATCTCTGGGAATCCTCTTCAAGAACTTGTCTTTGTTGATCGTTTTCTCTCTCGGCTCCAGGCGTACCTTTTTTCTTTAGGGGGGAGATCCAGCCTGACTTCAACTGTTTTTTCCCCCCAGACGTCTCCCCTTTTCCAATGCCGAGAACTTACCATTAGAGTTTTTCTTGTGGCCGTACTTTCTGTTCCCGGAGTCCTTCTAGCTCTCCGCATTGTTGCTTTTCCCCTTTACTTTATAATGCAGAGGTGCTGATTCATCGATCCCCACTCGTAACGCCCTCCAATCCTCACCGCCTGCAATTACACCCCAGCGACATTTACCCCCCCAGTAGAGGAGCATGTTCAGACCGTGTTTTTCTCCTAGCCTTTTCCCGAACTGTTAGCTCAGCTGATATTGGCACCAGGGTTTTCTTAACTTTCCACTTGTATTAAGTTCCGACCCAGCGCGTTATCCCTTGATATTTTCTTCACTTTCCCGGCGAGGTACTGGAATTCCCCCCAACAGATCCGAGTTCCTTCGATGGACCCGCCATCGGGAATGACCTCCCCCGGGACAGCCTCCCAATAGTATGACCTACAACTACTTACTCAAGGGAAACCCCAACATACGCCATCCCTTTTTTCCGCCATTCTTGTTTTTTTTACCGGACATACATGCTCTATCCTTGGTGACCAAACTCATTATTAATTGTTCCTCTACCTTCTCCTTTTAGATCCTCTTTTCCCTTTGCGCTAATTTTTTATACATCAAAATTAAGTTTTCCAGGAGTCTCAACCTTTGCCGCCAATTGGATGAAACAAGCCCGAAAGTTTTTTTTTTTTTAACGGCACTTGGATCTTCCCATTTTACGGGATCCCCTGAATTACCGAGAGCCTTCCGTGCTCAATCCCTCCCTATCTCTAAAGCAGACCATATTCCACTCTTAACTGCCGCTTCCTGAGGTATGAATTCGGATCTTATTCTACCATTCTTCTACGCTGCATTTTGTGCCCTTTCTCATAAATTTAATTTACTCTCCCACGTCCCGGACTCCTAGTTTTTGGACCGTCATTCCATATTCCCCCCTGATATAATAGCAGCTTTCCCTACCCCCCTTTCGGGTGTCTTTCCTGACCCCTCCTCACGCACAAATTGCCGCGGTTCCTCCCCTCTTTCGCTCCTTCTTTGCAAACTTGGAACGACAGCTTGGCATGAACATCCTTGGTTTTTTGTCTCCCAAAGACTGGTGGGGTCCGTATGTCCGTCCGCGTCTCTACATTTTGCCCTTTTTTTCACCTTTTCATCTATATTATATTCTTCCCATGGGCTACAATTGTTTTTATGTCTTTTTTCCCGTTCGAACCCCTTGTGTTCTAATCCATCATGACCCGACCGCTCCCCCCTCCTCCACGCGATTTCCGCGTGGCTGCTTATTCGAGTTTTTTTTCCTTGCCTCCCTTCACTACTCATTTTTGCATTCCCCCCCCTGATAGGCTCTGCTTTGTTTTTCAAGGAGCACCTCTTCCCAAGGTCTGATTCTAAAATTCCTCCCGTCTCTGACACCACGGCTTCCCATGATCCCCGGGCATTAGAGAAGCTCTCACACACCTAGTAATCTTTCGCATGTAATGTAGTTTTTTCCCCTATAGATCCCGTATCTTTTTTACTAAATGTTGAACCGACGGCCTCGCAGGATTTATTTCCTAGTTTCTCCAATTTTGGCATTTTGGAGGTTTATCTGTAGAAAGAGACCAAGTTAAATCCTACTTAGATAGTGGGGTTTCCCCAGGGGGCTTCTTTCGAGATTTTTTTTTTTTTTACCCCATTAGCCCCGGACTTTGCCCTCCTCTCTTTTCCTTACTTTCTCCTGCCTCCCCTTCTTTTGAATACTCACTCCTCCTCTCCCTCTTACCTCTTCCCCATTCTTACCCCTCCCCCCCACCATCCGACACCCTCCAGTCCCCCTTTTCCCCCGCCTGCCCCCCGCCTTCTTACCCTCCTTGCCTTCTCCCCCCATTCGTCGCCTTTGCTCTCCCCTCCCCCCCCCCACCACTCCCCCTCTCCTTCATCCACTGCTCTATCAACCCATTCCCCCTAGTCTTTGGTATAGTCCTTTCCCTCCCCCCCCCTCCTTTACCCCCGACCTGACTCCTACCCCTCTCCTCTCGCCCCTAGCCCCATCCTTGTATCCCACTCCCCTCGAACTTCTGCTTCTTCACGCATTTGGCTTGCTCTTACTTTCCCACGTTCTATTCGCTCTTCTTCACCGTCCCCCCACCTTCCTTGTCCCAACTGTTCAGCCTAACCTCTTTCTCCTCCCCCTCTCGCTCTGTTCTGCCCCTCCCCGATACCCCCCTTCTCCCCTCCCTTCCTATGTCTCCCGACTTCCCTTTTCCCCCCTACCTTCTACGTGTCCCCATTTACTGACCCTCACTACTCCTCTTTCCTCCCCAATCCCTTCTCCCTAACTCGCCTTCCTCCTCCGCTGACCTGCCATGTTACATCTCCAGACTTGTCGTTAGTCCCCCCTCCCTCCTCCCTCCATCGTCCTCTCCCTTCCCCTCTCTCGACTTTTTCCCCCCCTCGCCCTTACTTTCCGTCCTTCTCCCGCCCCCTTTCTTCCCCGCCTTCAAATCTTATTCACCTTTCCCCTTATTCTCCTCGCCTCTTTTTACCTCTCTTCTTTTTTCATCGAGACCTTGCTGCTGGACTTTTTTTTCCGAAGGGGTCCATTGTGCGTTTTAATCTGCGCTTTTAATAAATCGGCCCTACCTTTTTTTCCCTCGTGGTCCTTTCCTTGACAGCCCGACCACCCCCCCCCCACTGCCATTGTATTGTTTTCGTATGTAGTAACGCGTACCCAGCCCTCATCACATCCGTTTTTTGTTCGCTCTCTTTGGAACGATTGTCATCTCCAACCAACTTTCCTCTGCCTGGGTCTTCTTCTTCTTTCCTCAACCCTTTTACACGTTTATCGTTTTCAAGGTTATTTAGGGATGACGCCTCGAGGCCCCCGAGCTTACAAGCAACCTGGCTGACTTCCGCCCACCCCTCCCGAAACCCCCCAATCCCGAGCTACCCTGGCAAACACCCCTATCATTTCACTCGCCTCAGCCCGTACTATGTGCGCCTTGACAGCTTGTCCCCTTACCCTGCCCAATGACTTTTCCAACGAGGTTCCGAATCTACTCCCCGCGGAAGTTTTCACACGGTCTCTCTCCCTGGCCTGTCCCCCTCTATTTAAAACCACCTAAGATTTTCCTCTTTCGACAAGTTATTCCGATGTTATGCGAGGTCCCCCCGATGCAGCTAATCTAAAGAACTGTAGAAATCTCATGAAGTCCCCCTTTTGGCCATCAGAAGTGAGGCTTTCACCCCAAACCTCGACGGGGGCCCTTAACATTCGATCACTGCCCCCCCTTTGGCCCTAGACTAAATCCATCCAACTTCTGTAATACTTTCCTCATTTTTAAGGTGTCAGTGCTTTTGGTCTATTTCTTCGATGATTGTGTTTTATTTTCTTTTTCCACCAAATGGGTTGTAGACTAGACCCCTCCCCACTTTAAGCTCTGTCATACCCCCCGATCTTTTTATCCGGGTTCGCGGTCGGGCACCTCAATCACCCTCGTAGTTTCCGTCAACCCAACCAGGGCTGTGTCTCCATTCCACTTCAGCTTTTCCAAGTTTTACCCTTCATTCAGGAATTTCGGCAGTCGCCTTTCCCGGTTTCCAGGCTACGTTGGATTCCACCCCTTGTCCTGCTGTGCAATATTCTATTCAGGGATACGTTCCGACCCCTTCTTTTTTTTCCCATTCTTTATCCCTCCCCCGTCTCTGAATTCGGCGCACTCACTCCCTCCTTAAAGTTTTTTTATCAGAAAGATGACGCAATTGGCAGGAATAAGTGGTCCCTTGTCTATGGAATATGACTCTGCGACTTCCTCAATCGTTTCTTCCTTTCCTTTTCTCTCGTTGGGCCTTTACTTTCCTCCAGGTTTTTCTCGGTCTGGTGAACTACCCTTAGAGTTGTCTTTTCTGTCTTTCTTAATTGACTCAACTCCCCTCGCCCTTTGTCCTTCAGTGTGGATTGCTCGTTATAGCCCCTGATCTTCTCCCCAAGTATTCCGTCCTGAAACCATCAACGACTTCTGGGGTCCATCGTTCCACTCAGATCTAGCACTACGTATATTTTGCCAACCGCTTTGTACCAAGTGTGTCTGTGTTCCCTTCAAGCTATTCAAATCCGAGATTTGATTAGAAGGTTTTCAGTCGGCGCTTTCCGATTTGTCTCAATATATCTTTTCCGGCCCTTTTAGAGTTTCTGGCTAAGTTATCGGTATACGCCGATTCCCGTCCCCTGTTCTGTGCCTTCCCTTTAAGATGGAGGAATCACCAACTTCTTTGCATCTTACGATGTTATCTCAAGTGCATGAGACGTGTCTTTAACACCCCCCCTTTGTAGTCCATTTACTTTCTAGTAAGTTTGATAGTTTTTTAGTAGCTGATGAGTGCGTTCTAATGTGGAGGATATCCTATAACGCATGAACACCCAACTGCTTTGCTTTCTTAGCACAATTCCCGCCTGCCCGCTTCTCTACTTAATGCCGGGTCCCACCTCTAAACTGATAGCCCCCACCCTAAGCATTTTTCTCCTCTTGGAAATTGTTTGAGTATTTTTCGCTTTTTCCCCCTCAGGAAATTTTTCTTTCCTCGGTTATCCCCAATAACCTAGGCTTCCCCTTTAGCCAGACCCTCCCCCTTTTTACCCTCAGACTCTTTTTTGTTGGTTTCTCGAGATGGACGCTTTCCCCCGTCCGATGTACGTACAGTGGGCTAACCAAGGCAAATTCTTTTGCCTGATTTCCCCCGGTCATCCCATAGCTGCCCCACTTTTTACCGTACGAGGGGAAGCAGTTGCATCTTTTCCTTTCGGAAGATTCATGATAGTGAGAGATAGACCCTTTAATTTCGGGGACCCGCCGGAGGAGTTCGAGTGAGAATGTTGATCCGACTCCCCCTGTTTCAATTTCCCCTCGCTTCCCCTCCCCTCTCCACCCGAGAGATTCTATGCGTCTTCGAACATATTCCTACACACACCCTTGCTCCCTCTTTTTTAACTAACTCCCGCTATTCCTGCCCCATCCTTCTCCCATCCCTTTATCCCAGCTCTTCTGATTCCTTTTTCGTCCCTCCCTTACCTCCACCCTCTTCTTGCTCCCCTCCCTTCTTCTCCTTCTCTCCCTCTTGCTCTCCTTTCTCCTCTTTCCCCCCTTCCCCCCCCCTTATATCCCCCTCGCCCCACCGCCTCCCCTCCCTCTTTGCTCTCAGATCTCCACACTCCCCCATCCCACCCCTTCCACCCCGCCTCTCTCCAGGCCCCCCCCCTTCCTTCTATGCCCTACAACCTCCCCCGCCACAACCTCCACGGCTACTCCTTCCCCCTCACTCCCCCACTATCCAATTTTCCCCGCTCCTTTTCTTTCCCTTCTCTTTTTCTCCACCTTTCTTTCCCATCCCGTCCTCTTTCCCCAAGCACCTTCCCTCCCTCATTTCCCCTTCCATCTTTACTCCGGTCCCCCCTCCCCCTTCCACTCTCCCCACACCTCCCCCTCCACCGTCCCTTCCTTTCATTCGCCTACCTGACTTTCTATCCTAGTAATCCCCTTTGTACCTCATCCTCACCTATCTTTACCACCATATCACCCTCGTTCATTGCCTTTCACAATCCTTTCTACCCGCTCTGTACATCCCCGGCTTTCCTACCTCCTTTTTCCCCCCGTATACCCGCTTCCTGCAACCTCCCCCTTCCTCCTTTTCGCCTGTCCTCACTCCACCTCGTCCGTGCCTCCCCTTCGCCACTCCGAGTTTTCCCTGCCGCTCTCTCTGCCTTTCGCACGCCCGTCTTTTCTGTTTTCCACTATCTCTTTTCCCCCTCCCCTTACCCTCTCTCTTTCTTCTTCGTATCCCAACTTATATTATTTATCTCCTTTCGCTTCTCCACCCCCGTCGCCGTTCCCCCTCCTTGGCCCCCTACGTCCCCAAGGCAGCATCCCTCCTCATTCCTTGGCTGTTGTCTCCTTCCTCTTTCCACCCTCCACCCCCCCTTCTGACTCCCTCCTTTTTTTTTCAGAGTTTTTGTTGAGGCTCTATCCCCCTCCTGAAATACGACAGCAGCTAAGACTCTTCACACGGCCTGCTTCCCATTGAATGCAGCGAGAACTTTCAGACCTTGCCACGACTTGCGACTTTAGCTCCCCTTATTCCCCCCCGTAGGGTTTTACCTCCACAGTTATGTCGAGTCATACCCCCCCCGCTGATAATCTTCTGACCCTCTAATTCGCCGGCTTCCTCCTTAAGTTCCCGTTTCCCAAGAAGAGTGTCCGCGACGTGGCCAAATTTCCCCAGCGCCCCCCCCCCCTGTAACCATTCCAGACAATCCTTTCCCCAGTTCCCGTCACAGTTTGAATTTCACCCCAACCATAACCACTACTCTCTTGTTGGTCCCTCGAGTTGTCCCGATCCCCATAGCTCAGATCCTACTTCCTTGTAAAATGCAACTCCATTTTAATTTTCATACACTTGAAGCCTTCGCTCCCTCCTCATTGGATGCTTAAGCTCCAACAACCGAAAATTTACGGACTTGGGACATTTAGCTGCCTTTAACCCTACCCGTCATTCTCGACCCTTCCCCGGTCGCTGCCAGGCGGAAGATTGCCAAAACCATAACAGCGTTTAGTCACGGACGGAATGCTCTTCTTTTCCGAGCCCGAGGAAGTCGCCACTATTCCTTGCATTTTGATCCCTTTCTGAAGGAGGCTCTGAGTGCCCCCTAACTTCGCCGCTGGCGTGAGTCTCTTTTCGTGGAGTGCGTCCACCCCCCCCCCCCCGTCCTTGAACGCGAGGTAGGGATAGTATAACTTTCGCAGCCCTTCTACTCGAATAGCAGCGCCGCAACAACCGGTTTTCCCCAACTCAAACTCCGTTAAAGCCACACTCAGTCGGCGATCATCTAGGATTCTCTGTAGATTTTACAACGTGGAAACTTAGAATTGTCATGCGCACACACATTTTTGGTTTTTTCTTTTTTATTGACTTGTGGCCCCTACTCCCCCTGTCTACCCCTTCAACTCAATATCGCTTATGACCCTTTGTCCCCCCCCTGGTGTCTCCCTTTGTTCCGCAAAAATGGTCACATCCATAAGACGTCCCCGAACAAATCGCAGCTCAAAGGAATTCCATCTGATTATCGTTGGATATTTATTCGCCTACTCTCAACATCCCGTCAAAGCTCTCATTTCACAACGTATATTTTGGTGAAGTACAGCACTTAGTGTAACTGTCGCCAACTACCGTAAGGAGTGAGTTTGTAGAACCTCTTATTTGCATAAGTGCCATTCTAGCGTGCTACTCAACTCTACTTTCTTTTAATTGCCTCCTGATGTTTTTGCCCAGTCTAATATTTCCAAGCGGCGATCCTCAAGGGTGCCCCCTAGGCCCCTAAGAGTTCAGGATTCCCTTGCTCTTTTTTCTCGCAGGTGGTCATTGATGGTAGCTTTTAGGCCAGAGCACTTCTGACCTGCTGCCTCCCTCGTATTGTTCACCGCTTAGGATTTTCGCGGTAGGGCGAACAAGGCGTGACTTGGAAGTTACGACTTGTCTTCCTTCCCTCCGTTCTACCCGTGACCGTTCCTCCTACCGCCCCCTCCTTCCTTTTGTTCCTCCCCTTCCCCCCCCCCGCCTCCCAGCTTCCCTCCTTTTACTCTTCCCTCGTCCGATATCTTTATTCACTCCTCCCCTTCCCCCCTTTCTCGGCATTGAAATTTTGATCCCTTTTTTATGACTTTTTTGAGGACTCCTGTTGCACAATGTTTCGGGGACTCTCGCTTGGCATCGATCTACTAGCTTTCCCCCCCTCTTTCCTCCATCTTGCTTCTACCTTCTCCCTTCCGCCTTTCCTAGCCTACTCCTCATCCGCCCTCTTTTCTTCTCCCCTTCCCTCCCGCCCCCCGTCCTTTCTTCTTTAGCCCCTTCCTCTCCCTCAGACGCCCATTTTTTTTCAAGTTTTTGCTCCTCACCTCCCTTTTCCACCCCCTCCCTAATCCCGCCATCCCTTACCTACCTGCTATTCCCTTCCCCGTCCCTATGCCCGACCTGTTTACCAGCTGCGGTGTCCTGAGGAGCCCCGCCAATTTTCCAACACAACCGGAAGCGGTTCTGGTTGAGACATAAGCTC
>Ga0179593_1388156_pt1 | contig 10484 bp, 12 predicted proteins | sample CZODoug2_1_08_16_FD_185931 | JGI IMG/M metagenome (GOLD analysis project Ga0179593, IMG submission 185931) | Vadose zone soil fungal communities from Angelo Coast Range Reserve, California, USA - CZODoug2_1_08_16fungal (PacBio error correction) | ecosystem: Environmental > Terrestrial > Soil >... | reverse complement strand
CGTCTTACAGCCGTGGCTCGCCTCCCCCAAAATGAAGGCCGATCCTGCTGACGTCCTCGTCTCGGACAATGTCAGCGCGACCCGGAGGTTTCGAGCTTCCCTTTTTTTCGATGTTTTTTCCCACTCTCCACGGTTCCCCCACCTGCGCCACGGTAACGCCACTGTCGCGCAAGTCTCCAGTTAGCCCCGGGTCTCCCCTGGCCGACCCCTGACGGCTTGTATTCCTTCGTGAAAGACTATCTTTCGGCTTTTCCCCCTTTAGTCGGTGCCCGCGTAGAGGCCCGAACTCTACATTCCCCGTGACGCGCGTTTTTTTTCTTTGTGGCGAAAAGCACGCCTTGACCTTTCGGTTACCTGAAACTCTAGTCCACGTCCTCGATCTTCCTTCTCCTCTGCGCGGCCGCTCTTCATCGAGCAGGCGCCCCGCAGTTCTCTTCGACCGACGCCCCCAAAACAAATGGAGGCCCTGTTTAGTGAGAAACCCTCCGTTCGTTTCCTCCTGCCCTGTCCTTTTTTTGCCTCGCTACGCTCGACATTGATCGACCATTTTTCTCATTCTGTCTTCCCTTTGTTTCTAATGTTCCAGTGCTCTTTTTTCGGAAGAAGTAAGTAGTAGCTCAAACCCCCCCTTGTGCGACTTGAGCTATGCCTCACATTCTTTATTCCACTCTTTCTTCAGAGACAACACGTAGCCGGACGTAAATCCTTTTTCGAATAACTTGCTGTTCGATCTTTTCTTCTCTTGGCTCCGCTTGCAAGTCCGGATCGATCAGGAAACTCTACGTGATTTGCCGTGTCACTTCACTATGTTCGACGTGAAATCCATGTAGCCCTTTTCGTCTCTTACGTTCATATACGTTCTTTTATCCCTTCCCCCGCCCACGCTCCAGAGAGATGAGTTTCCGCAAGATCTCATACTATCATCCCCCTCTCCTCGTTTTCTTCCCCTAACTCCCCTCGGACCAATCCTCAAGACCCTGCATGGGATAGAATTGACCGTTTTACCCCGATCACTCCCATGCACTCGGAATCCGCGTCACTGTTTTTTCTGTGACCCCCTCTCCTCCCCACTTTTTTCTTTTAACCTTATCTCCTGACTTACCCTTTTTCTTCTTCCACTTTGCATAGATATTCTCTTTTTCTTTCAACGTCTATCGCCCGCTGCAATCCCGGAGCCGAGATTCTCCGTCCTCCCTTCTTCCAAACCAGTCCCCCCCCCTCCGGTTAACATCGCAAAAATATTATCAGAATTAGTACCATCAAAGAACACCGCTTTTCCCCCTACCGCGCCCATGTCGCTCAGCCCGCGCCTGACTCCTCCTTCTGCCTTATTTTTTCATCGAGACCATGATAATCCACGCCCCTTCTCCCTCCCTTCTGCTAGTCGTAGCCTGCGACCCCTTTCCTTCTCTCTTCGCATCTATACCAAGCCTCGATGAGACCCCCTCACCGCTTTCGCGATCTCCTCCCTCTCCACGCCTACCCCTATTTCCCCAAATTCATGGATTTTTCCCTCCTTCGCGGGTCTCTCCGGCTGCGGCATCTTTTCCCCTTGCTTTCTTCCTCTTATCTTTTTGGTGCTTTCCTGACTCCTAGCCCTCAAGAATCTCGTCCAGCAAGCCTCCCGCTTATAAGAGTTTGACTTGCCAGGTCTTTTGGAACCTTTGGACGCTGGCGTCGATCGCAAGGACCCCTTACCGACCTTATTGCTCTCCCTCCCCAACATTGTTCCTCCGACGTCAAACGTTGCGTGGTTCCAAATCTCTTCTCGCCTTCCACCCGTGATAAGTACGCCTAGCATTAAACCTTTTGAAAGTTCTTTGTACGAAGCTCTGCTGCAGAAATCAGCAGCACCATTTCAACTATATTCTCCACTTCGCTCCATGCCCCTTTCTTTTAAACCTTTCCTTAAGATGTAGAGGTCATTCTTCCTCTCCATCCCACTTTGCCGCTGAGATTTGGTCGGACCTTGGGAATTTAACACGCTTCCCGTACTCCCTTACTGGCATCCGTGAAAAATTATGATGGGTCCACTATATTGGTAGCCAGCCTTTTCTTCTTTCCAAGGAACGAACCAATCTCGGCACGCACTTCTTCATCGCACGATCGCGGCAACCGAAGAAACCCCGCATTTCCTTTGATGCCCCCCCCCCCCCTTTCTTTCCTACCAGGATCTTGGAACTTTGCCATTGGATACATTCACGGTCATGCCCTCCCCGCTGTTTCTCCTCTTTCCCAAGACCTCTTTCCCTCAGGTTGAAGCAGACGTGCCAGTTCAAGGGCGATGCTTCGACCTTTGTTACTTTTTCCCTTTCCCTGCGTCACTCTTTTTGCCCCCATGGCGTTCATTTTTCCCCCCCCTCCTCCACCTTCCGATGCCGACGGAAGTGCTTGCCGCAAATACTTCTCCTTGATTTCATACACCCTCCCCAAGAGGAATTCCCTGCACCCTTGGTTTTTATCCCATTTTGTCCCCCCTGATGAGATGCGTACCCGCTCCCCCCCACTAATCAAACCTTTTCGTCCTGTTCAGATACTTCCACAACCCCTTCTTCATGAATGATTTCGGCACCCTGTTGCTCACTCTTTACTCGAGGTGCTCTCGGGAGATTTTTCATTCTTTCCCCCTTTTCTCTCCGGGGCCGATTCGATTGATCTCTTCTCCACGCAAAACGAGAGATTTCCCTCTTTTCTTCCCCTTCCTACGTTTTTTTGATCAATATCTTCTTTTTTGCTTGTCGGCTCCTTACCTCCGATCGCACCTACTCAGTAGAGAAATGGCGTCCATATCCGTGCGCTTCCCTCTCCTCCCCTTCGTAGTCTTTCTCTCGCTTGGCCGCCCAGAGTTTCTTTTTTCATCCGTTTTTCCGAGATCTTACCTCCTTACGCGGTTTTTCGCTGTTATTCTGGACCGTCGAATCGTTTCCCAGGGGCCCCCCATTTTAGTTCACTCCCTCCGTTTCATTTTTCTATCACTGCTTTAACTTGAACTGCTTCCGGGGCATCGGAAGTTCCGGTCTCGTCCCCTCCGTAGCTTCCTCACGCCTTCAAAATTCCCCCCTTTGCTCCCGGCATCGCCCTTTTCCTTGCCTCATTTACCCCCTTTATGTCCACTGCTTCTTTCTATGCTCGAAGAGTAGCCCCCTTCCTTGACTTTATCTCATGGACTTTTGACGACAGATGCTTGATCGACGGAAGCGTTCTTTTTTCCGAGGATCTCTTTAGATCTATTTCCCTCCTCTTCTGTTCAGTGTGGACTGCGAGTGCTGTCGCCATGAGGTCGGTTCCTTTTCCTCCACCAGGTGAAACATCATTCTCAGTGCCCCTTTCTGCTGCCTTATGGGCGATGACTTATGATGAAAGGTTCCCCCGTTCCTCCCCCGCGACCCCGGAAAACCCCCCGTGGGTTTCCGTACTCACCCTCGAAAGATTCAATGTAAATTCAGTTCTCATCTCTTAGTGGCGATATAGTTGCACTTTTGGGCTGCTGAATTTCGTAGCAGACCCTCTCCTTCCCTGCTCCCTTCCCCAGTTTCAGAATACTAGTTGATTCATGATACTTTTTTCTTTGCGATCTTCTTAAACCTCCGCAACTTTTTCCGAGCTACGGGAGCACTGAGTAATCGACTGGCTTAGCCTCAGTCAGCTTCTCGTTTCTTCCCCTTAGCCTTTTTTTTTCCTTTCAAACGCGTTCTAGAGCGTTCTTGGTCTTGAGATTTATTAGGGCTGACTTCTACTCAGAACTCCAATACTTTTTCAATTTCCCCCTCATTTTCCTCTCCGGCAGCCGAGTTACCTACTAACCAGCTTGCAGCGGCAGTACCCCCCGCCCTTTTCCCTCCTGTGAGATCTTAGTCGATTGCGCTGTCTTTTTCCCCCATCTCTGTTCATCGTAGTCTTTTTCTCGATTCTCTCGTCTCCCATTCCCTTTAGCCCCTTTCCTAGGCGGCAGTGGACTATCTTGAGTGTCACTTCATAATGGGAGACCCCTTTGACCCTCCCCCATGAAGGTCCCGCGGGCTTGTCTCGATAGCAGCGACCTTTTGTTTCTTTCTTTAACCCTCTGGAGTTTTTTTGGACTGAATGCAGTTACAATCCAAACCGTCTTTTGCTTTTTAAAGGAAGTGTGGCTTTTTGCCGAATCCTTCACCCTTCAGCTATTCCGGCTTGCGCGGGCGATAGCCATCAGGCTCTCGCGATGCATTTGACCATACCTTTTTCCCCACCTTCCTCATTCTTTCTTTATCCGGCGATTGTCACCAATGAACTGAGAGGATGCCATCCCTCTTTCTTTCCGCTGGTACGAACCCCCCACTCCCTGCTGATTTTTGAGGATGCCTGAGTTCTTTCGATCAAGAGAGCTTCTCTTGTCGTTCTTCCCTATTTGCCCAGTCTGCTTTTCTTCTCGCTTTTGGGGTTCTTGTCCTCCCCCTCTGCACTCCAGGCCGAAGAGATGAACGTCCACCTTTCTTTATAAGATGTAAACGTCACCGATCTTTTCCGATCCCGACGGCCTTTTCCATATCTCACTTTCCCCTACATACAGCAAATCTTTCTCTTCTTGACGATTTAAGGACGGTACGTGTTTCTACTATTGCCCAGATGGAGAAAGATCACTCACGGGGTTTTCTCAAGACGTACTTCTTCTCGAAACCTTATTGCACTTTACATCTCACGTGATCATCACGGCCCCAGTCATTCCCCTGTTTAGATCCTTGTAGTCTCCGAGTCGTTCCATCCTTTACCGAAATTGAGTATTTCCTCACATCGCCACTACTCCCTATTTGCTTCTCTATCCGAACCCCCCTTTTCCTTGCCCTCTCGATTATCCTGTGCCCTGTCGAGACCTAACTGAAGAGCAGTCCTCTTCATAGTTGTGACCTTTGCATTGTCTCTCTTTAACAGAGTGAGTTCGCCACCAAAAGGTCCCTCGAGCATTTTCGTGAACTTCTTCTCGCTCTTCGCGGGCCTGCCAGTCCGTTCCTCCCTCGCAAGAAGGCGTTTTAAGCGCCTGATCGTCGCCCCTCCCCTCCGGCTTTGCAGACGGAGGCTAAGACCCCTGTGAGAAGAGCTCACTTGAAGCTCCCTTTCTTTCCTTGAGACGGTGCGTTTCTTTCGCTTGACAACCCCCCTTACCCCCCCTATGTCCCTCTCCTCCAAGAATAATCTGTCTTTCGACTTTTTTTCTTATCCTCTTCCTGCGGCAGTCTAGTTGCGGATTCCCCTGATTTTACCTTCTCCTCTTCTTTCCCTATCCCCTCCGTTTTTTTTGAGCCCTGTACTTTTTCGCCTCAACCACCGAATTCGTCAGCGCGTGGATACTCGTAAGTCCCCCTCTCTCTAGGCTTTTTTCCGGGGACGACGTGGTGAGATGTGTCAAATCTCCCTGCACCTCCCCCTGAGCCCGTCCAATTCGACCAAATCCCCCCGCTCCTTAAGAGGAAAGCGGTTGCCTCACCTGGCTCCACCGCGTTATGTCCCGATCAGCGAGCTTCTCCCCAATTCTTGTCTTCTTTTTCCCGACATATTCCCCGAGTGCCTGGTATCAGCCTAACAGTTTTCTCGGCTTCGCGGGGTCGTTTGCCTTGGTTGTCCCTAAACAGCCAAGAGTTTTCTCTTAGAACCTTCCCCCTCCTCGACAACGCATCGACTCGTTCTTCTAAGTTTTCTCCCTCCCCGTGCACAAATACCGAGAGAGACCCCTCCGGCGCTCTCAAATGAGAAGCATATTGAGTTCTCAACTGCCTTTGTCGTTTTCTTCAAAACGTTTTTTCTTTCCCGTTCGACCTTTGATCGAACCCTTTGAACCCCCCTGCTTTGAGAAAGGTTACGCTTTTCTTCTCTCCTCGTTCTGCGGCACTTACTTTGCGTCGTACCCCCCCCTTTTCCCTTGAGTCTGCGCCCAGCCCTGTGGACCACATCGTCGGATCCTCCCAAAGGAGCAGGCCTTACCAAATCGTGCTCCCTATTCATCCACTTTTGGCATTTCTCTATTCCTAGTTTTTTTTTTTCTGTCCCGAAGCTTGCAGGTCCGTATTACAAAAGATGATTCCGGCACATCGTCTGTGACAGGGTCCCTTGCTCTTCCCCTCGGTAGTTCATCAGAGTCCCGGCGTCCCCCTCGGGATTTCACGATTTCCTTCCCTCCACCACGCTCCAAGAGTCTTGCGTAAATCCTTCGGACCTCTCTTACGCCCTCTGCCTATGATCTATACTCCCCTTCCCCATCTTCCTGCCCCCAAGAAGGTTTTTTTTTTCTTTTCCTCATGCAGTGCTTTCCCTTCTCTGCAATCCTTGGTTCTCCCTCGCCATGTAGTTCGTGACCCAAAAGACGTTCCAAATGTTGGCTTAGACCGATGGCCGGTATATTCCATTATTTCGGAATCTCTACTAATGATATTCTATCTCCCCCCGAAATTCCTTTTCGTGTGGTATGCCAGCTCGGCCCAAATCCCCAAATCCTTTACCCCAACCTGGGGTTTAGTTTAACTGCATTCAGTCAGAAAATCCATCCAGATTAGTTTTTACTACTGTCTTGGGAAACGTCACTCTCTTTCTCCCCCTCCTTCCCACCTTTCTGTTCCTTCAAATTTTAGTGTTTTCCATAGAGAATTCTCTTTCAAAGACTCCTTGCTTAAGCGAGGTCACCCTTAACTTTTGAGACTCCCCTTCTTACAAGCCTCGATGATCCAGAAACTCCCTGCTGAGTACTGCAATCCCTCTCACGAAGTCCCTCATTTTTCTTCCTCCGGTACTCCCGGTCAAACTGTGACTACATACCCTTGGTCTTTCGAGGTCACAGCTGTGTTGAGCCTTGCTTTTCCACCAAGTACATCATGACGATCGCCAAAGGACGAAAGCTCTATCCTCTGTTTGAATTTTTGACGTGGCGACCGCCGCGTTGAGTAGATCCCTCCTTCAAACTTACGAACCACCATAGTTCCTTTCCGGCCCCCAAAATCTTCTGCGGAATCCCTCGGACCGGCCACGTTTGACCCCCTTCTTTCCAGCTCGCGCGAAAGTCCCAAACTGGATTCCCCATATCGAAGATGAGGCCATCTCTGGCACCTTTTCTGAAAACCATCCCCTAAGATTCTCCCTTCTCCCATTTTGCCGACCAACTGCACCTATACGCCCCTGAAGAATGATCTTTTTCAGACCATTTACGCTGTCATCTTTCCATTCCTTTTTCCCCTTCGAATTTTCTGCACCTTCTAGATTCGTTATTACATTGGAAATTTCTCACCCTAGTTCCTACAGACATAACGTGCACAGACACACTTCCCATTCTTCCCATCTTCCCTTCCAACCCTCCCCCTTCCCAATTCCCCTCCCTCCCACTCTTCGCCCATCTTCGTTTCTGTCCCCCCCCCCCGCGCGGCCCCCTCTCCGAGAGAAGTGAGGACCACGCGTTGACCCTTTTTCTTTTTTTGAAATCGTACGTTTCCTTTCAGCTGTCCGATACCTTCAGGGACTGAGACCAGTCGTTTTTTTCCCGTTCCCTCTCATTGAAAGCTTTTTTCATCAATGTGTTCAAGCGGACGTGCATGGTCCCGGTCTCTTCCTTCAATTGGGCCTTTGCGGATGTGTCCCCCCCGACTCTTTTGATGATCCTCTAAGAAAGCTTACGCTGAGCCTGACCTGTCCTAACTCTACGCGTGACTTGATCTTCCCCCCCCGAACCTCTTCCTGGGAACGGCACCTCTGGTTCTTCATGGAAAATCGTTTTTAGTCCCCTCCTCAACCCCCTCTGCTTTCGAGTATTCTGTTTTACCTATTCGTCAACCCCCCCGGATGCACTCCCTTTTCCCCGTCTGCTGTCAATTCCCCGAGTTCCTGGCGCATTGTCTCGGATATTTAGGCACCCGATCCGTTCGTGCTATCCTTATCTTCGCGCCGCCCGCACCAAACCTGCCTCTCTCCTCCCCTTGTTGTTGTTTTTTTTTTTAGTATCAGTTTCTTTCCGGCGCCCCTGAAGACCCCTCTCGAAATTTTCCTGCACTTGAAAAATAGCCTCTCCATTTCGCCAGCACCTCGAGTCTTGTCTGCACTTTTCCGCAAAGCGTGTTGTCCGGGTGTTGCCTCTCTTTTTTCCCCTCTAAGCGATCAGCTGTTGTCTCTCTGATCCCCGCTTCCCTCCTCTATTTTTTTTACATGGGTTACACAAGCTGTGTCATTTTTTTCCATACTTCCGTCTTTTACCCTCTCCTCTATATTTTTCCAGTTTTCCCCGGCTGCATCTTCAGGTTCCTGCTTACTGAGTGAGCATCTTTTTTCCTTAGAAGACAGCGGCACTACGGCATCCGCCCTTTCCTTTGCCGTCCTCCCTTTCACACCCCCTTGATTCCCCCGCGTTCTTCCTGCCCGTCTCACGAGTCGCATTTTATGTATAGTAACTGGATCCCTTTTTACTATGATTTAATTATCGACGCGAAGGTTTCTCCTCCTTCTCTCTTTATATTTTTTTTTTTCCCCTTTCGGTTTCTCCCCCTCTTTTTTCTTTGCCTAATATTTGCGTGGTTTTTTGCATGCCCTTTCACTTTCCGCCCCGATAGGTAAGAATCAACATTTTCTTCCGACGAATTGAGCTCTTCATCTCGATTGTCTCAATTTCCCTTATTAACCCCTCCCTTCCCCCATTGTCCTGCCTCCTTGCCCCTCTTCAACAGACCCTCGCAAGGTACATCAGGTAAGGCCCTTTTTTTTTTCATTGGCTATATAGTTGACTGGTTGTTTTATGGCGCAAGCTTAGGTCTCTTTCCTACTTTCCCTTCGTTTAATTCTTCGCTGAATAGGGGGGAAGTACCCTCTCTTAGCGACTAAACACGTTTTTGGGGCCAAGTTCCCGTCTGTATCCCCCTTGTAGACCCTCTTTTCCCGGCGAGTAAGTCCGGTAATCCCCTAAGCTCGTGCTTTTCCCCAAGATCGCCTTGTTTCCTTCCCCCTTCGCCCTTAGTCAAGTTCTCCCACGCGTTTATGAGCTTCTGGCACTTTTGGATCATTATGGCTTTTGACTTTCTTATGGAACTACGCCAACGTCCGTATCCAGTCGAGCCCCTACTTCCCCTCTTTCCCCTCATTCCCGAGCTTTTCACCTCTTCCCCCCCCCCCCCCCCCCCGCCGGTCCCCCATTCTCATATTTGCGATCTTCCTTCGTGCTCTTGCGTTGAGTGTACCCGCCATCTGTCTTTTTCTCCTGCGCTTGTCTCCCCCCCCCCCGTTCTCCGATCGATCAAATTACGTTTTGCCGGCTATTTTCATAGATTATTTTTTACGTCTTTTTATTGGTTTACCCATAATTTGATGACACTAAAGTAGCCCTTTAGCTTTTTGTTTTCGCGCTTCCGTGACCTGTATCTTCTTTTCCCCGATGGCGTTGTTTTCTTCAATCTTTACACCCCGGTTTTGCTTTTTTTACCGGAGTTGGGCTGGTTTGCCGTGCATTTCCTCCTTGAGTTTCTCGTTGCTCCTGCTTCTCCTGGCGACTCCTTTGCTCTTCTCCGATTCCTTCAAAACCATTGGAAAACGTCAGAGATAAGCCCCGGCCCCGGTTTGATTTTTCCGAACCGACATGGCTCCCTTATGCCGCTGCCTGTCGGCGCGCGGTGTCCCGTCCCCTATGCCTGCCCCCGTCTGCTGAGGCGTGAGTATTCTCGGAGGTATAGGTTGCGTTGATCGAGTACGTCTCTTTCGACGCATTTGGCTTTTTTTCTTGTATTTCATCGCCCTCTCTTTTTCCCGACCATCCCTCCCCTTCCTCCCGCTGCTTCACGTCTACCGCTTTCCGATAATTTCAGATCTGGGCGATACGAATTCAATCTTCTCCTTTAACTTATCCTCCAGTGGAGTTCGTCCCGGCGGTAGTGATTGCCTCCCCTGAGTTGATCATTGATCCTTCTCACCAGCAGGTTTTTTTTAAGAAGACCCTTAACTCACTTTTTTTCTTCCATGCGCACTCCTCAAAAGTGCATCCTTCCTGAATTCACAGGTTTAGATAAATTTTTCTCTTCAGAGGGAAATTTTACCTTTCTCCAACGAACTAGGTTCTCCATTCTATCTTCCGCATAGGCGCCTCCTCTCATGATTTTTCTTATACGATTATCCTCGGCCGCGAATTCCTGCTAGAGTAGATCTTTCTTTCATGTCGAAGGGAAGTATGAAGTGGGCCCCGATTTTCCTACCCCCAAATTTTCCTAATCGCCATGCCATCACCTTATCTTCGCCTAGTTTTTCACCGACTCTCCGGTCCTGCACTCCCCCAGTAAGAGGCGTTCTCGGGATAGGAGACCTCCCGCGTGCGCTCCGGTGCCCGAATTTCGCGTACTCCTGTCAGAGTGAAAGTTGCCTGAAATTTTTCTCGGTGTTCCTTTAAACCAACATCTCCCACTCTTACTTTCTGGCGGCCGCCTCCCTTTTTTTTTCGGGAGTCCTTCCGTATGCAGCGCTGATTTTGCAAGATTTTGTGCTTCGAGAAGGATTAATTT
>Ga0179593_1367651_pt1 | contig 10484 bp, 13 predicted proteins | sample CZODoug2_1_08_16_FD_185931 | JGI IMG/M metagenome (GOLD analysis project Ga0179593, IMG submission 185931) | Vadose zone soil fungal communities from Angelo Coast Range Reserve, California, USA - CZODoug2_1_08_16fungal (PacBio error correction) | ecosystem: Environmental > Terrestrial > Soil >... | reverse complement strand
CTTCATGTTTTCTTCCCCTTGTCTTCTGGTTTGGCCCCCTTTTTTCCCCCCCCCCGACCCCTTTGTTGAGCAATGTTGGAAAGTTTTACAAGCAGTTCGTTTTTGGTCAATCTGCCCGGCTTATGCCAATGGACCGTGGAATTCCGCTTTTCTTGATGGATTCCCTCTGTGCATCCGAAACCCGAAGAGTTACCCCCCCGTAAGGTTCCCCCTCGTCCTACAGCCCGTAGAATCGTGTTTTCCTCCCAGGGTTGTATTGCTTCCCCCCCCTTTCTTACTGCCTTTCCTTCCTTTCCAAACTCTGGCTTCTGTTTTGCTGTTTCGTTAACCCAAACGTTCACAAAGATTCCCCCCCCTAAATCCATTTTGTCCCCTGCGTTTTTAAAAATGATTGTAACTCTCTCGAGTTGTTTTCATTTGCTTTACTTTTCTTCTTCGGCTGGAGTAACCCAACTTTTTTCCTTTTTTTCGTTACTTTCGCTCAAACCCCCCTTTTGTTCTCGGCAAAGTCTCCCATATTCCTTTAGTAAGCCGTCTGGAATATCACAACCCCCCCGTAACCTCTCTTTTTTATTACCACTATATTACGTGAATTAATTGTCTCTGCTGACTGTTTTTACCTTGTGACCCCAACGTCTTTATTTGTCCCTTTTTTTTGACACTTTTTTCCCTGGTAGGATGATGTACCCCTCTTTCGGTTCCTTTTTTTTTCACCCCAGTCTTGAGCAATAGAACCGCTTTTCTAGGAGTTTTTCTCACGTTGATGAAATAAGGTATTATCCCCGTTCAAACAAAGGTCCTTATCGTTCCGATTAAGCAAGATGTGAAAGTTTTCCCAAATTCCTCCCTTCTATCATGTTTCCCCTCAAAATGTAACTGATTGGGCATATTTCACGTGAGGGGATTTCATTTGATAGGATCTTTTCTTGGAAATCCCTGACCCTTTTTTCTTTTTTTTCAAAACCCTTCCCGGCAGCTAAGTTGTTGAAACTGAATGCTTCTCGCCACCGGTTATTTCGGTCACCCCCACCCGAAAACCCCTTTTCTTTTTCACTCTTAGTTCCTCTCGTCCTGAAGTGTTTGAGCGGACATGGGATTCCTCTTTCGGCCGATGGTCCTGCACAGCCACCCAAAACCCCCCCCCTAAGACCAGCCAGGAAACTGGGCAGTTTCTGGAGATTGTAAATTCTATTTCTTTGGGGCTTTTTTTCATCGCCCCCCTTTGACCCCCCCCCCTATCTAGTGAAAAAACTGTAATCCCAACCTCCCCCAAACCACCTAATTGTTCAAATGGCAAAGGGACTGCTGACGTCTTTTTAACCCCGCTGCTTCTTTCTGGTTCTTTTCAAAACCCAATACGAAACCGTCTGCAACTTTCCCATGTTTTTTTATTGATAACCCCCCCCACCCTTACGAAATTTGCAGTTGATGATGCACCCCCTTTCCCCCCCCCACCAAATGATCCATGCACCCAAATATTTTAAAGCCTGGCTATAATTATTCTTCCCCACCCCGGCTCGTTGCAACTTTACTTATTTTTGTCGCAGGTTCCCCCCAGCCCCCTTGGATTTTTTTTCCTGGCAGTTTTTTTTTTCGTCTTTTCCCCTCCTCCTACCTGGGATTGAAGTTTCCAACAACCCCCACGCCGTTTTTTTGCTATTCCCTTCCCATTGTTGTAATTGGGTTAGTACCCCATCTACTGTCCTTTCACACTCTTCTCCCTAACGTCCCTTACGGTCCAAATTATCCTGGAGTTTGTCTCGTGAACTGTCTTTCTTCAACCAAAGAGTCAAGGGTCCCACTTTCAATACGCTTTGTTTAGGGTACATTTTATCCTTTTTGCTTTGATACCTCCACCCCCCAGTTTTTTCCCTTTTGGTTTTTTTACGACTTTTTCTCTTGATACCATATAGAACCCTTCGCCGTCCTTTTTTTCGGTTTCCCTCACGTCCCAAATTGTTTTGTTGAGGCCCCCTTTTTTTTTACCCTTTCCGCCGCAACCGTGGTTCCAAACCTTTGTTGCAACTTCCCATGGACCTGTGATGGGATGGCCTCTCACTTCGGCCCGTTCCAGAATTATTCTTTCCGCATCGTTACACCTCCCAAATACGTCGTAGAAATGCATTTTTTTCGCAAGTTTTTTTCTTTTGACTTTTCACAATCTATTTTATATCCTCTGTCGTTGTTCTGTTCGTGAAACACTTCTCAACCTGCCGAGGGCAACCCCAATATGTCTGATTCACCACGAAGTTGATGTTTAAACGATCTTTTTTTTACTCATCCTCGTCTGTATTCTCACTGGATTTAATGTATATGGATTATTAAAATAATCCGCCAGTAGCTTTTTTTTTTCTCTGAATCATAGTTGGGTCTTATTTTGTTTCGTAACTTTTGTCAATCTCCCCACCATGTTTGTTGTTTTTTTTTCCCAGTTTCCCTCTCCTTTCCTGATTCCCCCTCTAGTTGCTCCATATTCTTCGTCCCGCGTCCCCCCCCCTTTTGCCCCATGTTAGGGTCATTATCAAAGGTTCTCACGAGAACCCACCTCTTTTGACCTCTCCTTTTTTTTTTATTCTTGAAAAAAGACGCTTTTTTTTTTCACGTTTTTGACTCTCCCATAAACCCATAGTATTGAAAGTTGGAAAACCCGGGAGTGTTGATTTGGTGCCCCTCCGTGTAAGCAGTCTGGTGTTTCCTTTTCTCACACCTCTGTTCCCCCTGTATGTGATCCGCAGGCGGTCGTTGTTTCGAGCCCAAGCACACAAGGAGCTCCGAACTTTTCCTTGTTTCCCCTTTTTGAACAACTGCCGGTTAGTTCCTCCCAGGGCCCAATGCGAACCACACCGATTACCCAAGGTTTAAGAAGACCCGTTTTACTAGTTAGGTATTTCTGACACCATTATTAATCCCCCACGTGAACTTATACGTCTCATTTCTGTCTGTTTTCCCGGTGTGAGTTTTTCGGGGACTTTGCAGAGGCACCCGGTTCGCGGCGGTTGGTTGAGGCTGCCCCCCCCTTTGCCCCGGGTTGCATTTCTGTGTGTTTTTCGGAAGGTTTTGTTTTTTGGAAGGCTCAGGTGGTGTCTTTCCCGGGTGATTTCCACTGGATTCTGGCCCCTTCTCGCGCGGTTGTTTTGGTGGTTACTAATGTTGCACCCCTTGTTTCTGCTCCCTCCCTGCCACGTAACTTTCATCTTCCTGGCCTTTTTGAACCAGATTATATTGTTTGTATGTGCCCTATGGCAGGACACCCTGGGGCACCACACCAGTTTCTCCCCCTGCAGGCCCCCAGCGGGATTGAACTATCCTTAATAATAGGGTTGACTTTTTGGTTTTTTTATGTTTAATTCACCCGTTGCTTCCGAGTCACCTGATTCCACACAATCTCCTGTCCTTCCGGCTTCTTTTTTAAAACTTAGCAGGCTTAAGTCCCTGGGAATATCCCCCCCCCCCTGATCCCACTATTGTCATTTTTCCCCATTCCTCTAATTTTTGGTGAACAAAAACCGTGACATTGTACCGTCCCAATGCCGGGCGGACTTTTTATCTTAATCCTCTTGTTTCCTTTGCCTCTCCCCACCGAGTGAGGACGGCCGTTTCCCCTTGACCCCACTTCCGAGTACGTCGCTTCCTTGGGGCTCCTCTTATTCTAAGTGTTCCAGGGAAAACACTACATTGTCATGAGGGACCTACCTTTTTTAAAGGATACCCCCCACCACCCACCCAAATCTCCGGGTTGAAACTATCTTTTAGCCCTTAGTGGCAGTTCTTTCCTCTCTGAGGTAATCCCCAAGATGTATATCGTTACCTTTTTTAACTTTGCATTTTTTACACCTTTTACTGGTGTCTCCTCTTCCCCCTTTTGTCCCACAACTTCCAACCATCCGGGCATCTTAGGACCCTTTTTTTCCCTCTGTTTTTTATCTTCAACCACTTGCACCACCCCCGTTTTCCCGCTCCGAACTCCAAGTACTACTGGCAAAAAAGTGGTATGTCATTTCTTCATGTTCTTTTCATCTTTCTAAACAAATTTTTGTACCTTCATTTAACCAGCACAACCTTTCTTTCGACCCTTCCTGTTCCTTCCTAAGGGAGGCTAGGAGGTATCAATCCAACATGAGGTTCCACCGAAAGATTTCCCACGGTTCCTTGTCTACGCCTTTCGCGATTCCCGCTGTCTCTTTTGGTCCATGATGCATCACACTCCTGCAAATGGATTAATCTCTTCCTCCGTCGCATCGTCCCGTATTCGCCCCGGATTTCCCCTCCGTTTTTTTCTGTAGCAAACAAGTAGTGGGAACAGAAGGGGCCTGCTCGCCTTTTTTTCATCTTTTTTTTTTTCTCTTTCTTTCCTCCTCCTACGTTTTCCCGTTGCCTTTTGGACTTTATCTGCCCCCCTTTTGAACCGACAAGTTCTAGTGTGGTGCCCATCTGCCCCCCGCCCCCGATTGCCCCATTGTCACATGGCACGTTTCAAGCGCGTCAGGCATCGCTCGGGGGTCTTGATTGAGATTGCATCTTTTTTTTCTTTTTCATCCTGTCAGAATGGACCAGGTTATGAGCCCGACTAGACTCGTTGCTCTCAGGTACCCGTACTGGCTACCCACGTTCGTCTCTTGGGTCTACAGTTTTGTATTTCCTCTGGTGTTGACCCAGAGAAGGGCAGTTAATTTTTCCTTTGCACGTGTCGGCGCATTGTCTTTGCTGGTTACTCGGTACAAACCCCCGTTCAACCTGTTGACCCCCCTGTCCCTGACCCCTTTTTCGGGTAGTGTCCACACCTGGCCGTCCCCCCTGGTGTCCCCGACGATTAAGTGATCTGAGTTTGAAGATTCCCTATCACATATGGTGAATTCCCTTTTTCCTTACCCTGCTATCTGTTTTCATCGAATGAACTGCTTTTGTTTTTAATACCTTTCCCCCAATAATTTTGAGGGTTATCAGACCAGAAGGAGACGCGAGATTGTGATACCCGCTAACCCGTTTTCCCTTATTTTGTGGCTAATTTTTTAGTCGATTTCCTTTCTGAGTGTGTTTTCCCTGCCCGTCGGGCTCAATACTTCGTCCCTCTTGAAACGGTCTGGAACGTTTTGCAAGCGCCCCTTTTTCCCTCCCTACTTTCTTGTATTCCTTCCTCCCCTGTGGACCAGGGTTTCAACACCTCCCGTCCCAGTAAAGGCACCCTGTTCCATTGGTGACACATTTTCTCCAATCGTTTGGTTCTAGATGCATTTCCTTACGGCCCTCCCTAAACGGTTGTTTGACCCTTCGTGCGGTCTAGGCCTTGTGTTTGCAACCCTGGCCCCCGCCTCATTTGGGATTCTTGTTTCATTACCCCCAAACCTGGCCTGTCATTCCTCTTCTATTTCTCCCGTCTGTTAACTGCTTTTTTTTTTGACCGCGCCATAGTTCCCTTTTTTTATTTAGTTCGTTCATGGACCTTTCAAAGTCAAAACCAATAGGAATGCGTCTTGCGTGTTGGTACGATTGACTCTCTGCGGTTATTGTCTGCCATACAACCCACGTGGTTTTGAACAAATTTCTTTACCCACCTCCCCCACCTCCTTTCCTTGTATCAATCCAAAAACGATTGGGGTTCAGGCTTTTTGTTCCACCCCACCCACCTTCATTTTTCCCAACCAGGTTACACCTCCCTGTGTCAGCCACCGCCCCCCCCCCCCCTTCCCGCACCTTCTTTTTTGTTTGGGTGCACATACACACCACCCCAATAAATGCACCCGTCTCTACGGTCCAGGTTTCTGGTGGTTCCCTCCCCATTTTTTTTTTTTTTTGGTATTGCCCATCCCCCTACCGCACGTTGGGTGTGGCACTTCTTTTTTGTTACTGTCCTTTTGTCGAAGTTTTTCATTTTACCGTGTGAGTCCTTCCCGAAGTTATTTCCTCCGATATGGGATGACGTTCTATCAACCACCAACGCTGGCATCCCCCTTTGGCGAAATTTGATTTTCGCCCCCCACATTAATTTTGCATTCCTTCTGCCCCTCGACAAACTGCCGTGACGGTTCCTCTTTGTTGTTCCGGGTTGGACGACGTCCCACTTAGGCGTTCTTACTCAAGTTTCAGGTCTCAGTTCTTCCGGGGTACATTATAATGGTGTTTTTTATTTGAACCATTTTTTCATTGGGGTTTTGTTTGATGGAAGTTAGGTGGATTATGGATCCTTATTAGGTGTCCAAGCGTTCCTTGCTAAATCTGGACATCCCCCCCATTGTTGGAGGCTTCCCCCACTCTAGCGCGGACACGATTGGATTTTTCACTTCCCCCTGCCTTTCCCCTTGTTTTTGTCTTTCAATTGTTCTTGATTCTCTGTACTCTTCTATTAAGCTTTCCTTTTTCGCTGGAATCAGAGTCTACGAACACCTGATGTTCCTTTTCCACCTTCCTCTCTATTTTCCAACGTTGTTTGTTGTTTCTTCCATCCCTCATCCTTTGCGAGGACCGTTTTAATCATCCACGTCTTGTCCTTTTTTCCCTTCTACACATATTATTGACGGGCCTAGTATATTCCATGCCTCCAGTCAGGCCTGTTTTTCTTTGTCTCCTTTGTTTGCTCCGCAGTGTTACCTTTTGTCCCCAGTTGGGTTTTAGTTGTGAGTTTCTCTTCCGTATTTGAATATGTGCTGGGTCCCACCCCCAATGACAAAAATGTAGTCTTTCTCCCATTGCCCCCCCCTTCTTCATTCCCCTGAGAAAATCGTAACCCGGGTCCCCGTTTTTCTTCGACGCTTCTTGATACAACACCCATTCTTTTTTACCTTCCTTTTTCATTTCGCGGGCCTCTTGGTCCCAGAGTATGGGGGGGCGTGTTACCCCCCCCCTTTCGTTCCCCCTGCTCCATGATGGTCCCTCGGCGCTTGTTTCCCCCCCCCCTTCAATATCACTTCGGACGCACCTTTTTTACTAACCTTTTGGTTTTTTTTCCTGTACCAGTGGAAATTTCAACTTTCCCCCCTTTTCCCCTCCCCCGCCTCGAGTGTAAGTTTCTCCCGCTACACCCCCCCTGGACCTTACCGTAGCGGATGTCCTTGGTCTTGGCCTGTCAGCATCCCACCGGAATGCGTTTTAGGGGGAGGAGACTGACCAACCCCCTTTGGCCTTTTTTCCTTCGTTTGGCTTGAAGTTGGTTGTAAAGTTTTTTCAGCTTTTTTGGTCCCATCCGGGCTGTTTTGCACTGGTGTTCGGCCTCTCCATTCGGTGGGTCGTTCATAACATTTTTTTTGCACAACTCTTTCGTTTTCCCCTTCCCTTCATCCTAAGCCATCGCCTTTGCCTCAGTTATTTACTGGGTGCGTGAAAGCCATCTTGTCCTCCAGCCTTCCGCGCAAGTTCGCGCAACCCTGCAGGACCGTTGTTATCCCCCCTTTCTCTCTTTCTAAGAAGGGTCAGGTTTGGTTTTCAATGACCGGATACCCCCCCGGATGTCGATTGGTTTTGTTTCATTTTACCCCCATTGCCGTAGACTCCCTTTGTTTCCAGTTGGTTCGTGGCGGTGTCCTGGAAAACTCTCAGCTCCCCCCAGCTCCTCCCCCCCCTGTTGTTCCCCTCGCTTTCTCTTTTTTACCCCTCAATCCACTTATTATTTTAAACCCCACGGGGGGGTCGGGGGGTCCCTCCCGAAAGCCACCAGAGATGTTCAGTCTTCTTCCAGTCCGGACTTGTGCTTTTTTTTTTTTTTTTTTTTTTTATCCCTTGAACAACTTGGTCGGGTTCGGTTGGCCACGTTCCTTGGAACAAACTGTCCCTTTTTCCTCTTGCCAGCCGGGCACTCAGACAAAGGATCCCACCCCACCACCAAAAAAGTCGAAGAACTTTCGCTTTGCCATCCCGTTCTATTCTTCCTTTTCCTATTCACTTGAGGTTAACACCCCCCTCCTCTCGTGGTTTTTTTTTAATTTCATTTTTGTTCCGCTAAAAGCATATGGAAGCCCCCGGGGAAATTCCTTCTTTTATAGGATCCAACTTTTTTCATCCCCCTTTTTCGCTCAGTACCCTTCCCCCCCCTACTGCCGTTTTTTTTCGGCTTAATGGTTTTCATTCGTTTGTTCTTAACGGAAAACCCCCCCTGCAACCCTACAAACTTTGTCCCTTTTTCCTTGACGTTTACGTGAGGCCATCCACTGTTTGGTCACGTCCCACGACCATTAGTTGAAGTTCTGGTCCGTCCGATTCCTTCGCCCCTACTCACGTCATGTTTGTATCCTCGCTTAGACTACTGTGCCCCTTTCTTTTTTTTCACTTCCTGATACACTGAGTTTTTTTTTTTTTTTCTGGTTATGGCAAGGAAACTGCTTGACACCCTTTGAGAATTGGCAACCCCTTTTGCCACCCCGTGAGGGGAACCTCGGGACTTTTTTGCACCTTTCCTATTTTAACTTCCCTCCGTGTTTGTTGTTATATTTTCCGGGTTTCCTTGTTCATTTTAGGAACTAATATTAGATTCTCCCCCCGTTAACATTGTGCTCCCTGGCCCGGCAGTTCAGGACGTGCTTATGCCCAATCGCCGTTTATTTTTCCCATGCTCTGAGTTGTTTTTTCCTGCGTTAACGTGTATCCCTTGGTACAGTCAACTCATGACCATCTTTGCAGTCTTTCTTCGCTAATTGACTCTTTTTTTTTTCAACCCCACCAGGACGTTTCACTTTTTCGTCATCAGTTTTTGATCTTGGTTCTTCCAGTCTGGTCCGTCTTCCGGTTCCCCAACCCCGTTTGTCTCTTCGTTGGTGGTTAGTTAGGACAAAACCTGTCCACCCCCGGATGACTTGACTTCTACCATTCCGGCACTGTTTCCAGGGGGTTACCTCCCTTAGATCCAGGTCTATCTTGAGACAAAACTTGGTTGTCTCCCTCCCTCCATAGTCCTTTCCTTTTTTGTCAGGAATGCAATCTTTTGTCTCTCGCCCCGCACGAGTTTGGATCCAACAGTAAACTGCCCTTTGCGGGTTTTATTACCCCCTCCAGTTAGCTCCTAATTAAGCTGATACCAGCTTGGCTTATTTTCTCATAACCGTTTTAGATTTTGTTTTCTTCTCCCGTTCGATGTCTTTCAAATGTCGTTCCTTCCAAACACCGTCCCTTTGCACTTTGCCCCCCTTTTTGTCTAGTCATTTTCACGTGTTCCTTGCTTCTTCTCTTGATGGCCCCCTTCTGTATCGGATTTTTGTCAGGTGTTACAGTTTCAAATACCTACGTACTATTTGTTTTTCCAGTACCTTCCACTTCAATTCATACTTTTTTTATGAGGGAATCTTGAAGATGTCTGTCCGTACGGAACGCCAACCCCCTAAACACCGTCGTCCCTTTGTTGTTTTGAAAACTGACACTATGATCGCCCCCCTGGGCTTCTCCTTTCATTTTTAACGGTCTGAAAACCCTTACCTATTTTTCCCTCATTGTAATTCGTGCGACTTTTGTTATTTTCGTGAAGTTCTGTCGGGCGGTGTTATTGAAAACCAGAAAACCAAACCCAAATATCTAAACTTGCTTTTTTCCACCCCCCCCACGGTTGTGACGATTTCACTCTCTCTGCGGCTTTATCCCGTGGGCCCGACCCCCCAATTACTTCTTCTTGTGTGTGGGGGGGACAACATAATTTTCACCGACCCCACTTCATTGTTTCGATGTTCAGGGCAGTGTCCCCCCCTAGGTTGGTCCCACCTCTGTTTTCCACAACCCTCCTTTATGAGAAACCGGGACCCCAACACCAAGGGTTTTCGGATCGCCCCCCCCCCCCTTTACCTCCGGTTTTGGATTTTCCCCCATTAGTCCCCCCAAACCCCCCTCCCTCAGCAACTTTTCCTTTCTCCTTTTTAGCCTGGATGTTCACAGCCCTTAAATTGACATGGGCGTTTTTTTTTTAACTTTTTTTTAGGCCCCCTGCCTCCCTTCATCGGCGACACTTCTTCTTTTCTTTAGGTCTGGTTTCCGTTTTCGTCCCCAAAAAGACTGGTCCCTGGTCCCCCCCCCTGTTTTCTCCGGAGAATTTGTGGGTAGACCCCCCTCTCTCCACCCCGAGGGCCCCCTGACGGAAACTGTTCGTGAACTGTACTATTTTAATGGGATACATTTTTCTCGTTTTATCTCCAAACCAACACAGTTTATTTTGGGCCTTTCCCCCGATTTTTTGGGTGGGCATGCTGGTGTTTTGCAAATTCCCAAGTGTTCATGGTTCGTGACCTTTCCTCTGCCCCCTTATGTTTTTATCCTATCTTGGACCCTCCTCCTATCTTGACCCCTTGGGCAACTGCCCATTTTTTTTGATGTGCCCCCCCCTGTTTTTTTAACCCTTCCCTGCCAACCTGGATGGGCTGCCCTTGCACCTCGACAATTTGCTGTTTCCCGGATGGGTGAATTTCCCTATACTCTGGCCCAGGACTTGTGTGCTCAGCATCCCCGCCAACTTCTTTTTCACCTGTCACAATTCATTTTTTTCCGTGTCTCCCCCTTTTTCTGTTGCTCTTTTTTCA
>Ga0179593_1258990_pt1 | contig 10484 bp, 11 predicted proteins | sample CZODoug2_1_08_16_FD_185931 | JGI IMG/M metagenome (GOLD analysis project Ga0179593, IMG submission 185931) | Vadose zone soil fungal communities from Angelo Coast Range Reserve, California, USA - CZODoug2_1_08_16fungal (PacBio error correction) | ecosystem: Environmental > Terrestrial > Soil >... | reverse complement strand
TCGTAGCAGTCGATCGTGCGAGTCTGTACCTTTCCTTTTGTCCTCTTTTCCCTTCCCGCCAGATCTACCTCTTCCTCTTTCTGTGTGAGACGTCTATTCTTCTTGCAATGTGTTTCTTCTTCCTTCCCCCTTTGTGGCCGCTCCTGTCTTTTTCACGGCGCTATAAAATAAATCTTACGAACAGTGTCCGCAACTTGACTTTTCTCCGTCTGAATATGGGATCGTCTTTCGCCCCTTTTTCTTTGTTTCTCAAGTCCCGTGTTTTTTTTCGCATTTAAAGCTCCCTTTTTGGTCGGTTCCAGGCATGATCTGGTGGCCCCGTCTGCTGTCAGTCTCGCCTTCGTCGCATTGCTTTTTCTTTTCTTTCTGATATCAAGTACCCTCCCCTTCCGATCCCGTTGTTCTTTTGCTGCGTGTTTCTCTCCTTATCCCTCCCATTTTTCCGGTGCGGCGGCCTTTCGTTCCTCTTCGTCCACCGGTATCGTAACCGCGCTATATAGGCGGGCGCTCTATCGTTGGCGAGATTTTTTCATAAAGCTGGTTTGATCGTTCGTCTGCAGCCGGCAGGAATTACAGCCTTGCATACTGAATAATCCCCCCCCTGTTTTTAATGATGAGTGTCCTCTTTTCATTCTGTGACCGCCGGGGCACTGTCCCGCAGCGCCTTTTGATTCCTTATAGGATCCCCTTTAGTTTTTCTTAGCCATTATTTTTTTCGTGAAAATGCTTCAGCCCTCTCTTCGACTGTCTTGTTTTTTCGATCCTGTTGAGCTCTCTTTGTGTCGGGGTTTTTTTCGATTTTTGCCCAGTGAGGTTGCCACTCTGGAATTGAGACGACGAGGAAGCGAGCGGCGCATGTCCGCCCCTGTGATTTTTCTGCTTTGTTCTTGCCGAGTGTCGGATCCTGTCCCTTTTTGGTTTTTCTGCGATTCGAACTTATGTCGCTAAAATAGTTGCCTTTGGTGACGTTTTCCTTGCAACCCCGCATCGCCCTTTTTTCGGATTCTCATTTTCCCCATATGCGCCTGGGTTGCCCGAAACTGATCGTTCGGATATTGCGTCACGCCGCCCCCCTCGGATTGCCCCTTTTTCTCTTTTTTGACGGGTGCGCTCGTAATCTGCCCTAGCTTCCCTGTCCCCGCTCTCCTTGGTTTGGTTAATTCACCGGGCAAGTGTGGTAGCGGTCTAATAGTATTCCCCCTGCTAGGACTTTTTTTCGGAAGGCCTCCAGTTCGAGTTTCCACATCGATCTTCGTCTCCCTATCAAAGTCCTGTCTTTTTCTTCTCGGAGGTTTAGATTGCGGCGGCCTTTCCGTGGCTCCTTTTTCGCTGCTGGCGCACCATATTTTTTCGGATCAATTGTTATTGCCGCCTTGCTTGGGCTCGTATGCTTGTCGCCATGGGGATTCATCTTCCTGGGAGAACGACCCTTTCTTCTTGACCTAAGCGTTCCTTCTGCGCGTCCTGCGCGAAGGCTTCTCCCGTGTTTCTCTAATGAAAGAGCTTCGCCGGCCGTGTGTCCGCGCAAGATTCTGGTGAGTGGCCGTTGATGGCCTTACGTTTCTCATTCGACGAGCATTTTTTTTCGATGACGCCATCCTGCTTTCCTTCTGCTGGTTCCCCCTGCTGTCGACTTGTGGTTGTGGGGGCGGTCTCCTTTAACCTTGCCCCCGCCGAGCCAGGTTTGTGCCGCGCCATGTACACGCGGTTTTTTTCGCGGTCGAGCTGGGATTACGGGCGGCCATGCGTGGTCAGTGTCGTTTTTGGTTTGTCGCGCTCTTTAATTTGGGCGACTATCGCGACTATTGGATTGTCGGTTCTTTCTCCTCCGTCCTGCTTTTTTTCCGGAATCTTTTTACCATTTTATTCAGCCGTGGTCCCACCCCTCTTAACGTGATGAAGTTTTGGGGCATTTTCGATCGGTTCCCATTCATACACGACGTGCATTTTTTCTCTGTAAGGTTTGCCCAGTTTCCCTCTTTTTCCACCCTGGACCGGTTCCAGGTGCTTGCCCTCACCACGAAGCGGTCGGAAGAAATCATGCTCCCGATTGCGTAGTTTTTGTCGCGAGGTCTTTTTTCTTTGCCTTTACTTTCCCTTCTCTGGCATCCCGCTCGAATTGCGTTAGGTCTTCGGAGTCTTTTTTGTATTTCTCCTTGTCGCGACCTCCACGACAAACTCTTTCCTTCCCTTCTGCGGTGCTTCGGGTCCGGACAGGTCGTTTTTTTTTTGTTGTAGCTTTCTTTTTTAAACCACCTGATTTGCCGAAGGGCCCCTGTTCAGCCGCAATCTGTGCCTTGACCCCAGGCGGGCTGGGTGGGGTCGCTTTATTTCTAGGCGGCGAGATTTTTTTGCGCCTCTCTCTTTCCGTTTCGTCTTCCCGTTTCACTTTTTGTTTTCTCCGAGGACCAGTACCTTCTAAATTCACCCTATCTTGCCGACGCAAGAGTTTCGCTGGCAATGTCCCTTCCCCTACATCCTTTTCTCCGGCTCGCTTGGCACTTTTCCCGTATGCCTATTGGCCCCGGGTTCTTTTTGTCCTCCTGCTTCCTTCCGCGCAAGATCTCTCTCTTTTTTTTCTTCGTGTTTTGTGATCTATCTATTTTTTTTAATTACGCTGATTCGAATTTTCAAGAACGTCCCCAAGTCTCCGTAACTTCTGTTTTTTTTTTTCCTTGTCGCGCTGCAGGGTGATGTCGCGCCTTTTCGGCTTACCTTTCCCCGCGTTCCCCCGTTTCCTTTAGGTAGAGAACGAGGGTCGTCAGTTTGCTTATCGACCCAAGATGCCGGTAGCGCCTTTTTTCACACCCCTCGGTTTCCCCTCTAGGCGCACTTCTCTCTGATCTTACCTCACGCCCCACTCCCCTCTTTTGATAATGCTGGCTGCTGCCGTGCCCTATTTCGGACGAACCGTCGAGTTCACCCTCCCCTATACCGGAATGTCCATTCACATGCGCTTTTTTTTGCAAATCCTCGTCCTTTCCTGCCTAGTTTGGAGTTTAAGTCCAACTTTTCCCCCCATTATTCGCTCGCACGTCCCCCTTCCGAGAGGGTCTGAATCCGGTCGCACCGCGAAAGAAGGCCCCTTTTCACACGCGCGACCCACCCGGACGCACATTTTACTTGTTCGTCCTCTTTTTTTCTTTTTTTGCGTCCCCGTCGAAAACCTTTCTTTTTGCCGAGTTATCGTCCTCAAAGAGAACAAAGCGTGTTTCTGATGTCGCATTTAGCTCGGCAACCACCCAAAACTTAGCACGTGATCGTTATCCACGTATGGCATTGGAATATGCCCCACTTTATGCGGGCCTTCTCTATGCCCCCTCCCATTTCCCTCCCTCCCCGATCGTCGCACCCCCGGAGAGCAGAGAATCCAAACACGGAACCTTTTGAACACACACGTTTCTTGTTTGCCCTTCTCGGCCAGGACCGCCGACCCGCCACGTATCAGTAATGGGCCTGCGGCCCCCCCCTGATTTGCGGCGGTGATTTCCTCTGCGTCCCCTCCTAGCCGGTCCCAACCCCCGCCCCACAGGGGGTCCCGACAGCAGTCGCGTTGAGCGCCGCTCCTTTTTGACTCTTTATGGTGTGTCGCCTGTCAGCCGTAAAACTGGCAGACGACACTCTCTCTGTCCATAGACGAGCAACTGTGCTCTACCACTGAAGGATCGTAGTTTCCATCGCGCCCCTTCTATCCCTCCTTCGCGAAGGAACCGCGAACCTGTTTTTTCTGTTGTCAGACATCTTGCCGGGGCCTATCGCCTGCGATCTTCAGACCCAGCGCACTCGCATTAGAATCGAGACCACTAGCAACGGTCTATCGACTGGACGCAGAGCTAATCTGGTTTGCGCCCTCCAGCACTTTGCCCCCCCCAAGCGACAAAGCTCCCCGCCCCCCAGCAGCTAGGTCCCTGGCCTCTCCGACGTTGACCGATCTTCGTCCTCTCTTTGTAGTGTCTTTTAAGACAGCAATTCATAGTTCTTTGCCGAAATCCACCTACTCCCGCCCTCTCCCCACCATCGCTACTTTTCCACACCGCTCCCTCCACCTTCCTCCCCCTCCCCCCTTCGACTCCACTATTCCCCCGTACCCACCTCCCCCATCCCTCCGCTCTTCCTTTCTTCTCTCTTCCCATCCCCCCCCTTTCCTCCGCTCCACCCCCCATCTCCTCCCCTACGCCTTACCCCCCCCTCTCTTTCTACCCCCCTCCCTTCTTTCCACGCTACCACCACTTTCACTTTCTTTATTCAGCCAACCACATCGTGAGAGCGGACATTTGGCTTTTAGTCATAGGGGCGTCCTATCGCTTCCTTAGAATGGCATCCGCGGGTCGTCGTTTTCTATAGCCGACGTGGGCGGCAACGCCCCCGGCGCGTTTTATTCGTGCTCGACTATACCGCCCCCGCTCCCTCTTTCATCCGGAACGAGTCTAGTACAATCGCCCCCCGTGTAGCTCGCATCCTGCGCCATCACGTTGACCCATATGCATTTCCTTTCCCACCTCAGTAACCCGCCTGAAATTCATCCCCCGTCGGGCTCGACCTTCCCTTCCTGACGTCCGCAATCGACTGAACGCCTGCCATTACCCATCTTTGACAAAGCAAAATCCACCTTTCTCCGAGTCCTAAAATGGGATCTATAACCTCAAGTGAGCTCCCTTTTTTTCCCCCCCAAAGGCTCCCTCGAATACAGCGCCTCTTGATTCCTCCACGCGTGCGGTCCAGTGTTGGATTCAGAGTGGCCAAAACCCGGTTAAACATTCCCTCCCGGGCCTTGAAAGGCTGATTAGACTTAAGAAGGCTCGGACAAGAAATCTCCGACATTCCTGCCCACTCTTCTCCCCTGACCCCCTCTCGCGTTCCTCCCCCCGACCTCTCTTTCGCGGCCATCCACGACCTTCCTTAAGTATTTCACCTCCAGCCAGCCGCACCTTCAATGCGAGGCTTGCCTGAAGGCGATCGTCCAGGCACGCACTGGGCATCAGTAGTGTCTCGCTTTCACAATCGCCCTCCCCAGCCAGACTGAAGCCTTTTTTCCCAGAGCCTTTCCCCGAGACTGCCCCCAGACGTCGGCAGCGCCGTTATCTTTCAATCTCCCCCACCCCCCCGCACGTCGGATGGCAACCAAATCAGTCGTTAAGACCTATCGTTCAGTTTCCGATCCCTCTAACAGATTTCTCTGTCCGAGAAAATTCTCTGTTCTCGCTCTTTCAACCTTGACTAGGGAAACAGGTTCCCGAGCAGAAAGTCCCCCACAATGGCAACTCCTGCCGTGCCATCAAATCTTCCATTTATTCGTCTGCAACGAAGCGGACCCAGAAGATGTTTCACTGCCATTTAAATCCAGCGCCGCCCTACGATACATTATCTATTCTTTTTTCCCCTCCCCTCCTACTTGAATAGATTGTTTCGTATCGTACTCGTGCCTATTTCCGAAACGTCGGACGTTCGCGGGGTCCCGAGTTTATTTCCAGCAATAATACTGCCCACCACATTCTCTATTTGTGCTTTAAGTCTATCTTCTTCATGTTGTACTTTCTGCCCCGCGTGGAACGTCCTTGATGGTTGCAGTCTAGGACCCCAATTTTCCCGACCCGTCAGCGGTGCTTTTTATCGGATAACTCGTCATTTTTCGTACCGCCTGTTGGGGACCAGTGGGAGAATTTCCCGCAGATTTGGGGCTGGAGCCGTCCGGAATGCTCAGTGGGAGCGGGACTTTCTAGTCCCAGGAGGACCTTAGCCAACAGTTAGGTTTGTTGTATTGAGCAACGACTACTAAGTCACCTTGACCGGTTGCCTTATTTGAGGATTTGTTTCCTATTCTCTCGCGAACTACATGAATTTTCGGAGTTGTTATTTTCTACTTAGTGAAGACCTGGCCTCTTGCGATATGGCTCTTCGCGATCGTGTGGCGAGCTCGTGTCCATACAGATTCGGCTGATTTGTAGGTTTCTTTTTCTCAGCGTTCCTTGCCAGTGCTCCTGACGACTCGGTTCTCTGGATTGTTTGCCTCTTTTCCTAGTTCTATTTACTTCAACTTCGAACCTGCAGTTTTATATTCCTCGGTAGCGTCTTAGATGATAATTTGTGTTTTGCACCCAGGTATAAAGCCCCGCTTTTCGTTTGTATCGATGTCCCCCAGAGCTTCCTGAGAGTAGCTTTGTGGTCGGGCTTGGCATCTTTGCTATTCAGGATGAACTCGACGAATGCTTGAAAGGCTTATTCGACGGCGTAATTAAGGTCCATTTTAACTGGGGGGGGGACTTTTGGTGTTGTAGTTCCTAACTTGGTTTATTCCAAATTCGTGATATTTCTTTTCCGAATAGCCCCTGGACGTGACCAAAAGTGCCCTGTTTATGACCGGTCGGTGCCGAGGTCGCGGTCGGCTCCAGTCACCCATCGCCCGCGACTTTGTTGATGCCCCAATCTCTTCGGATATCTCGCAAATCCGCACCCGCCCCCCTGGATTTCCCTTCTATTTGCGCGCGGATTTTAATATTTCCCTCGCCGTTTTTATGCGCCCGCCTATGGGTTGGGTCGGAATCTTCCCCTTCCTTGGGTGTTTTTAGAGTTTTCTTATCGTGTCTTCTATGCCTTCTGTCGTACGGCCCGTCGGTTCCGAAACCATTAGTGCCCTGGGCTTTCTGAAGGAATCTTGTTCTGGCGGTTCTCTTTTTTTTTCGGGCGGCCTTGCCCCTTTTTCCCCCGGTGAGGAGCCACACGATTCTCCAGGCTCTGACGTTCCCTTGCTTATTCCGATTGCTCTTGTTCTCCCCTTTATTTGTTTTCGCCCGTTTTTTTGCTTTTTCATATCCGCCTTCACCCTACTTACCAGTCAAGATTTATGACCTGATAGGATTAGGCTCAGTTCCTTTTCTCCGACTTTTTTTCATTCGTGCCTATTGAACTCGACTCAGCCCTCGTTTTCGCGCAGTGGCTTCGTCCTGAGTTGCCTCTCTTGCTTAAGTCTTGCAGGATCAACAGAGAAGTGTTTCCTATTAGCAATCCTGCTCGCCTCCCCAAACGGCTATGAATGTCCTCCCCACCTTTTTTTTGGTTTTTGGGACCGTGGGAAACCTCCTGCTCGGCATAACACGTAAGCTGCTGGTTTTTGTCCCCCTCCACCGGTTGGATACTGCCCTGCAGGTCTGACTTGTTCCCGTGGTCATTCCCCCAGTTTGCGTCCCGGCCTATGCCCGGTAGGTTACTTGGTCCTATTCCTTGCAGCTGGAATTTTGATTGTCTTTCTTGTGTTGCGCCCGGCCCGCATCCCCCCGTTGCTGCTCGTGCTCAGATACTTTGCTGTGAAGTTTTTTTGTCGCGAGTTGCGACTCTCTCCGTGTTATCTTTGAGCTAGACTGCACCTTTCCAATCTTTCCCCCGGTTCTGGTTCCGCACCAATACGAAGCCAGTTTTGGGTAGGCACGACCGTGATGGCGCGGGTTTCGAGGCTTTCTTGTTGCCCCCTTTTTGAGTTTCCACACTCGAAGGGCCGGGCTCGCGAGGCCAAGTTAGGTCTTTTTGCTGAAAACCTTCCCTACACCTGGTCACTGCCGCTGTTCCCCCCTAGAATTCGTGTCTTACAGGTAGGCGGTATAGGCTTGTGAAAACCTACGTTCGCCCGGCATTTGTGCCAAGCCTCCCCATTCTACAGTCTTACTTGTTGTTCTTCTTTTACCGGCCTCAGGCTTTGCGCTCTCTTTTAGAATAGATTAGTCGAGCTGTGTGCGGGCCGTCGCACATCTTTCTGTGGAGGCCGATTACATGCCCCTTCGAGTTCCTCGCCGTCCCTCCATTGCGTCACCACGAGGTCGATGGTCCGTTAAATGAGCACCCTCACCAATGGCTGCGCCTAATCGCGTTGAGCAAGGCTCTTTTACCCGTAGAAATTGGGTACAAGTCTTTCCTGCGTCTCTTTCTCTTTACCGCCCCCGCAACTTCTTCTTTTCAGAATCATACGTCGTTTCTCGAATATATTGAGGTTTTCCACCCCGTTTTCTCTTCCCCCCCTCCGTACACGAAATACCCCTTTCCTCTTCACAGAACGCGTTTGCCGTCTCGCAGCCCGGGGCATGGCGTTGCTTTCCATCGAACATCGGTAGGCAATATAGGACTTGGCGTCTTTTTCCGCCGTTGGTCCCTGGACTCGACCCCATCTTCCCTGTCTTCTTTTCCACCATCGTCTCATCCTCGGTCTGAGATTCTCGCCGCTGATCCCCCGTAAGAAAACCCTTTTCCTCCTGTGGATCGCGCACAGATTTGCTTTTTGCGTTTCCCTTTCTTCTGTCTGTGGCCCCACTACTCCTCAAAGAGACTTCCTTCCCGCATCTCTTTGGCCATGCCTGACCTTCCGTAACGAGTGTTTTGCTTCGAGGAAAGACAATACCCCCTCCTCTGCTCGCCCGCCCTTTTCTTCTCTGTAAATTCCTTTTATCTATCCCCCTCTAGACCCCCCCGACCGCGCGCCCCCCATACGAACTCTTCATCCTTTGTCCTCCGTCTTCCCTTTAGTTTGCTGCCACAGACCCCTCCCCCGAGGGCCGCGGCCACTCCATAACATCTTCGATGATGTCGATCCGGCGAGCGACTTCCACCACAAAACCTTGCTCACCTGTTTTTTAACAGTGCCTTGGGCACTGTCTTGCGGGGTTCAGGGGCTTTCCACTCAATAAGCGGCGCGTCTGCCCCCCCCTCCCGGCAGCGAATCTCACCCGTGCACCCCCGGCCTGAACACCCTCCGTCCGTCAGGCCAGCGTGATTGTGTGCGCTGACGGGTTCATTGAATTTCGAGTGTTCTGAGGGCCCTGTGTTGCACTCTTTCTTTTGAAGAGGCACTTGTTGTATTCGGTAGCCTTTGGGTGTTCCCTATTGTTCCCTGATACTGGAAAGGGGTTTTCCTACGAATTTCACCCCGACGTTTTTTGATCTCCTATAGTGTCGTCCTCGCCCGGGCCCTTTTTACGCTGTCCGCTAAAAGGACTCAGTCTCCTCGACCCACTCCTGAGCCCCTGGAGACCACTCACCTTGTCGTCGGTCTCCATCTAACCTAATTCTCTCCTTCTCGGCCGGAACGGCCGACCGATCGTTCGTTTCCAACATTTGAATGGGCCTGTCTTCTCCCCAGGCTATTTTAAGCACAGGTCTGCTGACTCACATCCCTCCCCCAAAAGATCACTGCCGTTTCATATTGAACGTTTAAAACATCTTGTCGCAGCCCGCTACCCATTAGTGACCACCATGCCCGCCCTCCACACGCCTTTGACGCGAAGAGGCTTCGCCTCTCAGTCCCCGGTTTGCCCACTAGGCGCCTATCGTTTTATGATCATATCTGCCGAATCACAAGAGCCGACGGCCAGACCGAAATCTTCCCCCCCCACTGAACTACTCCTCAAAACCATATAGTTCTGCCAGGGCTTCTCGGAAGGGGCTCTCATAGCCCGTCCCCCATAGTCACTCTGTGGTTCGGGGCTTTTCCGCGACATTTCGCCTATCCGTGCAGGACTTACCCCCCACCCTTAGGGCGAGGTTGACTTTTGCGCGAGAGACCCTCGTTTTCCTGCGGTCTCCCGTGCGGGTCGTACTCGTCCCCGGTCGTATCCGCCGCTATGTCACAAAGATTTGCTCACACAATAGAACCATCGAAATTTCATCCGCGGGCGGCCTCGAGCTTCCCTCCGACGCTACTCCATTCGGCCCGTTGCCGCCTTGCCGCAAAAATCCCAAAAAACGACACACGTCCGTGACCGCTTCCATCTTTCCATAATCTCCTCGCCCTTGGCCCTGGGACCCAAAACCGCTCCGCGCCTCGTCCGATGCATGACCAGCCCCCCTTCGACTGCTCCTAAAGTTCACACGATAATGGGGGTTTTTTGGTAGCCCCCGCGGAAACACCCACTGAGTGGTCCACCACCCCCCATTCCCCCATGTATTCAGTCAGTTTCTCAGGCTGATAACTAAGGCCAGTAGGCTGCTCCGACACTCCTCCTAAGCTATTCCCCCTGAAAAAGATATCCCAGAATATCGATCTTGCCCTTCATTCAGCCCGTAAGCGTATCCCATCCTCAACACGGTCACTTTCGCTTAGACGCGCTCGACCCACTCCGTCATATGCCAAGGGTCGACTTTATGTCGTAATACATCGTCCAGCCCCCCGCCCCCATGCGACCACCCAGGACTCGCCTTAACGCCGCCCCCCGCATCAGGACGTCTCATTTGGACCTTTACCATCCTGACAACAGCCCCCGTTTGTGAACCAACCAGAACCGTCCCATAGGTCAGCTCTCCAGCCACTCTTGCCCCCTGTCGCGACCTTTTCTCGAGACCAAACAGCCCAGGAGCGGACATGTTGCCTCCACCGAAGGAACAACCACTGGAACGGTCTAGGCCTGCCATCCCAGCCGAACGAGGTTAGTTTCGCCTTTCTCAACCGCAGTCTTCCCCAACCCGCAGCTGCCGCCACAATCCGCGACGCCACGGTCTGACCAAAA
>Ga0179593_1659774_pt1 | contig 10485 bp, 13 predicted proteins | sample CZODoug2_1_08_16_FD_185931 | JGI IMG/M metagenome (GOLD analysis project Ga0179593, IMG submission 185931) | Vadose zone soil fungal communities from Angelo Coast Range Reserve, California, USA - CZODoug2_1_08_16fungal (PacBio error correction) | ecosystem: Environmental > Terrestrial > Soil >... | reverse complement strand
GGATTTGATCAGTTTTTGTTCTCTGTGTTTGTGGTTGCCTTTGCAAGGGCCGTGCTTTTTTCCTTCAAACCCCCATAAACGGGGATGTCTTTGATTGGCTGCTGGGTTGTCCCCGTTTTTGATGCCCCCTCCGGTTGTTTTTTTTTTCGGTCCATGTGCTTTTGGTTGTGGGGTTTGGTCTTCCTGGTTTTTTTGCCGGCGTTTGTGGTTTCGCGTTTTCTCCGGTGCTGTTCTGGAAGTGGCAAGAATCCCTGAGGAACGGTTTGAGGAGGAAGTTTGTCTGTCTTTTTTGTTTGACTCGACCTCTGTCTTGCATTCGGTCCCCCCCTCGGTGACCGGCCGTGTGATGCTCTCCCCCCCCCTTTATGGACTTCCCCCCGCCCTGCAACCCCTCATTATAGGAATCCTTTTTTTTCCACGCACCTCCCCGAGTGAGTGGCGTCTTTTGATTTCTTCCTCTCCCCCCCAAGATCGGTCGCCTTCCTGGACGGGACAAACTGCGTTCGGTTGTGGGTGGAGTCAAACCTGGTGTCTCCATCTTTGGTCTTTTTCCCTTGGGGCTGGGGATGCGTCTCGCCACGCCCCATGAACTCTTCCTGTTTGTTTCTTTTTTTGCCCCCCCTGACGACGTCAGTGGGCGGTCAACGGTCCCCCCCTGCCTCTGCATCTTTCTTTTGGTTTTTTCAGCCCTTGTTCTTTATCGGTCTGCCAGCCTTTCACGGACGCTTGGGGGCGGGACCCCCCGGTTGGCGTTCGTTCCTCCTGACTTTCTGCCATTCACGTGTAGTTCTCCGTTTTTTTTCCGTGTCACGTTTTTCGGTGTTTGGTCCGGCGTTCCCATTCTCCTTTTGCTTTCCTCCCCCCTCGCATTTGTTCGTTTTGGTCGTTTTCTTCTGCGGCCTTTACGTGCAGTTTTCCCGACCAGTTTCGTGATTTTGTGTCCCTGCGTTTCCCTCCTCTCATCCCTTTTTCAGGCTTTCTGGCCGTCTGCAGCTTCCCTTGTAATTTTTTGGTCATGCTCTTTTTTCCCTGCAGCAGCATGTGCGGCCGGCCAATCCTTCTTTGTTGACCATTTCCCCCGTTCGGTGCCGATCGGCTGCAGTTCTTCCCTCGATTTTATTTTTTCTTTCGTCCGCCGAGGGAAAAACCCCTGGCTCAACCCTATGTTGGGGCGTTTTGCCTGATTTTCCCCTTTTATTTGGTACTTATTCACCCTTCCCCCCAAAGTTTTTTTCGCCTTTCCTCTGACAAAACAGTCAGTCCTCAAGATGGCCTCTTCTATCCTTCTCTCCAACACTTGACCCGTTGTGCGACTTCTTTCCGACCCCCAGTGATTGTTTTCCTTTTTTAGGGCAAGTTATCAATGGTTTTTGTGACCCCCACCTTGCTTCTATGTGCGGGTTAACTTTTTTTTTAGGCCGTTCGATCTATTTTTTTTCTGGGGCCTGGCATGGTTTTCCCACTTTTCTTCCCCGTGTCCTTGATCCCAGTTTTCCGAGTCAAGGGCTTCTGGCGGACCCTTTTGAAGGTTTTTTTTTGCGGATCTTCCCACCTACGGCTACCTTCGGCAAGCATGCTTTTCCCCCCCCCCACCCCGCCTTAAGGCTCGCCTCGACCCTATCTTGTCTTCCAATCTTTTTCCCCTCCGGGTCCTTTTTTTTACTGCTGGCCTTTTTCTAAGCGACGACGTGTTAGTTTCCACCCGTTTTCCTCGACGGTCGACTCAAACGGGTGCCCCCCGCCCCCAGGTTTCCAGTCTTACTTGACGTTTTTTCCTTGAAGACCTTCCCTGCAGGCTGGGTTTGAGCGCCCCCTTACGTTGGTTTATGGGGGGTTTTCGGTTTTGTGCTTTTCCCGGTGCTTTCGTTTTGAAGCTCCTTTTTTCGCCATTGGACCCCTTTCCTGACGGGCCCTTTTTCTTCCTTTGACCACGAAGTCGTTTCTGGGAAAAACCTTCTTTCCGCAGCATTCACGTGCAACTCCGTCCTTTTTTCTGCGTCACCGTTTTGCCCGTATCGTCCCGGTTCGTTTTTTGATTTTTCTTTTTGGGTCCCGGGAGGTTTCCTTGATCCCCAGGCGAGATTACGGGGTTGACGGCCTTTTGACCCTTTCGTGTTGTATTCTTCTTTTTCTCCTCAGTTGTGTTTTTTTTTCTTAGAAGTCCCAGGACCCGCTGAACTGGGGTCCGGGCATCCCCGCCTGATTCTCGGGCGGGGCTCAGGCCTTTTTCCCCCCCGCATCGAAGTCCCCCCCCCGTCTTTTTTCCCTTTTACATTTGCCTTTTTTCCCTACTTTCCGTCCCCTTTTGCCTTTTTTGCCGTTGACCGGGGGAGGACCCTTTTCCCAGACAGAATTCTCTTCCCGTGCGCGCCATTGTGCAAGTTCCCCCCCCCCCATCTATCCTGTGACTTTTTTTTCCCTTTTTCGGACCCTTTTTTCCCCGGAGACCTTTTTTTCCATAACCCGGGACTCATCGTGCGGTCCGCCCCAAGCCGGCCGGGCTCTCACGGCCCCTCCCTTGACTTCTCTTTCGTGTGCCTTTTGGGGCATTTTGAATTCTTTCAAATTCCGTTTTTTTCGCGAGTTCCAGCGTCCTTACTTACCCGAGACTTTTCGCTGGCTCCCCCCTTGTCGACAGTTTATTTATTCTGCGCCTTGTTTTTTTTCTGCTGGCTTTCATGTTTTTCTCTCAGTCAAAACCCCCCGCCTTGTCTGGCTTTTCCCCTTCGTCCCGGGGCGCTTCGGACTTTTTTTTTAAGTGGCCTTTTTCCTTCGATCTCTTCTTGCTACTGACAGGTTTCTTTGTGTGCTCCCGGCTTCCCCTCGATTCAATTTTTTTGTGTCACCCTTTTTTCCTGGCCTCCAGGTCCCAATCCAGCCACTGTTGGTGGCCTTTTTTCCCTTTCGTCGGCCCTCTTCCCCAGCTTAACCTTTTTCAGTTGCCGATCGAGGTTTCTTCGAGGACAGCTTTCCTAGCTTAGTTTTGGTTCGTTTCCCCAGTGCCTTCTCCGGTTGGGGCGTTTCACTTTGGCCGTAGTCCTATTCTTTTTTTCCGACCCTCCCACTTTTTGGTACTTTTCCTAGCGGACGAGGATTCGAAACCTCGGACGGAGTTCTCGACCATCTTCTTGCTTTTGAACGGGCCTGGTTCACCGGCCCTCGGCTTTTTTTTTTTTTTTTTTTTTTACGCACATGATGCTTTTCTGACGCTCTTTCCCCCCCTTATGACCGCGTGAAGCCTCTCGGGCTCTCCCATTTTTGACGTTTTCCCCCTCTTGATGCAGCGGTGCCCGAGCCTCACGAACCGTCGGGAAACCCGCTTTTCCTTTTTACGTCGAACCGAACTTAAGCCCGCAGTTCTTCCCCCCTCCCCCCCTTCCAAGACCCCGTTTTTTTTGTACAGTCGCGGCGAAAACTGGGACGTCGTTCTTACGGACTTTTCGACGTCTTGGGTCCACACGTTCGATTCCTTTCCCGTGCCCTCAACCCCCCCTACCCCCCCCCATCGCGGTTGGTGGTCTTTTTCCGTCAGCGGGCAGATTTCAGAGCTGGGTTTTAAAGTCGCTGGTCGGACCTCCTCGCCTTTCCAAAGTTTTTTTTCTTTTCTCGTGAGTTCCTTTTCTCTGGCGCTCGCTACAAATGGGGGGACCGTAACCAGCTGACCTGCACGATTTCGCCCCCGCATTCCCCTGGGTTTGCCCGTCCAGCACATCTGTTTTTGGCTCCCCCCCCTTTTCCCGAAACCTCCACCTCAGACATCTTTCCCTCCGGTGAGCCTTGAGGCCTTCGCGGGGTCAGTTTTGGTCGTTGTTTATAACTTCGTGGTCCCTATTTTTTCAGCGTGCCTTCCCCCCCCCTTTTTTTCCCGGATTTGTGCCCGACGGTTTCGTTGTCACGTCTGATTCACACAGGCCTTCCCCTCCCGGCCGTCTTTTTGGGGGCCTTAGGATTTCCCGTGTTTTTTTGTTTTCCCGCCCCCCCGAGACGATCCGACGACACCCCCCACCACCGGCACGCCTAAACGCGCCCCCCTTCCTTTTGGCACTTTTGGGCAGGTTTCCCCGTATTCTTTCTCCACCTGTGTTTCCTTAGGGGCCCGGGCGTCCTGTACCTGCGGGCACACAACCGCGGTTTTTCCCCTCCCCCCCCCGACGCCGGGAATCTATCTTCCCCCTCCCGTTTTTTTGTCTATTGTTTTCTCGGCGGCTTTTTTTGATCTCTAGTTTCTTGCCTTTTTCTGAGACGGTCCCCTTCAAGGGCGCGACCCAAAAGGTCAAACGGTTTTTCGTTTCGATTTTTTCGGGGGCTGCTGCACCGCCTTCCCCCGTTTTTTATCCCAGAGTGTTTTTTGCGGCGTCTGGGCCCGTTGACGGGTGTTGTGTGGTCTGTATTTTTCGTTCCTCCTTTTTTTTCTTTGCCCGGTGTTCCCCCCTTTGGAAAGTACTCTGGCGGGGGCAGGGCCGAGGCGGCTTCCGTGGCCGGTTAGGTTGCGCGATCGCTTCCCCCGAAACTTGTCTTTTTTTTTGTTTTTCCCACCGGTTTTTCCCAGCCCTGTCAGGTCGGACTTGACTGAAACTCCTCTTCCCCCCAGATTCCCTTCGCACTCCTTGCCTTCCTTCCGTCCCCGCGTCGAGTACCCGCGTTTTTGCTTGTTTTGTTCGTCCGGCGGGCCCCTGGCTAGTCGCCTTCTCCCTTTTGACGGCCCCCACTTGCTCGTTTGCGGGGCGGCGAGTAGTGTTCGATCCCCTCCTTTTTTTCCTGTTTTATTGGTTGGAGCGCTCCCCCAAATCGACGCCCCGACTCGATCCTCGTTTTTTCTTCCAGTCGCGTAGCGGTCGTCTTTGTGCTTTTCATTTCTGCGTCTCCCCTCACCCAAGCTCCTGTCTCTGCCCCTTTCCGTCGACCCCCAGCCTCGAATCTTGGGGTAGGTTCTTTTCCCCCCCTGCTCATTTGTTCGGTGAACTTTTTTGGCTTAGCTCGACGTCGCCATTCGTCGCGGCTGGTTCGCCTGCCGGGTACCACGGTTGGCGGTGTGGTTTTGTGCCCCCCATGGCGTTTCCTTCGCTGCTCCCTTGCCCCCCCGTGCATCCTTTCTGTTCTTTCGGTCCTCCCTTGCAGTCCCGGTACAGTTTCGTTCTTAAACTTTCGTGGCACGGTTGCAGGGCTCGGTTAGTCCCGCCGTAGCGTCGCCCCCCCTTCCAGGCGGGTTTTTTTTGTGCCTTTTTCTTTCGCTTTTCGTCCGAGTTTTTCTTCTTGGGATGATAGACACGGCAGCCCTCCGGTGCTCCCACGTCCCCGCTGACCGCCGGCTTCCTTTTTGCTTCGCGAGATCGTTCTTCAGTCCTTCGACTCCTTTTTTTCTCCTCGTCACTTCCTCTGAGTGAAACCTTTCAAACCTTTTCCTTCCCCTGATTTAATTTTCCTAATAGTGTGACTCACCGGGTCCCCTTAAACCAGCCCCAAAATCATCGGACGCCTTTCCTGTTTTTTCCCCCCAAACTCTCTCGAAAAGCTCCTCGACCTATTCCCTACCTTCGGTCCCTGAGACCGGACCTTCTTTCGCGCTCCACCCCACCCGTGTTGAGTGTTCCTAGGGGGCCATTTTTTGTGTTTCCGGTTAGCCTTCCGTTTATTCGTTGACGCCGGAGCACAAAAATGCTTTTCTGCTCTAGGATCCTTCCCCGGCACGGACTGGGTTCCTTTCTCCTTTTCTCGCACCCCGGTGCTTCCTAACGCGTGAAGGCACCGCTTGGCCCCACAAAGGGAGGACGTTTTTGCTGATTTACCCCCTGCTAACCTCGTCCCTATGATGCGCCCCCATTCCGCCCCCGGTGGTTTTTCCGTTCTCGAGGACTTTAATATCGGGGGTCCCCCCCCTTCCTGCTTTGCAAAGTTACGCGCGACGTTTTTCCCCTTTTTTTTTTCCCCTTATTTCATTGGTTGTGAATGGGCCGTTGTCATTCTTTTGTTCCCCCCTGGAGCATGAGGGAAGGAGTTTTTTTTTTTTTCCCTCACCTCTTTGTCGTTAATGATTTTTTGTTCTGACCCTTGTTTTTCTCCTTCTTTTATCGACGGGTAGCAATTAAAGGGATTGCGTGGCCCCCAAACTGTTTTTGCTTTGTACACGAAAGGTGTTCTTCCCCCGCATCCAGGCACACATTTTTTCGGATTCCTTTGAAAGATGAAAGTAGTTAACAAGGTCCTTACGAGGTGCCTCACCTTATGGGTTGAGTTTTTTGAGCTGAGCCCCCGTGGAGTTTTCACCCGGTCGTTTTTTTCCAAGTTTTGGGTAGTTATGCGTCTCTTCTCTTTTCTCCCCCTTTTTATGTTTTGTTTTCTGATCATCGTTTTTTCCCTTTGACCGCCCTCCCTTTTTGTTTCGCCCGGCCTCCCGCCACGGATTCTAGTTTTGTCAGGGGCCCTCGTTCACCCCATCGTCCCCCCTCGTCTACCACCTGGGGAAATATTTTCGACGTTCGAAGTTCCCCCCCTTCCCTGGCTTTTTTGTGCGGCCCGCCATTTACTCAAGACTTTCGTGTTCCCCCGGCGAAGCATGCCCGCCCTTCCATTCACGTTAATTGGACCGGGCGATTTTCCTTGCTCTGGCTCCGAAGTACTCCTTTCGTTCCTCCCCTGCCGCAGTGCGCAAGGCTTCAGCCCACGTGTCTGTGCAAAATGGACTTCCCGGACTTTTTCAACCAACCGTGTTTTGTTTTTTGAGTCCCTTTTTCGTCGTAGAGTTTTTGCGTCCGGAATCCCCCCGGGAGATAAGGGTACTTTGATGAGGCCCACTGATAGGTCGCCTTGCTTCTACTGGGCATGCGGGTTTCGACTGCCATTAGTGAGTCTCCTTTTTTCAAACGTTCCTTGTCGCCCGGGGCGGGCCTTTTTTTTCCTGATCTCTTCCTCGAGTGAAGTTTGGCCACGTTAGGCTTTTCGCTCCCCACACTCCTTTTTGCCTTCCGTTGCGCTGCTAAAACGTTGAGGTCACCTTTTTTTTTCCCCCCCCGTCCCCGGTGCCTTTAATTGCCCCTGTTGGTGGGCTTGACCCCCCTGTCGGTGATTCGACCCGATCACGTTTCCGTTGGATCGAAGGGATCCTCGAGGCCCTGCTTTTTCTATCTTTTTCGTTTCATGACACAGGCGAGCCAGGTTGGGCTTTCAGGTATCTACATTTACTTATGATTTTTTTTTCCCCCGTTTATGTTTTCCTCCGGCGTCCCTTTTCTAGGGGATGTTTCTGTCTTCGACGAATGTCCCTTTCGCGTTTTCTTTCACCGTCAGGCCGGCTTCGCTTTTTTTGCCGTCCGTTTGGTCCATGCCCCCCCAAGGGCATTGACCGCGACGCTCGCGCAGTTTTTTTTGAGCCGATCTGGCCCCTACCGCTGCGGACCCTCTCCCGAGTTCGCCGGTGTGCATATTTTTCATCACGACGTTTTTACTTTTTTTTCCCCTTACTATGCTTTCATCCGAGTCCCCACGAACAGCTGCCCCCCTTCCCTGTCTAATGGAACTGGTCCCCTTTCCCGACTCTTTTTGAACCTTTCAGGTGCGGAACGTGAACTTCTTTTACGACGTTTTTTTTCCTTCCCCCTTGCGGGCTTACCCACCCCTGTTACGCCCCCCTTTTTTTCCCTCGCAGATTTTTTCCCCTAACAAGTCCCCTCCCTTCTTTTTTGTCGGACGTTTGGCGGGGCAGATGTCCGCTGGGTTGAGTTTCAATGCTCCTTTTCCCCTCTTGTGCCTCACGGCCTACCGGCAAGGTGGATTGTATGTTTCCTGGTTTTTTTTTCTTTCAGGCGCGCTCCCACTGGGGAGCCCCAACCGTACCACTTGCTGATCATATCCCCCCCCGAATTTTCTTTGCATAGTTTGGCCCGGTCCTTCTGGTTCCCTTCTGAGCTGCCCTTCCCGCTTCTTAAACGCAAACCACAGCATGACCTCGAAAGGTTTTTGGCGGGCAGTTCGTTCAGGCGTGTGGTGTAGGTCCGGAGTTACATTTCTTGACTTTTTTCCGTTTGACTTTTTTCCCCTTTTTCAACGGTTTCGAGTGAGGAGTAGCAGTAGTGGCCGTTTTTTTTTGTTTTCCCCGAATCGTTGACCGGTTCATCCGGGCACCTTCGTTCGTTCAAGTGCCACCGTTTTTCGATCCCCCCCCCCAAAGGAAGGATACCGTGCTGACCACCACGTTACCTCACACCCCACTGCACAGGGTCTTGTCGGGCCGGACTCCGCAGAAATCCCGAAATACCGTTTTTGGTTAGCCGCCCCGGCGCAAGGACCTGTGGCTCACCCCTGGCGTTCTTTTTCACGCCGCTCGTTTCCTTTTGGTTTTTTGTTTGTCTTAGAGGGATAGATGGTCGGCGTCCTTGATTCCCGTCCTCGTGCTTTTTTATGGGTTTCTTTTTTCCGGAAGTTCTTGCTGCGAAACACCCCAGTCCAAAGGTGATGGTAGTATTTTTAGGGACTTCTGCCGAATTTCTGACGGTCCACTCTGCATCTCCATGTTTTTGCGTGACGGAGTTGTTGTGTCCCTCGTTTTCCCCTTGGATATCGAGGTGCCCTCCCTTGGAAACCCCCCCCTTCCTCAGTGGCTGTTTCTTTTTTTTTTGAGCTCTTTTTTTTTTAGTATTTTGTGTTCCCCCTTTCCTGTTTCCGTGGGGGTGCTCCTTTCGCCTCACTCGGGATGTCAAGACCGTCACACGCTTCCTGGTTCCTTGACCCAATTTAGGGCTACTTGGCGACTACCCCCCTTTCTATTCTGGCAGCACCCCTGCGTCGTGGGTCTGGATTTTTGTTTTGATAACGGGGGGGTTTTTCGCAGTCCCCTCTTTTCCTTCTTTTTTCCACCTGTTTTTGTAGTTGTCCTTCGACAAAATCGTTGTTCTTGTTTATGATAGCTTGGCTGGTCAATTGAGTTTTGCTCTCCTTGTTCATTTTTAGTTATCAAGTTTCGGTCCCGGGCGTCTTTCGCTGTGCGTGCGGGGGGTACAGGTTTTTCGGCGCCTTGCTCTTCCCACCACTCGGCCTTTTCCTCCCGGTCGACACTCTGGTTTTCTTACCTTTCCCATGCATTCGTCCGGGAACTATGTTTTTGGGGGGACCCCACGGGGAACAGGTTGTTTTTGAGTTCGCATCGGACGTTCTTTTTTCCCCCTCACCCTCTTTAACAAATTTTTTTCCCCTCCCTGCTACGGTTTTTTGTTTACTTTTGTTTCCCCCCCCATATTCGCCCCGAAGGGTCAGTCCCCCTTTTTCCCTGTGGTTTCTTTTATTCGCAGTAACTGCATTTTCTTCACCGTCCATTCTTGACCCTTGCACTGTTTCCGCTTTCCCCGAGCAAATTGGTAAGCTTTTCCCCGATCTTTCGTTAGAACCCCCCATGGCCGGATTTTGTCTCCCTTCTGTGTATGCTTCTTTACGGGAACTTAAGCTTGCTGTGCGGCAGCCGAGCAGGTTCCAGTTTTTTCTTTTTTCGAGAGGGGGGGGGACTTCCCTGCGCAGTCGTCGTTTTTTTTCCCTTTCTCTCCACCTTCCTCCTTCACCTGGGACCCGCAGAGGGGGGAAACTTTAAACGGAGGGTTTTTACGTCTTTTTTTTCCCTTCCTAAATTATCTCGTTTCCCCAAATTCATCCGGACTCCCCCCTTTTTTTCCCCTTTTCTGTGACCACACTAAAGCTAAGAAAAAGTGCATCGACCCTCCCCTGATCGGCACTGCCTTTCGTCTTTTGCTCTTGTAGCATTCTTTTTTTCCCCCTTTTTTTTTTTTTTTAGGAAGTTTTTTTTGGTGACCTCCCAAGGTTGTCGGACGCCGTTCGCACAAATGCTTTTTGGAGTAGTTTCTATTTTTCCTTTACTTTTTTGTCCCTTCTCTTTCTACGCGTAGAGTTCGATTGCGCGTCACCCCCCCCTAGCCGGCGGCCCAATCCTTTGATCTCCAATTTTCCGGACGTGCTACCATGTTTCCAAGGCATTCATGAGGCAGCCACGAAAGCGCCCTGGTTTTTTTCCTTTCGATTTTTGCCGTGTCGACCTTTTTCAGGCTTTTTCTTCTCGCCCTTGGGTCAGCCCTGGCAGATCTCTCCGATGGTTTTCACCAGGTTCGTCCCCGTTTTTTGGCCCCCCTTCCCGATCCTTTCATTGTCCCCAGTTGCAAGAAGGTTTTCCCTTTGGAGCATGGACCCCAGTCTTTCGTACCGCCTAGTATTTTTCTTTTTTCAAGCCATTTTGGCCCCACATGTAATCGTGGGGATTTTTTTTCGGCCCCCTTTTGTGAATGGGTGGCCTGCGGCACCTTTAGATGGACACGTTCTTAGTCGTTCTGGTGTTCTTTTTTCCCTCCTTGAACCACACTTGTTTCTTTCGACCGTGCCGTTTTCTTTTTTCACCCGACAGGTCGCCCGGTAAGAGGTTGTTTTTTTTTTCGATTCCTCAACGTCTGGCCGAGAGACTGAGTGGTTCTTCCCTTGGCCCCCTTTCTTAGT
>Ga0179593_1586974_pt1 | contig 10485 bp, 15 predicted proteins | sample CZODoug2_1_08_16_FD_185931 | JGI IMG/M metagenome (GOLD analysis project Ga0179593, IMG submission 185931) | Vadose zone soil fungal communities from Angelo Coast Range Reserve, California, USA - CZODoug2_1_08_16fungal (PacBio error correction) | ecosystem: Environmental > Terrestrial > Soil >... | reverse complement strand
TCCGATTCCCCCCCACCAGATTTAACCCATACGGCGTAAAAAAAGCTCTTACAGCAATGGAGTCCTCTGACTTTTATTACACTTTTCCATTTTTTCCTTCCCCCGCACGGTTCAGCCCCGATGTTTTTTTATTTTTAGCAAAAGAATCTCATCCCTTTTGCCTGAACGCTCCTTTTTGCCACCCCCCTCCCCCCCCCGTCTCCCTCCTTTTACCACAAAAGAGCTCTCTACTTTGAACGGCGGTGCCCGCAGGGGGACATTTTAGCTGTTTTCTTAATCCTCCTTTTCTCCCCCCCGGGGTCCTGTTTTACGCCCCCCCCCACTTTTTCCCCCTTTTCTTGTTGAACGTTCTTCTAGACTTTTGTCCCCAACAAAAATTCGCTTACCGTTTCTCTTCCCGTCTCACCCCCCCGTGATCGCGTTCTTCCCAGTTTCTATCGAAAGATTAGGGCGGACTAGATCCTCTTTTGGTTGCTTTTTCTTCGAGGAATTGGGTTGAAGAGGTGTGTTCCTTCTTACCTTTTTTTAGTTTTCCCTTTGGAAGCCTCTGGTTCTCTCCGATGTATTCCCTTCCGGTTTTGTCCGGGAGGATACCCCTTCGAGTCTCAATCCTTGGAAAAGAACTTGCCCCCAGAAGGCTTCTTCCAACCCCCCCTGCCTTTCCCCGTTTTTGAATCTTCCCCTTTCAACATAAGTTATTTCGTGGGCGATTGTATACGTTCGGCTTTTTTCCAAGTCAATGTCGCTATCTAGTCATCCTCTAATTTGTCTTTCCTACTAGTCCCTTTCCCCCCCCCCCCATCCTTTTTAGTCCCCCCGACTCCACTGAATTTCTAGCTTTGAAGGTCCTGGCCTTTGCTCGAGAAGACCCCTTTTTATCCCCCCCAACAATCCTTTCGGAGGGAGTTTATAACCCTTTCTTTCCCCCCCCCCCCAGACTAGGTTGTGTTTTATGTCCTGCTACCGTGTCCTCGTTGAGGTTTTTTCCCCTCAAAATCGTCCCTTTAATTGGTTCCTTCTTTTTTTTTTTTTTTGGCTTTGCGCTCACGCCCATTCCGTTAGGTTTCTTGTTTCCCCTTTTTTTTTTTCTAACGGGATCCCCCAGTTTTTTTTTTTCGTGTTTGGCAGTTCGACCCCCTTTTTTGTCCCACGTTTCAATAGGCTTACACTGATGTCCGATTAGCCTTAGCTTGCTGTTTCTTTTGCCCCGGGCCTCCTTTCAACGTCCCCCTTCCAATGGCGGCCCACGTCCACCGTACAAAGCCACGCTTTTTTATTTCTAGCCTGGGGAAACCCCCGTTGAAAAACATGTCCCGTATCCCCCTCCACCGCTTGCTTCGTTTTATTTTTTTTTGAAGTTCCTTTTTTTTTTTCGCGAAGATTCCCGCCCTGCATTGCTTCAAGAGGTTGCGATCGCGTCAAAAAAGTTTTGAAGATATGTAACGGACTTTATTTCCCCTGGGTCCGTTCACCCTTTTTTTTCCCAGTAACCCCTCTCCCTTTTTTCCCACCCCTGTTTTCCTCTTAAGACGGTGTTTTACCACGTTTCAATGAATTCGTTTTTGCGTCGAGATGGGTCTCGTCCTTCCCTTTTTCGTTTCATAATTTTTCGGAGCTCTTTCCTTGCCGAAACTCCACAACCTTTCTACACGTCGGCTGCCTGCGACGCCGCGATTCATGCTTTGGTAGACCGCCGGCGGTGACCTTTCTCTACTCAGCCTCGAAATCTTTGACCAACCTTCTTTTTTCCCCCCAAGTCTCCCCCTTGCTCAAGGTCTAAATTCTTCTCGAAACTTTCGATCAGCTTTTTTGGAATTTGAGCGAGAATCTTCTCTCTCTGCCCCCCCATTTCCTCCTTCCGCTCTTCTCGGGAACCTTTTTCCAAGCCTGTCTTTTTTCATTTTTCGTTTTTGCCGGAATTCTTTCCCAACTACGTTTTCGTTCAGTCTTTTAGGGGAGCCCCTGTCTTGCTAATACTTTGGTCGAGGCACCACCCTTTTCATTTCTCCTCTTTTCCAGTTTTTTTCTTTCCTTCAAAGTTTCTTTTTTTAACCTTAAACGTTGCTATTCTGTTTCGTTTCAAGGAATGATGTAGAGAGCTGTACAAGCTCTTTTTTCCGATCCCTTTTCCCCCCCCTTTTTTTTATTCCAACTTTTTAAACTGCACTTTTTCTACCTTTTCCTTGTTGATTTAATATCCTCTTCTTTCCTCCTTTTTTCGGCGTGCTTTGTGCATAGATCTCGATCCAAGGCAGAGGTCTTTCCATGCAGTCCCTTTTTTTCTACCTGGGGATTTCCCCTTCCCCAGTTAGTTACCTCCCCTTCTTTTTTCCATTATAGCTTCTATTTTTTCGCGTGACGATTTCCACTTCTCGTGTCCCTTAACGTATCTTCCCTCGCACGACCCTTTTTGCTAACGTAGTTTAGGCCCCCTTTCGTTACCCTTTTTGTGTCTCTACTTGCAGGGTTTTCCCCCCGGCTTTTTTTTTCCCCCCTAATCTCACGCGATCCCATCCTCGAGGAATTAATAGGCTCCACCTTTTCCTTGCGTCCCTGTGCGCCGCCGACCCAGACGTTTTGACCCCCTTTTTAAATTTTAACATCCTTTCCCCCCTCTTTCCTCTCTGCGTAGGTCATCCGATTTCCCGATTTACTGCACTGTCGCGCCACGTTTTCCGGCGCGCAAAGTGCTTTCCGTTGTTCTTTTCACCAGCGGTTCCTCCCCCCTGTGATAAATTCCCCCTCCACTTTTATCCTGCTATGGTTCTTCCCCATGAGCGTTCTTTCTCGTTCCCGCCAGCTTTTTTCGCCTTTCGTGGTTTTTCTTTTTTTTTTTTCTTGTCCTTTCAGGATTTTCTTAGTCGTAATTTTTTCTTGTTGCCCCTTCTCTTTCGTCTGCTTTTCACCCTGGCTGCTGAAGTTGAGTTTTTTTTGAATCCAGTCCCTTGCTTCCCGGAGCTTTTTTCTAGGTCTGTTAATCTGTGTTTTTCTTTTAATCCACCCCCCCAACTGTATCCTTTTTTTTTTTCAGCCCTTTTTTCTCGGGTGGTCTCCCACCTAGTGTTCAGCCTGTATTGGGAATCCCCCTGGTTGTGCTCTTAATGCCTCGAAAGGTTCCGGGGACTTTTTTCCCCCTTATCACCCTCTTTTTCCCTTTTTCACATTTCCTTTTCCCTTATGTTTTAGAAGGTCAAACGCGTTTTTCCACTTTTTCCCATACTTCGGCTTGGTTTTTTTTTTCCCCCGGGGTCTCTTTTTTGCGAAAATCTACCCCAAACCACCCCTTTGCGACTATTCATTTCGGAAAAATTTTTTTTTTTTTTTTCCCCCGTTCTTAACCCGTTCCTCCCCCACCACTGTGGGCTTCTTTCCAAGTCTTCTTTTCAATTCTTCTTTTCTGTGCTTTGGCGGCACACTGGTCCCCAAACGTGTTTTTTTGCTTCTTCACAAAAGCACCCCTACCGGTTTCCGTTCAACCGTCAACCTTCGTTGGTTTGGCCCGCGATTTCCAGTTGGAGGCTTTTCCAGATATGATCTGTGATAGACTTCTTCAACCCCTCCCAGTTTCCACACTTCTCCAACCTCCCCCCCTGCACGTCAATCCCCTTCCTTCGCCGGATCCCATTGCGACCCCCGGGGCACGAGAGTTTTTCCAGTCCCCCCCCCCAATTTTTTTTTTTTTTAACCATCTTTTAGCCGTGATCGGAATGTCCAGGCGGAGTTGGCGTCCTGGCTTATTTACCAGTTTTCCCTTTTTTTTCGTGTCCTCCCCCCTTGTTTCCTTAACCTGTGTTTATCTCCCCTGTTATCTTCCCCCTCATTCCGATGTTCCGTCGGCGTTGCGGCTGATTTCGGCCATTGGCAGAGTGTACAACCTGGGACTGTCCCCTTTTTCTTTTTACACCCATTATGTCCCCTTCCAAATCCTATTCGGTTTCCGTTGCCCCCCCCCCCTTGCGTTACGGGCCTGTTTTCGACCACTTGCTTTGTGACGCTTTTCCCCCCCCCCTTTTCCGTTTCCTTTCCCCTTTCCCAAAAACTCTCTTCGGTGTGGTCTTTTGATTTCGGAGCGGTAAGCGATTATCTTCCCCCACAGTTCTCCAGTTTTTTTTTTTCCTCTACGTATTTGCCTTTCACTCTTCTGTATAGTGTTGGATTACCCTTTCTTTCACCGTTGAACTGGTTCCCTTTCCAATATACAATTCATTAAGCCCCTCGTGACCCCTTGTGTTATGTTCCACGCTTCCTCTCTCAAATGGATTTTTCCAATTTCCTTCGCCCTCACTTTCTGCTTTCCCCACTTTCGGAGCGCGTCCCTAACTCCTGAATTCCTTTCCTCCCCGACTTTTTTCGTGATCTATCTTTCCCTTCACCTCCTCTTGTGGTCTCGGATTTCACCCGTCAAGTGCTGTGGCCCGAAAGGTTGCGCGTCCAGGATGTTAGGTCCTCCTCAGTTTCACAGTGTCTTTGATTTTTCTTCATTTTTCTTTCTTTGGTCCTTTTTAAGCGTCCGTGACTGCAGCAGAACTCCCAGAACCGGATTTTTTTTTCGTACATCCCCTAAGATGTGACACAGTTCTCTCTTATCCATTGGTTTTATTCGAACACGCCACCACGCAAGGGTAGAGTTCCTGGTTTCGTTTTTCTACCCCGGGCCCTTTTTTCCCCTGTCAACTTATTCTGCTTTCCTCTATAGTCCCCCAAGGCAAGATTTTCCGCTTCTGTTTTTGGGTTGGAAATGATCCATTTTCAGTTGGGATTTTTTTTCGTTCCAATTCTGGCCACCCTTTTTCTTTTTTTTTTTTGTTCCCCCCCCCCCTCCCCTCTTTTTTTTTTTGAAAGTTTTCTCCCTTGTTTAAAGCAGGAAAAAACTTATCGAGCCCTTCCAATGAGTTGACAGCAATCTTCCTTCCCCCCCCCCACTTTTCCGAACCCCCGACCCTTTTTTTTACCACCCATCGGCTTGTTGTCACGCCATCGATTCCTCTCGTTTTTCTTTTTGGTGCTAAGGTTTATCTTTGATCCCCCCCCGAACATTTTTTCTTTGGGCCCCACCTTTCCCCTTTTTTCTTTTCTCTGTGATCTGGTTGAAAACCCCTGGCCGACACCCCCATCTTTCCCCCCCCAAACCCCTTTGCGTTTTTCCCCACTTTTTACCCCCAAACCCCACTTCGCGGACACCCCTGTTGTACGACAATGAACATCGTGGGAGCCTTCTTGCTTGGGTTTTGGATTTCTATTGTTTTTTTTTTAACCTTCAAGTTTATTTTCGGCCAGAGCTCCATATTCTGTTTTTCTCTCCCCTTTTAATACCTTTTTCTTGTGGGATTCCATTCGGACCACTTTTTTTTTCCCACTTGACCTCGCCCCTTCTTAAGGCTTCCCCAGGCCAGGATTCTGCGGTTTCCCTGCTTGGCTGTTTTCAACCTCCCCCCACCAACCCCCCGGGCCTTTTTCACGGCCCCCCCAATGACTTTTTTTTTTACAGACACCCCCCCCAGATGCTTTTTTTTTTGCCTTATACAAATTTGTTTTATAAGATTATCCTTAATTTTTTGCCCTTTTTTCCCCCCTCATCACCCCTGGGCAATTTTTTTTGGGTCTAGGTCCTACCCCCCCTCCCCCAAGATTCACAGTTTTTTTGTTTTCAATCCGCGATATGTTCCACCATTTTTTTTGGACCTTTCCCCCCGGAGGCTTTTTTGTTCGGGGAATATTGAACAGCAATTTCCTCCCCCAAGCGTGTTTTTCACGCTTGTTTTTATAGTGTACTTGTTCACCCTTCGATTCTTTTTTCCATCTGTTTTACTCCCCCCCCTACCGATCCCCCCCCCCCCCCTTTCTTGTGATATTCCACCCTTCGTAAATGACTTTTTCTGAACCATGGCAGCCTTGTCTTTTTTTGTTGGGTTTTATTATGTCTCCCCCCCCCTTCTCCCCCCGACTAGTTTGTGACCCAAAAAAGCCCCCCCGTTACCGACTTGGAGTTCTCCATTAGGAATCCCCCCCAGGGTCCTGGGCCCCTTCCCGATGTGGTTTAGCGCCTGGTCCTCTTTCCTCCCGAGGTGCAGCAAATTTCTTAGAAGCAACAAACATCTTTCTCCCCCATCACCATTTTTCCCGCGAACCCTTCCTGGCCTTCTCCTTTTTTCTTCTCCTCCATTGGGCGTTACCTTCCTTCCGTTGGATTTAATGGGCAAGTGGTCAACTTGTCATTTGGTTTCTCCCACTAGTGGCCATTGATTTTAACCCTTTCACAGACCCCCTGACCTTTGATTCGAGCTCCAACAATTGCTCGGCGAAAGTTACTGATCGGTTCATCCCGTTCTTTCCCTTCTTTTCACTCAGTTTCCTTCTTGGGATTTCACAAAATTTTGTGGTGGCTGAATTTTTCTTCCACCATTAGGTTATAGGCGCACCGCAGGACTTCCAACGATGTTTTCTTGATCCCTGATGATTTCCTCCCGTTCTGTATTCAGATCTTTCTCTCCCTTCCTTGGGGCCCAGTTCCCCCCCGCACCTGCCACATTTTTGCCAGGGCAGAAGGCGGACCCCCCCCTTTGTGGAGTTTTTACTTTTAAACTTTCTGCTGGTCTACGTTTTCCTTTTTGAAGAATCCGTCTTAGTCCGCTCTCCCTGGTAATTCTTCCTTCTCGGCCTCCCCAATATTTTTCCTTTATTATACCTTCATTCAAAAGCTCCACTTGATCTTCGTAGCTTTTATTTTTTTCTGCGTACTCCCCAGGGAGTCCCTGACCTTTATTACTCCTGTAGGTTTCCTTTTCTAAACGGATTTTCTTCTCCTGAGGTCCTTTGATACTGCACCCCCATTTTCCCCCTCTGGAGTCCAAGGTTTTGCCTACCCCCCTCCCCCCCCCCTTTTCCCGGACTTGTGCTCTGTAACCCTCAGCATATCACGGGGTCAATACAAAGGAAAAAAGGCTTGTTGTGAGTCGTTTTTTTTTCCCAACACCTTGACAATTTTCTTTTACAATTGGTAGAATGTTTTTCTTTTAGACCTCTTTCTCTTCCAGCTTTTTCTTAAGGCAAATCAAGTTCTTTCCCTCTTTTTTTTTCCTATGTTCTCTTGACATGTTTCTCAAACTCCACATACACCTTTTTGTTTTTTTTCTTACGTTTGGGGACCTTGAAAACCCCCCCTTGTTTCCACTCACCTTCTCCCCTAGCCCCTCTGTTGAGGTGTTTTTTTTATGTTGAGACCTCCCCTTCACGGATTGGGCGCGGTTTTTTTGGAGATTATAGCCTCCCCTTTTTCTTTCATTTGGCCTTTTTGAAAATTCGTTTCTAAATACTTACTTTTTTTCTCTTTTGTCTGTTCAAGGGTTCTACGGGGCAAAAATTGCACGGGGGGTTGACACGCCCTGTGATTTTTTTTTTCCCCTATGGTAGTTTTCCTCTCTTCCCGTTTTCCCTCCCTTTTTCCCAAGTACTCCTTTTTCGGTGCTACCGTCGCGAGGCAGCCGGACGTTTATAAGTGGATTTTCGTCTTTAATCCTCTCTCCCCCTCCTTCAGTTTGAGAACCCCTCTTCCCTTCATTTTTGCCCTCTCGGACCGTGGCTGATGACCTGTTTTAAGGTGACCTGCTCTTTCCCTGAATCCTTGCAGACGCGACATGATGGTCCCTGCATGCATTTTTCCGGAACCTCCCTTTCCCCACCCCTTAATCCTTCCTCTCGGCATATAGATTCTCCCTTCGGGTTTTTTTTTTTCTCCTTTTCTGGCGCAAAGGTCGTTTCTGCTCTGCACATAACAGAATTCCTCCTCCTGTGGAGTCTTTCTGACCCCTTTTCACACCCCTCTGACCCCAACGTTTCTTTTCGTGTGGAATCCCCCTACGTCTTTTCCTTCTAGTTCTGGGAGCCCTTGATTGCATTAATTCCAAGGCGGTCTGAGGGCAACTTTATCCCGTTGTCCCCACTCCTCTTTTAATTGTCTTTTCTTTGTTGTTTTTTCTCCCAAACGGTCCTTTTTTTTGACCTTGAACCCCTTTTAGCGACCTGCTAGTTCCGATTACGGACCTTTGGGCCCTGGTAGCTCCGATGCCCCGCCTTCCGCCAACCTTGTTCCCTGCTCTTACAAATACCGCCTTCGGTTTTTTTCCTTCTTCCCCCCCCCCCCCGGCCTTTCTCCCCGTTTAGCTTTACTACCCCTTCGATTGTCTTATCACTTCCTTGTTTCTTTTCTTTCCTCCGTTATACTTCTCTTGGGACATCGCGAGTTCTCCTCTTTCGATTACCCATTTTGAGAGTTTATAACCACTTCTCCATTTTCCAGACGAGCAATTTCTCTCCTTTTTTCGCTCCTCTTTTTTCCCTTTTCGCCGTTTTCCCTTCTCCCTTTCGCACCTGGAAATCCCCAGGTTTTCGAAATTTCACCCCTAATCGTTAGTCTACCTGTTTTTTTTCAGGTTGGAGTTTTGATCTCCTTTCTCTCCCCTTATTTTCCCCCAGCGTAAGGTACTCGTTCCTCCACCTCTTCTTCTTTTTTTCTTGCGGTTTGGACCTTCCGTAAATAATTTGTATTTCAATTCTTTCAACCTCGCATGAGGGCCCCCTTTTTAGATGTCCCCTTTTAAATCTCTTTTTCTCCCAGATTTCCCCTTTTTTCTTTCTCGATACCTTGCTTTCTCTACAAACCGTCCCGCTCAGTTTTGATTCGTCCGTGCGTTACCATTCCCCTTTTTACCCTTTTCAATTCACTTCCCTTTTTTTTTAAATTGACCCTTAGTTGCTAAGTTTTTTTTCCCCCTTTTTCTATGTAATGTTTCCTTCCCCCCAGCCGGAGTTGCGACCGGCAGCGCATTAGTTTTATTTCCCGAGATTCTTTCTTAATTCTTTTTTTATGTTCAATTTAGGATTTGCCCCAGGCAATTCTCAGTTGAGCCCCTTGATTTCTGGATCACCATCTCTTAAAGGCATTTTATCCCTTCCCTTACAAAAAACCTAAGGCCCAACCTTTCTCCCTTTTCTGTCCTTACAGCACTTTTTTCCCCTTGTCGAGGGTGGTTTTTCCCCATTCATTCACGAGTTTTTTGAAGCAGGGATTTTGGGCTGCTTTTTTTCACCAAAATCCTCAGTCTGTCTTTTAAACTTTTTTCGTGTTTTTTCAGGTCCCCCCCTTTTTCACTAGCACCCCCTAACCCGACCATATACTCCCTTTTTTTAAGAAGGTAAAACTGGTTTTTCCCTTTTTCTGTTGGTTTTTTTCCCCATTGGGTCCCCTCTCTGTCGGGAACCTAGTACGCCCAAAACCTTTTTTTCCCGAATTCATTCATTTTCCCCTTGGCCAAAAATTGGCATGGCCAAATTTTTTTTGAGTGTCCTCAACCCTCCCCCTTCTGTTCGTTCCTTCCCCCTAGTTTCCTTTTTCCTTGGAGAAAACCTGGCCACAAAGTGTTTTTATTTATAGCACTTTCTCTCCCAACCCTTTGGCGGTCTCCCTTTGTCCTTCTTCGTCCGTCGTATGTAACCCAAGTTCTTTGCTTTTTCTGCCGGCATCCTATTCCAGTTTTTTGATGATCTTTTGGGTTTTATAGTGATACCACCCCTTTCCCCCGTTTCCAATCCCGCAACCTGCAAAACCCCACGGTCACGTACACCCTCCGCTGCACGGATCATTTTCCCCCCCCCTGTGCTTCACAACGTTTGACTTTTTTCTTTTTTCGTTGGTTTCCAGTTTTTTTTTTCCAGTATTTCCCTAGTTTTTTCTGAGGTTCCTAACCAATGTTCCCCTCTCCCAGAAGGTCCCAGAAATTTCGTGTGTCATACCACTAGGCCCCCCTTCGAGTTCATTTTCCTTACTCCCCGGATTCCTGTGGTTTCTGTCTCTTCTGATTTCCTTTTTTTCATTGGAGAAGCTTCACTTCATGGATTCCCCCTCCTTCTAGTTTTTTTCTGTTTCCCCCCCTTTTAAACGGTTCCCCTCATCGGTTTTCCCCCCTCGCTTTTTTTTTTTTTTTCGCAGATAGTTTTCACCCCTCCCCGGGGAACACCCAACTTCCGTGTCCCTTTTTTTTGTTCCTTTTCCCGACAGATTTTTTGTTTTCTTTTTTTTCGGCAAGCCGGTCATCAAAGTCCATCGGCCCGGCCGGAGCCCTCTAGCTGAAGGGCTTTCACCTCCCCCCCCTTATGCCTCTAGTTTTTTTTTGAATACTTTTTTTTTTTCCCTTCCCAATTCCCCATTCCCGTCAGTGCCTTCGCTTCCCCGTTTGCGTTCTTTTCCTCCCCTTGACAACTCAAACAGTTAGCTCAAGCTTCTCGTTACTCCCTTCTTTTTTTCCGACCCTCTTTTCTGACCCTTTTCCCCATTCCCTGCTTTTTATCTGTCTCTCTTTACTCCGTCTCATGTTTTTAGAGTCCGTCTGTTCTTGTGCGCTTTTCCTTCTGTTTCCCTTTCTAAAGTGTTCTCTTCGTTCTGGGGACGATTAATTCTTTTGATAACTTGTTCCCTTTTTTTTCCCTCAC
>Ga0179593_1546135_pt1 | contig 10485 bp, 7 predicted proteins | sample CZODoug2_1_08_16_FD_185931 | JGI IMG/M metagenome (GOLD analysis project Ga0179593, IMG submission 185931) | Vadose zone soil fungal communities from Angelo Coast Range Reserve, California, USA - CZODoug2_1_08_16fungal (PacBio error correction) | ecosystem: Environmental > Terrestrial > Soil >... | reverse complement strand
CTTTTGAGGCGGAGTGTCACCCCCTTCCACCAGCCCCCAAACCCTTTCTGGAGTGATCCCTTTTTCCCCTTTCCCGGTTTGAGGTAAGAGGAGGTTTTTTATGTTTGCCGGGTGTGCCAGCTCGAGGACGTCTGACGAAAATTCCCAAGCCTCACCCCCTTTCACAATTCAAACGGTTCCCGCTTCGATAATGTTGCCTTTATCGTCATGGGACGGCCCTTCTTAGTTATTGTCCTCCCCCTCTTGTCGCGCACTGCTTGCAGGCGTCGTTTTCTCTGTCCAGGTAGTTCCCCGTTTCCATTTAGCGACTGCTCCCGATGCTTTTTTCGTGCGTCGCCGATTCGCGCCCCCTCCAGGTTCCTATGGCCCTCTAGGGATCTCCTGATCCCGTGCTTAGAGAATCCCTCGAAAACCGACCATCTTCATCTCGTCCCCAGACGGGCCAAGAAAGGCGGAATCGTCGCTTGAAATCAAGGCTTCCTTTCCGCCTGCATGATATAGTCGAATCCCCGATGCGGTCTTGCGACAAGAATGGTCGCTTCTTTCTTGTCGGCACCTTCCCCTCGTGCGCATACTTTGTAGGGAGAAGTCCAGACGGCAAGTCGGGTCCGGCTAGGGTCACCCTCTTCTGTCCCCCCCCCCCCTGCGAGTGGAGCGAAATGTTGTCTCGTATTCCGTTAGATAATTGCAGTGTTTGGCTACCAACACTGTGCTTCAATTAGTACTATCGCTCGTGTTTCTCGGTGGCGAAGCCCCTCTTCCCCCGCTCCGCACGATATTCTCCGTGTCCACTAAAGGAGGAAGTTTTCGCCGTGTGCCTGGCCCCCTGTTTTTCTCTCCCCCATCTGGCGGATTGAAAAAATCGGGTGGAGTTTGGATCCCACGAAGTCCTCGCTGACTTGCCCAATCGGGGACTTCCCTAGTTGTCCTCTTCTTCTTAGAATTTTTTTCGCCAAGTCATTTCTATTGTAATCTCCGTCATGCGCCGCCTCTGTTTTCTTTTGAGCTTCACGGCAAATTTCGTTTTAGTAGATTCGCAATACAACCCCGCCTGCCAGCTGGGAATCGCTCATATTTTGTTCGCATTGGGGTAACTTTGTATTTCTTTTCCTTACGACCGCCCCCCGGCCCCTCCTTACGAAAGTAGGACGTTCGGTTTGTAAACCAAGTAAGTTTTCCTCCCTTTGCCGAGCTGCCAGCATCCTACAGAATGATTTTTTTCCCTTTTCCGTATTCTCTTGGTCTGGGTTTCCCGTAATCAAAAATTGCCTAGTTGGCCCTTTTCGGGTCCCCTTCTACTTTGCCGTCCGCAGGCGATCCCCGTCGAGACTCCCCAAGGTTAGGTATGCTTATAATGCCTCTTGCTTGTACTGTGATTTTCGACGCCTTCTTCCAAAATTCTTTTGACACTTGTGGCCTCTTGGTCCTCTCGTGTGTTTTGACAAGATTAAGTCCCCGAATGATACCCAGCCGCTCGTCCGTTTTTCTCTTAAAAAAATTCTGAAGCCCAATTTTCTGCCCACAAACTTGGTAGGGGACGTTGCCCTCTTCCCTTTTTTATCCCCCCATTAGTTGTAACCGCTTTTCCTTCTTGCGATTCGATCACACACTTCTCTTGGTACACCCGATTCTGCGGTAAAAGTAGACCCTTCCGTGAGGTCGCGGATCATTATCATTCATTTCGCGAAGAAGGCGTAGCGATCGCTTGGTCCCCGCTCTTCCTTGCGAGATATTCTATACTTTTCCTATGTTTCTTTTTTCATGGCCGCCATCCGTGCCGATCCTCCAGGTGAAAAATGATTGCCCTCGACGGAATGCGGCCGTTTTTTTCCATTCGCCTGCGAAGGGTGTTCATTATGGTCAACCACTTTCTGACTTTCAGGGGCGGAATCTCTTCTCAGATGGAGGTATTGTTGGCTCAAGTGAGGTTGCCATCTTGTCCCGCTTAGATAACTGCCCTTTTTTCCTACCGCCAGCACACACTTCGTTGGCTGAAGTCCGTCCTTTCCCATTTAAGGCAATTGCAGAATCCTCTGTTGTTTTTGCAATTATATCGGGTCCCCTTCATGGGTCCTTCTCCCTTAGTTGATCGATTTCCGGCGCCCCAAATGTAAGGGCCTTCCTCTTTTGAAGAAGAAGATGTCCTCGGATCCCGTACCGACCTCCCCCCCCGCATTGCTTAGCATTCCGTGAGTTTGCCATTGACTGCTTTAGTCGTTGGGAGACCTTCGTTATTCTCATTGCCACATATGAACCTTTGCCGAAGTGCTTTTCTTCTCTTTCACAGTGCGGCAGGTGCCTCTCTCTTGGCGAGCTTTCGTGGACTTCACCTATCTATGCTTGGTGATGACTTTGCGCCACTGTAGCCAATTGCGCGCCCCCTTTCAATGTTTAGGGTCACTCCCCCTTTCATAATCTGCACGGTCCCTTAGACATATCGGTATTTTATCTTTGGTACTCAGCCAGTTCTGGGACCCGGTCAGCGCCTCCAAAACAGAGCGGGACATCACCTCCGCGAGTCCCTCCCCTACATGTTTCCCCGTCATCTTATTCCTTCAGCGGGCGATAGAGGATACCATCCTTTTCTTCCTCCTTCTTTTTAGTATGATTCTCCGCTAAGACAGTTCTCTCCGATCATGCTTTCCCTGGTCGGTTCTCTCCCAAGGCTTCGGGGGATTGTCCCCCGTTAACACCCCGAATGGTAGTAACCCCGCTCCAATACCATGTATTGGGCATTCCTTGCACGCCTGCGCGTGTGCACTACATTGTTAGTTGAGGTCGCTGATATTCCGGCAGCGTCAGTCCCTCTTCACGAAGCGATGGCGGCCCAGTCACCCTCTCTCGTCCCAGACGTTTGATAAGGCAGGCCTGCCAATTCTCCGCAGTTACGAGCCTTTTTTCCCCCTCGACCTGGTCATGATTTATGGTCTAACGACGAAATAGTCTTTTTCCCACCATGGGACCATGTAGCCTGCATCCCCCTTCGGTTGCAGCGACTCAGTAGATATTTGCTTATGCGCTTCCTTCAAGCGTTTAGTGTCCAGACTTTACTTGGCCAAGTCAGGTAAGCCCTTTCCCGTTCCCTTCAGGAAAACATTCTTTTAGCTATCCACAAAGGAGATAAGGTTCATTGGGGATGCTGCTTTTTCCTAGCCTGACTTCAATTCTGCGATTAATATCATTTGACCCCCTCATCGCTGCGTGAAACGCTCATATCGAGCTTCAGGCCCCAACCCAGCCCCCTAAAAATTTGCTCCCCCCCCCCCGCCATACACCGTCTCATCGTACCCTAAAGCCTCCCCCAGGTTCTTCTACCCTCTACCTTGCTGGTCTGTGAAGGGACCAGAGTGACCTTAATTTCTCTGCGCACCATGGTGAGATCTTCGTTTTTCCTCCACACGCTCTGCCACTTTGCCTTCTTAGCGGAGACAATCATTTTCTTTCCTCTTCGTCGTTTTACAAAATGGCCGTTGATTCGAGTTGACCACGGGGATTGGAATTTCTTTTTTCCACACAATCGGTCAACCCTTGAGGTTCGAAAAAGGCCAACGAAAGCCCCTCCAGTGTTTTCATCCGCGCAGTTTTACGTATAACCCCTTGTCACTGACCCGGCGCCCCCTTTTTGGGTGTTGGACTCTCCCCCTCGTTGTTTAACCCTCAGTTTCAGCGAGCGAAACCGTGGACAATCCTTTGTCTGGCTCTTCGCATAGTTCTTCCAATGAGGAGACCACGATTTGGTTCCAACACCTTTGAGACAAAAGCGATTGCTAAGAGGACAGCCGCGAGTCGGTTACACAAACGCGACAAGAAGCGGAAATATCGGGACTCACCTATACTGAGTTCCTTCGCCGGAGTCGCGGCACCGACCGGCCCCGATACGGCTGCCCTTAACGTGCTTGTCGGTGGATTTCCTTTGACACGGCATCCCAGATCACGATTAACCGTTCGAAAGGAACCCCCCCCCTTTTAATCTTTATTGCTTCGGCCGGTTTCCGGTTGTTATTCCACCCTGGGTTACCGTCCGTTGTCTTTTCTTGTAGAATACCTCTCCCTGTAGTCCGCTCATGATACCCCCCGGGGTCCTGCCTCCTTTTATGCGCACACATATCCTTTCAAGCACTCCGCTCTGAGCCTTTTCATTAGCTACGTCGCTTTTCACCACCCCTTAAGTTCGGGTCACTGCTCCCTCACACGAAGAGCAGTTCCGCTCATGAGAGGACCGCTCTGCTCCTCTATCGAACTCCTAAGTCGAACCCACCTCCCTCCTCTGACGTACACATCTCAGAGTCGCAGGCTCGTCTCGGCATATGTTCACGCGACGTCCCCTGATTAATATTTTCCCCATGCGTTGGGAAAGCCTCCCTCCCTGGACAAAACACCTTTTCGACACCTCGAAAGTTAGTGGCGCGGCGCATGATATCTTCTTACTTTAAGCTTTTGCCCCCAACTATCTAACGATAGGCTTGCCTTTCCGGCATCAGTGGTTTTTATTTCAACAGAACTTATATCTAACGGACCTACGCCCCTCTCCTTCCGCGTCGCTCAACTCTCCCTCTCTTTGGGTTGGCGAAGGTGAAACCCTGTATACCCCCTGAATCTGTTCCCTACCAAGCTTCTCCTTGCAAGATTTCCACACAATAGTCTCCAGCGCATCGTTAAAGATCTTTTCTCTTTCTCTTTTCGTCTCTGCGGAGACGGTCGCCCGACGCTTTAAAGCGAAGATGTCGCCCTTCTTGCGCTGGTTGGCCGGAGATTTGTGTTAGGTTCCCTAATTCTCTACACCGATATCGCGGCGTCCTGCAGGACGGAGGACGCCGCGTTCTGTAAGCCTCCTGTTCTCGGCGAACTTGAACATTTGGGCCTTCGACCAAGCGAGGCCCCACTTGCTTCGAGCACAATTATGGGCAATACGCCCGCTCGTTCTGTCAGTCTCTCCTCACTTGCCGCGTATCAGCGCTTTTTGCTTGGTCATTTGCATTTTCTCGCTGGTTTTTTTGAAGAAAGTCTTTCTTTGCACACCCCTTTCTTTTTCTTACACCCCTCCGTTGAGCTCTTTCCCCGTTCTTACTCCCCTCCCTTCTGGCTTTGATCCGTGTCCGACGAATCCCAATCCTCTCTCTTAATACTAATACCGTTTGTGATAGAGATTTTTTACTTTTGACCTATAGCATAATCCCTGTATTTGATACTGGAACTCCCCCCGCAGGTCGGTTGGTATCTCTCCGCCGTTTGCTGGCAGCCGTCCTTCCTCTTACGCGAAAATCACGGAAATCTAAATTTCCCTCACCCTCCACCCAATCCATCTACGAGGAGATGCGTGAGCCCTGTTTCTAGACCTCTTTTCCATTGGAAAAGATTTCCCCTTAGCCGTCTCGCAGGTCTACCGCTTTGGTCTTTATCATTTGAATCGAGAGTCAGACTTCGGTGGTGACCTGGTTAGTTTCTTCCCCTAGTAAATAAGAGCTTTTTCCCCTATGCCTTAGCGAAGCGCCGCGCTCAGGGTCGACGAAGTTATCTGTTCCCCGCCCCTAGGACCCTCGTTCCCCCCTTGCCCAGAAAGGCAGGCATCTTTCTTAGAGTGAAAGCTCAATTGCCTTCCCCCGACTTTTCTCCTCTCTTGAATTACTAGACTTTGCGAAGATGTGGACCCAGTATTTATTGCCAGACCCAATAACGAGTTTCGCAATCTTGCTCTACAAGGGACACAGAGCCCACGTAGCGTTCCTTATCCCCCCTTCCTCCAATGTCTGTACACCAACCGAACTGCGCTGAGCAGACCCCTTGGCTCCGTCCTTTCCGTTAGATTCCAGCACCGTGGCACCCCCCCCCCCCCCCCCATGTGATTCAGTTTTTTCTACTATATGCTAATCCGTCTACTGGCTCCCTCAAGCATTCTCCTCAAGAAAGATAGCGTGCCGACTCCCCTTCTCGTTTGAGTGTTTTGGCCCTTACTTTCGGGCCCCCTTTTTTAAATGTTACTGTGGCGGACTTACCCATTTTAGTCAGACAACCTTGGACAGCCCTTCCTTCGCCTTCCGATGGAGGTTCCTCTAGACAAGAGATTGTTAGCCTTTACTTTTATACGTGCCTACCGGCATTTGTCATCATAGTCATTCGAACACTTTCAGTCGTGCCGTTTTTTCGTAGTAAGTCCTCCTTTTAGCGACTACTTCATGACAGGCTCTCGGAGGCCTTATTGCTTCAGACTCTGCTTCCCCGATTCTTGTTTTTTTTTTTTTTTCTTATTTTGGTGTCTTTGATTATTCCCGCCTTTCCCCGCTTTGATTTACTCTCTGCCAGTAGTTCTCGCCACCGTCAGATTCTTTCTTCCCCTCTCTCGCGAAAGACCAGAGACCTTGCAATACAGAAGGACAGTTTTTCTACTTCCTGTGATACTGGGATTCTTTAGCTCCAACGCAAGAGTGGCCCTATGTCTCGGGACTTGACTTCCTTCGACCTCCGGAGAGTCCCCGGCTAAATTAGTTTCCTTCGCTCTTCATGCCGTGTCCTCTGTATGATTTTAGGAATAGCGTTTCAACTTCCCCCTGGTTTGACATTGTTGCACGTACCGTTCTTGTTTGCCCCCTATCCCTATAATTCCTTCTCTGAGGCAATCTAGCTACCACTGTCTGACTTTTCTCGCTTAAAAATACCCCCCCCCCGGGTTGCTTCAATATCATTTATTCCGTACCCACTTCTTTTTTGCTCCCACTGTCTCTTCCCTTCCTTTCTGGTTATAACACCCTTTGTTGTTTTATTGGTAAGGCCCCGCTCCAGCCCCGTGTTAGGTCGCGCCTTACGGTCTTTTTTTCTGGTCTAGACGTCCTCCCTCGATATAGCTCTCCTACTGTCCTCTCCTTTTTCAGCCTCCCAAATCATAATATGGGATTTCCCCTCCTTGTACAGCTTACTCCCCTTCCCCAATATTGAGAAGCGATGAAGTGAATGGCTTCGGGTCCACATCCCCACCCAGTAAAGGGAGGTTTTCAATTATTGCTCTTCAGCTGCTTTGCATTTTTTCAGATAGATATTTTCTCTTCGTTGGCACCTTGGGCTTAATATTGTCTTACTGATTCGTCCCCTCTGATGGGGGCATAAGCCAGCCCCCCCCATTCTATGTCATGATTTACCTTTCCCAGCAGGTTTTTTTTTCTTGCACTCTTTTAAGGGTGATTCCCCCTCACCTCCCGAACATCCCGCTATTGATGCTGATCCGACCTCTTTAGGATCCCTATTTGTTTATTTTCTTTCCAGATTCGGCGACGTTTTATCCGCCATTTTTTTACCCTTTTACCTTGCTGGACAGTTTTTTATTGTCCCCCCGTACTTCCGACACTCTTCGCCGGTTCTCTCCTTTTTCCCTGCACCACCCAGTCTTCCCGCAGGTTCTTGAAATTGATTTCCGGTGCGTTAAAATGGGTGACTCTCCCTTCCCCAATCTTTCTCATAAATTCTTGCTGTTACCTTTGCTATAAACTCTTCGCTGCTTATCCTGGTTCTTTGATGCAACTATTGCGGGATTCCTGACCCTTTGGTTAATTTTGTTTTTTGTCTAATGATGCCCCACTCTCTCCGAACCTTGGCATGGGTTTGCCTCCCCTTGTCAATTTTTTTCCCAGGAACGTAATACCATCTTTCCTCCCGCATTCTGGCATCTTTTGTCTGAAAAGAGCTTGATTCCACCCTTGGCGAGTTACCCCCACCCAATTGGGGTGGTGAACTTTCTTAGACGTTCCGGGCGAGGGGTCTATCGGACATCCTCCCTTTCCTTCCCTAAGAAGGTTCTTGTTCTTAGATTGCAAGTCCCTCTAGCCAGTCGTCCTCTTTTTACCTTCTAATGGAGTGCCCCCCCCTGTTCGGTTGAGGCAAATCGTCCGAGGCGGGGTTTAGTCACTCTAGGTTTTCCCCCTTACCTCTTTCCCGATTTTTATGACCAGACCTTTCATTTATTTTTCTTCCCTTTGCCCCAGGACCCTCTTCCTTTGCCATTCTCCCATTGTTCGACGGTACTTTTCGATTGGAGATCCTCCCAATCCTTCCCTCCCTGCCTTCCGTCTGATCAGGTTTTCCCAGTCAAGGACGATAGACCTTTCTCCACCGGCCCCGGCCGCCCTTTTGCGAATGTTATTGAAGTCTCCTTTTTCCCTCAATCCATTGGAATGATACCTCTTTTTTGCCCCTCTTCCTCATACTCACCCAAATCCGTAAAAGTCGACACCTCAGGACGCGAACATAGACTTTCGAGATTTAGTATTCCCTCGACGGAAATCCCTTTCTCTTTAAAGGAGTCCAAGTCCCCCCGGCACTTTCCTTCAATGTTACTCTCCCTATACTCACGTCCCCCCCACATAGACTCTTCCTATCACTGCACCCCCATTCCCTATGGCGGGTGGGGATGCCCCTTTCCCTCGACAGGTACCAACGGCCTTTCTCCTCATCTTTTCGAATGGGGTTTCGAGTCCTCCCACCGAAAGGTTCAGATCGGTAGGACACGATTCCCCCTCCCATTGAGCCACCATTTCCACGACCCGTTTCTCCCCCGACTAACGTTGCTTTTTCGCAAATAGATTAAAGATGACTTTTTTTTCATTTGTTGCTGATACCCCCCTGACCCCCAATTCCTCCTCCGATGTCTGTCACTTGGTTATTGAGATCCTTCTTTAGGGTCTAAGAAATCACATATTCTGGGGCAATAATCGACTTCGAGACTCTTTTCCGAGGGAAAAGTCGCCGCATTTCTCACTGCCTGTCTCGGGACGCACTGCCGGCCTATGCTTTCTTCCCGACGGGCGCTTTTTTCCCAGTCTTTTCCGTACACCTTTTGCACGTATCACCCGCTCTTTTTTTTACCCCCCAAGATTTAACTCCGCGCAAGTCTTTTTTTCCCCTTCTCCGAGGGGGACGGCCCTACTTTATATTCTCCCGACGGCGCCCTTGTGGGTATGTCCCTTCCCTTGGCTGTTCCCTAAGTTAGCGGACTTCCCGCACTGACAGTGTTACTATTTTGACTTCGTCCCCCTTTCTGGTAGCCCAACTGTTCCAAATGTGCACCCCTTCCAAGAGCCGAACGCCCTCTAGAACCATCACACTGCTCGCCCTCAGGCCTTTTTCATCGAGAATTTGCCCCCATACCTTTCTGTTCGGACAGCCGATCTTCCCTTTCAAGGCCCCGACCCCTTGCCATTCACTTCCCTTTTTGGACTTCCGTTTGCCCTATCCAAGCTCCCAGAACCCCCCCGTGGGGACCCCCCTTTCCCCTTTCTTTGCGTTTTTCCTTGGGAGGGGCCGAGTCCGGTTCCCTTGATTCAAGTACTGGTTCACCCTCGTTCCAAGTACCACCTGCATGGGCATAAGATCTTTACCCCCTAAGATGGTTGATGAGCACCAGAGGTGGAAATCTTTATCTTGAGATTTACTTAGCTACGTTCGCCTGACGGGTCCCAGGAACCTGACTCCCCAAGAATGCGCATTTACGTCTATGGACAAGGATCTTTCCCCTTAGAACCCCCCTCACGATATATACCACCCTGCCTCTGGTATTCCCCCCTCGAAGTGAAGTCTTCCTCTGTGAATTCTATGGTGATTTAAATTTACAAATTACTCCTTCCACCCATAACGTGCTTTGCGTTTCCCCCGAGCAGAGCAAGATAAATTTCCCCCCCCTACTTCCCCCCTACCGTTTAGCAGTTTTTTGACTTATACTTTGTCGATTTCCCTGGTTCTCTACCTTCCTCCTATTCTCCCCCCTTTCCGCCGCCAAGTGGTTGGGCACATTGCTTGATTCCGATACGCTTTCTCCCGTGAGAATACCCTGTGCACCACTTGCAGCCCCTTTGGTGGGTACCTCCACTGGGGGGAACCTTTACGGGCACCCTAGCTTGCTCTTTATTCTCCTGAATGGAATTCAAGCTTCCCTCCTAGTTTTTCTCGGCCAGACGATTAAGCGCTTTTAGCCTCTGGGATTTTTTTTTTTTTTTTTTTTTTCCCATTTAGGCTTAGAGCATAGATACTTTCCTTGAGCCCGCCGAGAGACTTCTCGTTGTAACAGATCTCTGAATCTTATGTCTGACTGCGATTTAGGGGCCTGTTCTATTTCCCTTTCTCTCTACACCCTCTCTCGCCCTCTAACCTCTGGTACTGAATCAGTTCTTGAGTTACTCGACTTGTTGACCGAATGGTTCCCCCCTCTCGGGACGTCAATTGATGACTCGCTGACTCACGGAGAAAGAATTCCTCCTTTGCTTTCGCCTTCAACTTCCCCCCTCCTACCGGCGTCGAGTCCCCTTAGCCTCCCTCCCAGAGACGCTTTAGAAGAGGTTTTCACCTTTCTTGTGGCTTGTGCGGTGTAATTCATTTTCGGGGTTTTCCCTTGCAACTCCCCTTTTCCCCTAAAACAGTTTCCCCTGCACAACCAAGATGATCCCCCACGTTGGCCCCCCTCCCGTCTCCGCCCCAAATGTCTGTCCTCCCTCTTTGCCCTCCTGC
>Ga0179593_1518681_pt1 | contig 10485 bp, 12 predicted proteins | sample CZODoug2_1_08_16_FD_185931 | JGI IMG/M metagenome (GOLD analysis project Ga0179593, IMG submission 185931) | Vadose zone soil fungal communities from Angelo Coast Range Reserve, California, USA - CZODoug2_1_08_16fungal (PacBio error correction) | ecosystem: Environmental > Terrestrial > Soil >... | reverse complement strand
ATCCCTCGCTTCGTTGCTACGGATGCTTTAAGTCCACCGTTTCTTCCCCTACCTGCAGTTTCGGAGGGTTCATCTCCAATGTGCCCCGGTCATTCGTCCGCATATACGTCCCGGCGATTATAACCTTCTTGTCTGACCCACTTAATGGTCATCATGGAGGGTGGTCGAGCCGAAGAAAGTCGGCCAACTTTTTTTTACCTAGTCGCACGTGAGAGTTGTCCGTTTCCCCCACCCCAATCATCCTTCCTTCCCCCCCCCCCCGATTCTCCATTTAATCTTAGACTTAAATTTCGCGGACCCTCGCTCTTCCTCTTTCGATCCTCCGATGTGTAGTTTTGGTTAGCCTTCGGAACCCGCCACTCTCCCCAGGCTCCTTACAAAGTGGTTGGTACTTGGAGACCTTTACTGGGCTTGAAGACCTAGGCCTATTCCCACTTAATCCTTCCCGAAGAGGTCCCCCCCCCCTTCTGTCGTGATAACGAGCGACCGGATTATGCCTGCGTACCTGCAGCTCCCGGTTTTGCCCCCCGCGAGTCTAAAAGCCAAATGTGCTCGGTCTACGCCCCCCCCCCAATGATAAAGTCTCTCTGGACCCCCCACTGCACCAAGAGGAGTCCTGGCTTTCATTGCCTTTGGATTCGACATTAGGGAATAGCTACCCAACCATGTTCCGGGCGGTGTGTTGTGTTCGATCTTACCCCCCCCCCCGGTTGTTTGACGGGGGCACTTCAGCCACCTATTTTTTATTTCGCTGATTCTGACCACACCCCCTTTCTGGCCTTTTCTTGAGAACAGAGCGACGGGGATAAGACCGTGGCTTCTTTCTTCCCCCTTGCGATAACCCTGTCTTCCTCTTCCACAATTGCATGTAGTGGCCTTCTGGACGCTCGATTGCTCTCCCTCTCTACCGGCTACCTGCTCGAGGTTTCAGGTGAGGGTGAGCGTCCGTGCCCCTTCATCAGAACGCTGCCACTTCAATTCTAGCCCTTTCGCACTCTCTCCTTGAGTCTCTGGACGTCCATTTGTGATTGGCCGGCGCTCCTCTTTTGCCCCCTGACCCCCCCCCCAATTTTCCGCTGCAGCTTAATGGATTAAGATTATTTTTTGGAGCTCCTGAATCGGGTCCATACCGGCGCTCCTCCCCCCTTTGGAAAGTTTTCGGCTGGCCGCCGCTGCCCTAGGCATACCCGATCTCGGACTTCATTTTATAAAGATGTTGCGACCGCCCTCTCCGCTTCTGACGACTACAATCGTGGCTACTCCCCCTTTTTCCTCGGGGATTTTTCCTCCCTGCCAGCTTATGCCACTGGCGGAAGAGGCTCTTGTCAAGGCAAGAGTTGATTTTGCATACTTCAACAAGGGCTTCTTGGAACCGGTGCCCTGGGTTAGGTGTCCCCGACTGTGTGGTAAACATAAGTACAAACTTTGTCGCTCCCTTGGCTTCCCTTTTGTGTCGTCTTCCGTACGGCGTCGGGCAGGGATGCAGGTATTTCCCTTCCCAATTTTCCCCGTTGCACCCCTGCGCCCCCAAGATGCTGCGCTTTTCCTCGCCGGTTCGGCCGGTCCCCCATCGATTTTTTTCCCCCACCCCATCTACGCAAAGGTCGGACCGGGCTTTCCCCTTTGGCCTGATCCGGTTTTTCTGGTTCCCCGGTGTTCGAGGCTCAGGTTCCATTTGCTACCTCCCCATCAGCGTGCTCGGCTACCTGTCTCGTCTTTCCCCCCAATCCCAGCCGCTTAGTCGGACTACGGGCCATTCTCAAGACAAGACCGACTCCCTGCATGTTCCCTTGAAGTTTCCTCAGCGATTTAACTGGCCCGGGAGAGCGGTGTGGTTTTTTCCGTGGTAGAAGTCCTCGCTTTTTTTTTTTTGTTGGGTGTGTTGTTTTTTTTGTTTTTTTTTTTTGCCCCGACCGACCGCCCCTCCCCTGGTGCACCAAAGCAATTTCAGCCCCCCCCTACCTGTAATCGAAAGCGGCTCTTTTGAAGCGCTCGGGATCTTCACCTTTTTTTTTCTGGCGTACATTAGAGGACTTTTTATCGTCCTGTTTTTTCAAAACGGTGGACTTCTTGTTCGATCCATCCTCCCCTCACTCTATGATAGGGTTCAGTGCTGATCGTGCGGGAAAGTTCCTCCCCCCCTTAAGGTTTGTTCTGTTGGAAAGCAACCCCTGGAGGCGCGGCCACAGGTCGATTTTGAAGTGCAGTTCTGTACGTCCCTTCGACGAGCCTGTCGTATTCCGTCCCCCGGGGAAGAGTTGTTTTCCTCCCCCCCCATGTTTGCATTCCGCAGACTGTGGAGAAGGTCCTATTCAGGAGCAAAAAGTCAACGGCAGTCCCCGGTCATTACTTTAATAGGCTGGTACGGTCCGTCCTTTCCCCCCCTCTGGCAGCATGCCGTTGCATATCAAATTACTGGGCCATAGTAACCGCAGCAAAATAAGGGGAATTTTCTGAGCGTTTCCCCTTCCGCCGAGCGCCTTCCGATTCCGCCTTCCTTTTTCCTTTTTCTTCATGAGTCATGGCCTATGGAACCAGGCCTTCTTCCCAGCTAGCCGCACCAGGTTGCCAGCCCTAAGAAGACACCTGGATTTCTTTCTCCCACGCCCACCAGCGGTCACTTCCACAATGACTCTTTTTACACTAGAGACACCGTGGATCTTCCTTCCCCCTCGTCGGAAGCGGGGAAGAAGTGCGGACCGGACCTTTCCCTCCCTCCCATCTTTACGGTTTTCCGGACGATGCGTCCATCTAGATCTCGTTGTTTTTTCTCTCGAATCTCTTGGCGCAGCGTCCCCCCAGCGAATGTCTTCCATTGCGTGTTAAGGGTCCGCACGGGTTGCCCCTCTTCTTTCGTGGAATATCCGCCAATTTTTAGAGGTCGTCCATCTAGATTCTTGGAGTGACAAGAAGGGCTGCCCCCCTCCCTACTTCGGCGGTAGGCGGCCCCTGTTTGCGGCTCAACTTTTTTGTGACGTTTTTGTAAGACGCCTCCATTGTCGTGGCCAAGGCGCTCATGACTGCCCGGTGGGCAAGCTTCTCTGTGCAGCCTCAGGAGCCCCCTTCACCAGTCGGTGGCCCACGGAATCGACATGGCCAAAGTAGGTTGCCCCCCTCACAGTCGCCGCCGTAGAAGTCCAAGCCGAGTAGGGTCACCAACACCCCCCCCCACCCACCACCCCCTGCCCCAAGAGTGACTAACGCGTTAGGTTTTTTTACCACTTGAAGATACTGCACATCATGTCCTCCCCTCAGGTCTATGCACCCATGGGGGTTTTAAGCAGCCTTTCCACTTTTCCTCTCCATGCAGGCCAGGAGCGGGGGGAAGGACCTCAACCCCTTTTAGCGCCCGTACCAATACCCAGCGCCTAAGGGTGATTAGGCACCCCCTCCGCGGACTTTTTACCATTTTTTACGCAGTCAGAAATTCACCCTAAAAGTATCTTTTTTGCTTTGCATGGCCTCCCGACACGCAGCCGGTGGTAAAGAAAGTACTTCATTCTTCTAGTACTGAATCCCGACTTTTTCAGATTTTCCAGAGAGGCGGCCATCCTGGCGTCTCCTTTAGGAGTAAAGGTAGGGGTGAGGATGAGTTTGGGAAAATTTTCCTGCTTCACTCTTTTCGGGTACGAGAGTAGCCCATCTGCCCCAGCACCATATCGCCCTGACCCAATCGTGGTGCTATCGGATGGCCCATGAAACGGAGGGGTGATGGTGTTTCTTGCATTTCAGGACGCGCTGGCTTAAGTGGTGACCCGATACTCCTCGAGGTTTAAGATGGTGAGGTACCGCCCCGCTTGCTGCCCCCATGCCCCGCCGGACATCTGGAATCAGTGCCCAGGGAATCCTGACCTATTGTTTTCCAGCCTCGATGGCGAAGTGCCTCCCCCTCTTTCCCCCCATCCTGTGGGTAGCTCGTTGGCCGGAGGCGATGTGCGCCTGACTGCCGACCCTCTGCCTGGCGTAACCCCAGAGGAAGCCATGGCGAGCCCCACAGGGAGGCACGCACCCGGTGAATCCTTCTTATCCGCAGTGACCCTTCAACAAGTACACCGTGCCTCCCGCTTTAAGGACTTCATAAGCTTTTGACCTTCTGGCTCATCCACCGATTCCGGCGCCAGTCTATGGCTCCGCGGCCAATCCAGGCGCCAGTCCAAGGCGGCGCCGATCTGTAGTCCCGAGGCCGACAGCTGCTCTGGCTGTTCGAAACTTATTGAGCAGTAACCGGACGTCCATAGCGTCAGAGCCGCCAACTGGCCACCTCCTGAAACGTCCGAGTGTGCCCTTTGAGAGGATCTTCCACGGAGACTAGAGGAAGCTCGTGACCATGCACTTGATCACACGGCTGCAACCGTCATCGCCCCCAGAATGGCTTTTACGTCCTAGGCGTCCCGCCATCGGTAGTTTCGCGGCCAGTTAGGGTGCGCTGGAAGCTGCGGGCGAAACTTCCCTCAACCGGCCCAGTCCTCGAGCAGAGCCTGTAGCTTATTTATCCTCCCGATCGGTCCATCCGGCATAACGCGCTTGGCTTTGCCGGCTAAGGTGACAAGGATCGGCAATCCCCGCCGCCTCCTCACGAGGAGTGACTTCGCTTCTTAACTGTGCTCGACATACCGTTTACATAAGAGAACGCTAGTTTTCTGCCTCGGATCAGGGCAAACATCAACGTCTGTGTTCTCGTACCGTTTCCCCCCCTGTTTTGCGCTCTTTAACGCCACTGGCATAAGTTCCAATTCCAGGTCAACGCAGTCACGTGCCTCTTGAAAATTCACACCCTCCTGTGTTTGTCTCAGAAGAAGCCTTGATCAGGGCTTGATTTCCGCGTCGTTGGCGGTGGCCCTCTTTGAGAGTCAAAAGAGAGCTGAGTCTCCGGCATAATCTTTACTCCCACGACTGGGCGAAGATGGCTCCGCTGGGGAAACCGCGTGCGGCCAGATTCCAATTTTTCTTCCGAGATGCCAGTGCAACCCGCCCGTTGACAAACACCACGGGTGGATAAATGCTCTGTCACGACCAGCAATCGGAAGAAGGCCCCCCCCCATTGCTCCTCCGGTATCGTGGAAGGCGATTTAGTTCCTCTCCCTTTTTTTAAGTTGGGAGAGCCGGTTTATGACACTTTTTCTGGTCGGCCGGACTAGAAAGGGTTCTCTCTTTTCGACACATTGCTGCCGGTCCTCTTGGTTGTCTACCACACCGACCCCCTTTCCAATGTGCAGTTGGTTAGCATTCACGATGCCCTTCTTACGTGCTCTGGACCTCCACCTGAAGATGAGACGCACTGAACTGCCGGGTCGGAGGGGCTATTTGAATTCCCCCGTTAGATCTGCGAATCGCTGGATCTCTGTACAGTGTTATTTTTAGAGAGATCTCCCGCTTCCTCCCCCGGATGAGGCAGTACCAGGATCCCGACCCTCCGCCTTCCCCGTGGTTAAGGGCGTTTTCTTCAGCGAGCAGTGACCTCGTCCCTCGCAATCCTCGCCGGTAGATTACAATTATTTTCGTCCTTTGCTTTCACCAACTGCACCTTTGGCATAGTTTTTGCTTTTTAGTAGGTCACCACGACCCGGCAGGACATTGGTCGTCCCCCACCTAATTTCTTGGGAGTCGGCAGTACCCACACCCAGCGCTTCCCACCTTGTTATATAAACGTTCTAACCCGCCCTCTGCAGCCGCCAAAATCCCGCAGATACCCCTCCTCCGCCGTCACCAAGATATCAGCTTTCATCGATGTTTAGTACTTCTGGACCGGAACATCATACCCAGCCCATCTCGTATCCCCCCCCCCTTGTGTGGCCCACTCCCGTCTCCTTCCCTTGGGCTCGACGCATCACGAGTCTACTCCTTCCAAATCTGTCCAGCAGCTTCGACCCAAGTCGGTCTCTTTCACCCGGATTATGCCGATTGAGGTTCCAGCTCTCGTTTGACTGATCAGAGGTCTTTCTCCAATTCCGGATACGGGGTATTCCCTATTGTCGACACACCACAGGTTTCTGGAGAATGGGTTTTGAACCACGTTGCGGTTTAACCTTTCTTTTTCTTCGCACCCCGTTTTATCTACCGATGCTCCTGGGTGGTCCTCGGAAGGCTATCGAAACTTCGGTTGCATTTGTCACCTTAGTGCTCTTCATCCACAGAGATCCTGCGCTGACTCCGGAACCCCAGTCGAGTAGTTTTCTTCTCTCCGAAACCATTTTTGATAAGAACTTCGTCTTCTCTTCCGGTTTCTCTCCCACCCCTGCCGGCCTCGGGTTTTTTTCTCAACAACTCCTAACCTGTATTCCGGTATGTAATCGTTATTCAGAGCTACAAGGGTACCTAGGAGGTTTTCCTTTTCCTTTTTGAGCGTCCAACTTTACGTGATTCGCCCTCCTCTCCCGCTTCCATTCTCGGGAGGCCCACAGATCGCCCTTTTAGCCTATTCGTCACCCAGTCTGTTCTTCCCGGCGTGCAGATGTACCTTCCCGGTACTCTTCTTGCTTCTGATCATCTTCTGCTTGGTTGTCTCCTCATCGGAGCCCGCGCGGGTTCGGTTTGCGGGGCTCGCTTCGCGGAAACCTCCCCTTCCCGGTTTTTTCCCTTTTTTCAACTTTTGCCGAACAGCCAAGTCGTTTGCCCCCAAACTCATTCCTCTTGTTGGAGCCTTGGGACTCCGCCCCTTTTATTTTTCCTGTCCGCTGTTTCGACATCGACTGGTTTAATCTTCCTCTTTCTCTCCTTCCTGCACAAGGTGAGGAATTCTTCTCAATCCCGCCTGTCTGTGTGACATGTGGCGAAGAGGGGCCTTTTTGGTCCCCGTCTTCCACGGTTGTGATACCTTTGGGTTTTCCCTGTTTTTTTCCCTTCCCCGAGTTTTAAGCAAGGACTCTTGAGATTTCTGTTAGCATCGGAACACCGTGAGCCCCTCTGTTCCTTTGTTTCGTCCCCCTCTAGTTTTCAGGTCCTTTCTCGCAATCTTATTCCGTTGACCACCCACCCATATACGCACATCCCGTTTTCCTCCGGCAAATTCATCCAGCGGTTGGTGTCACTTTTCCCTCTTTTCTCAACCCCGCGGGTTTCGGAGTAACTCACAAGCCCCTTCCCCTCTTATTACCCATGGCTCGGAGGTCCTGCGTCGAATCCTCAGGCCCCCTCCCCGCCCCAATCACCAACGGGACCTTCCTTTTTTTCCCTTTTCCGGCACGCCTTCGGAGAACACTGTTTACCTTTTTCTTTCTTGAGAGCGTTTGTTTTTTCCCGCTTGTTTTCCCCTCTCTCCGGAGACAAAGACTTCCGCCCCTCTTGGTGACCCCCCAAGTCCCCTTTCTATTTACTCCTACGCGAGACTTGTGCCCTTCTCTTTGTTTCCTTTTTGTAGATATCTTCCCCAGTTTCGGTGCTTCCTCTTTTTATATTTATTTTTGCATTCCACGTTAGGTGTGTCCTTTTCTTTTTTCTCGATAGCGAAGTTTGTTATTTCCCTTTTTTTCGTTTTTTTTCCCCCGTTATCCCCAGTCTGTCTTGGTTTATGGTGAAGAACCCATTTTTTCTTTTTTTCCTTTTCTTTCATAAGGGAGATTCCGTTTCCTTTTTTGTTCCTTTCCCGAAGTCCTCTTCTCGTTATCAAAGGGGAAGATGTGTCCCCCCCCATTTGGGTGAACCTCCTTTATACTTCGTGGATCATTTCCTTTTTGAAGGCCCATGAGATCCCAAAACACTCACTTTTTTGGGTCTGTTTTCCCCCCAATAGGAAGGAGAGGAGGAGCAGTCCTTTCTGTTCACCAACCCCCCCTTGGAACTGTCTGATATAAGACACCGATTCTAATGACTGCTTGCCCTAGCCAGACCAAATCCTCACTCTTTGATATTTTTTTCTCTTTAGAGACATTTACGACCTTTTGTCCGTTCTTAGGCCCGCGCCATTGACCGACCTTCCCCCCTTTTCCGCCCGCCGGAAACCCCCTTCCTTCTTTTTTTGCACTTTTTTTCCCTCGGAAAGCCTCTCGCCACCTGCGATTCTCCACCGTTCTTGCTCCCTCGTTCCTTTAGCTTTTTTCCTTCTGGCAACGCCGTGGTGTTCCGGTCCCTCCCTCTTGCCCCCCATCTTTTTCTGTTTTTCGCTGCCATCTAGATCCCTTTCTCTTTTTTTTTGTGAGAGAGACTCAGGTCTCTCAGCGCCGTCCCCCCACGCTCCTTCTTAGGCGGGAGTGCCCTGGTCCGCACGGCCCCCTTTTGCCAGCTTTCCCGTCCGTCTTCGAGTCCCCTTTCTTGGCGTAGGGTCGGCCAGGTTTCGTAGTGAGATCTTCCCCTTTTTTCGTGCCAGCAGGCGCAGCAACCAGCCGTCTTGGAGGAGGGACGGACCTAGTCTTTCCGCGAGGCGTGTATCGGTGTCCTCAGCCTCCTTTTCAGGTTTTTTTTTTCTTCCCGGCTCTCTCTCAGGAGCCTCCCCTGTGGGCTGGGTTTTTTGGGGTTGGGGGGAACGCAGCCTCCCGTCCCCCCACCAAATTACCGCTTTTTTCTTAGGGATCGCACTTCCAGTATTTTTCCGTCATCGTTTCACGGACTTCGCCAGATTCCCCAGCCTGTCTGTTTTTTTTACCGCCCGGAGTGAAAACTCCCTTGACTCTTTTTCTCCCTACTTGAAGTACGCAACAAAAGGCTTCAACCCCCTGCGGTTCCAGGAAAAATGGTCCGGAACTAGCCTGTCTCCCTTCCTGACTGACTTCCCGGTTTTCAGGGACAGAGGCCAGTTCCCTTCAGAGGAATACCACTTCTTCCCAAAAACCTCTTTTGGAGAACTTTTGTAAAGACCTCTAGACCCCCCACTCCACAGTCGAAGTTCTTGAAGAGGTTTTTTTCCAGACCAGAAGGTGGCATAATCGATACAGCTTGTAGCCGTGAAACGTTTCAGCTCCCGCTTCTTCATCGGAGGCGGACTTCCGCTTTGGACAATTAGGGGTTTGAGGAACTTGGGATTTATTGCACGTAATTGGCTGGGCCCGGTTTCGGGGTTTCCTGCTTCTTCCTCCAGCTGGCAACCCTCCGCCTCCTTTTTCCAGGTAGACCGTGGTGCTTTGTCCTGCCCCGCGGTCTGTTGGTTGAGCTTTTCCCCCTGGCCTAGTAGGTACGCTACTTTGTCAATACGAGACGAGTAGCCGAGGGTCCCTTGTTCTCTCTGGACAGGGCACGGGGTCAATCTTGTCTAACCCCCGGCTGGATTCCAAGTGCCTACATAACTTTGATGTATTTTTTTCACAGGCACTCGAGAAGGAAATGGCCCCGCGAGGCCACACAAGCTCGTTAAATATTGGGGCCCCCCTTGTGTGAAGGAGGCGTCTGGCATTTGACGTCGACCGCAATTCCTGGCGTTAAGCGCCCCGGAGAGAATTTGCTCACGCAAAAGTGTGAAGGGTAGGGGGGCCAAGAGTTTAGGAAAATCTAACAGCCCCCAGTGACTCCCGACGAATGGACCTGCAGATTTCCACTTGGAATGCCCATGGATATCACTCTCTCCGTCGAGTCGGCTCATCGTAAGGGCAGGCACCAACCCGGCCTTCCCGAAAAGGTGCACAACTGAGAGGTAGTAGTCCGAATAAGCTCTTTCCGTCGCACTTGAGAGGATACCGTTATTGCCCTCCTTCGCGAGCCCCACCCAGCCCCCTACTTCCCCGGCCGGCGGCCGCTGCGTCAGTCTCCACGAAGAAAGAAGCAGGCACTCGCAGTTCTAGTGAAAATCCTTTGACCGCTGTCAGCGACTCCCCCCAGCCCCCTTTTCCGTCCTCTTTGCGCTCAGGCCTCAGGCGCCCCCGTCGTGGTCAGCGGGGGTTCGCTTAAGCTTTCGGCACACTCCGCTTTCCCTTTTTCCCCCGTCCACAAGGCCGCCCTCGTCCAGAGTCCTGTATTCATAGAGCAGCTCTGGCTTCCCTACAGGCGCTGGTTTGGAGCGCCCCGATTTTGTTTTGCGACTTATTCACTCTCCACACCGCGCCCTCTTGTTTCCTCACTCGTCTTAGAAATTTTTTTTTTTCTAGTTTAGTCATCAATCTGTGGCTGACAGATTTTATTTTTTTTCCCCATTCAACCTGCATGGTGAGGAGACCTTTCTTTCCCCCCCCGGGTTTCCTCATAAACCTCAAACTGTGGCAGACTTTTTCCCTTCGGTGACCCGCATACGTTGCTTCCGCTTTCGCCAATGATCAATTTTTTTTCCCCTCCCTAGACCTTGATCTGGAAAATTTAGATTCTTTGGCTGTTCCCGCCTTTGCATTTCAAACTCGATTCAACTCGCTTCGGCATAATTTCCTTCCCCCTGCCGCTGCCGTTCTTCAGTTTTTCCCCCTCAGGGTTTTTCCGAGAACTTGATGCGCTCCTCCAAGTGACAGCGCGGTTTTTCCCCAACTTGGTTGGCTATATCTAGTTTTTTATTTTGAAGTTCTTCGACCCCCTCACTCTAATACCCTCCCTAGCTACATAGCCTTGGAAGGTCTTCTTGCTCCGATGGTGTAT